>Ga0182746_1002617_pt1 | contig 13459 bp, 9 predicted proteins | sample eDN3rd30CBELigOP_FD_128881 | JGI IMG/M metagenome (GOLD analysis project Ga0182746, IMG submission 128881) | Enriched Organic Plus compost microbial communities from Emeryville, California, USA - eDNA 3rd pass 30_C BE-Lig OP (version 2) (version 2) ... | reverse complement strand
GTGTGGTGGCTGGTGTGCAGCACGATGGTAGCGATCTGATCCAGGTCACCGATCCGCTCGCGCATCCGGCGGGCCAGGTCGATCGGCGCCTGACTCTGGTACTCCGCCGAATGTTCCTTGGTGTAGGTGTCCAGGATGGCGAGCTTCGGCTCACCAGGACCTGGCAGCGGGACCCGGTAGGTGTGGTCCGGGCCCGACAGCATCCAGGCGATCACACCGTCCTCGCCTTCCCAGATCGGAGCGGGTGAACCCTCACCTCGCATCGCGCGGTCGACGGCCTCGATCGCGACCTTGCCGGCCCAGGCCGGCGCGAACGCCTTCCAGCTGGAGATGAGTCCCTTCCGCGACTGGCGGGTGGCAGTGGTCAGGTGCAGCGCCTGACCGATTGCGCCGTAAATGGTCTCGGGGTCCAGCCGCAACATGGTGCCCAGGCCGGCGGCGACCGAGGGACCCAGGTGAGCGACATGGTCAATCTTGTGCTGGTGCAGGCAGATTCCCTTCACGAGGTCGACCTGCACCTCGTAGGCGGTGGCGATGCCGCGGATCAGGTCGGCACCGTTCACCCCGAGTTGCTGTGCCACCGCGACGAGTGCGGGGATGTTGTCTCCGGGGTGGGAGTATTCAGCGGCAAGGAAGGTGTCGTGAAAGTCGAGTTCGCGGACTGCGACGCCGTTGGCCCACGCGGCCCATTCGGGCGAGACCGTGCCCTCGACACCGAACACGGAGGCGCCCCTCGGCGTTCTGTGCGCGAGCGCCTGCGCACGGGCGACCGTCACCGGACGACGAATCACCGAGGCGGCCGAGACCGCGGCGTTGTCGATGATGCGGTTGATCACCATCGCCTCGGTCTCGGCGGTCACCGCGACCGGGTCAGCGGCGACTTCGGCGATCTTCCAGGCGAGGTGCTCGTTGCGTGGAAAATCCTCGGCACTGCGCCGTGTTCTGACGTCATGTTCAAGCATGATCCGCACGCTACGCAGCTACGAGACCTAGGGAAACACCCTGTAAATGCGTATTTTTGTGTCCTTTTGCAGGAATTTTTGCAAACCTTGCGAAAGCCGGTCGGAGTAGCCTCGTCAGCGGTGACGAAGACATTCGCCGGCGCCCGGTTGCGGCGGCTACGCGACGAGAGAGGCCTGACCCAGGTCGCCTTGGCGCGTGCGCTGGGACTGTCGACGAGCTACGTCAACCAGCTCGAGAACGATCAGCGCCCGATCACGGTCCCAGTACTGTTGGCGCTGGCCGATCGTTTCGACCTGCCGACGCAGTACTTCACCCCGGATGCGGACGCCCGCCTGGTTTCGGACCTTCGCGAGATTCTGGCCGACAGTCCTGCCACCGCCGCGCAGATCGAGGAACTCGTCGCCCGCATGCCCGAGATCGGTCAGGCCGTGGTGAGCATGCACCGCCGGTTGCACGACGCCACCGCGGAACTGGAAGCCGTGTACGGGCGAGCCAATCTGGATGCCCAGACCGGTGCCCAGCAGCCGATGCCGTTCGAGGAAGTGCGCGACTTCTTCTACGACCGACGCAATTACATCGACCCGCTCGACCGTGCCGCCGAGGATCTCTTCACCCGCCACCGTCTGCAGATCGGCGGACTCGACCGACAGTTGGCCGACCTGTTGTCGTCGGAATTCGGCATATCGGTGATCGTGGACGACGGCAACGTGCTGGGCTCCAGCGTGAAGCGGCGATACCAGCCGGAGGCCGGCACCCTGCACGTGGCGCGCTGGCTGCTGCCCGGACAACGCGCGTTCCAGCTCGCCACGCAGATCGCCTTGCTGCTGCACTCCGAGCTGATCAATTCCATCGTCGCCACCGATGACCAATTGAGCACGGAGGCAAGGGATGTCGCACGCATCGGGCTGGCCAACTACTTCGCCGGCGCACTGCTGCTCCCCTACCGGATGTTCCTGTCATCCGCCGAGGACCTGCGCTACGACATCGACCAACTGGCGCGGCGCTTCGAGATGGGTTTCGAGACCATCTGCCATCGGCTCTCCACCCTGCAACGGCCGGACGCACGGGGTGTCCCGTTCATCTTCGTCCGCACCGACAGCGCCGGGAACATATCGAAGCGTCAGTCCGCCACAGCTTTTCACTTCTCCCGGGTGGGGGGAAACTGCCCGCTGTGGGTGGTGCACCAGGCATTCTCCCGCCCCGGCGAATTCCTGACCCAGGTTGCTCAGATGCCTGACGGCCGCAGCTACTTCTGGGTCGCCAGAACATCTGCTGCGGCACCGAGCAGGTACCTGGGTACACCCAAGAGCTTCGCCATCGGGCTGGGCTGCGAGCTGAGCCACGCCGACAAACTGGTGTACTCGGTGGGCATCGATCTCAGCGATCCCGAGGCCACCGTCCCCATCGGCGCGGGCTGCCGGGTTTGTGACCGTCCGGCCTGTCCGCAGCGTGCTTTTCCGTATGTGGGCAGACCGGTACATGTCGACCCGCAGACGAGCAGCAACCTGCCGTACTCGCCTACCGCGTAGACATTGCGGCAACCACGCTGTACTCCTGGCATGAGCAGGTTCGCCATGGTCGAGGGCAATGCGGGACAATGGCGCGGTGGACTGCACAGTGGCACGGGAGGCGCTTTCGGCGCGCCTCGATGGGGAGCGTGAGCCGGTCCCCTCTGCCCGCGTCGACGAGCATCTGCGCGACTGCGGCGACTGCGCCGCCTGGTACGACAAAGCCGGCGCCCAGGCCCTTCAATTGCGTGATCTGGCCAACGCCGGATTGATCGGTGCGGTACGCGCACGACCCGACGACAGTTCAACCACGCTCGGCGGATTCGGACGTTGGTTGCGCCGATATGCGCTGACCGTGGCGATCGTGCTCATCGGGATCGTTCAGGTCGGGTTGGCCGGCGCGCAAGCGGCCGGCATGAACTTCGGGATGGTTGCCGCACACCACGGTTCGGCCAACGGAGCACATCTTCTGAACGAGTCCACGGCATGGTCGGCGGCGCTGGGAATCGCGACGATTGCGATGGCCTTCCGTCGTCGCATCGCACCGGGACTCGCGTGCGTGTTGGTGATCTACTGCGGATTCCTCACCTACTACGTGGTGGCCGACGCCGTCGCCGGACAGGTCACCCCGGGCCGGATCCTGAGCCACCTACCGGTGGCGCTGGCCGCGATCGTTTCCGTGTGGGCATCGCGCACCACGCATCCGCGTGACCCGTCGCCCAGAGTCGCCGGTGAGGACGGTGGGGATCACGCATCCGGCCCGGCCGCGCGGAGCCGTCGTCATCTGCGCGCAGCCGACGACCCGGCCGCCTGAGCGGCTACAGCATCACGCCGAACATGATCGCCATGCCGGCGGCCATCATCGCCCGGCACAAGGTGCCGAAATGCGCGAACGGCGACGTATCTGACGGCTGACGCGCCGCGAAGTAGCGGTACAGCCACGCTGCGGCGGCGATCACGAAACCGATGGTCAGCAACCAGTTGATTCCGGGAATCCATTGTGGCTGCAACGACGCGTGTTCCGTGGCCGCCGCCACGCCACCGGCATCGTGGCCTGTCATGTGCATCGCGTGCATGTCGTGACCGCCTTCGGCCATCGTCTGGGTATGGCCGCGATGTGCGGTGCCGTTCATGACCGCATACATCCACGCCATCGCCGCCATCATCGCGATGTTGTAGCCGTGCAGTAACCGGGCCCCAGACGTGCCTGCCGTCAGCAATGAGGCCAAAAACCAGACAGCAGCGGCCGAGAAGAAGAGCATCGGGCCTACCGTCGGCAGTGCTGCCCCGCGTGGCCAGGCCATCACCATCATGGCGACGGCCATTGCCAGGTGGAGTAGTTGCCCTATCGCAGCACTCGGGCGGCCGCGAGAGGCCACCAGCGCATACACGCATTCGACTGCGCTCAACGCGAACAGCACGGTTACCACCCAGCGCAGGGCAAGGTCCGCGATCATTCCAAGTCCTGTCTACGAGGGGGACGGCTCCTCCATTGGTCGCAGACGAGGGTGCCAGAGTTCCCGCCCTCCCCAGCACTACGACACGTTGTCGTAGAATCACAGGGCCGCGACGTGTTGTCCGTTCCGCGGCGGAAGGCCGGTTCGACTATGGCGCGTGTGCGATTCCCCGCTGCGCCCAGCGCGCGACGGGGACGCCTGGCTCTGCTCGGCACCGTCGCAGGGTGCGCTGCGGTGCTGTTGATGTGTGCGACGCAGCTGGGCGCTCAGAGGTTGGCTGCCGCGGGCATCGCTGACCCCGGAACGGTCACCAACATGGCCCGCTTGCTCGGCCACTGGATCGCCACGCTGGCCGGCGCGGCGTGCACCGGCGCGCTCATCTGGATTGTGACGACCGCGACACCGCGTGACGACGGCCGAATCGACGCGGGATCCTTTCCCGCGCACCTGTTTGTCGAACGCGTCGCGATCCTCTGGACCTGCTGTGCCACCGCCATGGTGGTCGTCTCGGCCTCTGCCGACGCGGGTATCCCCCTCGGCCGGCTGGTCGGCGGTCCCGGTCTCGGCAGCGCCATCGCGGCGTCAGAAGCTGCGCGTGGCTGGTGTGCAGCGGCGATCTGCGCGCTCGCTTTGGCCGTCGGCGTGCGGTTCACCCTCCGTTGGGTCGGCCACTGTGTGGCGCTGCTGCCGACCCTGATCGGCGTGGTCGCGGTCCCCGTGACCGGCAATGCCGGCCAGGGCCCCGACCATGACATCGCCACGAGCGCGGTGATCGTCTTCTCCGTGACGTTGGCGATGTGGGCCGGTACGAAGATCGTCGCCGCCGGATCGCTGGATGACGAGCCGCGACGCCGAATCCAGCTGCTGCAAGTGATCTGCGGTGCGGTCACCGTCGTCTACGGCGCGCTCCTGGCGACGCTGATGCTGGGCGGCTTGCCGATCCTGGGGTCGGCCTACGGGCGGGCGGTGCTCGTCGCAGGGGTGCTGCTGGTGCTGGTGTGGGCCGGTGACGGAGCCCATCTGCTGACGCGACGCACTCCGACACGACTGGCGAACACGATGTCCGCGGTGGCGATCATCGTAGTGACCGCCGCACTGGCATTCGCCTCGACGAGCGTGCCGCCGCGCTTCACCATTCACGAATTCTCCACGTGGGACGTTTTTCTGGGCTACCAACTCGACGCACCGCCGAGCCCGCTCAGCCTGATCACCGAATGGCGGTTCGATCCGCTGATAGGAACGGCCGCCATCGTGCTGGCAGTGCTCTACCTCGTCGGCACGGGCTTGCTGCGGCGACGGGGCGACCACTGGCCGGTGGGACGCACGATCGCGTGGACGGTGGGATGTGCAGCGCTGCTGATCACCACGAGTTCCGGGGTTCGCGCCTACGGATCGGCCATGTTCAGCGTGCACATGGGTGAACACATGGCGCTGAACATGTTCGTCCCGGTGCTACTCGTGCTCGGCGCACCGGTCACCCTCGCGCTACGGGTGCTGCCGGCCTCGCCCAAGGCAGAGGCACCCGGGCCGCGCGAGTGGATCGTGTGGTTCGTGCACGCACCGGTGACACGGTTCCTGTCGCACCCGGTGACGGCGTTCGTCCTCTTCGTCGGTTCGCTCTACCTCGTCTACTTCACGCCCATGTTCGACACCCTGATCAGATATCACTGGGGCCACGAGTTCATGAGCGTGCACTTCCTGCTCACCGGCTACCTGTATTACTGGGGAATCATCGGCATCGATCCCGGCCCACGGCGCCTGCCCTTCCTCGGCCGCCTCGGGCTGTTGTTCGCCGTGATGCCCTTCCATGCCTTCTTCGGCATCGCCACGATGACGATGACGTCCTCGTTGGGCGAGAGCTTCTACAGATCGGTCAATCTCCCGTGGGTGCAGAGCATTTCGGATGATCAGCACCTCGGTGGTGCCATCGCGTGGGGTTCGAGCGAGCTGCCGGTGATCATCGTGGTGATCGCGCTGGTGGCCCAGTGGGCCCGCCAAGACCGCCGGACAGGAGCACGCGAGGACCGCCACAGCGACCGCGGCCACGACGACGAACTCGACGCCTACAACGCCATGCTCAGCGAGCTTGCCCGCAATCGTCGGTGAACCGCCGCCACTCCCCGTCGCCGCGGAACCAATGACATCGGGTTCGCGACCAATAAGTGGGGCACGCCGGTGCCCCACCGGTATCCCCTATGGTCTTAGCGGGCGGTCGAAGACGTTGATGAGCGAGGTGTTTCGGTGACTTCCAGACAGACCGGCACGGTCGAGACCGAACTGCGGGCCATCGAGCGCCGGGTTTTCGAGGACGTCTGGATCAGCACCAAGCGTGCCCGATCCCTGACCGTGCTGGCCGTGGCGCTGGTGGCCACGGCCGCGACCTTGCTGGCCACCGGCGGCACGCCCGCAGGAGTCACCCGCAACGGGCACTGGATCTCCCTGGTGGCGTTCTCGCTGTTCACCCTCGCGGCATTGGCATCTACTTTGGCCTTGGTGCGTCGCCGGTTTCGGTGGTGCTGCATGGCGACGTGCATCTCAGCGCTGGCCACGGTGGTCGGTGCCGGAGCGTTCTGGTGGCATCACACCACGCACACCGCCTCCTGGGTCCCGGCGGCGCTGGGCACCCTTACCGCGGCGACGTTGACCGCAGCATGGCTGGGCGTGTGCCTGACACCGCTGGCCGCGTCTCAGCCGGATATGCGCGCGGCCTGGGACTGAGCGTCACCCAACGGGTTCGCGTTCACGGTCCCGTAATTGCGCAACCGCAGGCTGTTCGAGACCACCAGAAATGACGACACCGCCATCGCCGCACCGGCGATCAACGGGTTCAGCAGACCCGCTGCGGCGATCGGGATGGCCGCGATGTTGTACCCGAACGCCCAGATCATGTTGACCCGGATGGTGCGCATCGTGGCGCGGGCCAAGCCCAGTGCCTGCGGCACGGAGTCGAGATTGTCACGGACCAAGATGATGTCGGCCGCACCGATCGCCACGTCGGTGCCCCGGCCGATCGCCAGGCCCAGGTCCGCGCAGGCCAAGGCGGGACCGTCGTTGATCCCGTCACCGACCATGGCCACGACCCGACCCTGCTCGCGCAGCTTGTCGATCGCGCCGACCTTGTCCTCGGGCAGCACTTCGGCGACCACATCGTCGATACCCACCTGCGCACCGATCGCGGCGGCCGTCGCGGCGTTGTCACCCGTCAGCAGCATGGTCTTCATGCCCTCGGCGTGCAGGTGCGCAATCGCACCGGCCGCCGACTCCTTGACTGCATCGGCCACGCAGATGGCGCCGCGGACCGCGTCGCCGAAAGCAACGAAAACAACTGTCTGGCCCTGTGACTCGCCGAGTTTGCGAGCAGCCGCGAGATTGGCGGGAACGACCCGGTCCCGGGTGACCCACGCGGGACGGCCGACCACCACAGCCACACCGTTCACGGAACCGGCCACCCCGTGGCCGGCGAACGCCTGGAAGTCCTGGACCTCGGCGATCTCCCGACCCGCGCAGGCACTGACGATCGCGTGCGCGACCGGATGCTCGGAGGCCGACTCGACCGCCGCGGCCAGTCCGAGAATCTCGTCGTCATCCTCGCCCTCGGCGACGACGACACGGATGACCTGCGGCTGTCCGGTGGTCAGCGTGCCGGTCTTGTCGAACACGACCGTGTCAACCGCACGAATCGCTTCCAGGGCGCGATGGCCCTTGAGGAAGATCCCCAGTTGAGCTCCCCGCCCCGAGGCCACCATCATCGCCGTCGGTGTCGCCAGACCCAATGCGCAAGGGCAGGCGATCACCAGGACCGCCAAGGCAGCCGACACCGCGCGGTTGACATCACCGTCGGCCAGCAGCCAGCCGATCGCGGTGGCCGCCGCGATCATCAGCACGCAGGGAACGAATACCGAGGCGATGCGGTCGGCGAGTCGTTGCGCGTCGGCCTTCTGTGCCTGCGCCTGCTCCACCAGGCGCACCATCCCGGCGAACTTGGTGTCGGGCCCGACTGCGGCGGCCTCGACGATCAGCCGGCCGTCCAGGACGACAGTGCCTCCGACAACGCTCGAACCCTCTTGCGTCTGGACGGGTTTCGACTCCCCCGTCATGGCGCTGACGTCGACTGCGGCCGCTCCGGAAACCACGAGCCCGTCGGCAGCGATGGCCTCGCCGGGGCGCACGACGAAACGCTGACCTTCTTTGAGCTCGTCGGCAGGCAACACGAATTCGCCGCCGTCAGGGAGCAGCACCGTCACCGACTTGGCGCCGAGCGCGGCGAGCGCGCGCAGCGCTCCCCCGGCACGCGAGCGGGCCCGGGCCTCGAAGTAGCGGCCCGCGAGCACGAAAACCGTTACGCCCGCGGCGACCTCGAGATAGATCGCATCGCTGCCGAGCAGCGCCTGCCACACGCCCGCAGCATGGTAGGTCTGATGATCGAAGAAGATCGTGTACATCGACCACACGGTCGCCGCGGTGACGCCGATGGAGATCAGGGTCTCCATGGTGGAGGTTCCGTGCCGGGCATTGCGAAGCGCCGCGCGATGGAAGGGCCATGCCGCCCACGTGACGATCGGAGCCGCCAGCGCGGTGAGCACCCACTGCCACCCGGTGAACCGGGTGTCGGGAACCACGGCAAACATCACCGACAGATCGGCGAGCGGGATGAACAAGACCGCGGCGATCGCGAGTCGCCGGAGCAGGCTGCGGGCGTGGTCCGCGTCCGGGTCGACGTCGGTGGTGGAGCGCTCGGTGCGGGGAGCCGCCTGGTACCCGGCTCGCTCGATGACCGCGCACAGTTGCTCGACGCCGACCTCGGGGGTCGCCTCCACGGTGGCAACACGTGTGGCGAAGTTCACTGACGCGCGTACCCCGTCGACCTTGTTGAGTTTGTTCTCCACGCGGGCAGCGCAGGCCCCGCACGACATCCCGGTGACATCCAGCGCAAAACGCCGGGTCACGGCCTCGTCGGGGACAGTTGCTGTCGTCACGACCACTCCCAGTCACTCACCCACCACATCGGTGGCATACATCAGGCGATTAGATAGTCGTTCCGGGCCGCTGCCGAGTTCCCGGGCGGGATCGAATAATGTCGATGTCCGTGACTACCGAACGCGGCGAGGACCACGTTACGCGGCTGGCCTTCGCAGCCGGCCGCGGTGATTCCGCGGCGCTCGAGCAATTCATCCGGGCCACCCAGACCGATGTCTGGCGAACCGTGGCCTATCTGGGTGATGCGGGGTCGGCCGACGACCTGACGCAAGAGACCTTCATGCGCGCCATCACCGCGCTGCCCAGGTTCAGCGGCCGGTCGTCGGCCCGCACCTGGCTGCTGTCGATCGCCCGGCGGGTGGTGGTCGACCAGATTCGGCACAAGCAGAGCCGGCCGCGCACCCAGCACGGTATCGACGTCGAGGAGGTCCTCGAGAGCTACCGCCCGGTGGGTGGGTTCGAGAAGATGGTGGAGATCCGCCTGCTGTTGGACGGGCTGGATCCCGACCGCCGCCACGCCCTGTTGCTGACCCAGGTCCTCGGGCTGTCCTATGCGGAGGCGGCCGAGGTATGCGGCTGCCCGGTGGGCACCATCCGCTCCCGCGTGGCACGCGCCCGCGAAGACCTGATCGCTGCGGCCGAGCGGGATGATCTGACCGGCTAGCTCTGGTGACGCCGGCGACGGTACTGTCGCCATCCCAGGGCAACGTCGACGACCACGAAGGCCACCAGGCTCGCGCCCAGCAGCGGGACGAACCAGCCGACGGCGGCCGACGTCAGGACCACCGCCACCGCCGCGGCGGGTGGCAGTCCGGTGAGCACACCGCGACGTGGCACGGCCCCGACCGGAACTCGACCGACAGGGCGACGGCGCCACCACAGCAGGTAGCCACGCACGATCACGGTGACCAACGCGACCGCCAGGCCCAGCAGCACGAGTTGATTGGTGATCCCGAACAGCAGTCCCATATGCAGCTGAATGCCCCAGGCGGAGAGCTTCGCCGCGACCGGCCAGTCGGCGAACCATGAAACGTCGGTCACCCGTGCAGAGGGTCCGTCGACGGCCACCGCGTTGTTCGACATCACCCAAGGCTGACGGGTCTGGGCCACGGTGAACGCGGTGTCGGGGTTGCGGGGAATGCTCACCTCGACGTCACCGCCGACCCCCGCGTCGCGGGCCGCCTTCAGCACTCGGTCGATGTCATCGACCATCGGCGCGCCGTCATGCTGCACCGCGGCCGTCACGCCGTGCCCCTCGTGACCGGATGAGGGTTCGGGCGTTGATGCTTGCGCGGCGCCGTTGACCGTCGTCGATACGGTCGGCGTCGTCCACGACAACGCCGACCGCAGCGCGGTGACATTGTCTCCGGCGAACCGTGACCACGTGAGCCCCGTCGCCGACAGGAACAACGATCCCACCGCGATCCAGAGCCCCACCGCCCCATGCCAATTCAACGTCCGCGCCCTGCCTCCAGCGGTGCGGTCGACCGTCAGCAGCCGAGGCTTCGTGCCGCCTCGCCGCGACATGCGCCGGTATCGCCCACCCCACAGGAGCACGCCCGCCAGCGCGATCAGCCACAGCCACGACGCGGCGAGTTCGCTGTAGATGCGTCCCGGTTCGCCGAGATGCAAACTTCGGTGTAACTGATCGATCCAGGTCCTCAGGGGCAGCGCACCGCTGCTGCCGTACACCGTCAGCTGCCCGCGCGAGGCCGCTGTCACAGGGTCGATGAAAACGGCATGCCGTTCCGACTCGCCCAACGCCGGATCGTCGAACATGACGCGGGTGGTCTCACCGGCCTTGGCCGCCGGACGCACTGCGGTGACGGTCAGGTCGGGTCGCTCCGACTGGGCGGCCCTGACCTGTTCGGCGACCGGCACCATCTCACCGCTGCTGTGAGTTCGAAGCGTATCCCGATAGGCGAATTGTTCGATGCTGGGTGCGATGGCGTAGAGCCCGCCGCTGATCGCAGCGACCAGCAGGAAGGGGCCGACGAAGATCCCCGCATAGAAGTGCAGGCGCAGCAGGAACGCACGATAGTGCGCGGCCGACGCCGATGGCGACGACGCTGACGTCGGGGTTTCATCTGTGGCTGTCGACGGGTTCTGGCCCATGGCTCCTCAGCGGTCGAACGGTCCTCGATAGGAGTGGTCGTTCGCGCCGCGCACACAGTTCCCGACAGATGCTCAGCCGCCCATGTGCCCGACGGTCAGCCAGCGGACGGCCCGCGCCATCACCGAGGGTCGCTTCCCGGGTGCGCCCTCCGGTGCGGATGCGTCATCCTCGTCCGCGGTGATGCGCTCTTCGGCGCGATAACCGGCCTCCTCAACCGCGCTACACAGGTCGGCGACGCTGACGTCATGGCGGGCATCGATGGTCGCGATCTTGGTGGATATGGCGACCGAGGCGTGCACTCCGTCCATCTTGTTCAGCGCGTTCTCGACCCGGCGCGAGCACGCTCCGCAGGACATTCCTGTGACGTCGAGGCGGATCCGCCTCGATTCCGACGTCTCGTTCCGGTGTGCTGCTACGTCTGTCATTGCCATCCTCACTGTCTCGCGGCGTCTGGTTGATAAGTCGTCGGCCAAACGGTCCGGGTTCCCGGATATCCGTGAGCCAGCAGTGAGTGCAATGCATCTGGCTCCACGGCGACCTCACCGGCACTCCGCACGTTCAGCGGTAGAGCGGGATACTGCGCCAGGAACTGCGCATAGGTGCGTCCACCGAGGATGTGGCCAAGGGTCATCCACGCGTCGATCACCGACCACCGCCGTGGATTCTCTTTCGCCCAATCGCTTTCATCCAGGCAACGCTGCCATTGGTCAATGGCGACCCGCTTTCCGGCAATCCCGCCGAGCAGCTCCCCGTACGACACCGGCTGTCCACGCATCACACGGATCCCGGAACCCAGTGCCTCCGGCCCACCGAACTCCGGCAACATGCGCAGGATGCTTGTCGCCGCCGCGCGGCCGGTCGTCACTTCTTCGGTCAGTTCCACTGCCGGATAGGCCTGTAGCGCGTGGCAGGCCGCGATGACCGACACCAGAATGTCCGCAGACCCTCGCACCTGGTCGGGCGTGCCGAGGACCCGGGGCAAGCGCACCATCGTGAAATCCAGGTCTCGGCCGGCCCTGGCGATTGCCAATTCCGCGAGTGCCTTGGAAGCCGCATACGGGTACGGGGCCTGACGCGGGTCGACCACCTGCGGTGCGGCGATGTCCGCATTGACGACATGCGTGGACAGGTGCACCAGCCTCGCATCTGCGGCGGCACACGCCTCTGCCATGGCCGTCACCAATTCGACATTGGCCGAACGCAATTCGCGGTAGGGAACCACAACTTTGGTGTTCCCCGCGCAGTTGACGACAGTGCGCGCTCCGGTGTCACGAACGAGCGTCCGTAGCTCGTCGGGACCGAAGCCAGGGACCAGACGCTCCAGCCGCACACCCGGCACGCGGTGCAGCGCTGACCAGACCCCGTCACCAGTAGGGGCCGACCTCATGGCCAGGACCACCTCGGGAAGTTGCCGGCCGGACCGTGCGAGGTCCACCAGCGCCTCGGCGAATCCGGTGCCGAGAATTCCGGAGGCACCGACCACGAGTACCCGCTCCCCGCCACGGGGTGACGATCGTCGTGGGCCCGGCACCTCGACGGGGCTTTGGGTGGTCAGCACCTTGAAGTCGCGTTCGATCTCGGTAGCGGTATCGGTGTCCATCCAGGTGTGTGCCAGCGCGATGTCGCACACCAGGTTCGCGGCGGTATCAGCACTGATCACGTCCAGGATCGATACCTGGCGCCCGAGATATCTGCGCGTATCGGGCAGGATGCGAACCAGGTCCAACGAACCGATGCCCTCGGCCAACAGCGATGCCTCAGGACCGATCGGCCTGCCGAGGCGGGCACTCCACATCCCGGCGAGGCCCACCGCCCGATCCTCGGATTCCACCGTGATCTGAGTGACGAGTTCGGATCCAGGCGAGGCGCACAGCTGTGCGGTGTCGGTCTTTCCATTGGGTTTTCTGGGTATGCCGGCAACGGCGGAAACGATGAACGACGGCACATGCGAGTCGGCCAAGATGTTCGTGATCCGGGCGGCCACCGCCGGGTCGTCATGGCCATCACGGGTTCGCTGGGTCTGGAACCAGACTCCCAGACGCCCGTCGCGAACCTCAACGGCGACATCGGCTATCGCCGGGTCCGCGACGACGCGCCTGACGATCTCGGCGGTGTCCACCCGCTTGCCCGCGATCTTCACCAGCGCGTCCTTGCGCCCGGCGAAAGTCGGATAGCCCTCCGCATCGAACGTCACCCGGTCGGCGGTGGCATAGGCGCGCAGCCTCCGGCCGTCTGCCGTGGCGATCTCGGCGAACCCGGTGCTGTCCGCACCGAGATAGCCATCGGCCACCATGTCCCCGAGCACCACGACCTCGCCGAATGCGATCACGACCGTATCCGCTACGACCGGCCGCCCGAGTCGTAGCCGCGCGCCGTGCTCGACCACCTCTGTCCCCTCGATGATCGGCAGGACGGTCACCACGACGGTCGTCTCGGTC
>Ga0182746_1002616_pt1 | contig 13465 bp, 11 predicted proteins | sample eDN3rd30CBELigOP_FD_128881 | JGI IMG/M metagenome (GOLD analysis project Ga0182746, IMG submission 128881) | Enriched Organic Plus compost microbial communities from Emeryville, California, USA - eDNA 3rd pass 30_C BE-Lig OP (version 2) (version 2) ... | reverse complement strand
GCTCGGCGTCGGCCTGGAGCACCAGCCAGCACCAGTCGGCGTCGGCGGTCGCGACGTCGAGGACGTACGGCGCGCCCTCGCGGAGCTCGGCGGTCGCGAGCACCCGGGCCGAGCCTCCGCGCGACGCGTGCACGACGAGGGACCCCGCCCCCGTCGTGACGAGACGGACCCGCGCGACGCCGAGCCGTGACCACCATCCCAGCGGTGCCGCGTTCGACCAGGTGCCGAGGGACGCCTCGCGCCCCGCCGGCACCGTGAGCGAACCGTCGGGTCCGACGGTGACCTCACCCCGCCAGCACAGGGGGCGGACGGCGTCGTCGGCCGGGAGAGCGAGCCGTTGGAGGATCAGCGGGGAAGGCACCGGACGATTCAACCATCGGTGGCGCCGGGGTCCGGCACATGCTCCACCCGCACGGCGAGCGTGCCGTTCGACGTGCGGTACGCGGACGCGCGCAGGACGCCCTCGGCGCGCTCGGAGCCCTCCCACCGCTCGCCGACCGAGGCACGCCGGACGAACTGGCGGCCGAGCATCGAGGCGCGGACGCTGACGTCCCAGGTTCCTGCCGCCCAAGCCCGCCCGAACGCGCCGGCGAAGGGATCGAGCCGCCCGACCACGGTCAGCTCGGCCCCGGCGGTCCCGGGCGTCGTCGAGACCTCGACGTCCACCGGCCACTCGACGCCGGACGAGCGCTCCCGCACGCTCATGGCGCCGCTCGGACGGTCGACGTCGAGGAGGCGCAGGTCGAAGGAGCCGTCGTCCGGGATTCCCGGGACGACCCACCGCTCGCCGCCGAGCGGTTCCTCGCGGCGCACGCCCGAGAAGGACACGCGCACCCGGCAGCGCACCTCGAGGCGCCCGTCCCGGTCCCACGCGGCGGCCAGGACCTCGTCGGTCGCCCGGGCGTCCGCGCGCAGCCGCTGGGCCGCACCGTAGGTCACCGGGTCGCGCCGGCGCAGCGCACCGAGCTGCGCGCGCCGCACGAGGGGATGACGCTCGTCGAGCCGCGCGGGCACGACCGCGTCGACCCAGTCGGCGACGGCGGTCAGCTCGGCGTGCTGCCGCGCGCGCGAGAACGTGAGCCAGCGCGCGATCGACGCGCGCGTGAAGGCCTGCCCGGTGGCCGCGACCTTGAGCGCGTCGCTGACCGGCGCGGGGCCGCCCAGCTCGTCGACGAGGTTCATCGCCTCGGCGAAGTAGCCCCAGTACTCCTCCGGCGGCGTCCGCCGGGCCGACGCGCTCGCCTCGTGCTTGACCCACCGGTAGCAGGGCGAGGACGCCAGCACAGCGACCCGCGGGGACGCCGCGAAGACCTGGCCCATGAAGTGGTAGTCCTCCAGGCGAACCGGGCCCTCGGGGAACTGGATCGCGTGGCGCTGCAGGAACTCGCGTCGGAACAGCTTGTGGACCGTCCGCGAGAGCGTGACCCCGTCGCGCGCGAGGTCGGCGAGCGGCACGTCCCGCTGCCAGAGCGGCCAGTACGGGGTCGGTGCACCGACGTGCACGAGCTTGCCCATGACGACGTCCGACGCGTTCGCGTCCGCCACCGCGCACATCCGCTCGAGTGCGTCGGGGAACAGGTAGTCGTCCTGGTCGGCGTAGAACACGTACGTCGCCCGCGCCAGGGTCGTCCCGACGTTGCGCGGACGGCCGGGCCAGCCCGACGCGGAGATGCGTTCCCACCGCGCGTTCGCGCGGTCTCGCGTGATCGCGGCCAGGCGATCGGGCGTGTCGTCCGTCGAGCCGTCGTCGACGAACACCACCTCGTACGCGTCGTCGCCGAGCGTCTGCGCCCAGAGCGAGGCGCACAGGTCGTCGAACCCTTCTGCGGGGTTGTGGAGCGGAACCACGACGCTCGCCCGGAGGCGCCCAGTCGCGTGTCCTGGCACGTGCGCCCTCCTTGCTGATCGGGCCGCCTCTGCCAGCATGCCACGTCCGACCGACCGCCCGCCGGCAGCGGGCGGTCGCGTTCTCGGTGTTCAATAGCCTGATGCGCGGCATCATCCTCGCGGGAGGCTCCGGCACCCGCCTGCACCCGATCACGCTCGGCACGAGCAAGCAGCTCGTCCCCGTCTGGGACAAGCCGATGATCTACTACCCGCTGTCCACCTTGATCCTCGCGGGGATCCGGGACGTCCTGGTCATCACGACGCCCCACGACGCGCCCCAGTTCACGCGGCTGCTCAGCGACGGGTCGCAGTTCGGGATCACGATCACCTACGCCGTGCAGCCCGAGCCGAACGGGCTCGCGCAGGCGTTCGTGCTGGGAGCCGACTTCGTGGGCACCGATCCCGTCGCGCTGGTGCTCGGCGACAACATCTTCTACGGGCCCGGCCTCGGCCGGCAGCTCCTGCGGTTCGAGTCGATCGACGGCGGAGCGGTGTTCGCGTACCGGGTCCAGGACCCCACGGCGTACGGCGTGGTCGAGTTCGACGACGCGGGCAAAGCCCTCTCCATCGAGGAGAAGCCCGCGCACCCGCGCTCGAGCTTCGCAGTCCCGGGCCTGTACTTCTACGACAACGACGTCGTCGCGATCGCGCGGGACCTCGAGCCGTCGCCACGTGGCGAGTACGAGATCACCGACGTGAACCGGACCTACCTCGAACAGGGGCGGCTGCAGGTCGAGGTGCTGCCGCGGGGGACCGCCTGGCTCGACACGGGCACGTTCGCGTCGCTCCTCGAGGCGAGCGACTACGTCCGCGCGATCGAGAACCGTCAGGGGCTGAAGATCGGGTGCCCCGAGGAGGTGGCCTGGCGCCGCGGGTTCCTCACCGACGACGAGCTGCGGGAACGCGCCGAGCCCCTCGTGAAGTCGGGGTACGGCGAGTACCTGCTGCGGCTGCTCGAGACCGAGTCGCCGAGGTAGCCGGGCGGACCGCCTCCCGGCGTCCCCGGCAGGCCGTCTACCTCGCCGGGGCCGGGGGGAGCACCGAGGAGGCTGCGGCCTCCCACCGGTCCCGCCAGTCGCCGATCGGCTCGACGCCCGCCCGGAGCAGCGCGTCGTGCCCCAGCACGGAGTAGGCCGGGCGCGGGGCGGGACGGACGAACGCCTCCGACGTCGTCGGACGCACCGCCTCCGGGTCGAGGCCCGCCGCAGCGACGGCAGCCCGGGCGAAGTCGAACCAGGTCGCGTCCCCCGAGGACGTCGCGTGGTAGGTCCCGCCGGGTGCCTCCGCCGCGACCAGCCGGACGGCGAGGTCCGCGACGTCCCGGGTCCAGGTGGGCTGGCCGCGCTGGTCGTCGACGACGTCGACGCCTCCGCGCTCGCGCGCCACCCGCACGATCGTCTTCGGGAAGTTCCCGCCGCCCGCTCCGTAGAGCCATGCCGTGCGCAGCACCAGGTGGTCGGGGCTCGCCGCCAGGACCGCCCACTCCCCCGCCGCCTTCGTCCGCCCGTACGCCGAACGGGGCGCGACGGGCGCGTCCTCGGCGTACGGCGCGTCGGCGTCTCCCGCGAACACGTAGTCCGTGGACGGGTGGATCAGACGGGCGCCCACGTCGGCCGCCGCCCGTGCGAGGTTCGCCGCGCCGACCGCGTTCACGGCGAACGCCTGGGGCTCGTGCGTCTCCGCGTCGTCGACCGCGGTGTAGGCGGCGCCGTTCACGACGACGTCAGCCCCGGCCAGCGCCTCACGGCAGGCCCGCGCGTCGGTCACGTCGAGGTCGGCGCGGGTCAGCGCGACCACGTCGTGGCCCGCCGCACGCGCGGCCTCGACGACGTCCTGACCGAGCATGCCGGCCGCGCCGACCACCAACCATCGTGTGCGCGAGGGCGCAACTGAACGCGGGCGAGCCTGACCGGGATTCATGCGGCGACTCTAGCGGTCACGACCGTCTCGCCGCGCCCGGCGGACGGGGCTAGGTTGGCGCTGTGGCACGCCGTCCGTGGTACTTCAACGTCTCCCGCGTCCGGCTCGAGCGCGTCGTCCGGCGCTTCGCGGACCGCACTCCCCCGGGCACGCTCGTGCTCGACGCCGGTGCGGGCACCGGCGTCTACCGACGGCTGTTCACCCACACGCGGTACGAGTCCGCCGACTTCGCCAAGCTCTCGACCCGGTACACGCCCCTCGACTACGTGTGCGACCTCTCCTCGTTGCCCGTCGAGGACGAGCGGTTCGGCGCGGTGCTCTGCACCCAGGTGTTCGAGCACCTCCCGGAGCCGGGCGCGGTGGCCCGGGAGCTCTTCCGGGTGCTCGAGCCAGGCGGCGAGCTGGTGTGCAGCGCTCCCTTCGCCTACCGGGAGCACCAGCAGCCCTACGACTTCTACCGCTACACCCGGTACGGCCTGCGGCACGTGTTCGAAGCGGCGGGGTTCGAGGTCGACCGGGTCGTCTGGCTGGAAGGCTTCTTCGGGACGATCGCGTACCAGCTCGACGCCATCGCCCGCGGCCTCCCCCGGGACCCCCGGACGGTGACGCGCGGCCGACGCCTCGCCTACGTCGCGCCGCTGCTGGTGGCGACCCGGCTCGGCGCACGGTTCCTGTCGGGCGCGTTCGCGCGCGCCGACCTGCGGTGGAAGTACACGGGCGGCGGCCACCCCAAGAACTACGTGCTCGTCGCCTTCAAGCCCCGCCCTGCCGATCCGGCCGCCGGGGATCGATAGGCTCCTCAGGTGCAGACCCGCGAGCTCTCCGTCCCCGGCGCCTTCGAGATCACCCCCCAGCAGTTCGGCGACCCTCGCGGCGTGTTCCTCGAGTGGTTCAAGGACGCCCCGTTCACCGCCGCCGCCGGGCACGCCTTCGACCTCCAGCAGGCCAACCTGTCCGTCTCCGCCGCCGGCGTGGTGCGCGGCATCCACTTCGCCGACGTCCCGCCGAGCCAGGCCAAGTACGTGACGTGCGCCAAGGGCGCCGTCCTCGACGTCGTCGTGGACATCCGGGTCGGGTCGCCGACGTTCGGGCGCTGGGACTCGGTCCTGCTCGACGACGTCGACCGGCGGGCGATCTACCTGTCCGAGGGCCTCGGGCACGCCTTCATGTCGCTGGAGGACGACTCCACGGTCCTCTACCTGTGCTCCGCCCCGTACGCACCGGGCCGCGAGCACGGCATCCACCCGCTGGACCCCGCGGTGGGGATCGAGTGGCCGCGGACCGGTCGCGACGGCCGGCCCCTCGAGCCGCTCCTGTCCGACAAGGACGCCGTCGCCCCGACGCTCGACGAGGCGCGCGAGCAGGGGCTCCTCCCGCGCCTCGAGGACGTCGAGGCGTTCGTCGCGTCGCTGCGCTGACGCGCGCTCGGCCCGGGCGTCAGGCCTGGCCCACCGCCGCGTACTTCGCCTCGGTCTCGGCCTTGCGGGGCCGCCACCACGCCTCGTTCTCGCGGTACCACGCGACCGTGGCCTCGAGGCCCTCGCGGAAGTCGGTGTACCGCGGCGTCCAGCCCAGCTCGGTCCGCAGCCGCGTCGAGTCGATCGCGTACCGCAGGTCGTGGCCCGCCCGGTCCGTGACGTGGTCGAAGTCGTCGGCGTCGCGCCCGAAGACCTCGAGCAGCGTCCGGACGACGTCGAGGTTCGACTCCTCACCGTCTGCCCCGATGAGGTACGTCTCGCCGAGCTTCCCGTCCTCGATGATCCGCCACACGGCCGCGTTGTGGTCGTCGACGTGGATCCAGTCGCGGACGTTGAGGCCCGCGCCGTAGAGCTTGGGGCGCACCCCGTCGATGAGGTTCGTGATCTGGCGCGGGATGAACTTCTCGACGTGCTGGTAGGGCCCGTAGTTGTTCGAGCAGTTCGAGATCGTCGCGCGCAGCCCGAAGGACCGCACCCACGCGCGCACGAGCAGGTCGGACCCCGCCTTGGTCGACGAGTACGGCGACGACGGGTTGTAGGGCGTGCTCTCGGTGAACCGGGCCGCCGTCGCGGGGTCGTCCGGGTCGCGCAGCGGCAGGTCTCCGTAGACCTCGTCGGTCGAGATGTGGTGGTAGCGCGCGCCGTGGCGGCGCACCGCCTCGAGCAGCGTGAAGGTCCCCACGAGGTTCGTCCGGACGAACGGCGACGGGTCGGCGAGCGAGTTGTCGTTGTGCGACTCGGCCGCGAAGTGCACGACGACGTCCGCGTCCGCCACGAGCCCGTCCACGAGCGCCGCGTCGGCGACGTCGCCCTGGACGAACGTGACGTCGTCCGCGACCGGAGCCAGCGAGGACCGGTCCCCCGCGTACGTGAGCGCGTCGAGGACCGTGACCTCGGCGTCGGGGCGCGTGCGTACCGTGTGGTGGACGAAGTTCGCGCCGATGAAGCCGGCGCCGCCCGTGACCAGAACCTTCATGTCCCTCTGTCTCTCTCAGATCCGCGCGCGCGGCGCGAGCTTGTTGTCGACCATCGACAGCGCCGACCCGATGGCCATGTGCATGTCGAGGTACTGGTACGTCCCGAGGCGGCCGCCGAACAGCACGTCGCGCTCGGCGTGCTCACGCTCGGTGAGGTCACGGTACGCGAGGAGCCTGGAACGGTCCGCGGGGGTGTTCACCGGGTAGTACGGCTCGTCGTCGCGCGCGGCGAACCGTGAGAACTCCCGGACGATGACCGTCCGGTCGGTCGGGTAGTCGCGCTCGGGGTGGAAGTGCCGGAACTCGTGGATCCGGGTGTACGGGACGTCGAGGTCCGCGTAGTTCATCACGGGGGTGCCCTGGAAGTCGCCGACGTCGAGCACCTCGCGCTCGAAGTCGAGCGTGCGCCACCCGAGCTCGCCCTCCGCGTAGTCGAAGTAGCGGTCGACGGGCCCGGTGTAGACGACGGGCACGTTCCCCACGACGGCGTCCTTGTGGACGGGCTGGGACGTGTCGAAGAAGTCGGTGTCGAGCCGGACCTCGATGCGGGGGTGGTCGGCGAGCCGCTCGAGCCACGCCGTGTACCCGTCGACGGGCAGGCCCTCGTGCGTGTCGTTGAAGTAGCGGTTGTCGTACGTGTACCGCACGGGCAGGCGCGAGATGACGCTCGCGGGCAGCTCCGTCGGGTCGGTCTGCCACTGCTTCGCGGTGTAGTCGCGGATGAACGCCTCGTACAGTGGCCGCCCGATGAGCGAGACGCCCTTCTCGTCGAGGTTCGCCGGCTCGCGGCCCGCGAGGACCGCGTCGAGCTCGGCGGCCTGCTCGCGCACGAGCGCCCGGGCGGCGTCGGGACCGTAGGCCGAGCGGAAGAACTGGTTGATCGTCCCCAGGTTGATGGGCAGGGGGAACACCTCGCCGCGGTACGTCGTGTACACGCGGTGCACGTAGTCCGTGAACGCGGTGAACCGGGTCGCGTACTCCCAGACCCGCTCGTTCGAGGTGTGGAACAGGTGCGCGCCGTAGCGGTGGACCTCGATGCCCGTCGTGGGCTCGTCCTCGGAGTAGGCGTTCCCCCCGATGTGTGAGCGACGCTCGACGACGAGCACGCGGGCGCCGTGCTCGGTCGCCATCCGCTCCGCGACGGTCAGGCCGAAGAAGCCCGACCCCACGACGACGAGATCGATGTCCATCAGGTGGTGTCCTCTGCTCGGGGTGCGGTTGCTCGGGGACGTGCGGCGCGCGGCACGGTCAGCCGCTCACCGGCTGCGACGGCTCGCCGGGTGCGGCGGCCGGCCCGTGCTCGACGGCGGCACCCGGCTCGCGGACGTCCGCGGCGTCGGGGCGCTCGCGGATGAGCAGCGTGCGGTAGGCGGCCTTGCGCAGTCCCTCGGGGACGAGACGGTAGCCCCCGCGGACGACGACGTTCCGAACGTACTGCGTCCGGCTGGTGAACCCCTCGTCGCGCAGGGTGCGCTGGAGGCGCAGCTCGGAGCGCAGGAGCCTCGTGCCTCCGCGGCGCGCGTACGCGCCCGCGCCGACCCGGTACAGGACGAGCGGCTCGGCGACGTTCGCGACCTGCGCGCCCGCGGCGATCATGCGCGCGAACAGGAGGTAGTCCTCCATGAGGTCGAGCGTCTCGTAGCCGCCGGCCCCGCGGACGGCCGTCCGCCGGTACACCACCGACGGGTGGTTGAACGGGTCGTGGAAGCGGGAGTACCGCTCGATCTCCTCGGGCGTCGTCGGCGGGGTGCGGGTGCGGCCCCACTCGGCCTCGTCGTCCTCGATCTCGACGATCGCCGAGCCGACGAGGTCGTAGCCCGCCGTGACGAGCGGGACCTGCACCGCGAACCGGTGCGGCAGGGACACGTCGTCGGCGTCGACGCGCGCGACGATCTCGTGGTCGCAGTGCTCGAGCCCGACCTCCAGGGCGGCCGCCAGGCCCACGTTTTGCGGGAGCTCGACCAGATCGACGTCGAACCCGGGCGTCGCGGCGAGCTTCTCGAGGAGCGCCTGGAGCTTGGGCCGCACCGGGCCGTCGCGGACGACGACCACCTGCGTGGGCGGCAGCTCCTGCTCCCGGGTCGCCGACTCGAAGGCGCGCTTGACGAACCGCCGCCGGTCGCCGTCGTACACGGGCATCAGGACGGTGAAGGGCTCGACGTCCTGGGGCGCGAGGTCGTCGGGGCCGCGGTCCTCCCGCGCGACGCTCATGCGCGCCCTCCTGCGACCGGCCGTCCCGCCCCCGCCTCCACGGCGCGGACCTCGTCCTCGACCGGTCCCAGCCCCGCGAGGACCGCGTCGGCGGGCTGCGGACCGCGCGTGACGCCGTCGCGCAGACCCCGCCAGCCGGAGGTGACGAGCGTGCCGCGGTCCTGGGACCGGACGACCGTGCGCGTCCAGCGCACCAGGGTCGACGCGCCGTAGGTCGCGGTGTCCACGGGGCCGAGCGCGCGCGAGCGCGAGAACATCCAGATCTTGTTGCGGACCTCGTTGTAGAACCGGGGACCCGGGTCGAGGTCGCTGCCCGCGAACTTCGCGGTGCGGTGCTCGACGACGCTCGCCGGGACGTACAGGCCAGGACGCCGGCGGAGCAGCCGCGTCGAGAACTCGAAGTCGTCGTTCCAGATGAAGTAGTCGGCCGACGGCAGCCCGTCCTCGCGCACGGCGCGCGCGTCGACGAGCATCGAGACGAACGAGCTCGACCGGACCGGGACCGCCCCCGCGACCTGGGCCCGCCGCACCTCGTCGGCCGAAGCACGCGGGCGCCGGCGCGGCGTGTTCATGGGGTGCTCGCGCCCGTCGGTCCACACGGCCTTCGAGCCCGCGATCGCGACGGGCTCGCCGCCGGCCGCCTCGAACGCGTCGCGCGCGGCGAGGAGCTCCGCGAGCGCGCTCGGCGTGGGGATCGTGTCGTCGTCCATGAGCCACACGAGGTCCGCGGGCGCGGAGCCGTCCGACGGCGCCACCGCGTGGGCCATGCCCGCGGCGAAGCCGCCGGCTCCCCCGGTGTTGCGGGCGAGCGCCAGCACCTCGGGCGCGCTCGGGTGCGCGCGCGCGACCGTGGCCGAGTCGTCCGTCGACGCGTTGTCGACGACGACCAGGTGGTCGACCGGGCGCGTCTGCGCCGCGACGGCGTCCAGCGCCGCGGCGAGCAGGTCCCGCCTGTTGTACGCGACCACGACGGCGACGACACGGGTGGGCACGGCTTCCACGCAGCTCCTCGGGACCGGACGGACAATCCCACCATCCTAGGGGGCGCCCCAGGGGGTCCGGGCCGTCGCGGGCGCCGTGCCGACCGCGCCGGGCCTCAGGGGGTGCGCGGGAACGCCACCGTCGACACCGCCTTCCGCTTGCTGTCGACCGACGTGAAGACGGCGGTGCCCGAGTGCGCCTTCTTCATGGAGATCTTGATGGTCGCCGCGGGCTTGTACGTCGTGCTGTGCAGGTTGATGTACCCGCACGTGACGCCCCCGATCACGACACGGAGTCTGCCGTACTGCGGTCCGACGACCGCCTTCACGACAACGCTCCGGGCCGACTTGACGCCGTGGACCCGGAAGGAGGCTGTCCTGCTCCCGGATGCCCAGACCTTGCCCCAGAGGTACTGGGAGCCGTTCACCTTCACGAACGAAGGCGACCAGTCGATCGTGGACGTGCCGACCGGGCGGGTCGAGCGAGTGTGCAGCTTGACGGGTCCACGCTTGTGGTCGGCGGCGATCGGCCGGATCGCGACCACCCGCCACCACCCGTGCGCCGTCGAGAACGTGTAGCTCGGCCGGGTCACGGTGGCCTGGACGCGCCAGCTCCGCGAGTCGGGCGTCGACTCGCTGAGGCTGGCCGAGCGCGTGAGCACCTGGTACCACTTCGCGCCCTTGACCGGCTTCCAGGTGTAGGTCGCCTTCTCGAACCACTGCACGGGTGCGACGGTCGAGGGCGACTTCACGATCGTGGGGCTCGCCGTCGTGTACCTGACCGCTCCGTACTTGGCCCGGACCGCGGCGATGCGGGTGTGGACCGCGGAGCGGATCGCGGGCAGCTTCGCATAGAGGTACTTGCCCGGACAGGCCGTGCCGTTCGTGTCCCGGTGCCCGAGGATCGTGGGAACTGTGACCCAGGTCCCGGCCTTCGCCCTCGTGTTGCTGCCGGTGCTCGAACCCGTGAGCAGCCGGGCGTGCCCGACCGCGCTCACCCCGTACTCGTAGCCCTTCCAGGCCAGTACCTTCTCGATCGAGGTCAGCATCGCGGAGGACGGCTTGGCGGTCTCGAAGTTGCCCATGGCGGACACGCCGATGGTGTCGGTGTTGTACCCGCCCGCCTGCGCGCCGATCGGGTTGTCGTAGATCGCGTCCTTGCGGCCCTGGAAGATCGTCCCGTACTTGTCGACGAGGAACTGGTAGCCGATGTCCGGCCAGCCGCGCGACTTCGTGTGGTAGGCGTAGATGCCGCGGACGATCGCGGGCGACTGCGCCTTGGTGTAGGAGTTCGTCCCCGCGGTGTGGTGCACGTACATGGCGTCGAGGTGGGCCGACACGTCGGGCCACGAGCTCGAGAGGCTCTCGTCGGCGCCCCAGCCGGCGCGCGTGACGATCGTCGGCTTGTTCTCGTACCCGGTCGCGGCGTCCGCGCTCGCGAGCGGGCGGGCCGTCGAGCCGGCGGTCGCGTCCGCGGCGGACGATCCCGGGTCGACGACGTCGACCTGGACGTCCTTCGGCGCGGAGCCGTCCTTCGTCACGACGCGCACCTGGATCCCGTCCGCGCCGGACGTCGTGAGCGGGTCCGTGCCGGGCCGCTCGCCCGACACGCCGACGTCGTTGATCTCGAGCTCGGTCCACGGGGACCACGTCCCGCCCTCGCGGATGCGGACCGAGACGAGGACCACGTCGGACGTCCCCGACGCCCACGTCACGCCCGCGACGAGGAAGTGCCCGGTGCTCTCCTTGGTGCCGAGGACCGCGAGCCTCCCGCCGTCGAGCGACGGGTGCGCGCTCGCAGCGTCCGGCGTCGGCGTCGTGCTCGGCGTCGCCGCGAACGGGCTCGCCACGGCGCGGCGCGGGACGACCGGCTTGCCGTCGTCGCCGACCGCCGGGTCGAGCGCCGACGCGTCGCCGCGCGCCTTCGTGTCGATGCCACGGACGTGGTGCGTGCTCACCTCCGGCTTCACGACGTGCGCGGCGGGCGCCGGCAGCGTCGCGACCGGCGCCACGACGGCGGCCCCCGCGAGCAGCCCGGCCGCGGTCAGCCGGACCACCGCGCGTCTGGCCCCCACCACCACGCGCGAGCCCGGACCCTCCGCCCGTTCTGATGCCCTGACACCCATGACGACCCCCTCGTCCGTTCGTGCCCGATCTGCGCACGTCGCGCCGCACACCAGGGTGCGGGGCGCACGCCGGGTGCGCATCTCGGGGCAACGACTCCCAGAGGCCGGCTCGCGGGCTAGAGGGGGCGCGCGTCCGACTCGAGCAGCACGGGGATGCCGTCGCGCACGGGATAGGCGAGCGGGCGGTCGGGGTCCGTCGAGTGCAGCTCGGGCTCGCCGTCGGGGCCCGTGCCGTCGACGAGCGTCGCGCCCGTCACGGGGCAACGCAGCAGGTCGCGCGCCCACGCGTCCAGGGGAAGGGGGGTGCTCATGCCTGCTCCTCGGGGGTGTCGGTGGCCTCGGCGCGGACGAGCGAGAGCACGTCGTCGCGGACCTTCTCCATGATGTCCTCGTCGGCGGCCTCGACGTTGAGCCGCAGCAGCGGCTCCGTGTTGGACGCCCGGAGGTTGAACCACCACTGGGGCGTGGCGTCCCAGTGGGAGACCGTGAGGCCGTCGAGCTCGTCGGTCGTGACGGGCCCCGCGCCCTGCTGGGTCACGTACGCCTCGACGACGCGCTCCCGGGCGGCGGGCACGTCCGCGACCCGCGAGTTGATCTCGCCGCTCGCGACGTACGGCTGGTAGGCGTCCGCGAGCGCGGACAGCGGGTGCGGCTGGGACCCGAGCGCCGCGAGGACGTGCATCGCGGCGAGCATGCCGGTGTCCGCGAAGAAGAAGTCGCGGAAGTAGTAGTGCGCGCTGTGCTCGCCGCCGAAGACGGCCTGGTGCTCGGCCATCTGCGCCTTGATGAACGAGTGCCCGACGCGCGTGCGGACGGTCTCGGCACCCGCGGCCTGCAGGAGGTCCGGGACGGCGCGGGAGGTGATGAGGTTGTGGATGATCACGGGCCGCGCGGCCGGGTCGGCCTGCTTCTCCTTGGCGACCTCCCGGAGTCCGACGAGCGCGGTGATCGCGGACGGCGAGACGGGGTCACCGTGCTCGTCGACGACGAAGCACCGGTCCGCGTCGCCGTCGAACGCGAGGCCGAGGTCCGCGTCGTGCTCGACCACGGCGGCCTGGAGGTCGCGGAGGTTCGCGGGCTCCAGCGGGTTGGCCTCGTGGTTCGGGAACGAGCCGTCGAGCTCGAAGTACAGCGGCACGACGTCGAGCGGGAGGGCGGGCAGGCCGGCGCCGGTCCCGAGCACGGCGGGCACGGTGTACCCGCCCATGCCGTTCCCGGCGTCGACGACGACCTTGAGCGGGCGGATCGCGGACAGGTCGACGAGGCCGCGGAGGAACGCGGCGTAGTCGCCGAGCATGACGCGGTCGGTGACGGTGCCCCGCGCGTCGACGGCGGCGGGGAGCCCGTCGCCCAGGTAGTCGCCGGCGAGCTCGCGGATCTCCGCGAGCCCGGTGTCCTGCCCGACGGGCCTGGCGCCGGCGCGGCACAGCTTGATGCCGTTGTAGACGGCCGGGTTGTGGCTCGCGGTGAACATCGCGCCGGGGACCCCGAGCGACCCGGACGCGAAGTACAGGCCGTCGGTCGAGCACAGCCCGATCCGGACGACGTCGACCCCCGCGTCGGCGAGCCCGGAGGCGAAGGCCTCGACGAGCTCAGGCCCCGACTCGCGCATGTCGTGCCCGACGACGACGCGCGGCCGGGCGCCCTCCCCCGCCTCGGGCAGCACCACCACGCGGGCGAACGCCGCACCGATCGCGCGGGCCACGTCGGGCGAGAGCTGGTCGGGGACGGTCCCGCGGACGTCGTAGGCCTTGATGAGGGAGGACAGGTCGATGCGCGTCACGGTCCGAGCGTAGCGGGACCCCGGACCGCCCGGCCCGCAGGACGGACGAGGGTCAGTCGGCCTCGCGGAGCACCCGCAGGTGCGCGCGGCGGGTGCCGTCGGG
>Ga0182746_1002615_pt1 | contig 13473 bp, 12 predicted proteins | sample eDN3rd30CBELigOP_FD_128881 | JGI IMG/M metagenome (GOLD analysis project Ga0182746, IMG submission 128881) | Enriched Organic Plus compost microbial communities from Emeryville, California, USA - eDNA 3rd pass 30_C BE-Lig OP (version 2) (version 2) ... | reverse complement strand
CGCTCCGACCTACTCCGTAAGTTCCGCCCGGCACGACGCAAGCTCCTGCCGATAGTTATCCAGAACCCGAAGGTACGTCAACATCTGTTCGGCCGACTCGGGAGTGGATTCCCAATACCAGCGCTCGGTCGTTCGACTTGCGTGGAGCAGCTGCCCGACCGTGTTCTCGTAGTCCTTGCGCTCTCGCCGTCTGATTCGAGCAGACCTCCAGTTCGCCGGAGTCGGTGGCCACCACTCGCGGAGCTTCACCTTGGGCACCGGCGGATACAGCTGGTCGTAGTGGTCCTTCGCCCGCTTGGCAGCCTCCTGGGCAGAGAAACTCTGAACGAGCGTTGGCTCGGGTCCAGGGTGCGGCGGGATTGGCATCCAGCCTCGCCGATAAGCGTCCGGCCACGGGACACCCTCCCTCACCATCACCGTCGTCGCCACGTACCTATCCCCTCCCAGGATCCGGTCAGGCTTTCGTTGAATCGGCAGGACCATGTACTCGCCGATCACCAGGAAGTAGTCAGCTTGGCGTTGCCCCCCGATCCAGCTGGGCCGGTCGGTCGCGAAGTACCCCGCGGCCAAAGCTAGTTCCTCGAGCAGAACTTCAAGCGACTGCGGATCCACAAGTGCCGGCTGGACCCGTTCACGGAAACGCTTGTAGACGTGGCCGAGGTGAACCGCCCGGTCCCCCCGGTAATAGTCACCCTCCTCTGGCTTGAACTCTCGTTCGCCAGTGAAGTTCACATGCGGGTCAATCCAGATCGTCGACCAGTTCTCCTCCGTGAGTGCCATCCGAATCCGTTCTGCGCCCGGTCAGGTCGCGCGACGAAACTGCTCCTGAAACTCGAGGATCGTGCCGGAGAAGCTGCGAAGCCGGATCATCTCCGAGCGCGTGATCGCAACGCCGGCCCGGAGCTTGTTGATCACGAACCGCAGGTGCTCGGCGGCCTGGACCATCGCGAACAGGTGAAGCTCAAGGACCTCCCGGGTTTCTGACCCGGTCGCGTAGTCGACCACGTCGACCAAACTGATCCGGTCGAGCGGATTAACCTTGTGATCGCGGGTGCCGGGAACACCAGAGGCCGGGTCCCGCTTCTCGGCCCACACGATGTACTCGCCGTCTACCTCGCTGGTCGTGAGCTGAAACTCGCGAAGACCGCCACCCAGGGACACAACCTGCGGCTGAGTGAACGCCGGCATCGCCTCGTTCAAGTCCAGAAAGAGATCGGCTTCCTCAATGTAGTACTCGACGAACCCGGGGAAAATGTGGCGCAGCAGGATCGCGGCCTGCTCCCACGCCTCGCACATCGGATCGCTGGTGTCGGAGAACACCTCGTTGACCTCACGCAACAGGTCCGAGAGATAGCCGTCGAGGATCTCGAACGCTTCGGTTCGCTGGCGCATGTTCACGATCTCGCGAATCCCGTCACACCAACACCGGGCCCGCTCGTCCAGCTGCTCAACGCCATCCGGGGTCTCGTAAGCCCGAACGCCTGCCTTCCAGTTCAGCAGACCGTCAACCCAGACCTCGAGGCGGCCGTGGTCGGTGTCTGCGGACGTCTGGTACAGGACCAGCTGCTCTCTTTCGCTAACTACAAGCATCTAGCAGGAGATTAGCCCCGCGATCCCCGGACTCAGAAATTTGCCGATCGGCGCTGAGAGTCAGGCAGTTTCCAGCTCGCGCGTCTGGCAGCGAGTCAGCACCGTGACCCGGTGGCCCTTGCGCTCATCGTGACGCTTCACCTTCCCGGTCAGCTCGTAGCGTCGCTCCGGTTCTAGCTGAATGTTCGTGGCCCACCAGGTAACCCAGTCACCGTCCTCGGTGAGAAAGAAATGCGGGTGCTGCTTGCCGAACCTCGAGTCCGTCGGCGAGCCAACCTTGCGAAGCGACACCACCGCGGTCACGGTGTCCCCCACCTCACCCAGCCAGTTCGATGCTCGCCTTCTTGTCGCTGCCGGCTCCTGATGTCGGCGAAGCGCGGTGGCCCGCTCGAACACCGTGGCGAGTATCCCCTGATTTTCCGGCCACGCAACGTCCTTGTCCAGCACGTTCACGAGCCGCTGGTCATAGCCAGACAGCTTCTTCTCGCGGCCCGCACGATCACGGAACTCCCGCGAAGCCCGCTCGGCCAGGTCGCGGTCAGCGGTGGTGAGCTCGATCGCCTCTCCCCCATCCTGGGTCTGCCGGAAGTTTCGGAGCGCGAGATCCGCGGTCGCGGAATGGTCGGCGTCGACGTCTGCCTTCCGGACGAACTCACCTTCATGCCGGATCACCGCAGCAACATGGGCCAGGTACTCGGCCACGGACGGCCAGCCCCTTTTGGGTTCATGCTCGGCCGGCGGGGGCGCCGCGGCGATCACCAGCTCCCGGGTCTGGGCGAAAAGGTCAGCCTGAACCAGCGCCTTGCGGGGATCGGACTCACCAACGTAATCCTTCAAGCAGCTCGAACCAACCTGAACATCACCACCCGAACGACCATTCAGCAGGAAGGTCACCTTCCTTGGCCTGTTCACCCGACAATGCTCACAGACCGGGATCGAGTGATCGCGGCGAATCGCGGCGAAATCCAGCCGGCCTCGCGACAACGGCTGGATCGAAATCCGCCCGCCCTTCATGTGGCTGATCTTTGCGACCAGCTCGTAGTCACCGATCGCAGGAGTCGGACTGGCGACCTGAATCGTGATCGCATGATCGCTCGACTTGACGCGATCCAGGGTGATCTCCCCCAGCCCGCGTTGCTCTGCCTTCTTGGACAGCTGCCCGACTGCCTCGACTACGGCCAGGTACTTGGCTGGGTCAACGTCGAATCGTTCGATGACCTGACCGACCACCATCAGAGAAGCTCCGTGAACGGATTCGATATGTCCAGCCCTGTTTCGTGATCGACAGGACGGTTTCGCTCGCGGAGAACCCTGTAGATCTGATCCGCGAGCTTGTGGCCCTTCAGGGAGCTCGACAGGTCGGAAAGACGCGGCGGCAGTCCCAAGAAGATGATCGGCATCAAGGCCTCCCGGTGCTCCTTGATGGCGGCCGAAAGAGAGTCCCGTGCTTGCTCATGCTTTCTTGCTTGCGCCACGTTCTCAATGACCAGGGGACCTGTCGGCTTCTCCACCCTGGCGATCTCGCGCGATCGACTCTCGGAGAACTCGGCTGCGATGGTCTTTACGTAGTCGTCCACATTCACCCATCGGAAACCGGTTCCAACGTGCTCATCAATCCAATGTCCGAGCACCACAGAAACCAAGGCCCGGGAGAGATCGGTGTTGTTCCTGAAACAGATCGCCGGACGCTCCCCAGTCGGCATCTTGTTCGCCAGTTCAAGAAGCGCCGCAGCCTGCTTCTCGTCAGCCTCGGCTAGCTTGTCGAACGTCAGCGATGACCACTCGGGTTTGACGTCGACGAAAGCGAAGTGGGCGTCCCTTCTTTCCCTGAAAGGTTCGACTGAGTGAGCGCCCAGGATTTCGCTCGGCACGAAGTCTGCGGCGGGTTCTCGTTCAGATAGGTACTCGGTGAGGCTCTCAGGAAAGACCTCAGATCCCTTTAACAAGCCGGTATTGCGCTTTTTGCCCGGTGCTCCGGTTACATCTGCCCGCTGGTATGGATCTTTTTGCCCTGTGGTGTGGTTACTTTCGCCCGGTGGTGTGGGCACATTTGCCTCTTTCGGCTCTAACGGGCAGTCGGTCCCGGAAAGAGCGTGAATCAACGGAAGATTGGGTTCAAGGACGAACTCAGGCGTCCTTTCGTGATTGATCACCAGCTTCGAGGCAATCAGGGTGTTCATCGCTGATTTCCAGTTGTCGCGACGCCCCCAGCCAAACGTGGAGAGCATCCCCCTGACGGTCCATCGGGCAGGGACTTCCTCGCCCTCCTGGAAGCGCAGCTTGGCCCGGTGAAGAATCCGCTGAAGAACGAGTGCACACCGGACGAGATCCATTCCGCCCAGGCCCGTTGCATACTCGGCAATCTCCTTGAGCCCCTCGTAAAGCGGAGTGAACACAACCTTCTCGGGAACTTCGATCAGCTGGTCGGGAGAACCAGTGACGACCGACTTGAACTTTCGGCCGGCATACGCGGCGAGATCCCGCTGGTCGTAGTTGATCTTCCTGATGTTGGGCAGGACGAGCCGATCGTTTCGGTAGCCACCGAGCCGCCGTCGAAAGACGTAGCCACGCTTCTCCAGGTCCGCGAACGCCCGACGGATCGTGGACTCATCCCGCGCGATACCCATGAGCCTGTCCAAGATCAGCTCATTGCTGACCGGTGCCCACAGGTCACACGACTCCGGATCCGGGCCGGTGAGTATCGCGAACTGTTCCTCGCGCCACTCCAGACTCCGAAGCTCACCGTCGCTGTTGGCGGTCATGACTCGACTCAGCTCGAACAGCGAACACTCGAGTACGGCCGCCCGGGTAGGAGACATGCCAGTGAGCAACAAGAAAGGCTCCCTCAGCTGAAGGAAACGTCTGCGGCCTGGAGGCAGAATCGATTCGATCGAATACGGGACCGACTCATCGCCGCGCGAGGGCGACCAGCTGCTCGGCACATGGTCGAGGGAGTCACCGAAATCAGACATGACACCTCCCTCCCATGACCGGGCTGAGAGCGCAGAGATTCGTAACGCCGCCGGTTCCGTCCGACGATGCGCTATTCTTCTCGCAAAGAGAATCTTTTTTGCTTGACCAGAGAGCTCCGGCGGCAACCGGGGCTTTCTTCGTTAAGGGACCGATGGGGCCCGCGCGAGGCGGCCCCGCCCTTTTCAGGTTCGTCACCTCATGCAGCCTCCTTAGCGACACCGGAAAGATCCCTCGCAAGCTCGGGGCGACCCACGTACTCGGCCAGGGCCTCACGAACGACAGCCGACATGCCGCCGGGAGTGTCGACGGCCCTGAGCTCGATCGCGTGACGAAGCTCGACCGGGACCCGAGACGCGACGAGAGCCTCAAGCTCCGAGGCGTTCTTGCGGGGTTTCTTGTTGGAAGCAGCCATGGTTGTTGATCGCTCCTTTGAGGTGACTCGAAGCTGCGGCAACCGTAGAGATCGGTTCGGACGCAAACTTGTTTAACAAGTTCCGGACGCAGCTCGGCCAGGGTCGAAATCGAAACCGGGGATGGGTCCATGTGGAGTAGGTCCCCGCCCTTAGTCGAAAACCCACCCCCCCTATGCCGGAACTTTCAGCGGAGCTGGAGCAGCTGCTTGGCCTGCGCGACGGTCGGTTCGTGCTCGTTCAAGATTCCCGAGACGATGCCGCTGATCGGAACCTTGGTGCCTCGATCTTCTTCGAGAAGCACCTGGACCTGGTCAAGAACCCGAAGGTCGCGAGGGTACAACCGGAAGGTCTGACTTCGCTGAGGGCTGCGAAACCGAGAACGCTCCTGTCTCCACCGTTCGGCGTAGCCGGCCAAGGTTGATGCCGCAACCGCGTCAGCCGTTTCGGGAAGGTGCTGCTCAACAACCTTTCGCATCAAGACAGCGACCTTCACCCGTTGTCCGGTGGCCTTCCGAAGATTGAGGGCGAGCTTGCCGTAGCGATCCCAGATTGCCTCGGTCGAACTCAGATGCATGACCTCTAGCTTGCCCTGCCGATTGACACCGGCGAAAGAACTCGGCTGGAAAGCGCTGGTCGGTGCGGGGGCCTCCTGATTCGGCGGTGCCGAATCGGCCTCTCCCCCACCCTCACCCTCGAGGCGGTTCGATGCATCACTCGTCCCGGTCGCTTCTTCGGTGCCGGGATCGGCTTGTACCGGATCTACCCCCTGCTTTCCGTCAGCCTGGACGTCGCCCGCTGTGTCGGCCTTAGCTGGCGACGGAGCGCTGGCCTCAACCTCGGGTGACTCGCCAGCCTGGTCGGACTCAGTCTCGTCGCGTCGCCTGCGGGTGCCGCTGATATTGAGCGTCCGCGGATCGAGCGCAGCTGATTCCTCAAGCCTGCTGGCAGCCCGGCCGCGCTTCGCCCCAAGCGACTCACGCTTCGGCCTCTTCTTGTTCTGGGTTGCTTCAGGCAACTGCTTCCTCCATCGCGGGCTTCGCTCCACGGATTCTGCCGCTCCTGATTTCCTCGGCAAGTTCCGCCAGGTTCTTGTAAGCCTTCTTGGCTCCCTTCGACTGCTCCCCCTGCTGCTCCACGAGAGCCATCATTCGATTCTGCGCTTTCGAGATGGCCTTGCGCGTCTTGATTGTGGTCTTGGCGACCGGCAATCCCAACTTGGTGATCGCACTCCGGTTGCTGGCCTCGTCGGTCCCAACCTCGTCGTACAGATTCCCGACCAGGAAGATCCCGTCCTTCGGCTGCCACTTCGCGGGAATGTCATCGAACGAGCGGATCAGCTGGTAAATGCCGGTGAGCGAATCGGTCGTTCGGAGATCGACCGGAGCCATGATCTCGTCCACAGCGATCATGGCCGAAGTCGGATAGATCCCCTTGCTTGGCGGACAGTCGATGAACACGAAGTCAAAGTCGGCGCCGGCGGGAGACTCCAGAAGATCGTGCAGTCCGTCGCGGACCCTGAGCGCACCATCGAGCTTCGTCGGCAAGAGGTCGATCAGATCGTGAATATCCGGGTCGCCGGGAACGATGGTCAGGTTGGGGATCGACCACAGAGGGACCATGCACTTCTCCATCGGAGTCTCGTCCGGGTTGTCGAGCATGTCGAACAGCGTTGCCTCCGGGGCTTCCTGATCGTGTTCCTGAAGGCCGATCGTGTATCCGATCCGCTTCGTGAGATTGACCTGCGGATCCAGGTCAATGACGAGAACCTTCAATCCGTCCAGCGCCAGGTACGCGGCGATCTCACAGGTGAGCGCGGTCTTGCCCGCGCCTCCCTTGTGGTTGAGGACCGCGATGGTCCGGGCCTTTGCCGAGTGCGTCACTCCTGCTCCTTCCGCTTGCTCTCATCCATAGCTGTCTACTTCGACACTGCCATCGCTACTCCTACCGATCCACTCATCGAGCGAGCGAACCATCCACCCATCGGTCGAGCCATAGCGACATCGTTACATCGAGCAAGCTACCACGACATACACCCATAGAGCGTTGTTTACATCGCGCGTTGTATCGTTGTATCGCAGAAATTCGCATAGGCAAGCGGTTATGCCAGGACGGCGGCGCCATGCTAGGCGTAGGAACTCTCGTCCTGATCGCAGTACAGCAGTCGTGATCGGCGGAAAGAGGGGGGAGGGGCTCAGCTAACCTCTTGCTCGATGCCCCCTGCCAACTCCACGATCCCAGAAGCCCGACGGCACCTCTCGCAAGGCGAAACCGCTTCGGGTGAGATCACCGCCGGCCCCAACGAATACTGGAAGGTGTACCTGGACCAAGCCCGCATGGAGTGGAAGGGCGACCTGATCCAGCTGACGGGCGAAGAAACGCGGATCGAGGTTCAGGGTGAGAGCGTGAAGGACTGCGTAGAGGGATTCATGGACGCCTTCATCTGCCTGGAGAGGTCGCTGCGTACCGGCGCATTCAAGCCGGACTGGGTTCCGGCCAAGCACCATGTCTTCTACGCGGAGACGATGCATCTCCGGCTAGGGAAGATGCTCGCGACCCCGCCGAGCGACGGCGACCCGTACACGGTCTACGGTGACTTCTGGGATGGCGAGTGTCCCCACAAGAACGTGAAGCGGTGGCGACTCGTCTACCCGGCGTTCTAAGAACGACCTGTAGATACGGGAAATAGCCACATGGCTTGATGATCGGCAAAACCCGCCCTCGGACGGTGTTTTAAGTGCAGGGAATGGATCTGGTCCCGACCTGCGGGAGTAGGGGGGAGAGCCGTCCGACCGAGATCCGATGATTCACCGGATGGATCTTCACGACCTCGGTTACCTCGACGACAACGGCAACGAGACCCTCGTTCTCGCGCTGCTGCGCCAAGCCCTGACCGAGAAGGGACGATCCGAGGACACCATAGCCGCATACACGGCTGCCGCCCGCAGGTTCGAGGACTTCGTGCGAGACCAAGACCCAAGCGCCGACCCCGAGCTTCTCGAACTGGACGAAGCGATCGCGTTCGCCAACCAGTTCCGATCGGAAGTGCTCGAAGGGCTCAAACGGCCATCGCTCTACGCCTACGAGTCGGCGCTGGCCGCATACATGGAGGCACTCGACCGATCGTTCACACGCGATCGCCTGATCTTCGTTCAAGGTGCCGAACCCGACGAGGAACGGAAAGCGAGGGCGGGTCGGCGGCCGCCTTCGACCCCGCTGACCGACGACGAGCTGTTTCGTCTGCGCCGGCGCCACAACGAACGCCGACGACCCCTCTGGCTCCGAACCGTGATCGAGCTGGGAGTGGCCGGTCTCAGGTGGGACGAGATCATGGCCGTGACCGGCAACCAGGTCAGCCACTTCGGGGATCCCCCGCGGATCATGCTGCTCGAACGCACGATCCCGATCTACGAAACCAAGACCGCCGAATGGCTAGACACCCCCGACCAGCGGGTCTACCCAAGCACCGCGAACCGTGGCCGGCCAATCAGCCTCCGACTCGCCAAGCGAGAACTTGCGGCGACGATGAACCGATGCCGCAAAGACTTTCCGGGCCAGGGACTCAGGGCCCTCCACAGGACCGGAGCACGACGGCTGCTCAGACGGGGCAAATCACCGGACGAGGTCGCGTCGATTTACCGGCGGTCCGGGGTCCGCGGCGAGCTTCCCACGAAGGCGGCATAACCTAGCCCGAGATTTTTTGAGGTAGGGGGGGTGTGTTTTCGATCGAGGGCGGGGACCTACCTACTGATGGAAGTCAGAACGACCCCCCGACAAGCAGGAAAGGGCCCGTGGGCGGCGAATACCGCCGGTTCGGGTTCGTTGACACGCAACTCGGGCGTTCGTAGCATGTTTCACAATACGAATGAGCCCGAGGCACGTCTCTCCGGCAGTTCGACTTTCAGCGACCAGTCCCCAGGGGATCCCGTAGGGAGGTTCGCCACTCAGGGAACCACGGGGACTGATCGACGCCCAAATGTCAATGGGGATGGAGTCCCCAAAAACGAAGGAGTAGTTGTGAAACTCGAACCTGTGATCCGGGAACCGCGGAGGGCGCGCTCATTCGTATTCGCCTTCGTGGCCGGTCTTCTAATGCTGGTCGGGAGCATGATCTCGACCGTCGGCGTCGCGAAGGCCGACGAAACCTCGTACCCGGTCCGGTTGTGTTCCCCGACCTTCTATGACGGAAACGGGTACGCCCATCCGACTCACAACTCCGGCCTCGGTGACGGCACCCGTCCCTACCAGAAGGCGGCCAACGGAACGGTCACTTACGGCCAGGTCGCTGTCTCCGAGACTTTCAAGTGGGACATTTGGGACGCCGCGCTCGCGTGTGCAGCAAACAACGCGAACCAGGCCGGCGTCTCCAGCTTCGGGATCTCGTTCTTCAAGCCGAACGTGTTCCTGTTCAACAAGGGTGAGGAGGGCGGCCTCGAGTTCACCGCCCCGGCCGGCGAGGAAATCCAGCAGCTCTCCATGTCGGGCCGGGCACTTCTCCCGAACGACCCGCACTCATCGCAGGGCGGCATCTCCAACGGCGGCGGCAAGATGAAGATGGAGTTCCTGGTCCCGCAGGGACAGTCGACCACCTACGTCCCGAACCAGAACTACAGCTCGTGGCCGTTCGGCGCGAGCACAGCCCAGCACAGTCAGAAGGTGCGGCTCGGGCTTCTCTGCGACCCTGCCGGTGGAGCGACCATCTGCATCGGTGCCGGCCAGAAGGCCGTCACGATGAACAACCTGATCCTGACGCTTGGAGATCTCCAGCGTCCATCGGTTACCATCGCCAAGACCCCGCTGACCGACGGTGAGTGGGTGAGTGGCCAGCAGCAGATCAAGTTCACGGCCCACGACGACGAATCCGGACTGCGGCAGACCCGCGTGTTCGTCGACAACCAGCTCGTCAGCGAGAAGATCTACCCCTGCAACACCATCATGGGTGAGTTCGCCGGAAGCTACTCCGGCACCATGGCGAAGAGCTACAAGCCCTGCCCGCAAACTCCCCAAAGCGAAACCGTGACGGTCGACACCACCAAGTTCGGTGACGGCGAACACACGGTCCGGGTGTGCGCGCGGGACTTTGCCCGCTGGACTACCTACTGGAAGGGCTCCAACGACCAGCAGGGTCCCGAAAGGTGCACCGAGCAGGTGAAGGTGAACATCGACAACACGGCCCCGGCCGCCCCGGAGGAAGCCTCGGCAATCAACACCCGGATCCCTCGAGCCGTTAACCCCTACGACGTCAGCTGGGCCAACCCGGGTGTAGGAGACAAGGGCTCGCCTATCCACGAGGTCCGCTACAAGGTCGTGGACCAGGTTGGCAAGGAGGTTGTGTCGGAGACGACGGTTGACAATGGCTCGACCAGTACCGATCCGGCCAACTTCAAGACGGCCGAGAACATTGACTCGATCCCAACACTCACGACCCCTCTGAATCAGGGAGAGTTCAAGTTGCAGATGAGGCTGGTGGACGAAGTCGGTCACATCAGCAAGATGACCGAGGTTCCTCTGAGCTACTCGTGCTCGAACTCCGGTGGCACCCCGCTGCCGCAGGCGAACATTGCGATGGGTCTGATCGAACCCGGCGAGAATGTGGAGACTGCCAAGAGCTTCCTTGCTCTGGATCAGGGTGAGAAGTCCACTGTCGTCGGCAAGGTTCGCGGTCCCGGTCAGATGCCGATCAACGGAGCGGACATTTGCGTGAACGCCAAGCCGGTCGTCGACCCGCAACTCCAGTTCATGAGCATGGCAACAACGAACGGCAACGGGAACTTCTCCACGCCGCTCCAACCCGGCCCGAGCCGCAACCTGCTGAGCGTGTTCCGCCAGGGTCACCGCGAGGTTTGGTCCGATCCGGTCAGCACCGCGGTTACCGTGGCGCCGACCCTGTCGACCACCCTCAAGGGTGGGCCGAACAAGTGGTTCAAGAACCAGAAGGTCGCCAAGGTCCGAACTGGCAAGGTCGCTTGGTTCAAGGGAGCGATCCCCGGCCCGTACAACGACAAGGTCGTGGTGGTGCTCCAGGGTAAGGCCGCCGGAACGTCTGATAAGAACTACCGAGCGTTCCGCCGGTTCCGCACCCGCTGGGGTGGCAAGTACAAGATGAGGAACGTCTTCTACAACCACAGCAAGACCGGCAAGAAGGCGTATCTGACCATCAGGGCACAGGTCAGAAATCAGGTTGGCTACCCCTACGTGCAGGGGGACAGCCCCGAAATGACCCTCGTCGTTTTGCCCAAGAAAAAAAAGGTGACTAAGAAGGGCAACAAAGTCAAGAACGGGAAGAAGAACGGCAAGAATCGGAAGTAAGTCACCGCCAAAAGTGAACTAGCTCAACGAAAGGCCGGGGTAAAAAGCAACCCCGGCCTTTTCGTTTTCATGGAAGAACGAAAGGGAGAAGATCGAGTGACCGAATCCAGTGAGAAACCGGCCGGAAGCCTTGAGACTCGCCGACGATGGATCGTGATGGCGGTGGCCGTTCTAGTAATCGCTATTGCCGCGGGAGTAGTCCTCGTTCGGTCCGCGAAAAGCACGGACCAAGAGAAGGTCGACAGAGCTCTCAACAGACTCGACCTCGCAACCCAGGGCGTTCAGCTCGACAAGGCGATCGGCCGAGTGGCCAGCTCGAATCTTTCCCAAAGCCGGGCCCTCGAGCGAACACGGGTCCTCAAGAGCAAAGCAGCCGATCTGCGCGAGGAAGCAGTCAAGACTGAAGGCGCCCAGCAGGTTGTTGACGGAACGGATGACGCGATCGAGGCACTCGACGACGTGGCCCGGGTTGCCGGCGGGATCCAAAAGTCAAAGAGGGTGATCAACTCCAGCACCGAGGAGAACATCAACCGACTCAAAGTCAACCGCAAGTTTCTGGCAGAGCTTGGGAACATCTCGATCGGCAAGCTGCTGGCATCCTCGCTTTCGTCCTACCAAGGCTCGATCGAGGAATCCGTGAACGAGCTTGAGCAAGAAGAAAGTCTCCCCAGCGAAGACTCTGATGTGCCTTCCCCGGAGGAGTCGATCGAGCAGATAGTCGAGCTGAAGAAGGATCTGGAAGACGTCGACCAGGTGCCGAGCGAGCAGATCGCCAAGCTGATCAAGGAGTCCAAAGATCAGGAGACCGAACTGCTGCTTCAGCCCGCCGGAACCAACTGCGGCACAACCCCGGCCGGAAGTGTCGTGCTCATCACCGCCGGCGAAGGAGTCTGCGACCAGCTGATCGCCATGGTCAAAGAAGTAAACGGCAAAGGCAACGGGCTGTACTCCGCGCCCAATGGTTGGTCGTGCGGGTACTTGCCGATTACACCTAGCGGCAACGAAGGTAGCTTTGCGGACGGGTTTGGCTGCACAGACGGTTCCGTGCAGATCTCCGTATTCGGATCAGAAGCGGTGATCGAGCAAATCGACGCTGCAGCCGCTCAGCCGAGTGAACCCGAGTGTCCACCAGGTCAGGTCTACTCACCGGCCCCTCACCTCCAAGAGTGCGTGGTAGTCGAGGGCGATGAATCAGAAGACTAAGGAGCAAGTGAGTCGGGCGCCGGACCTTTTCAGGAGGGCTAGGTTGAAGCGAGTCGGATCTGCCGCGCTGCTGCTGGCTGACATTGCAAAGACGAGGGGCTTGGCCGGATAACCGACCAAGCCCCCGATCCGAGCGAAAGGAGATCTAGAGCTGCGTCACGGAACGCAGTAGGCAACCACCGTGATGGAGGTCGAACCATTCGGCGCGTTGAACACGTAATTGAATCCGCGACCGCCGTCAGAGGTACTGGCCAGAGAAGGACGAGCATCACTGTTGGCGTACCAGGTGGCGAAGATCACGTGGTCGTCGCCGTTGCACGAAGCCGTCACGCTGCCCGGCCCGGTCCGGTTCGCCGTGACCTCGTAGACCTGCTCCCAGTTGACCATGCCCTTCGGACCCGGCATACCCTGAAGGCCCTGCGGACCCTGCTCACCCTTCGGGCCGGTCATGCCGCGCGGACCCTGCTCACCCTGCGGTCCACGAGGACCGGGCTTGCCAGCCTTCGAGAGCTTCCGCTTGACGTCCCGGCCGAGATCCACGGTCTTGACCGCGCCGTTCTTGATCTGCGGCGAGCCAACCGAGTTCTTCGGCAGCTGCGTCACGGCGTAGGCCGAACCCGAAAGACCAACAATGAGAGCGGCCATCGCCACAACCATTGACGGTGTCAGATGTTTCTTCAGTGTCTTCATGAAATTCACTTCGATCTCCAATCCATTCGCGGAAGCATTTTCTGTCCGGTGCTTCCTAACTAGCAACAAAGGTTGGACCCCCGATCGGACCAATCCTCGGTCGGCACCAGAATCCCGCTTCAAAGCTACAAACCCGATTCCGTCCGATGGATGCGCCACGACGCGCAAATTGCCGGTATAGGCAAAGGCGGCTACCCTTTACTCACGATGCTTTCAGGGAGGAAACAACTAGCCACGACGGCTACCCCTCGTGAAGAAAACTTCGCAAGGGGGGGTGTGTTTTCGATCGAGGGCGGGG
>Ga0182746_1002612_pt1 | contig 13487 bp, 9 predicted proteins | sample eDN3rd30CBELigOP_FD_128881 | JGI IMG/M metagenome (GOLD analysis project Ga0182746, IMG submission 128881) | Enriched Organic Plus compost microbial communities from Emeryville, California, USA - eDNA 3rd pass 30_C BE-Lig OP (version 2) (version 2) ... | reverse complement strand
TTGCCGGAGGAGCAGGCGGAGCCGGAAGACACCGCCACGCCGTCCAGGTCAAGCCCGATCACCGCCGTCTCCGCCTTGATGCCGGGCACCGCAAACAGCGTCGTGTTCGGGAGACGAGGAACCGCCTCGCCAAAGATCGCCACATCCGGGTTGATCACGCGCAGGCCAGCTTCGGCATGATCGCGGAGTTCCGTCATCCCGCTGCGCGCATGACCCAGAGCGGCATGGGCGGCCTTTGCCGCCGCGCCGAAGCCGGCGATGCCGATCACATTCTCGGTGCCGCCGCGCAGTCCGCGCTCCTGGCCGCCGCCGCGGATCAGCGCATCCGGATGGACCGCATCCGACCGGCGGATCAGCGCACCGATCCCCTTCGGACCACCGATCTTGTGCGCAGAAATCACCAGAAGATCAGCCTGTAATACATTGATATCCAGTGGAATTTTTCCAGCCGCCTGAACCGCGTCGGCATGCAGCAGCCCGCCCGCGTCATGCACCAGGGCAGCGATCTCAGAAACCGGTTGAAGAACGCCCGTCTCGTTGTTGGCAACCATGACGGAAACCAGCGGGCGTATCCCCTTCGCCGACAGCTCTCGCAGCCGGTGCTGCAGGGCTGGAAGATCGACCACGCCGTTGCCATCGACCGGGATCAGCTCCTGATCCTGCGCATCGAACCGGCCGCCGGTCAGCACGGACGGATGCTCGACAGCCGACATCAGCAGCCGGTCGCACGCGCGGCCGTCAGCCGTCGTCCGGGGCGACAGGGCCAGTTCATTGGCCTCGGTTCCGCCGGAGGTGAAGACCACATCCGCCGGCCTGGCGCCCACCAATGCCGCCACCGCCGCGCGGGCGTCCTCGACGACATGCCGGGCCGCCCGGCCCTCGCCGTGGATCGACGACGGGTTCCCGAAGCAATCGAAGGCAGCCGCCATCGCCTCCCGCACCTGCGGGCGCAGGGGAGCCGTCGCATTCCAGTCGAGATAGACCCGTTCCGTCATCGCCTTCGATCGTGTTCCAGTCCTCACTAGCCTGTTCCGGCGGTTTCGCCAAAAGCGGGCTGGAATTGCTTGCTTTTTGACCCTGGGGTCATGCTAGAAAGCAACCGCTGCGCCGTCGGGCCGCGTGAGAGCCACCCCAAATCCCGGCAGTGGCGCACCGAAAAATTAGAATGGTTCTAAATACTTAGCGCAAGAAACGCTTGCGCGTCAAGGTCAGCTTCTGAGCGGCTGAAGCGACATCCTGCGAGGATTTATGCCCGAGGTCATCTTTACCGGCCCTGCCGGCCGGATTGAAGGCCGGTATCATCCGGCTCGTCAAAAGAACGCCCCCATCGCCATCGTGTTGCATCCGCACCCGCAGTTCGGCGGGACGATGAACCACCAGATCATCTACCAGATCTATTATCAGTTTGTGCATCGCGGCTTCTCCGCCCTCCGGTTCAATTTCCGCGGCGTCGGCCGCAGCCAGGGCAGCTTCGACCACGGCACCGGCGAGCTCTCGGATGCCGCCTCGGCGCTCGACTGGGCCCAGACCATCAACCCGGAAGCCCGCAGCTGCTGGATCGCTGGCTTCTCCTTCGGCGCCTGGATCGGCATGCAGCTGCTGATGCGCCGGCCGGAGATCGAGGGCTTCATCTCGGTCGCACCGCCGGCGAATCTCTACGACTTCTCGTTCCTGGCGCCCTGCCCGTCATCGGGCCTGATCGTCCATGGCGACAAGGATGCGGTGGTGCCGCAGAAGGATATCAACACCCTGGTCGAGAAGCTGAAGACCCAGAAGGGCATCGTCATCGACCAGAAGGTGATTCCCGGCGCGAATCACTTCTTCGACGCCAAGGTCGAGCCGCTGATGGAATCGATCAGCGCCTATCTCGACAAGCGCCTCAAGCCGATCGACCGGAAGACCACCGCGGCCTGAGCCGCGCCATCAGGCCGGCTTCACCAGCACGCCCCCGGTCATCGGCGCAGCAACGCCGGTGGTGCCGGGGAAGGTGAGCGGCAGACCGCGCAGGCTCCGCACCGCAAGGAAGGCAAAGGCCTGCGCCTCCAGCGCATCGACCGACCAGCCGACGCTGTCGGCGGTCGTCACCGTGGCGGGAGCCACGCGCTCCGCCAGCATCCGCATCAAGGTCGGGTTGTGAGCGCCCCCGCCGGCGATGATCCAGGTCTTCGGCGGCTTCGGCAGAACGTCAACCACCCGGGCGATGCTGGCGGCGGTGATGGCGGTCAGCGTCGCCGCGCCGTCTGCCACCGGGCACTCGACGAGACCGCCATGGTCGGCGACCCAGCCGCGGAAATCATTGCGATCGAGCGATTTCGGCGGCGCCTGCCGGAAATAGGGATGCGCCAGCACCCGCGCGACCGCATCCGCATCCACCCGTCCGGCGGCCGCCGTCGCGCCATCCCGGTCCTGGAACTGGCCGGTGCGCAGACGCATGAAGTCGTCGAGCAGCGCATTGCCCGGCCCGGTGTCGCAGGCGACCGGCGCGGCATCGCCGTCAATGAAGGTCACGTTGGCGACGCCGCCGATATTCACCACGCAGACCGGCTGCGGCACATCCAGCATCCGCACCAGCGCCTGATGATAGACCGGCACGATCGGCGCGCCCTGCCCGCCGGCCTCGACGTCCGCCACCCGCAGGTCGCTGACCACCGGGATGCCGAGCTGCGACGCCAGCGCCTGCGCGTCGCCCAGTTGCACCGTCACCCGCCGTTCCGGCCGGTGCAGCACGGTCTGGCCATGGAAGCCGATCACCCTGATGTCGGCCGCCGCGATGCCGTTCGCCGCGAGGAAGGTCTCGACCGCGTCGGCATGGACGCGGGTGATCATCCCCTCGACCTCCGTCAGAATCCGGGACCGGGTGGTGCGGTCCGGCAGGTTGGCCGCCGCCCCGAGGGCGTGGCGCAGCAGCACCCGGTCGTCGTCGGAATAGGCGCGGTAGCCGGTCGGCCCGAACTGCTCGATCCTCTCCCCGTCGGTGTTGAGAAGCGCGACATCCACGCCATCGAGCGAGGTCCCGCTCATCAGGCCGATGGCAGACATGCTGGTCATCCGGGCAACCCTTTTTGAGATCGGCGGCGAACCTGTTACATCACCGCGCCTGAACGAAGCGTTGTCGGGACGATCCGGCACATCCACTCCAGCGTGACCGTCATGAGCGCCTACAAGTCCGATTTTCTCAACGTGCTCGCAAGCCGCGGGTTCATCCACCAGGTTTCTGAGCCGGACGCGCTCGATCAATTGGCCGCGACCCAGCCGATCACCGCCTATATCGGCTACGACTGCACCGCACCGTCCCTGCATGTCGGCCACCTGCTGCCGACCATGATGCTCTACTGGATGCAGCAGACCGGGCACCGGCCGATCGCCCTGATGGGCGGCGGCACGACGCGCGTGGGGGACCCCTCCGGCAAGGACGAGAGCCGCCGCATCCTCACCGACGAGGTGATCAACCAGAACCTCGCCAGCATCCGCATGACCTTCTCGCGCTTCCTCCGCTTCGGCGACGGGCCGAACGACGCGATCATGGCCAACAATGCCGACTGGCTGAACACCCTCAACTACATCGATTTCCTGCGCGACGTGGGCCGGCACTTCTCGGTCAACCGCATGCTGTCCTTCGACTCGGTGAAGATGCGGCTCGAACGCCAGCAGGAGCTGTCGTTCCTCGAATTCAACTACATGATCCTGCAGGCCTACGACTTCGTCGAACTGCACAAGCGCACCGGCTGCGTGCTGCAGATGGGCGGCTCCGACCAGTGGGGCAATATCGTCAACGGCATCGACCTCGGCCGCCGCATGGCGAATGCGCAACTGTTTGCGCTAACCTCGCCGCTGATCACCACCGCCTCGGGCGCCAAGATGGGCAAGACCGCCGCCGGCGCGGTCTGGCTCGATGCCTCGCTGCTGAGCCCCTACGACTACTGGCAATACTGGCGCAACACCGAGGATGGTGACGTCACCCGCTTCCTCAAGCTGTTCACCGTGCTGCCGCTCGGCGAGATCGAACGGCTGGGCACCCTGCGCGGGCAGGAGTTGAACGAGGCCAAGAAGGTCCTCGCGACCGAAGCGACGGCGTTGATGCATGGCCGCGACGCGGCCGAGACCGCGTCAGAGACGGCGCGGCGCACCTTCGAGGAAGGCGCGCTGGCTGCAAGCCTGCCGACGGTCGAGATCACGTCCGCAGAACTTGAACCGGGCCTCGGGGTGCTGACCGCCGCCGTGCGGGCCGGCCTCGTCGCCTCGACCAGCGAAGCGCGACGTCAGGTCAAGGGCGGCGGCATCCGCCTCAACGACGACACGGTGAGCGACGAGCGGCTGCTGATCACCTCGCGCCACCTGACGCCGGAAGGCGTCATCAAGATCTCGCTCGGCCGCAAGAAGCATGTGTTGCTGAAGGTGGTGTAAGGAGGGGCGGTGTCGGTATCAGTGCGAGGCTTTGGCCTCGTGCATGATCCATTTGCGGAAGGCAGCAATCTTGCGGACCTTCATCCGGTCCGGTCGAACGACAACGAAGTATTCCGCAGACGTTAGGACAGGTGCGTCAACAGCAAGCATGATCTTCCCGGCTGCCAGCGCATCTTTGGCATAGACGTCCCGCACGACCGCCAATCCTTGTCCAGCCATGGCTCCCTGGATCAGGAGCGCGTCATCGGCATAGCTCGGTCCTTTGGCCGCGATGCGGGATGGCTTCACTCCGTGAGCATCGAGCCAGATCGACCAGTCCGCACGATCCCGGTCCTGAAGAAGCGGGAACCGCAAACAGTCGGCCGGGCTCGCCAGAGGGCCATCGGCCAGCAGTGAGCGGCTGCCAACCGCGACCAATGCGGGAGCAAACAGCCTTGCTGCATCAAGACCCGGATAGGTTCCTGTCCCATGACGGATCGCCACATCAACTGGGTCGCGGCCGAGATCAACAAGCTGTGCGGATGTTTCGATACGCACCTCAATATCCGGATGCATTGCTGCGAAGGAACCCAGACGTGAGGTCAGCCAGCAGGCCGCGAAGGACGGAGTCGTGGAAATCACGATTTCCTGCCGGGGCCTGCGGCCTCCAAACAGGTCAAAAGCCATCTCGATCTGCTCGAAGCCTGATGCGACCTTGTCGAACAGGCGTCGCCCCTCCACCGAAAGTCTGACTTCCCGGTTCCTCCGCTCAAGCAATTGAGCGCCGAGACGCAGTTCGAGCAACTTGATCTGCTGACTGATCGCCCCGGGCGTCACGCCAAGCCTTTGCGCGGCCTGCTTGATGCTCCCGTGGCGGCCAACTTCGACGAAAGAACGCAGCGCGGTCAGGGATACCGGAATGGTCATTCCCGATTTAGTTAAACTAAACTCGTCGACAAGCAATGTGGTTTGTCGCAACCGGGGCGGGATGCCAAGCGAGGCGGATGCCAATTCCGCCTGAACCATCACCATCCACGGTTTTCAGTATCGGCCTCATCCGCGTTCTTGCGGTCGCGGCAGGTACGGCCGTCGCGAGCAACTACTACAATCAGGCCTTCCTCGGACACCTGACGCTCGACTATGGCCTCACGGCAGGTGCTGTCGCAGCCGTTCCAGTGCTGACGCAGGCCGGCAACGCGTTGGGCGTCCTGTTTCTCGCGCCGCTTGGGGACAGACTGGAACGCAAGTCCCTCATTCTCGCAACCATTGCCGCATTGGTGGCGGCGCTGGTCGGGGCTGCGGTTTCGCCGACCTACCTGTGGCTGGCTGCCGCGAGTTTTGCAGTTGGTCTGTTCGCCACCGTCGGTCAGCAGATCATTCCTCTCGCCATCCATCTTGCGCCGCCGGCGGAGCGCGGGCGCATCCTCGGAACGGTGACGGGTGGAATCCTGATCGGCATCCTGCTCGCCCGCACTATCAGTGGGATCATCTCCGACCTCTGGGGCTGGCCCGTCGTGTTCTGGTTTGCCGCCGTCGCCATGACGATGATCGGGTTCGTCCTGGCGATCCGCCTGCCTCACGTTCGGCCAACGACGGATTTGAGCTACCCACGTCTCATCGCCTCACTGCTCTCGCTGATGCGAAGGCATCGTCTTCTAAGACTGGCCGTCGCCGTACAGTTCCTGATCTTCTCCGCCTTCATGGCCTTCTGGTCCAACCTTGCTTTGCTGTTGTTGGGAGAGCCCTATCAACTCGGCGGCACGGCAGTCGGCCTTATGGCACTCGTCGGCGTGGCGGGTGCCCTCGCCGCGCCGGTCGCGGGCGGCTTCGCAGACAAACACGGACCAACCATCGTGGTCTCCACCGGCGCGGCCCTGGTTGTCCTTGCATTTGCGATCTTTGCCTTTTGGCAAAATTCTTTGGTCGCTCTTGTCGTCGGCATCCTGATCCTGGACCTCGCGGTGCAATCGTCACAAGTCGCCAATCAGGCGCAAATCTATGCGCTTGACCCCGCCGCCAGCAGCCGCCTGAACACCATATTCATGGCGACAATGCTGATGGGGGGAGCGCTGGGCGCCGGCGTCGGCGGCGTGGCCTATGAATCTTTTGGATGGACGGGCACGTGCGCGTTCGGCGCCGCTTCGAGCGCGCTGGCATTCCTCCTGTCGAGAAAGGCCTAGCCGATTCGATCGTGCCGCAGTCTTTGCGGATACGCCAAGGCGGCTCCGGCCTCGGAGATCAAAAGGCTTGTTGGGGGATGGGCACTACTGCGCCGCCGGCGCGGCGAAGCTTTGCGGCGTGTTGGCGGTCGAGCTCGGGAATTCAAAGAACTTGCGCAGCAGGCCCGGCGCGATGGCCGAGATCGGATTGACGCGCAGCACCGGCGCGCCCGGCGTGCCGACCACTTCGTAGGTGATGCCGACGAGACCCTCGCTGCTGCCGCCGAGGAACATGCCGAAGATCGGAATGCGGCCGAACATGTTGTTGAGGCCATAGAGCGGTACGAAGGTGCCGCGCATATGCACGTCGTTGCTCTGATAGTTCAGCGTGCCATCGATGGTCGCGCCGATCACCGGCCCGCGCACCAGACCGTCGCGGATCGTGAAACGCCCGGGTGTCCGCGTGAACTCCACCCGCATGTTGCTGAACTCGACATTGCTCTGGTTCGAGTTCGATGTGCCGGATGCGACGCGATCGAGCGCCGCTTCCCCGCGCACCGAGAAATCGCGGATGTTCAACGTGCCGTCCTGCGGCGACTGATCCGCATTGAGCGGGTCCATTGTCATGGAGAGTTCACCGCCGAAAATCTTCGGATAGGTATCGGTCAGGCGGAACAGCGCGCCCGCGTCGCCGGCGTTGATCTGCATCGTCTGCCTGCCGCCGCGGCCGCGCATGTCGCCGTTGATCGTCGCATCCCGGCCAAGCCTGCCGTTCAACGTGAAGCTGCGAAGGAGCCCGTTGCGCCGCGACATCTTCAGCTCGAGTCCGCGCAGCGTCTCACCATGGAAACCGGCGACCGCGCCCAGCTTCACATCGAGATCGATATCCTTGGCCGGCTTGTTGTCCTTGTCGGAGGAGCCCGCCAGGGCGGATTTCAGCATCCCGCGGCCGTCATAGACATCGCCGCGCAGCGTGACGCGCAATGCCCCGTCGCTGGTACGGTCCGCGCGGACCTGAACCTTGTCGCCGTCGGCCATGCTGAAGGTCGGGAAGTTGGCCGATACGACATCGCCGCTGCCGTCGAGTTCGAGCGTGCCTTTCAGCGAAACCCCGCCGCCATCCAGCACGAGGTCCTCGAACCGGGTGTTCTGCCCCTTCACCATCGTGAAGTTCGCCTTGGCCGCCCGTCCGGCCGGCTTGGTCCAGCCCGGCAACAGATTGTCGATCTTGACCGGCGTGAGGTCCGCCTCGACGGCGAAGCGGCCGTCCTGGTCGTTGACCGGGACCTTGCCGTTGAGCTTGACCGGCAGCGCCCCCACGATGGCGGTGCCGACATTGAGCCCCATCTTCGTACGCGCCGCATCGTCGAGCGTCGTCTGGATGCGCACGTCGGCTTCGCCGGTGCCCCGCGGCTTGCGGTATTCAAGCGTTGCCGGCAGTCCGGCGAGCTTGACGTCGCCCTTGACCTGATAGCCCTGGGCATTCGCGTTCACGCGCAGCAGCGCCGCCTCGACCTTCTGCCCCATCAGCATCTTGTCAGCGGAGAAGTTCGAGAAGTCGAAGTTCATGTTGTAGGTGACGGAGCCCGGCGGGACATTCGCGCCGAGCTGAAGACCCAGCGACACCATGCCGGCGATGTTGCCGCGCGTCGTGGCAGGATCGAGCGGCGCGCCACCGACATCCTTCAGCACGGGCGACGACAGCAGTTCGGCTGCAGCCTGCAGCGGGCCGTCGACACGGAAGCGCACCTTGGCGGGCGGCGCCTCGAAATGGGTATCGGGAACCTCGAACATGCCGCCCGACAGCACCAGCCGGCGTCCCGACGGCAGGTCCACATTGCCTTTGCTCACCGCCACCGAGGAGCTGCTCGGACCGGCCCGCAGGAGGAAGTCGGCATCCCGGATCGGCGGCAGCCCTTCCACCGGCGTGACGGTCGTGCCGTTGCCGGTCACCTCCACGGACAGTCCGTCCGGCGGAATTTCGGCCTTGGGATTGTTCATCACCGAGAACGGCATGTTGGTGGCAACCACCAGCTTGTCGATGTTGCCGGCCTGCACGTGGTCCGCCACCCAGTTCCGCACATGCGCGCTGACGAAGGGCGGCCAGAGCTTCATCATGGTCGTGAGCGACATCTTGTGGCCGGCAATCCCGACGGCCAGACGGGGATCCGACGTTGCGAAATCGACATGGCCGGACACCACGACGCCGGTCTCGAGATTGCCGATCTCGGCCTGCTCGATGTCGATGCGCCGCTTTGCGGGATCGATCTTCAGGTTGACAGCGACCCGGCTGAGCACCAGCGAATTCTGCGCATCGGATGTGGCGGGGGGCGCCGATGCGAGCGTCACGGTGCCGCCGGACAGCCCGAACCGCCAGGGGCCGTTGCGTTCGGTCGGCATCCCCACCTCCGCCGTCAGCTTCAGGCGGTTGCCACCCTGGATGAACTGGAATGGGGCAACCAGCGTCCGGCGGTGGGGCTCCCAACCGAGATCGGCCTCGGCCCGGTCGATCGCGAACAAGGTCCGCTTGTCGGTGTTGTCGACGATCGAGCCGCGGTCCAGCGTGACGCGACCCTTGATGTCCTCGGGAAGGCCATCAGCGGCGAGATCGACATGCAGACGCGCGTTGATGGGAATATCCGAATCGATCTGGCCGCCGTCCATCCGCATCGCCAGCAGGATGTCCTTGGTTGATACGTTCTGCGCATCGAGGACCAGCGTGCGCCGGCCTCCCGCGGCGGGGACCATCCCGGCATTCAATCGCCAGCGGTGTGCCGCCTCGTCGGATCCGATCGAGAAGCCGACGCTTCCATTGGCCGACCGCGTCAGGCTGACGTCGATATCGGCGAAATTCCATCGCTTGCCGGTCCGCAGATCGTCGACGATCAGACCGCCATCCTTGAGGCCCAGTTCGGACAGGTTGTGGCCGTCGAGGCCGGTCGCCGCGAAGGTGTCGAGCCGGGTCAGCAGCCCAAGGAATTCCGCCGGCGCTTCAAAGCTGGCCGGGGACGGGGCCACAGGCGCGGGCGTCTCGGAGGGAACCGGCGCGCCGGAAGCGGCAGGCGTAGCCGGTGCCGGAGCGGGCCGGCTGCCGGCCGGAATCGCTGACGCGATCGGGCGGCTGTCGCTGCCGGCAAAGATGGTGACGGCGCCGTCCTGTTCGATCCGCACCGACATCTCGGCGCCGACCAGGCTGAGCCGCTCGGCGCGGATGCTGCCGGTGAGCAGGCCCGCGCCGGAGATGCCGACCTCGGCCTTCGGCGCGCTGGCCACGACAACGCCTTCCGCATCCCGCACCACAATGTCGCGGATCCGCACCGCGGTGTTGCCGTTGCCGTCACGCTCAAGCTGGGTCCCGCCGATCTCGACGCGATGCTGGCCACCGAAATTCTGTTCGACCGCGGACGCCAGCCAGGGGGTGGCCATGTCGAGCGAAATGGGGCCGGCGGCCAGCCGCCACCACAGCGCACCTCCAACGATGGTCAGCAGCACGACAAGAGCGGCGCTCACAACGCCGGCACGGCGCAGGTAGGGCCGCCAGACCGGCCAGAGCTGCTGCCAGCCGACCCGGCGCATCGCCGCTTCCGCCGCGCGCGCCTCCTCGGGCGACATCGCGGCCTGCTGGCCCAGGCGCTCGCTCAGATGCTGCGCGAAGCTTTCCTCGAGCTCACGCAGCGCTGCGATGCATTTTTTGATGTCACGACCCGACATGCCGGTCCGGGTATCCCCTCATCTGCCGGCCCGTGCAAATCACCCGGGCCAAGCCATGGGCGGCACTTTGTCCCCTGCCGCAGCGACGGGCTACGCTAGTTCCTGTCGACCCGCAACAATCCCCCGCATACCTTAAGGATTCATAGACCCCGCGAAAGCGACGAAAGGAAGGCGTATGAGCGAACTCCCGGAGGTCGGCGCCAAGGCGCCGGCATTCACCCTGCTGAAGGATGGCGGCGGCGAAGTCTCTTTGGCAGACTTCAAAGGTAAGAAACTTGTTCTCTATTTCTATCCGAAAGCTGACACATCCGGCTGCACCAAGGAGGCGATGGAGTTTTCTCATCTCAAGCCTCAGTTTTCCAAGTCGGGGACGGAGATCCTGGGCGTGTCGGCGGACCCGGTGAAGAAACAGGACGCGTTCAAGACCAAATACGATCTGAAGATCGCACTGGGGTCAGATGAAACCAAAAAGATGCTCGAGAGCTACGGCGTCTGGGTCGAAAAATCGATGTACGGCCGCAAATACATGGGGATTGCACGGGTGACCTTCCTGATCGGCCCCGATGGCCGGATTGCGCAGGTCTGGCCGAAGGTCAAAATCGCCGGACATGCTGAAGAAGTCCTCAACGCCGCCAAGGCGCTCTGAGACCGAATATCCAAATGTGAAGGGAGGACCTGATGACCGCGGACCTGAGCGGACGCGTTGCATTTGTCACCGGCGGCGGCTCCGGCATCGGGCGGGAGACCGCCCTCGCCTTCGCGGCGGCCGGGGCGAGCGTGACGGTCGCCGACGTCACCCGTGACGCCGGCGAGGAAACCGCGGCCCTGATCGCCGGGAGCGGCGGCACGGCCCAGTTCGTCCCCTGCGACGTCACCGACAGCGGCGCTGTCCAGGCGGCCATCGGCGCGACGCTGTCGCGCTTCGGCCGGCTCGATTGCGCCTTCAACAATGCGGGCATTCTCGGCCCGATGGCGCATGTGCATGACTACGCGGAAGAGGATTTCGACCGCGTCATCGCCGTGCATCTGCGCGGCGTGTTTCTCTGCCTGAAATACGAACTGCAGCACATGCGCATCCAGCGCAGCGGCGCCATCGTCAACACGTCGTCGGTCGGCGGTCTGCGCGGCTCTCCCATGCTGTGTGCCTATACCGCGGCCAAACACGCCATCATCGGCCTGACGCGGAGCGCCGCGGTCGACAACGGCGCGGAAGGCATCCGCGTCAATGCGATCTGCCCGGGCGTCATCGACACGCCGATGACCCAGAGCGGCTTCGGTGATGTCGAGGAGCGCTCGAAGCGGGTCCACGCCATCCAGCGCTCCGGCAAGCCGCAGGAAATCGCAAAGCTTGTGGTCTGGCTGTGCTCGGACGACGCCTCGTTCGTGACCGGTGCGCCGGTGCCGATCGACGGCGGCTGGAGCGCCGGAATGTGACGGCGCAACGCCCGCCGGAGAAACCATACCCGCGGAATGTTGTCCGCAGGTTTGCGGAATATTAACCATGACGGGTTGGAATTGGCGCGTCTGAGCCGTCCCGGATTGTCCGGGCGGCCCGGGGGAGCGTCATGTCACGGCAGTCGAGTATCCACCACCACCGTCATCAGCACGCCCCCCATCCAAGCACCCCGGCGCCCAAACCACGGACATCGGCGCGCTCCGCGCCCTCCCACGCCCGCCCCGCGCAGGACTACACCTTGCGCCACGGCAGCCGTCAGGTCCGCATCGGGCCTGTGGCGTTCTGGATCGTGGTCGGCACGCTGGTCGTCATGGGTGTCTGGACGGTCTCCACCGCCACCTATTTCGCGTTCCGCGACGACGTGCTCACCCGCCTGATCGCCCGGCAGGCCGACATGCAGTTCGCCTATGAGGACCGCATCGCCGACCTGCGCGCCCAGGTCGATCGCATCTCCAGCCGGCAGCTGCTCGACCAGGAACAATACGAACAGAAGCTGGACGGCATCCTCAAGCGCCAGGCGACGCTGGAAGCGCGCTCCAACGCGCTGGGCTCGCTGCCTGACCCGACCGTGACCGGCTCGACCCGCCCGCTCACCCGCAGCAGCGCGCCGGCCGAACCAACACCGTTGAAGCCATCCCCGATCAACGACACCGTCATTTTCGTCGCGCCGCCGGATCGCGAGGCCCGTCTCGAATCACGCGTCGCCCCGTCCACCACCCGGCTCGCGGCACGCACCACGACCAATGGCGCCTATGAGAGCGCGCTCACGCGCCTGCAGGCCTCGCTCGACCGGGTCGAGCAGCGCCAGAATGCCAACCTCGCCGCGATGGAAGAGACATTCGACTCGAAGGCCCGGCGCATCCGCGGCGTGCTGGCCGATCTCGGTGTCGAAGCCGGCAAGCCGCCGGCGCCTGTCCGCGCATCAGCGGGCATCGGCGGACCGTTCATCCCGGCCAAGCCCTCCGATGCAGCCACCTTCGAGCGCCAGCTTTACCGGATCTCGGTCGCCAAGGCCCAGGTGGAGCATCTCACCCGCCGCCTGAGCACCATTCCTGTACGCGCGCCGATGTCCGGCGACCTCGAAACCAGTTCAGGCTTCGGCGTGCGCACCGACCCGTTCCTCGGCCGGCCGGCGATGCATTCCGGCCTCGACTTCCGCGGCGATACCGGTGAGGCCGCCCGCGCCACCGCCGCCGGCACCGTGGCCCATGCCGGATGGAGCGGCGGCTACGGCAACATGGTCGAGATCGACCACGGCGGCGGCTTTGCGACCCGCTATGGCCACCTCTCGGCCATCGACGTGAAGGTCGGGCAGTCGGTCAAGATCGGCCAGATCGTCGGTCGCGTCGGCTCGACCGGCCGTTCGACCGGACCGCATCTCCACTACGAGACGCGCATCGATGGCGACGCCGTGGACCCGCAGCGCTTCCTTCGCGCCGGCATCCGCCTCGGCAATCTGAATTGACGGCAGGCCCTGGCCAGAGAATGTTTGAAGCTTCCTGAGGGCGGAGCAACAGCACCGCCCTGATCAGTCAACGTCCTCGACGCTCTCGGGTCCACCGCCGAAGGCGCGTTGCGCCAACGTCGCAGCCATGAACTCATCAAGGTCGCCGTCCAGCACGCCGCCGGTGTCGGATGTCGAGACGCCGGTGCGCAGGTCCTTCACCATCTGGTAGGGCTGCAGAACGTAGGAGCGAATCTGGTGACCCCAGCCAATATCGGTCTTGCTTGCTTCAGCTTCGAGACGCTCGGCCTCACGCTTCTGCAGCTCGACCTCG
>Ga0182746_1002609_pt1 | contig 13496 bp, 12 predicted proteins | sample eDN3rd30CBELigOP_FD_128881 | JGI IMG/M metagenome (GOLD analysis project Ga0182746, IMG submission 128881) | Enriched Organic Plus compost microbial communities from Emeryville, California, USA - eDNA 3rd pass 30_C BE-Lig OP (version 2) (version 2) ... | reverse complement strand
GCGCAGCGACATCAGCTGCGGGCCGAACAGCATCATGCCGCCGTTCTGCAGGATCAGCGCGATGCCCAGGGTCAGGATGAGCTGGGCGTAGTGGCCCTCGCCCTCCAGCGCGGCGCCGCGCCGCCCGGTCACGCGGGAAATGAGCCCCAGGTGCACCAGGTAGCCGACCGCGAACATCACCGGCACCATCAGCAGGATGGACAGGTAGGCGCCCATCGGCGAGCCGGCCGCCACGTGCGCGCCGACCAGCACGAACAGGAAGTAGGTCACGTACATGCCCAGCATCATGAAATCGCCCTGGGCGAAATTGATGACGCGCATGATGCCGAAGATCATGGCCAGGCCCACGCACATCAGGCCGTATATGCCGCCGACCAGCACCCCCGCGGCCAGCGCCTGGAGGAAGGCCTCCAGATGGATTTGCAGTTCCGTCATGGCGTTCGTCTCGTACCCTTCTGTCTTGTCGTTGTGGTTTGCGCCCGTCGTGCCCGTGCGCGCCGCGGCGCCTGCGTATGCCCTTTGCCTATGCGCCTCCCGCGCGCGCGGCGCGCCCCTGACCGGCCGCCGGCAGGGCGCACAGCCGCGCCAGCTCGCCGGCGTCGGCCTCGCGCCCGTAGCCGTCGACCATGGCCTCGATGCGCCCGGCGCGCTGCGCGCCGACCGCCGCCGCGGCGGCCCGGCGGAAGCGCTCGCGGATCTGCGCCTCGCCGGCCGCGACCACGTCGTCCAGTTCGGCCGACACCCGCGAGCCGTCGTCCAGTTCCAGCGTGACGCGCGCGCCCTGGCGCGCCGGGAAGGCGGCGGTATAGGCGGCGTCCTCGGCCAGCGTGGTGGCGGCGGCCAGCCTGGCGATCTCGGGGTCGTCCAGGCGGGCGTAGTTGGCTTCCTCCAGCGCGCCCCGGGCCAGCACGGCGGCCACGCCGAAGCAGATGCTCATCTTGGCCTGCAGGGCGGTGTCGAAGGGCCCCCGGGACGCGCAGCCCGGATAGGCCACCGCCGCCAGCGTGGTCTCCACGCGCACGGCGGCGATGCGCCGGCTGCCGCCGGCCACGTCGCCCACGGCCCGCAGCGCCGCCTGGCACGGCGTCTGGGCGAAGTTGCAGGCCGGCGCCGGCTTGTTGAAGACGGCGGCGATCTCGGCCCGGCCGCCCTCGAAGAGCGCGATGTCCCGCGCCAGCGGCGCGCGGGCGTAGGCGCGGAAGAAGCCCGCCTCGCCTTCCAGGATGGAGGCCGAGGCCCGCGCGCCCAGCCCGGCCAGGTCCAGGCAGGCCAGCGCGTTGCGCACCGCGAAGCCGGGATGGAAGTACATCTCGCTGCCGCCGGTGTGCGCCCATTCGTTCAGGCCGGCGCAGCAGTTGCCGGCCAGCGCGAAGGCGTGGCGCGCGCGCCCGGCGTCCAGGCCCGCCACCCGCGCGCCGGCCAGCGCCGCGGCAAACGGGCCGACCAGGCCGGTGGGGCGGAACAGCCGCGCCAGCTGCGGGTCGATCACGGCGCGGCCGATGCGCGCGCCCACCTCGTAGCCGACCACGGCCGCCGCCAGCGCCTGCGCGCCCGAGACGCGATGCCGCTCGGCCAGCGCCAGCACCGTGGGCCACACCACCACGCCCAGGTGCGCCACGGCCCCGGCGTGCATGTCCTCGCGCACCAGGCCGTGGCCGGCCACCGCGTTGGCGAAGGCGGCCTCGGCCAGGGTGCGCGGCCCGGCGCGGCCGACGATGTGCGCCCCGCCTGCGGCGGCCGGCGCGGCCAGCGCCGCGGCCTGCTCGCTCCAGGGCAGCGGCAGCGCCTCGAAGGCGCACGACAGGTAGTCCAGCAGGCAGCGCCGCGCATGCGCGAGCGCCTCGCCGCCCAGCGATTCAGGCGTCGCGGCCAGGGCCTGCGCAACGATGCCGGCCGCCGCTCCCTTGTCCTTGCTGTCCATCCATGGCTCCATGCATGCAACAGGGGACGGGGAATCAGTAGCCGACGACCGTCAGCGCCCCGTCGATCTTCAGGGTGACGCCGGCGATGCTGGCGCCCTCGTCCGAGGCCAGGAAGACCGCGGCCGCGCCGATGTCGGCGCCCGCGGCCAGCCGCTTGGTGGGCGTGCGCTGGCGGCGGTCCTCCCAGCCTTCGGCGGAGATCACCGAGCTGGCGCCGGGCGTGACCACCGGCCCGGGGGCCAGCGCGTTGACGCGGATGCCCAGCGGGCCGAGCTCGACGGCCTGCTGGCGCGTGAGCGTGTCCAGCGCGCCCTTGATGCAGCTGTAGACCGCGGCGTTGCGGATGGCGACCGACACGGCCACCGACGACAGGTTGATGACCGCCCCGCCGCCGCGCGCCGCCAGGTGCGGCGTGGCCGCCTGCAGCGACCAGAGCGCGCCCTTGAAGCCGATGTCTATCATCTTGTCGACCTGCTCCTCGGGCATGTCGACCAGCGGCGCGTAGTAGAAGTAGGCGGCGTTGTTGACCAGGATGTCCAGCCCGCCGGCCGCTTTCGCGTAGCCGTCCACCGCCCGGCGCACCGCGGCGCGGTCGGCGATGTCGCACACCAGCGGCTGCGAGCCCGGCACGTCGGCGCAGGCCTGCGCCAGTAGCGCCTCGTTGACGTCCAGCATGCCCACGCGCGCGCCCTCGGCCGCGAAGGCCTGCGCGATCGCCTTGCCTATGCCGCCGGCCGCGCCGGTGACCAGGGCCGATTTTCCCGCCAGTCTTGCCATGTCTCCTCCTGGGCGATGCGCCGCAAGCCGCCGCCGGCGCGAATCCGTTCCACCGCCCCGGGGTCTTGCGCCCCGGCGGCATTATTTTCAGACGGTATGATAGTCGGATTGTAGTATTGGATTTCCACAGGGAAAACACCGATGCGGGCGGGCGGCGGCCTCCCCTTTGCAGGCACAATACGGCTTTGCGCCCACCGCCCGCCGACCATGTCCGACGACGTCCACTTCTACGAGCCCGCCCAGGGCCACGGCCTGCGCCACAATCCGCTGAACGCCATCATCGCGCCCCGCCCCATAGGCTGGATCTCCACGCGCGACGCGGCCGGCACGCTCAACCTGGCGCCCTTCAGCTTCTTCAACGCCTTCAATTACGTGCCGCCCATCATCGGCTTTTCCAGCACGGGCGACAAAGACAGCCTGCGCAACGCGCAGGCCACCGGCGAGTTCTGCTGGAGCCTGGCCACGCGCGAGCTGGCCGAGGCCATGAACGCGACCAGCGCCATGGTGCCGCCCGAGGTCGACGAATTCGCCCTGGCCGGGCTCACGCCCGCGCCGTCGCGCATCGTCTCGGTGCCCAGGGTGGCCGAGAGCCCGGTGTCGTTCGAATGCCGGGTCGCGCAGGTGATCCAGCTGCAGGGCGCGGACGGCGCCAAGGTGCAGACCTGGCTGGTGCTGGGCGAAGTGGTGGGGGTGCACATCGACCGCCGCCTGATCCGCGACGGCGTCTACGACACGGCCGCCGCCCTGCCCATCGTGCGCGGCGGCGGCCCGGCCGACTACTTCGCCATCGAGGCCTCAGCGCTGTTCAAGATGCGCCGGCCGGATTGAGGCGGCGCGGCCGGGTGGCGCGGCCGGCGCAGGCTGCCGGGCGTCCGGGCATGGCGGCCCCGCCGGCACCGGGGGCGTGCGCGGTGCAGCCGGCTGCAGCCCCTATTCGATGACGATCTTGTTCTTGCTAATGATGTCGGTGGCCTGCTCGGCCTCGTCCTTCAGGAAGCGGGCGAAGGCCTCGCGCGACATGGGCTCGGCCACGAAGCTCTGCGCGCGCAGCTTTTCCTGGAAGGCCGCATCGCGCAGCACGCCGGTCACGCTCTCGTTCAGGAAGTCCAGGATATCGGCCGGCACGTCGTCCTGGGTGGCCAGGCCCAGCCACATCATGGCCTGGAAGCCGGGCACGCCGGACTCGGCCACCGTGGGCAGGTCCGGCGCCATGTCGAAGCGCCTGGCGGACGCGACCGCCAGGGCGCGCACCCGGCCGGTGGCGGCAAACGGCAGCGCCGTCACGGCGTTGTCGAACATGAAGGTCAGCTGGCCGCTGGCCACGCCCACCAGCGATTCCGACGAGCCCCGGTAGGGAACGTGGACGACGCCGTCGGCGCCTATCCGGTTCAGGAACACGGCGCCCGTCATGTGCTGGGTCGAGGCGATGCCGTTGGTGCCGTAGGTGTACTTGCCCGGGTCGCCGCGCAGGCGGTCGATCAGCTCCTGCGTGGTGCGTATGCCGGAATCGGGATGCACCAGCAGCACCGGCGGCGAGGTCACCAGCAGGGACAGCGGGGCGAAGTCCTCCTGGCCGTAGCCCAGCCTGGCGCGGTCGATCGACGCGGGCAGGATGGTGCCGCTGCCGGCCGACAGGATGACCAGGGTATAGCCGTCCGGCTTGGCGCGCGCGGCGGCCAGCGCGCCGATGCGCCCGCCCCCGCCCGGCCGGTTCTCGACGATGACCGGCACGCTCCAGCGCCGGCTGAGCTCGTCGGCCAGCATGCGGGCCGCGGCGTCGGTGGACCCGCCGGCCGAGAAGGGCGCGACGATGGTGACGGCGCGGTCGGGGTAGCCCTGCGGGCCGGCGGCCATGCCCGGCGCGGCCATGGCCAGTGCCGCTGCTGCGGCGGCCAGCGCCTTCGCGATGATGTTCACGCTGTTGTCTCCTTGGTGTTGTCTGGTCTTGCCTGGCGGCGCATGGACGCGGCCCGCGCTGCGGGGCCCGCCGGCGTCGCGGCCGGGGCGGCCCCGCCGGCGTGCTGCCGACGGCGCCGCCCCTGCTCAATGGATGTCGTCGGCCTCGCCGAAGGCCTTCTCGATGTCGGCGACCGAGAAGCCCGGCTTGCGCGTCGCGTCGAGCACCGGCTTTTCCCGGGCCACGCACACGTCGATGCAATGCGGCATCCGGTCGGCCAGCTCGGGCGGGATGATGGCCGCGCCGTGGCGGTCGGCATGGATCAGGTCGCCGGGCTTGACCGCCAGGCCGAACACCGTCACGGGCTTGTCGAAGTCCACAACGTTGGAAAAGCCGTGCGAGGGGCCGACGCTGCCGGCGATGATGGGCAGGCCGGGCGCCAGCACGTCCAGGTCGCGCACCGAGCCGTTGGTGAGCACGCCGCGCACGCCCAGCGCCTGGTGGATGTTGGAATTGACCTCGCCCCAGAAGGAGCCCAGGCCCGGCGTATCGTCGATGTCCTGCATCACCACGACCACCGGCGTGCCCTTGGGCTCGATGTAGCGGTAGTAGGCCAGGCGCATGGCGCGCGCCTCGGCCGGGGCCAGGCCGCCGGGCGCGGCCGCGCTGTAGCGCAGCGTGCGGGCGTAGCCGACGAAGGCCGGCAGCGGCCGCGGCGCGGCCACCGGCGTGCCGCGCGTATAGCCCAGCACCGAGCGCTCGCCCCGGGCCAGCTCCAGCGCGTTGCATATCGTCGGGGTATCGACCGAGGCCATCTTGGCGAACCACTCGGCGGACAAATCGGCTTGCGTCATCTTCGTTCCTGTCGTCTTCGGGAAATGGACCAGCGCCCCGCGGACACGGGGCCCGGCAATTGAAGGATCAGGGCTGCAGCCAGGGCGTCTCGGCCCACAGCCTGCGGTACAGCGTCTCTTCCTGGGTCAGGAAGGCCGCGAACTCGTCCGGCGCCAGGTAGCGCAGCGGCGTGTCCATGCTCGCGGCCTTGGCCTTGAACTCCGGGTCGGCCACGGCCGCGGCCAGCGCCTCGACCAGGCGCTCTCGCACCTCGGCCGGCAGGCCCTTGGGCGCGCCCAGCCCGCGCAGCGAGGACATCTCCACCGGGAAGCCCTGCTCGGCGAAGGTGGGCATGTCCGGGGCCAGCCCGGTGCGCTGCGCGCTCATCTGCCCCAGCGCGCGGATCGGCGTGCCGCCCTTGATGTACTGCAGGGCCTCGCTGACGTTGATCGAGGCCACCATGGTCTGCTTGCCGGCGATGGCGCTGCGCACCTCGCCCGCGCCCTTGTAGGGCACCTGCGTCATCTTGATGCCGGCGTTGGCCTCGAACTTCATCATGGCGATGTTGTCGTCGGTGCTGGCGCCCGTGGTCGCCACGGTGACGCCGCCGGGGTGGGCGCGGGCATAGTCGCGCAGCCCGGCCAGGTCCTTGAAGGGGCTGTCCTGCGGCACCACCAGGATGCCCGGGTCGTCGACCAGGTTGCCGATCAGGTCGTAGCTCTTCCAGTCGAAGCTCGTCCGGCGCTCGACCGGGATCATCATCAGCGGCGGCGTATTGATGAAGCCGATGGTGTAGCCGTCCGGCGCGGCGTGGGCCAGTTCGTTGAAGCTGATCGCGCCGCTGGCGCCGGGGCGGTTGGTCACCACGATGGTGGCCTTGCCGCCCAGGTACTTCTGCAGGTAGGGCACGACGGCCCGCGCGATGAGGTCGGTGCCGCCGCCCGGCGCGTAGGGGATCAGCATGTTGATGGGCCGGTCCGGGTAGGCCTGCTGGGCCGCCGCAGGCAGCGGGTGCGCGGCGGCGGCCGCCAGCGCGGCGGCAGCGCACCCGGCGCGCAGGCGGGCGGCGGTGCTCGATGTCCTGAACATGGTTGTCTCCTTTGCCTTCGTGTATTCGTAGGCTTTGTCGATGGCGCGCCGCCCTGCCGGCGGCGTTCGCCCTACTGCGCCGCGAACGCCGCGGCCGGCGCGGCGGCCTGGGGCACCAGGCCGCCGCCGGGCGCCAGCAAGCCGGCGTCCATTTCCCGGATGTCCCTGATGCCCAGCATTCCCATGTCGCGCAGGACTTCCTCGTAGAGCAGGCCGATGGCGCGGTCCACGCCCGCCCGGCCCGCCACGGCGGCGGCGAAGTTGAAGGGCCGGCCCGCGAACACGCAGCAGGCCCCCAGCGCCAGCGCCTTGAGCACGTCGGTGCCGCGCCGCACGCCGCTGTCCATCATCACCGGCAGCGCGCCCACCGCCTCGGCGATGCGCGGCAGCGCCTGCAAGGGAGCGGCCGTGCCGTCCAGCTGCCGCCCGCCGTGGTTGGACACCACGATGCCGTCGGCGCCGTGCGCCCTGGCCAGCGCCGCGTCGGCCGGGCTCATGATGCCCTTGATCAGCAGCGGTCCCTGCCAGCGCCTGCGCACCCGCGCCACGTCCTGCCAGTCCAGGCGGCTGCGGTCGGAGAAATCGCGCATGACGTTGGGCGAGATGACGGGCACGCCGCGGCCGGCGGCGTTGTTCTCGAAATGGGGCATGCCGTGCCGCGCCAGGGTGCGCAGCAGCGTGCTGGCCAGCCAGCGCGGCCGGACCAGGCCGTCCCAGGCCAGCCGCAGGCTGGGGCGCAGCGGCGTGGAAAAGCCGCTGCGGATGTTGTTCTCGCGGTTGGCGGCGATCCCCGCGTCGACCGTCAGGACCAGGATTTCCACGCCCGCCCGGCGGATGCGGTCGAGCATCGGGTCGATGGCGTCCGGGTCGCCGGGCAGGTAGGCCTGGAACCAGGTATCGGGCGCGGCCGCCATGACTTCCTCGAGCCGGATCAGCGAGGACGCGCTCATGATGGACGGCACGCCCGCGGCCTGCGCGGCCTCGGCCAGCACGACGTCGCCGCGGTAGGCCGACAGCGCCATCAGCCCCATGGGCGCGATGCCGAAGGGCGCCGCGTAGCGCCGGCCGAACAGCGTGGTGGCCGGACTGCGCGTGCCCACGTCGACCAGCACGCGCGGCACGAAGTCGTAGCGGTCGAAGGCCGAGCGGTTGTTGCGCAGCGTGCGGTTGTCCTCGACCGCGCCGGCGACGAAGCCGAAGATGGGCCGGGGCAGGCAGCCGCGGGCGGCCCGTTCGAAGTCGTCCAGCGACAGGATGCCGCGCAGGCGGCGGGGACAGTCCTGCCGGGGCGGGAGGGATGGCTTGCGAAGCGGGACCGGCTGGGGCGGGGCGGGGTTCATCTCGATGGAGCGGCCGGGCGGCGGCCGTGGCAAGGCTCGGATACGGGGGTATCCGGCCACTTTAGCGGCTTGCCGTTTCGCCTTAAAGCGAATAAATCGGGTAGATTCATTTCGCTTTTCTAGAACTTTCCGGCGGCCGCCGGATGATGCCGCCTGGCGCCCCCAGGCGACCGTCCCCGCCCCCGATCCCGCAACCGATTCGACACACACCGCCCCCATGACGCTCAAGCAACTCGAAGCCTTCTACTGGGCGGCGACCTGCGCCAACTTCGCCATCGCCGCGCAGCGGGTCCACCTGTCGGTGTCCTCGCTGTCCAAGCGCATTTCGGAGCTGGAGGCATCCCTGGGATGCGCGCTGTTCGACCGCATGGGGCGCAAGGCGGCGCTGACGCCCGAGGGCGAGCGGCTGCTGCCACGCGCGCACGCGCTGCTGCAGGACGCCAACGAACTGCGCCGCAGCGCAGGCGCCGGCCCCGGCCTGTCCGGCAAGTGCCGCTTCGGCTCGGGCGAGCTGTCGGCCTGCACCTGGGTGCCCCGGCTGGTCTCGCGGGCGGCCGCCCAGCACCCCGGGCTGGCCATGGAACCCTACGTGGACATCGGCTGGGCGCTGGAGCAGCGGGTCGAGCAGGGCGAGCTGGACTTCGCCATCGTCGCGGGCACGTCATCGCGCAGCGCCATCCGCTCCGAGCCCATCGGCGAGGCCCGCTTCGCCTGGGTCGTCTCGCCGCGCCTGCTGCCCCGGCGCAAGCCCGGGCCGGCCGAGATCCTGCGCGACTTCCTCATCATCGCCCTGCCCGAGGGCGCCGGCGCGCTGCGGCTGCTGGACCAGTGGCTGGAGGACCGCTACCTGCCCGCCCAGCGCCGGGTGACCTGCAACAGCATGGGCGCCATCGTCGGCCTGATCGTCGAAGGCATGGGCATCGGCTACCTGCCCGTCTCCTGGGCGAAGTCGCTGGCCGCGCGCCGGGCGGTCCGCATCCTGGACCACCTGCCGCCGCTGCCGGCGCTGGCCTACAGCATCCAGTGGCGGCGCGACGACGATCGCCGCCTGGTGCGCGAGATGCGCCGGCTGGTGCACGACTCGGTCGACTTCGCCGCGCCCTACGGCATGCTGTAGGGCGCGCGCTAAAGACGCGCCGCGCGCCGGCCGCGCCTTGCGGCATGCGGCCGAGGATCACACCGCCACGATGTACGGCTCGTCGGTATTGAACTTCGGCGACAGCAACTCGGGCGCGCCCCGGCCGACCCGGATCATGTCCTGCACGTGCCAGTGGTCCTTGTGCGGCTCCAGCGCCAGCACCATGCCCTCTTCCAGCAGCACCTCCGAGCCGCGGCGCAGGATGGGCTCCTGCTGGTGCCACCATGCGCCCACGCCGTGGCCGATGAGCAGGGAGTTGTAGGACCAGCCGTGCTTGCCGAACTCGTTCATCACGTAGGCGTAGAGGTCGTCCACCCTGGCGCCGGCCCGGCAGCGGTCGATGGCGGCGCGGTAGATCTCCAGGTTGGTCGCGTAGTCGCGCCGCTGCGCGTCGCTGGGACGGCCGACGACGACGTTGCGCGACTGGTGGCCGGGGTAGCCGTTCAGGTAGGCCACGTAGTCGGTGCGAATCACGTCGCCCTCGCGGATCACGAAATCGCTTTCGCCGGCGTAGGGGATGGTGTTCTTGTCCGAGTTCAGGATGCCGTGCGCCCACTCGAAGCCCTTGGCCAGGCAGGTAGCCATCATGTCGGCGTGGATCTTGCGCTCGGTGTCGCCCGGGCGGATGCGCCCGAACACTTCGCGGTAGACGTCGTCGAGCAGGTCGGCGGCGCGGCGGATCATGCGCACTTCCTCGTCGGTCTTGATCCAGCGCACCCGGTCCATCAGCGCGGTGCAATCGCTCATGCGCAATTGCGGGGCGTGGCGCTGCAGCAGCTCCCAGTCGCGCACGTTGACGTAGTCGCGCTCCAGGCCGACGCGGGCGCCGCCCAGCCCGGCGTCGTGCAGCACCTGGGCCAGCTTCTCGTAGGGAGACTGCACGTAGCCTTCGTACAGCTCCACCCGCTCGACCCAGGCGTCGCGCCGCGCCAGGCCGGCCGCGGTCTTGTTGGCAATGACGACCGGCGCGCCGCGGCGCGGCCACAGCAGCAGCACCGCGCGGGTCGAATCGGACAGGTCCTGGTGGCGGGCCAGCGTGCCCGGGTACACCACGCCGGACAGATAGGTGAAATTCTGGCCCGAGCGCAGGACCACGGCATCCAGCCCGGCCTCGTCCATCAGGCGATCGAGCCGTTCCAGGTTGGCGGTCGGTGTGCGGCTTGCGGTCATTCGGGGTTCTCCATGGGAACGCCGGCGCGGCGGCCGGCCACAGGGGCGGCCCGGCGCGCGCCGGCACGCGGCGCGGGCGCGGCGAACCGCCCGGTTCAGAATGCGCGGCTGCCGGCCGGCGCCAGCGACTGCGCGACGATGGTGCGCATGATCTCCACCACCGCGGCGTTGGCCTGCGGCGGCACGCCGTCGCACCAGGGGCGCGGCAGGCCGCTGCCGCCGTCGATCAGGCCCAGGCCCACGCCGACGTGGGCCAGCGCCAGCTCGCATTCGGCCGTGTGGCACAGCGACAGGTCGCCGCGCAGCAGCGCCAGGCCCGCCGCCACCGCATGCGCGCCCATGTTGGAGCTGTTGGCCACCAGCAGCACGTCGGTCTCGACCACCGAATACACCCCGCCGCCGCAGGGCGTCACGTCCCGGTAGTCGTACTGCGGCCATGCGCGCGACAGGCGCGCGTGGACCTTGCCGAAGCCGATCTCGTTGCCGCCGTCGCCGATGCCGACGGTGCGCTTGCCCAGCGCCCGGGCAGCCGTGAACAGGGCGTCCAGGTTGGCGCGGTGCGGCGCGCGCGACACGCCGGTGGCGCCGTAGATGATGCCGTTGGGATTGCCGCCCAGCCGCTCGATGGCGCAGAAGACGTCGTGCCCGCGCGCCAGCCTGTCCTGCATCGCCAAGTCGTCCAGGCCGATCTCGACCACCTCGGCCTGCGCGCCCAGCACCTGCAGCAGCACGCGGAAGGGCTGCGCGGCGGCGGGGTCGGTGACGATGCGCACCTCGTGGCCGATGGCCGCCAGCGCGCGCGCCAGCACCGCCGTGCCGATCGGCCCGTCGTTCTCGCCCACCGGCATGTGGCCGGGCACCGCCGCCCCGCTGGCCAGCAGCACCCGGCAGGGCGGCCGGTCGAATTCCCGCGCGGCGGCCAGCACCAGCGGCATGCCGGCGGCCTCGCGCGCCATCTCGTACATCGACCACTTCATGCCGCGCGGCAGGCTGCCGTGGCTGCGCATCTCGATGTTCATCGCGCGGTCGATGTTGTCGCAGGCGACGGTGTCCGCCTGCGGCCCTGCCTGCTTGCCACCCATCGAGCTAGTCAATCTTGGCTCCGGATTGTTCGATGACCTTGCGCCACTTCGGCACCTCGCGGGCGAGCAGCGCGGCGAAATCGGCCGACGAGCTCCAGGTCGGCTCGATGCCCGCGGCGCCGAACTTGTCCTGCACGTCCTTGGAGTCGAGCGCTTCCTTGACGGCCGCGTTCAGGCGCTCGACGACGGCCGGCGGCGTGCCGCTGGGCGCGAACAGCCCGTACCAGGTCACCAGCTCGTAGCCGGGCACCGATTCGGCGATCGCCGGCACGTCAGGCAGCGCCGGGTTGCGCGCCGGGCTGCTGATGCCCAGCACCTTGAGCTTGGGCGAGCCCACCTGCGGCAGCGCCGACGGCATGGTGTCGAAGGCCATGTCCACGTGCGCGGCCAGCAGGTCCACCATGGCCGGGCCGGCGCCCTTGTACGGCACGTGCAGGATGCCGGCGCCCGTCATGCTCTTGAACAGCTCGCCGCCCAGGTGCTGGGCCGAGCCCGTGCCGGCCGAGGCGTAGGTCAGCTCGCTCTTGCCGCCGCGCGCCTTGGCCAGCGCGACCAGCTCGGCCACGTTGGCCGCGGGCACCGAGGCGTTGACCATCAGCAGCAGCGGGGTGGAAGCCACCGGCGAAATCGGCGCGAAGTCGGCGATGGGGTCGTAGCCCAGCTTGCTGTACAGGCTGGGGTTGACCGCGTGCGTGGCGCTGCTGCCCAGCACCAGCGTGTAGCCGTCGGGCGCGGCGCGCGCGGCCAGCTCGGTGCCCAGGCTGCCGCCCGCGCCCGCCTTGTTCTCGATGACCACGGCCTGGCCGAGCAGGCTGGCGAGCTTCTCGCCGACGATGCGCGCCACGGCGTCGGTGCCGCCGCCGGGCGGGAAGGGCGTGATCAGGTGGATGGGACGGACGGGATAATCCGCCGCCAGCGCCGGCGCAGGCGCGCCTTCAGACAATACCGCCAAACCCGCGAGCGCGATCGCGGCCATCGTGCGTTTCATGAGTCGATCCCCTTGGATTCATGTTGTTCAACCTTCGCCTGTTTTGTTTGGCCGCCCGGCCGCCCCAAGGGCGCACAGCCCCCCTCGGGGGGCAGCAAGCCAAAGGCGCAGCGTGGGGGCCATTGCTATCGGCGGCTTCCAGTATCAGCCATCGCCGCGGGCGGAAGAAGCGCATAATTCCGATGGGGGAATAAGAAAATTCTATGGCCATGCCATGCCGGACGACCACGAACCGCGCGAACCTCGCGAATCCCGCGAATTCGCCTACGGGCACCTGAAGCTCAGGCACCTTCACCTGCTGCGCCTGCTGGAAACGGAAAAATCCATCACCCGCGCGGCCCAGGTCATGCACCTGACCCAGCCCGCCGCCAGCGCCATGCTCAAGGAACTGGAGACCCAGTTCGGCCTGCGCATGGTCGAGCGCAGCGCCCAGGGCGTGCGCCTGACGCCGGCGGCCGAGGCCGCGCTGCGGCGCTTTTCCATCGCCCTGGCCGAGGTCGACGCCGGCCACGAGGAAGCCCTGCGCGCGCAGCGGCACGCGCGCCTGCGGCTGCGCGTGGGCGCGCTCACCCTGGCCATGCTGGACCTGATCCCCGCCGCCCTGTCGCGCCTGCTGGCCGAATCGCCCGACATCCAGGCGGAGATATCCGAAGGCACGGTCGAAAGCCTGACCCAGGCTCTGATGCGCGGCGAGGTCGATTGCGTGGTGGGCCGCCTGGCCGCGCCCTGGGCCAAGTCCGCCGGCGAAGCGCAGATCGAGCAGCTCAAGCTCTACGACGAGCCGCGCTGCCTGGTGTGCCGCGCCGGGCACGAGCTGGCCGCGCACGAGCAGGCGGACCTGGCCGCGCTGGCGGCGCAGCGCTGGGCGCTGCAGCCGGTGCCTTCGTCCACCCGGCTGGTGTTCGACGAGCTGTTCCTGGGCCGCGGCCTGGCGCCGCCCGTCCCCACCGTCGAGTCGGCCTCGGCCCATTCGATCATGGACATCGTGGCCAGCACCGACCTGCTGGGCATCGCCCCGCAGGCGCTGGCGCGCCGGCACATCGCCACCTACCGGTTGCACCGGCTGGCGACCCCGCTGCCCCTGGCGGGGATGTCGATCTCGTTGATCTGGCGACGCGCCAGCGGCGACGACCCGCTGCTGGCGCGCATGCGCCGCGCGCTGCTCGCGGCCGCGGCGGCGCGGCGGCGGCGGTAGGGACGCCGCCGTCCCGCGCGCCGCGCCGCCTCCCCCGACCTCCCCCGACCTCCCCCGCCGGACG
>Ga0182746_1002602_pt1 | contig 13525 bp, 20 predicted proteins | sample eDN3rd30CBELigOP_FD_128881 | JGI IMG/M metagenome (GOLD analysis project Ga0182746, IMG submission 128881) | Enriched Organic Plus compost microbial communities from Emeryville, California, USA - eDNA 3rd pass 30_C BE-Lig OP (version 2) (version 2) ... | reverse complement strand
GCGATGTGCGTCGAGCTCACCGGCAGGCCAAACCACGACGCCACGATAACCGTGACTGCAGCCGACAGCGCGACGCAGAAGGCGCGGATCGGATTGAGCTTGGTGATTTGCTGGCCGACCATGCGGATCAGCTTCGGGCCGAACAGGACAAGGCCAACCGAGATGCCGAGGGCGCCGATCACCATCACCCACAGCGGAATAACCACTTCACCGCTCGTCGTTCCATCCTGCGTCGCGTGGACGAGCGCGGCCAGCGGGCCGACGGCGTTGGCGACGTCATTGGCGCCGTGGGCGAAGGAAAGCAGGGCAGCCGACAGGATCAGCGGCATGTTGAACAGCTTGCGCAGCGACTGGTTTCGGTTCTCCATGCCCCGCGACTGGCGGTTCACGCTGATGCGCGAAAAATACCAGGCGACGACGAAGCAGGCGACGCCAACCAGCGTGATCTGCAGTGCCGAAAGATCGATGACGCGCTTCAGGCCCTTAGTCACGAGATAGGCGGCAAACGAGCCCGCCATGATCGCGATCAGGACCGGCACCCAGCGGCGCGCGGCCGTGATCTTGTCGTCCTGATAGATGATCGTCGTCTTGATGAAGAACAGGAATAGGGCGGCAATGATACCGCCGAGGAGCGGGGAGACGACCCAGCTGAGGGCAATGTTTCCGATCATCGCCCAGTTGATGGAGTAGAAGCCCGCCGCGACAATGCCAGCACCAACCACGCCGCCGACCACTGCATGGGTGGTGGAGACGGGCGCGCCGATCCAGGTGGCGAGATTGACCCAGAGCGCGGAAGAAAGGAGGGCCGCCAGCATCAGGCGGATGAACGCGTCGCCGGTCGGCAGGCTGGCGGGCGCGACAATGCCACTGGAAATCGTGGTGACGACGTCGCCGCCCGCAATAAGCGCGCCGGCACTCTCGAACACGGCAGCGATGGCCAACGCGCCGCCCATGGTCAGCGCCTTGGCGCCGACGGCCGGGCCGACATTGTTGGCGACGTCGTTGGCGCCGATGTTGAGCGCCATGTAGCCGCCGATTGCGGCCGCGATGATGACGAGCACCGCGCGCGGCTCACCGATGGCGAAGAAGGAGGCGACGATCGCGGCGAGCGCCAGGAACAGCAGGCCGAGGCCAGGTGCCACCAGCCCGCGTGACAGAAACGACGCCGCTTCCTCGACATGGACGAGCTTGTCCAGATCCTTGTCGAGCGTTTCTTTGCGCGCTTCCGTGGCGTTGACAGTCATCGAGCGTCCTATCGGTTAGCCGCCGCCAGCAACTGTGACAGCGGCCCCTCGCTTAAGAAAGCGGCATTCCGATAGCAAGACGACTTTCTTGTGTCAGATGCTCAGGCTGCAGATTGCCGTGGATTGGCGGCGAAATATTCAATGAGCTCGCTAAGGTCCGGCTCGTCGACGAGCCGGGCCGCGTCCCTCGGCGCAAACCAGCGCCGCTTGCGCTTCTTCCGCTCCGGCCACTTGTCGGCAACCTCGTCGACCTCGAGTGGGAAGACTGAAACCTCGCAGCCCCATTCCATGCCGGAGGGCAGCTTCTTCTGGTAGAGGTAGGTGCCGATCGGGCGCCGGGAGATGCCGCCGGAAACGCCCGCTTCCTCTGCCGCCTCGCGCGCGGCGGCCTCGTAGGGCTCCTCGCGCTTTTCCGGCCAGCCCTTGGGCAGCACCCAGCGGCCGGTGCCGCGGCTGGTGACGAGCAGGATCTCGAAGTCACCTTTTTCCGTCAGCCGCCAGGGAAGGGCAGCGACCTGCACGCGGCGCGGCAGCCCGCCGAAGAGACGCCTGACACGCTCCTTCAGCCATTTGCGCCTGCCACGGGTGAACACCATGATCTCCTCAACCAAACAATTTTGCCGACTTACGAATATTGCCGGCACGGTGCCCGGAAGGGAAGCGCAAAATGTGTGAAATTCAATAAGATCGCGAAGCCCTGCATCAGCGTCAGCAAGCTCGCGCAAGATCTGGGCGGTCAGCGAACCGCGCTGTCTGCAATCGGCTTCTGGTAGGTGAACCCCATGTCCCACGGGAAGTAGATCCAGGTGTCCTGCGACACTTCGGTGACGAAGGTGTCAATGATCGGGCGGCCTTTCGGCTTGGCATAAACCGCGGCGAAGTGCGCCTTCGGCATCATCGCGCGAACGATTGCGGCCGTCTTGCCGGTGTCGGTGAGGTCGTCGACGATCAGCACGCCTGCGCCCTCTTCCTTCATAAGCTCGGCGTTGATTTCCTTCAGCACGCGCAGGTCACCCTGGTCGGTGTAGTCGTGATACGAGGCAACGCAGACTGTCTCGATCAGGCGGATGCCGAGCTCGCGTGCAATCACTGCTGCCGGAACGAGCCCGCCGCGCGTGATGCAGACGATCGCCTTCCACTGCATGTTCAGGCCGGACAGGCGCCACGCCAGAGCGCGGGCGTCACGATGAAACTGATCCCAGGAGACGGGGAAAGCCTTTTCGGGAAGGGACATGAGACTGCACTCCGGTTGGCGCATATGCGTAGGCTGGAATGCAGCCGGAATTAGCCGGAATACTGGTCTCTTGGCAAGATGGGCTCGCCGAACCGCGGCATTACATGCAGCGCCGGCAGAATTACTCTGCGGGCAAGACTGCGAAAACTGGCTGCTATCGGGCCATCAGCGTCGGAACCAGCATCGAGCGCATCATGGTGCGCGTGGTGCCGCCGAAGAACAGCTGCTTCAGCCAGGACTGGCTGTAGGCGCCCATCACCAGCAACTCGGCGCCACTCTCGGCAACGCGGTTCTCGATCGCTGCACCCACCCCGATCTCGCCCGAGGTTGAGGGCGAATAGGTGATCTTCGCACCATGACGGGCAAGCGCGGCGGCAATGTCGACGCCGGCAAGCGCACCGTCTTCATGACAGCTGTCAGACGCGTCTAGGGTTAGGATTTCCGTCTCCTCAGCCTCGCGGATGAAGGGCAAGGCGTCGAACACGGCGCGTGCGGCCTGCTGGGTGCCGTTCCAGGCGATCAGCACCTTCCGGAATGAGGTCTTCGCCGGCATCGCATAAGGCACGAACAGCACCGGGCGGCCGCTCTCGAACAGCAACGCCTCGACATCCGCGTAGGAGCCCGCCTCGGCTTCCGGATTGACCTGCTGAACGATGATGAGGTCGCAGGCGCGCGCGACGATCAGGGAGCCGACGGCGCTGTCACCCGAAACGCTTTCAAGCGCATGCCACTCATGCGAGATCCCTTCCCGCTCTGCGCGGCTCTCGAACAGCTTCTTCAGCTCGTCGCTGTGCTTCTGGTTCGCCTCGGAGTCGAGGGTCATGAAATTGGTGTCCGGGAAGCCCATCGGCGAGACGTAGGGCAGGGGGATCGCCTCCGCATGCACGGCAATGACGTGCGCGGAGAAGCGACTGGCGAGGGGCAGTGCGCAATCTAACACGCGCTCGGCATCCGACTTGTCCTGCAGTACGACGAGAATGGTCTTGTAGCTCATACTGGCCTCCGGCTCCTGCGCTGATCGCGCATCCACTGCAACACTCTGCGCACCCCGAAGGTTTCGCTTTGACCGAGGTCAATGACGGATCATAAACCTGCCGTTGGGGCATTCAAGCCGGAGGAAGGGTAGCTCAGGGCTGCTTCGCCTTCAGCGCGTTCACCATCGCCTGCACATCGCCGGCCGCGGCATCCAGTGCCTCCTGCGTGCGGGCGCGCACCACGAGTTCCGTCCAGAAGCTGCCGTCCAGGAATTTTGGGTACGACCCGATGATCGTGTCGGGATGCGCCTTCTGGATCTCGGCGAGCGGTCCGCCGATGACGCCTTCGCCGAACGGGCAATGGATCATCGCCGACAGCATCTTGGCGCCGGTCTTCAGCGTCGGCACGACATTGTCCAGCATCGCCTGGAAGATCGACGGCACGCCCGCCATCACATGAACGTTGCCGATCCGGAAGCCGGGCGCAATGGAGATCGGGTTATCGATGTGCTCGGCGCCCACCGGCATGCGCGCCATACGCTTGCGTGCCTCGGTGAATTCGAGCCCGCGCTGGGCATAGTGGGCTTCGAGCAGCCTGTAAGCCTTCTCGTCGTATTCGCAAGGGACGCCAAAGGCCTTGGCGATCGAGTCGGCAGTGATGTCGTCATGCGTCGGCCCGATGCCGCCGGTGGTGAACACATAGGTGTATCGCGCCCGTAGCGCATTCACCGCCGCGACGATGTCGTCCTCGTCGTCGGACACTATCCGCACTTCCTTGAGGTCGATGCCGATCGCCGTCATCACGTCAGCGAGGTGTCCGATATTCTTGTCCTTGGTCCGGCCGGAGAGAATCTCATCTCCGATGACGATCATGGCGGCGGTAATGATTTCGGACATGGCGTGCCTCTCGGGAAACTGCGTCGAGCAATATCCCCGCGCGCCGGCCGCAGCAATGGGCCTCGTTCTAGAGCCGGAATGTCCAGAACAGGCAGGCCAGGCACGCCGCGAGGAAGACAACGAAGAACAGCGTGCGCAGCAGCACGTTCCGCCTGAGCTCGTTCATGGCGAGATGGGCGCCGATGATGACCACCGCGAAGATGAACTGCCAGTCGATGAGTACGGAAAGCGCGCCGCGGTTGCCGAAGGCAAAGCGCGCCAGCTGAACACCTATGATGGTCGCAAGCAGCACAAGCGTCGTCGAGAAGACCGGCACGGCGCCATTCGCCATCACAAAGCCAGCCGCGCGCAGCGGCAGCAGCATCATCAGCGCGCCGCAGAGGGCATAGACGGCGGCAAGCGGAATGAAGGTCGCGGCACTTGCAACATTGTCGAGGCGAGCGACCCCGAACTTGCCGAAAGGATAGCCCTTGACTTCGACAGCGATGCTGAGGGCGGCAAGCAAGCCGGTCAGCACCAGAACGAGGGCAAAGGCGGAGAAGGTGCGGTTCATGCGTGGTCCCCGAAGCAGAATCGGACTTCACGCATAAGACAGCGCCGATGCTTAACGAAATCGCACCGGCGCAGGAATGAGAGCTACCTGATCAGGTAGTAGGTCGAGACGAGTCCAAGGACGCATGCGCCAGCCAGCAGCCACCGGAAGGCGCTCGGCTTGTTGTAGATCATCGCGTAGCCCGCCACCCATGCGCAGGTGGAACTGCCAAGCGCGAACAGGACGCCAGTCCTGTGCCCATAGACGAGATTTGCCGCCATCAAGCCGCCGAGCGTGAGCGCACCGAAAACGACGATGATGAAAATGGCGGATTTCTCGAAATCGTCTGTCATATGGGTCTCCTGAATTGGCTTGCGCCACGGATACGAAATCGCCGGTACAATACCGGGCATCCGCGGCGCATTCCACCCGTCGCGCACGACTTTTGGGAACGTGCGACGCAAAGGTCACAGGAGATGTTCTGCCTCAGCGGCGCCACGCGTCCTTGTCGTGATGCCCTTTCTCGCGGCCGCCGCCCGGCAGCGGCTGCTGCGAGGCGGGCTCGGCATTCACGCCATCGGAATGCCGCGTCTTCGCGTCGACATCGTCGGCAGGTTCACTGTTGCCAAAGCCCTCCGGCGGCTTGTTGCCGGCGGCATCCTGGGAAAAGTCCTCGTGGCCGGCATACTGCGTGTCCTCCGGAGCCTTTGCCGCCTGCTCGCGGTTGCGCATTGCAACGGCATCGGAAAGCGAGTTGCGGTCCGGATTTGCGTTGGTCTCGCCGGCAGCATCCGGCTCATGGTCGGGATCATCGATTGCCGGCAGGTATCCTGCCGGACGGGTCTCTTCCGGCCCCTCCCAGCGCGGGGACTGGTCGGTGGTGCCGGGCTGGCCGTCTCTTGGGGAATTGGGGGACATCGTTGCCTCCTGTCTTGGTTTTGTTAAGCTCAACAGGAGGCGAGGCGGATGGTTCCGCCTCGGGGCTTCACGTTCTCACGCCGCTTCGAGCCGGCGCCGCTTGCGGCTTGATTGCTTGCGCACGGCATGGCCCATGGCAGCGCCGATCTCGGCACAGGCAGTGATGCCCTGCACGAACGGCCGGTCGTGCATCAGGAAAGGCAGCGCGCCCAGGCTAACCAGCCCCTCGAGCTCGGGCGGATCGAGCAGGCCGTAATCGTCTCCCACTTCCGGCACCTCGCTGGCGGCACCCAGCAAGATTTCCCGCAGCGTGGGGAAGGGGATGTCTTTGGAGCCAAGACGCTGCTGGCCGCGCGCGTCGATGAACACCGTGAACCGGTATGTCCTGTCTTCGGCTCGGATAACCGTCTGGTCCTCCCGCACGTCCATCTCGTAGTCGCTGCCGATCCCCGCGACCTTCAGCAGCCCTGCGTCGCGTAGCGCCAGCAGACGGCGGATCGATTCCGGCGGCACTGCCGCGTAGTTGTCGACGAACACCCGCTTCAGCCCGCGGTCGAACCGCTGGCGGTCCTCCTCGTCGAGTTCCGGGTAGAGATCCTCGAACTCCTCGTGCATGCGCAGGATAGCGTAGCGCCAGGCTACCGTGACCTTTGCCTCTCGATTCCGCTCGACCTCGATCAGGTTCTTTCGCGCCCAGCGGAACGGGTCGCTTTGGAGGCGCGCCGCGAAATAAGCGTCGGCGAAGCTGTCAGCGTCGAGCTCATCCAGACCGATCGATTTCGACCAGTCGGGATCGTCGTGCTCCAGTTCCTCGATGAACAGGGCGTAGGCACGATCGAGCAGCCCCCTGGCCCCGAGTTCTCGTTCAGTGGCTAGCGCGTCGGGCGTGCACACCGCAAGCGGTTCGTAGGGGATCGGGCAGTAGAAATCGGCCTCGGGCAGAACGCCGGAGCGGGAAAGCAGCGTGATCCGGAGCTTCGTTCCCGAGTCCTTTGGTCGGAAGGAAAGCTCGCCGTCGCGATCCTGCAGGAACTGCCCGTGCTGGCACGCGACCGCCATCGCTGCGTCGATCGCACTCAGCGACGTGCCCATGACCCCGACCTCCGCCGCCGGAATGTCCGCATCGATGAGGCCGGACCATGGGCTCGGATAATAGTGGTCGGTTGGGTCGTCATCGATCGGGAACATGTGCCCGGTGGCGAGGATCACACGGTCGAATTTTTCGCACATAGGACCGACCGTTGTTTCCAGCCGCACGTGTCCGGCTTCTGGAACGACGTCCGAGATCTCAGTTCCTTCGTGGATCGAGACGAAATGCCCCCGCGCCTCCGCCTTGCCGACCAGCGACACGAACTGCGCGCGGTAATATTCGCCGAGCAGCATGCGCGGCGTGAACGTCCGCACGTCGAAGGTGTCCGGATCGACACCATAGCTGCGCAGGATGGCCTTTGGCTGGCTCGTCAGCCAGTCATGGTAGGACTGGTTGAGCGGCGGGATTTCAATGCTGGCAATGTTTGCCAGCATGCGCCGGTCGGCCGTCTCCGAGGTATAGGGCATGCCGATGCCGGCCCGGTCGCCCTTTTCGAAGATGAAGATCGAAAGCGGCTCGGTGGTCTCGATGAGCTTCTGGAAAGTGTAAAGACCCGTGGGGCCGGAGCCCACGATCGCAACGCGCAGTGTCATACGGTCCCTCAATCAACCGAAAATGCGCGGCAGGAACGTTGAGGAAGATGATCCGGTTCCTGAAGAAGCTGGAGAAGGGGAGGAAATGGCAGAAGGGGTGGGATTCGAACCCACGGAGAGCTCACACCCTCGCCGGTTTTCAAGACCGGTGCCTTAAACCGCTCGGCCACCCTTCCAGCATTGTTTTCGTTAGCTTTTCTGGCTTCGCTTCCGGCTCCCTTGGGGCCCTTGCTACCATATTGCTACCGAATGCTTTTACGTGCTCGGCTTTAGCGCGCCTCGGATCGCGGCGTCAACCTGTTCTGCAGCGTCTGCCTGCATTCCCGGCATGACGTGGCTGTAGAGATCCAGCGTGATCCCAATGCTGGAATGACCGAGGCGTTCGCTAGCGATCTTGGGGTGCACTCCCGCAGACAGCATCTGGCTCGCATGGGTGTGCCTGAGGTCGTGAAAGCGGATGCGGGGCAGGGTAGTCTTGCTCAGGAGCCTCACCCACTCATGCGTTAGCGAGCGCGGCTGCAAAGGGCTGCCGTCCGGCTGTGCGACGACGAAACTATTTCCATCCGGCCTCAGGCCTAAACGAAGCTGTTCCTCGGCCTGACGAACGCGATGAGCCCGCAATTCGGCAAGGACTGTCGAGGAAAGCGCGACGGTGCGGGAGCGGCCGCTCTTCGTCTCCTTGTAGCGCACCCCAGCTTTGGTCTGTTCGGCGCTTTCGGCGATTGTCAGTGCCTGCATGTTGTCGCTGACGTGTTTCCACCTGAGGGCGGCTATCTCTCCTCTGCGCAGGCCGCACATCACCGCGAGAAGCACAGGGATGAACATCCGCGTTTCGCGGAAAGCCTCAAGAAGCTCTGCTGTCTGCTTGGCGTCATAAGCCAGCATCTGCTGGCGCTCGACCTTCGGCGGCGTCGTGGCGTGGGCGGGGTTCTTCGTCAGCCTTTCCCAAACGACAGCCTGCTGAAGCGCTTTGATTAGAACTCGCCGGTAGTGATGGACGGTGCGCGGTGCGAGCGGCGCGGTCTTGCCGGATCGTGGCTCGCTGAGTGCCTTGGAAAACGCTGCATCGATCCGGTCGGTTTTCAGCTTAGCAAGCGTCACTTCACCGAGAAGGGGGGCTATCCCCTTCCTGCAGATCTCCGCATAACGCTCATGGGTCTTTGGAGCGACTGACGGCTTGATGAAGTTCAGCCATTCATCAAGGAACTCGGCTACGGTCTGCTTTGTCGGCTCGACATAGTTGCCCGCCTTCAATTGAGTGACGAGGCGGGCGCATTCTTCCTGCGCCTGACGCTTAGTGCCTTTGAAGGTGTGCCACTTCCTGCGGCGCTTGCCGTTCTCGTCGTGAAGATCAAGGACGATTGCCCAAGTGCCGGGGCTGCGCTCGCGGATGTGGCCTTTCATGTCAGCTCCTAGAACGGTATTTCTGCATCTAGGTCTTGGCTTGCACTTACTTCCTTCTTGGGTGCGGGGGGCCACTGTGGCGGCTCCAGCCCTGCACCCTTGATGATGCTAGTCATAAGTTTGGCTGCGGCGTTGACGTCCGTGCCATTGGCTTTGCTGTCGTCATGTAGCTGAACCAGTTCGTCTATCCGAGGCCACAGCAGGTCCACGTAATGATTGATGAGAATGCGGCATGACTGGCTTGCATAGAAAAATGGCCAGTGTTCTCGCGCAAATGCTAAGCGCTTCTCTTCTTCATACGTGGGCAGAAAGTCGCGGTGACTCGCCATTTTGAGGGCCCGCACCCCTTCGCTAACATCCCAGAAGTCAGTCCAGCCTAGCTCACCCCCGTAGTAGCGATCATCCTCAATCTTTGCGCCGTCCGCTGCTGCGTATACCGCGCGCTCGATAACGGTCGTGATGGTTTGGCCCCTTAGGCGCGCCAAATAGTCCAGGATGAACCGTGTCTTGGGGTCCAGGCGGATTGAGAGGGTCTCGCTCTTTGCTAGTGCGCTAGTCTTCTTCGCCATGATTGATCCCGAGATGCATTGATCCTTCATTACAAAATTCGGGTGTGTAACACAAGGTCCCCCCTTGACCTTCGCCGTCACATATGTTCCTCTCGTGTTCGTACTATTGATCATTACACGTTCGTTCACGGCAGGCACAAGAAAGGAAGGAAATGACACTCGGTGAAGCGTTAGCCCGCCCGACGATCCCTGTTCCTGTGGCGGGACGGCTGTTCTTCGGCTTGGGCCGAAACGCCGCCTACGACGCTGCGAAAAACGGGGATATCCCTACAATCAAGATCGGAGGCCGGATCATGGTCCCCGTCGCACCGCTGGCTGAAAAGCTTGGCCTTAAGACGGCATTCGGGAGGGCTGCATGAAGGCCCTCTCGTCAAAACGAAACGACCCGACGGAGGCGGCAACCTCAACGTCGGGCCAAAGTCCAATCCCCTATCCTCCGCAGGATCAGAAAATGAACAAGCACACAAATAGCACGGCTGCTGCCGTGACGACAACGCTTATCTCGCGACGGGGCATTTTGGGCGCAGGGCTCGCCATTAGCGCGGCATCGGCTGCACCAACCTATGTCTTCGCAGCCCACTCCGAAGCAGCCTCGTCCAGCGCTGCAGATGCACCGCTATATGACCTGATCAGTCAATTCGCGGTAGCCCAGGCGGAACTCGGCAAGGCCAAATCAGACCTTGAGTGGCTGGTTGATGAATGGCGTCATCGTTGGCCGTTAGCCCCGGAGGAAATCCTTCGCGGCGTCGGACGCCAAGACACGAATTGGCACAAGTGCGAACGCGACATAGCAGGGCGTCTGCTTGAACGTGAGACGGCGTCGCTGACGCATCGTTTCACGAAGGAGTGGCGCGAGAAGCATCCTCGGGAAAGCTTTCATCTGGTGCCCTCCGAGCGCCTAGCTGAACAAATCGCCGATGTCCGCTCACGTCCGATACGCACACCAGCCGGTATGGTTCGGCAAAGGAAGCAGCAAGAGGCCATGCTGCGGCAGCTCGAAAAGGAGTTTGAGCTCGCCAAGGCCTATGAAGAGGAGACGGAGCGCCTGCGCGAGCTGTCAGGCGTTGAGGATCTGAAGGCGCGGATCAGAAGCGCTGAGCAGAAAGTCATCCGCCTGCAGAATGCCGTCTATGCCTACAAGCCGAAGACCACAGCGGCGCTTCACGCCAAAGCAGATTTCGTCTTGCGCGAGTGCGAGGCATTTAAGGGCGCTCCCAGCATGATCGGCCTCATCTGCGGGTTTGCAGAGGACATCCTGCGTCTGCGCGATCAGGAGGCTGCCGTATGACCTCACATCTCCCAATCGGCGGCACTACCGGCCTTTCCCACGAACATTGCGCAGCGGTCGACGAGGCCGCTCGCTGGCTAGCCACTACCCCACCGCATCTGCGCGGTGGGGCTGTTGTTCCACAACTTCGCAGGCGCTTCGGCCTCACACCAGAACAGGCTTGCGAAGCCATTCGTGAAGCGCGGCTAATTCAAGCGAGGGTCATCTAGATGGCAGAGTTCGTAGACGAATACGGCGTCGTCCACGATGACCCTGTGACGACCAAACAGGAAAATGCATCAAAGGCATCATTCAAGCTCAACCTGATTGAGACGGTCAATGCTGATCCGGTTATGAAGGCGAGCGATGTGAAATTGATTGCTGCCTACGCTGCTGTGCTGCAATGGCCGGAACGTGAAGCGTGGCTATCGACAAGCCGCGCACGTGCCATGACGGGGCTCAGTGACCGGCAGGTTAGAGCAAGCCGCGCCCGTCTCGCCGGGAAGAACTCGGCCAAGCGTACGTATCTGCACATGCTGCGCAAACATGGCTCGACCTCCATCTTCCGCGTCGACAACCCCTGGTGGGAAGATAGCCGCCAGTACGTGGCCGTGACCCTTGATTACTACCGGGGGCTGGAGCGGGCGAAGAAGTCGCTGTCCCGGCAAAATCTGCAGGGACGCAAGAGGTGTTGTCCCGGCAGAAAGTTCGGGGATGTCCCTGCAAATAATGCCGCCAATATCCCTACAATTCCCCCTCAGGATATATCTCTAGAGAGGGAAGGTACTATGGGATCTGTTTTCGAGAACGAGTACGCGAAGGCATCCGGAGGCTATTGAGATGCAGCTTAATCTTCTGGACTGGCAACCTCCTCGGAGGGTGCTCGTCTTCCCCCTTGCTAGGCGAGTTGTTCGCGTTCGCAATGTCGCGGAGAAGCTCTCTCAAAAGAGCGGCTTCGTTGCCGAGGCCTATTGGAAGCAAACAGTCTCCACTCTGCGTGGGCAAATGGAGCGGGCTGGCATCGAAACAGAGGTGATCGATCAAGAGCTACGTAGTTTCTTCGACGCGGTGCAGGCAGAGCTCAACCGAATGGCTTATGCAAGCCGTGGTCATCCGGGAGGTGCAGCATGATCAAGCTGAACCTCAAGACTGATACCCGTCAGGCTAACTGGCGTCGGGCCAATCCTGAGAAGTATCGGGCTCACATTGCCGTCCAGCGCGCTCTTGCTTCTGGCACGCTTGCAAAGGCTCCCTGCGAAGTCTGCGGTGTTACAGCGGAAGATGGCGCGTTGATCGACGGGCACCATGACAGCTACGACCGGCCTACCGATATTCGCTGGCTGTGCAGACGGCACCACATCCGCCTGCACTATGGCGGGGAGGATCTGTTCGCTCGTACAACGGGCCGTGCGCTCTGAGGCCTGGACGATGGCTGAACAAGCCAAACAGGCGGCTGGTCCTTCCTTCCGGGATGAGGAAGGCAATGGCGGGCTCACCAGTCGCCGCGCCAAGGCTCGCGAGCGCAAGCGCCGCCAGCGAGCCCGGCAGCGGGCAGGCGTCGAAGTCTTCCGTGTGGAAGTGGACGCTGCTGTTGCTGATGCACTTGTGGAACGAGGGTTGTTGCCGTCGCTTGTGTCGGATCAGCCCGAGGCTGTTTCCCGCGCTATCAGAGCCCATCTGATCCAGTCTCTTGGGCTTGCCCGTAGATGAGTCACGCGTGACTCCGCGGATTTTCGCCACGTGGTACTCCGTTTTCAGGAACGGAGAATTTTTTAATGGCGAAGTTCGCGGAGATCACAATCGAAAGGGAGACGCCGCTTCTGGCTGAGGCCAGGGCACGTCTCATTGAAGCGCGCTTCCAACTTGAAGAGGCCCAAGGCAAACACCGCGAAGCGCTCCTTCTCTATCGTGCGCAATCAGCGGGTGAGCCCTCCGCGCTCACTGCAGCCAATGTGGACGAACTGGCCCTTCAGATCGGACCTGCCATTGATGCTGTGGAACAGGCTGAGGCGGCTTTCCGTCTCGCCCTTGCTGATCATCATGCGCAAGTGGCTCGCTCACTCAAAAAACCGCTTGCAGAGCTTCAGCGTGAGCTTGCCGAGACCTCTAATCGCCTCTCTTCGCTGATTGCCGAGGGCGCACGAATTGAACGGGAGGCCACCCGGGCGGGCATCGTATTAGGATCGTCAGCGCCTGCCGTCTGCCTTCGTCTCGAAGCCGCTGTGCTTCCGATGATGCATAAGCTCCTCAAGGCGGGAGGCATCATCGATGTTTGACCTCGACTATCGTCTCCCCACTGCTGTTCTGGCGCCTACTGAGGGCAAAGCCGAAGCTCCTGGCAGTTCGGAGAAAACCGCTTCAAACGTGGTGGATCTTGCACTCTGCGGTCCGATCGAACGTGGAAGCGCGGACGCACTCTGCAGCACCTTGCGGGAAAACGCGGGCGCTAACGAAATCCGCCTTTGGGTGGACAGCAGCGGCGGCAATTTCGCGGCCTCCTTCGACCTGTTCGTCGCTCTGCACCATCACCCGGCGAAGAAGAAGGTTGCGACCATCCGGCGCGCTGAGTCAGGCGCACTTCTCGCAGCTATGGGGTGTGACCGCCGGATAGCTGAGCCGCATGCTTCCCTGTTGATCCATCCGACGCGGATGATGCCTGAGGAGGCCATTACCGCAGAAAAGGTGTCAACGGCGGAGCAAAATCAGGCCAATGGGCGGCGTAAAAGTCGGCCACTTGCGGCGCAGGCATGAGACCGCCGGGAGGGCGTAGCCCGAGCGGTGGTCTCATGCCTGCGTGACGATT
>Ga0182746_1002600_pt1 | contig 13540 bp, 8 predicted proteins | sample eDN3rd30CBELigOP_FD_128881 | JGI IMG/M metagenome (GOLD analysis project Ga0182746, IMG submission 128881) | Enriched Organic Plus compost microbial communities from Emeryville, California, USA - eDNA 3rd pass 30_C BE-Lig OP (version 2) (version 2) ... | reverse complement strand
GTTACTCACCCGTCTGCCACTCTGTATTGCTACAGCGTTCGACTTGCATGTGTTAGGCCTGCCGCCAGCGTTCGTTCTGAGCCAGGATCAAACTCTCAGATTGAAAGATTTGATACTGGTTTGTCTTGAAGATTAACTTCAAGGATTCTGCGTAACGGGCACCTTCACACTCAACGCACCGATCCCAGGTTGCCCCGAAATCAATACGTTTGGTGATGGCTTTGAAACGCAGTATCGCCAGAGTCTTTTTCTGATCCTAAGCGCCACTTTCGTGATCGCCGTCGGATCCGCCAGGACTCCGCCGCCTGCGTTTCCCTTCCTTCAAATTCAATTGTCAAAGAGCAAACCCAGCGACACGTTCTCTCGAGCCAGCCAGACTTAGCGGGCTCCGAAGACAACAGGGTTCCTACCGGCCAAGTCCCGGCTCAGATCCCGAGGTGTCGTGAGACATTTTTGGGTGACGAAGCACTGAGTGCCCCGCCGAGCCAGTGAGTTAATAGCAACGCCTTAGCGCTGTCAACCCCCTGGCTGAATTTTTGTCAGAAACTCAAAACCGCTCCGTTCGATCTGTCAGCGCTGGCAGCGCCTCCCGACCGGCCCGACCGGTGTGTGTCTCGGTGACGAGGCGATATCTAGGGCGGGCGTTCCGAACATGCAAGCACTTTTTTGAATTTTTTTGACGGTCGCCCACAGGCACCCCGCCGTTAACCATTTAGCGGCCTTGCGATGCCATCAGGAAGCCCCGTTTTTACGGCTCTATTCAGCTCCTGAGCCATCCCGGTACGGTAAATTCCGGCAGCGGCGCGGCGCCCCTTGAGGTATCGTTTTGCGTCGCGCTCGCCCGAAACTCCCATCCGGGGGGAGCGCAAAGAGGGCCGCTGCACGCCTGATTAGGGTGCCGCGGCTATCCGCACTGGGGGATTTCTAGGTTCGTGGTCGACCGGCGCCGCTACTCTCCGCATGGACGCTTTGGAGCGCTCGCTACCGCCAGGCGGGAAAGCGGCTTGCCCCAGCTCTATCGCGGCCGCGCCGCAGGCTCCCTCAAGGACCTCTACGAGACGGACCATGCCGAGAGCCGCCAGGTCGGGCGCTTCCGCTGGCTGATCAGCACCTGCCTCGCCGGCACCGTGGGCGCGATTTCCATTCTGGTGGTGATCTACGGCTCGATCGATAAGCGCGATGCGCGCGGCGGATTCCTGCCCGGCCTCACCGAGCTCGGCGAAGCGAACCTCGTCGACCGCGAGATGCCCTTCGTGCGCACCAGCGAAGGCCTCAAGTGGGCTTCGCCCAAAAGCGACAAGCTCAACATCACGAGCGGCGCGGTCACCGTGCGCTACCTCGTCAACGAATCCATCAAGCAGCGCCGCCTCGGCCGCGAGTACATCCACGCCAAGCCCTATGCGCGCATCGTCGCCCGCCTCGCGCCGGTTCCGGGCGAATATCAAGACAAGGTCCCGCCCTTCAATCCGCTGAAACTTTACGCCACGCAAACCGTCAACCCGGGCGAGGATGACGATCCCGAGACCCCCGACCAGGGGAACGTCAGCGTGAAGATCATCGAGCTTCTGGGTGGCATTCTCCCCGAGGACGATGGCCAGGAGCTCGACGATGCCGAGGTCGCCGAGCACGTCGAAGCCGCCCGCGAGGCGGAGGTCGAAGCGGAGATGATCCGCGCGGGTGCCGAAGCCGAAGCCGGACGCGGATCGGGCGTCGACGGGCTGCCCATGGGCGCCGAGGGCAATGCTTCAGCAGCGCCGAATACGACCGTTCTGGTGAAGCCCGCTCAGCCCGACGAAGACACGCTTGCAGACCTCGAGGGACGCGAAACGCAGGTCGTCCGCGTCGGGCCCGGCGATACCTTGCGCAAGATTCTCACGCGCGCCGGTGCCGACAATTGGCAGGCGCGCGGCATGATCGAAGCGGCGCGGAACATCTTCCCCGAGTCCGAGCTGTCGTCGGGGCAAGAGGTGCGCATCACGCTCGTGCCTTCTCTCACACGGCCCGACCGTAAGGAGCCGGCGCGCTTCAGCGTCTTCTCCGGCGGCCACGACCATCTCGTCACCGTCACGCGTAACGCGGCGGGTGAGTTCGTCGCCAGCAAGGCGCCGACGATCGGCGAGGAGATCGCGAATGCGGCCCTCGATCACAACGACCGCGCCTCGACGTCCAGTGTCTACGCATCGGTCTACTACGCCGGACTGCTGCAGCAGGTACCCGAAGAAACCATCATGAAGGTGATGAAGGTACATGCTTCGCAGACGGACTTCCGCCGCCGTCTGCGTCCGGGCGATACGGTCGAGTTCTTCTTCGACATGAAGGACGACGCGAAGGCCGACAGCCCTCCTGGCGAGCTGCTTTACACCGCCATCACCAGCGGCGGCGAGACCTATCGCTTCTACCGTTTTCGCACCCCGGACGGGGTCGTCGACTACTACGACGAGCGCGGCAACAACTCGCGTCAGTTCCTCATGCGCCGTCCCGTACGCGGTGACGTTCGCCTCGCGTCGGGCTTCGGCATGCGCTTCCATCCGCTACTCAACGAGCGGCGCATGCACACCGGCGTCGACTGGGCGACATCGCCCGGAACGCCCATTCTGGCGGCCGGCAGCGGTGTAATCGAAGAGGCCGGACGCAAAGGTCAGTACGGAAACTACGTGCGCATTCGCCATCCGAACGGCTATCATACCGCGTACGGACATATGCTGCGTTTTCGCAAGGGCATCAAAGCCGGCGACAAGGTCCGGCAGGGCGAAATCATCGGTTACGTCGGTGCGACGGGCCTCGCTTCTGGCCCACACCTTCACTTCGAAGTGCTGATCAATTCCCGCTTCGTCGACCCGCTCGCCATCCAGGTTCCGCGCGAGCGCGAGCTGTCGGGCCGCGTGTTGGCGGAGTTCCATAAGGAGCGCCAGCGCATCGACGATCTGCGCCACCTCTCGCCCGTGATGACCGCCAGCAAATAGATCCCGACAGGTTCCTCCCCAGCACTCTCGACTAGCTCCCCATCGCGGCCCAGGGCCCACCGCTCAAGGCCAGCAACGGCGGCGGCAAGGGCGCAAGGCGCCCCGGCGCGTGCGCCGGCCATCGGCTCGCGCCATGGCCGCCGCACGCAAAGCTTCTCTCCACGCGTGTCAGCGAAGACTCAGGCCGCCGCCTTCACCGGCTCACCGTTGAGTTCCAGCTCGCCGTCGCGCACGCTGAGATGCACCGTGTCGCCATCCTTGATGCGCCCGGCGAGAATCTGCTCGGCGAGCGGATTCTGCACATGGCGCTGGATGACCCGCTTCAGCGGGCGCGCACCATAGGCTGGATCGTATCCCCGGTTTGCAATCCACGTCCGGGCCGCATCGTCCATATCGACCGTGATCTTGCGGTCCGCCAGCAGCTTTTGCAGCCGCTGCATCTGGATATCGACAATCTTGCCCATCTCCGACCGCTGGAGGCGATGGAAGAGGATGATGTCGTCGAGACGGTTGAGGAACTCCGGCCGGAACTTCGCCCGCACCTCGCCCATCACCAGATCGCGAACGAGATCGGTGTCCTCGCCTTCCTTCTGATTGACGAGATACTCCGCGCCGAGGTTCGACGTCAGGATGATGATCGTGTTGCGGAAGTCGACCGTGCGGCCCTGGCCGTCGGTCAGACGCCCGTCGTCGAGCACCTGCAGCAGCACGTTGAACACATCGGGGTGCGCCTTTTCGATCTCGTCGAACAGGATCACCTGATAGGGCCGGCGACGCACCGCCTCGGTGAGCGAGCCGCCCTCCTCGTAGCCGACATATCCCGGAGGCGCACCGATGAGACGCGCCACGGAGTGCTTCTCCATGAACTCCGACATATCGATGCGCTGCATCGCGTTCTCGTCATCGAACAGGAACGCTGCGAGCGCCTTCGACAGCTCCGTCTTACCGACACCCGTGGGCCCCAGGAACATGAACGAGCCGATCGGCCGGTTCGGATCCTGCAGCCCCGCGCGCGCGCGGCGCACGGCCGTCGCGACGGCATCCACCGCCTCGCGCTGCCCGACGACACGCTTTGCGAGCGCATCTTCCATCTTCAAGAGCTTCTCACGCTCGCCTTCGAGCATGCGGTCCACCGGAATACCGGTCCAGCGCGAGACGATGCCGGCGACCTGATCGGGTGTCACCGCCTCCTCGACCATGCCGCCCTTGGCCTCTTCGCCCTCCATCTTCAGGAGCTTTTTCTCCAGCTCGGGGATCTTGCCATAGGCGAGTTCGCCCGCACGCTGCAGGTCGCCGCGCCGCTGCGCCTTCTCCAGCTCGGTACGCGCCTGATCCAGCTCCTCCTTGATCTTCTGCGCACTGCCCAGCTTCTCGCGTTCGGCCTCCCAGTTCTGGGTGAGGATCTTGCTCTCCTCCTCGAGGTCCGCGATCTCCTTCTCGAGGTTGGCGAGCCGGTCCTTCGAAGCCGCATCGCTCTCCTTCTTCAGGGCTTCGCGCTCGATCTTGAGCTGCATCAGCTCGCGGTCGATGCGATCCAGCTCCTCCGGCTTGGAATCGATCTGCATCTTGAGGCGTGAAGCGGCCTCGTCGACGAGGTCGATCGCCTTGTCGGGCAGGAAGCGATCCGTGATGTAGCGGTTGGAGAGCGTTGCCGCGGCGACGAGCGCGCTATCGGTAATGCGCACACCATGGTGCAGCTCGTACTTCTCCTTGAGGCCACGCAGGATCGAGATGGTGTCTTCCACCGTCGGCTCGGAAACGAACACCGGCTGGAAGCGCCGCGCCAGCGCGGCATCCTTCTCGATATGCTTGCGGTACTCATCGAGCGTCGTCGCGCCGACGCAGTGCAATTCGCCGCGCGCGAGCGCTGGCTTCAAGAGGTTGCCGGCATCCATCGAGCCTTCGGTCTTGCCCGCGCCGACGATGGTGTGCAGCTCGTCGATGAAGAGGATGATGCGTCCGCCCTCGGCCTCCACCTCGCTCAGCACCGCCTTGAGGCGCTCCTCGAATTCGCCGCGATACTTCGCTCCCGCGATGAGCGCGCCCATATCGAGCGCGAGCAGCTTCTTGTCCTTGAGGCTGTCGGGCACGTCGCCCTTCACGATGCGCTGCGCGAGACCTTCCGCGATCGCCGTCTTGCCGACACCGGGCTCACCGATGAGCACTGGATTGTTCTTCGTGCGCCGCGACAGCACCTGGATAGTGCGGCGGATCTCTTCGTCGCGCCCGATGACCGGATCGATCTTACCGGCTGCGGCCGCTTCCGTGAGATCGCGCGCATAGCGCTTCAGCGCATCGTAACCCTGCTCCGCCGACGCGGTGTCGGCGGTGCGGCCCTTGCGCAGATCGTTGATGGCGGCGTTGAGCGCCTGCGGCGTTACGCCGGCATCTTCGAGGATCTTCGCCGCATCGGTACCCTTCTCGAGTGCGAGCGCCACCAGCAGTCGCTCGGCCGTGACGTACTTGTCGCCGGCCTTCTCCGCGATCTTCTCAGCCGCATCGAACACACGCGCCAGCTCCGACGCCATATAGAGCTGTCCCGAACCGCCTCCCGAAACCTTGGGCCGCTTTGCAAGCTGGGCCTCGACGGCGTTCAGCGCCGCCTTCGGGTCGCCACCCGCCTTGCGGATGAGACCCGCTGCAAGACCCTCGTTGTCGTCGAGCAGCACTTTCAGGAGATGGTCGGGCGAAAATTGTTGATGCCCCTCGCGCAGCGCGAGGTTCTGTGCCGATTGCACGAAACCGCGTGCGCGATCCGTGAACATTTCGAAGTTCATAGTCCCTCCTCGGCGTACCGATCCGCCCGAATTGGCGCGGGGCCGGCACCTTCTACGTCAGGATAAATGGGGGTGCGGACGACCTCGCCGACGACCGGAAGCATCGTCCGTAATCCTTTCCAACACGTGATATAGTGTGCTCCAAACCGCGCAAAAGAGGGGCTATGCCGGTCCTTTCGCGGTCGCTTTGAGTTGCATCAACGATGACTTCCCTAAACGGCCCCGCTATCCGCGGCCTCTACCGCTATCCGGTCAAAGGCCTTTCACCGGAGCCGCTCCCGACGATGCCCTTGCGCGCCGGGCAGACAGCGCCGTTCGATCGCGCCTACGCGATCGAGAACGGCCCGGGCCGCTTCGATCCCGAGCACCCCGCGCATCTTCCGAAGGTCAACTTTCTGATGCTGATGCGGGATGAGCGCTTGGCAACGCTTTCCACCCGCTTCGATGATGCCGACGAGACGCTCACCGTTTTCCGTGCCGGCAAGCAGGTGGCGCGCGGCGACCTGCGCACACCGCTCGGACGCCGGATGATCGAGCAGTTTTTTGCCGCCTACATGCGCGAGGAGCTACGCGGACCGCCGCATATCGTTTCTGCACCCGGGCATAGCTTCACCGACGTCGCCACCAAGGCGCTGCACATCGTCAATCTCGCATCCGTGCGCGAGTTGGAACGTGTGGTGGGCCGCCCGATCAATCCGCTTCGCTTCCGGCCCAACGTGATCGTCGACGGCATCGAACCCTGGGCGGAGCTGGGATGGATGAATACACAGCTCCGCCTCGGGCCGGTTCAGCTGGAGGTGTTCAAACTTACGCGCCGCTGCGCGGCGACCAACGTCGATCCCGAAACCGGCAAGCGCGACATGGCGATCCCCGCGGCGCTACAGCGCGCCTACGGACACATGGATTTCGGCGTCTACGCCCGCGTGCTCACCGATGGCGCCATCACCCTGGGCGACCCCGTGGCGATTTCGGCATAGCAATCAGAAAGCGGCCGCCCGTGAGGGGGAGTGCAGCGGGGATGCCCCGTGTAGGACGAGCGTAGCACTATCGCCGCATCGGCCACGCGCGTGCGGCGTCTCGAGGCAAACCACCCGAAAGCCGCGCGAGCATGGAGAGGGCGCACCCCGAAAAGAAAGCGCCCCGGACGGACGTCCGAGGCGCTTTGATTATTGTCAGTATCGTCAGCGACGATGTCGTGCCGCAGGCTGCACGCCTGGCGCACCCATCAATCGCGGTCGGATTCGTCGGCAGGCGCTGCACCGGCCTCCGGAGCCACGCCGTTGCTCTCGCGCCGGGGACGGCGAACCGGACGGCGGAGGAACTCGGGCTGCTCGTGCGGCTGCTGGGAGAAGCGCTGCTCCCGCTCGCGGCGCGGCGGCGGCTGGAACTGCCCTTCGGGAGAGGGCTGCTGGCCCATTCCCTCGGCCGCCTCCACATTGCGCACGCGCTGCGGCTGCGGGCTCTGCTCGCCGCGATCACGGTCACCACGGTCGTACCGCTCACCGCGATCATGGCGGTCGCCGCGATCGTGATTGTTGCGGTTGCCGCGGTGCTCGTTCCGGTCGCGGAAATTGCGCTGGCCGCCCTCGAAACGCTGGCCTTCCATGCGCGGCTGCTCGCTATGGCGCATCTGCGGCTGGGACTGATGGTGCATCGGCTGCATATCGTCATCGCCGTCGTCGTCACCGAAGTCGTCGCCTTCGATGTCGTTGAAGGGACGATGACGCGGCATGCCGCCGTTCATCTCGCCGCCCTGGCTGATCTGCTGATCGCGAACCGCCATGATGATGCGGTTATAGTGCTCTGCATGCTGCAGGTAATTCTCAGCCAGCACCGGGTCGCCCGAAGAGGTCGCATCGCGCGCCAAAGACATATATTTTTCGGCGATATGCGAGGGGGTACCGCGGATTTTCACGTCCGGTCCCGTGCTCTCGAAGCTGCGTGTGAGCGGGCTCTGCCCCTTACGGTTCCGCCCGCGGCCCCTGCGATTCTGCTGTCCTTGCCTCATTGGCTCCGTTCTCGGTCGTGATGCAACGAAAAGTCAGCCACGCCCTGCCGCCAGCGTCATTCGATCGTTATCGCTGTAGAGCAGGCGTTGACACGCAATCTCTGGCCAGTTTCTGGCGGGCGCCCATGCGCGCGCGAATTCTCTTTATCCCGTAACGCTCAACCGGCAGTCGCTACTTCCGATCGGAAAGGGGCGTTGCACGCCAAGCGGCTAGCGATGCCGTTTCAGCGGGAGCAACAGGTTCGCGCCCTTTGCGTGTCCCCGTGCTTCGCAATCCCAGCTCGTGCAGGTCGGGTCAGGCTTCAGCACTGAAGCGCGCCGCACGATCAATCGGCTTTGGGCAGACTAGCGCGGAACCGGCGCAAATCAAAGCTTTTCTTTGCGACCAATTATGACTGTATCCGCATCGCCACACAGCGCGCGTGGCCGCCAAGGTCCTGATATCGGCATACTTCTGCATTGCGTGTCTTAACGAACCCTTGCTGCAACACCGAAGCCACAGCGTCAGCTTGGCTCGCCCCCACCTCGAGGACCACCCAACCCGTCAGTGTGCGATCCAATCCCGCAGCGATTCTGCGGTAGATGCTGAGCCCATCCTCGCCGCCGTCGAGGGCGGCGTGGGGGTCGTAATCTCGTACCTCCGGGCTGAGGCTAGCGATCTCCGCCCGCGCGATATAGGGCGGGTTGGAGATGACGAGGTCGAACGGGCCTTCAATGCCATCGAGGACATCGTGCCGCGCAAAGTCCGCACGCCCGGAGAGCCCCAGCGAAACGGCGTTGCGAGCCGCCGTGTCGAGCGCTTCCTCGCTCACGTCGGTGCCCAGCCCGGTGGCGAGCGGCAGCTCGGCGAGCAGCGTTAGCAGCAGGCACCCCGTGCCCGTGCCGATATCGAGAATGCGGATCGGACGCCCAGTCCACCGTTCGCGCTCCGCGATACCAAGCACCGCCCCGATGAGCGTTTCGGAATCGGGACGCGGATCGAGCGTCGCCGGCGACAGGGCAAACCGCCGCCCATAGAACTCTCGCTCGCCGAGAATGCGCGATAGCGGCTCATGCGCGCACCGGCGCGCCAGCAGCCCATCGAGGCGTTCGCGCACGCCGGGACCTAGCGGCTGCTCCGGCCGCACGATGATCTCTTGCGTCGGCAGGCCGCTCGCCGCCGATACGACGCGCCGCGCCTCGCGCGCGGGATCTTGGATGCCGGCGGCCGTAAGCGCTCGCTGCGCGATCCGCACAGCTTCTCCCAGAGAAACGGCGGTCTCAGGAGGCATTGCGTTCGAGGTCGGCAAGCTGGCTCGCCTGATAGTCCATGGTCAGAGCGTCGATCATTTCATCGAGCGCCGAGCCCTCGAGCACCGCATCCAGCTTGTGCAGCGTCAGATTGATGCGGTGATCGGTGACGCGGCCCTGCGGAAAGTTGTACGTGCGGATGCGCTGCGAGCGGTCGCCCGATCCGACCTGCCCTTTGCGGGCCTCGGCCCGCGCGCTGTCCACCTTTTCCCGCTCCAGCTCGTATACGCGCGAACGCAGCACCTGCATGGCGAGACGCCGGTTCTGGTGTTGCGACTTCTCCGCCGAGACGACGATGATGCCCGTCGGCAAGTGGGTCATGCGCACTGCGGAGTCGGTTTTGTTGACGTGCTGGCCGCCTGCGCCGCCCGCACGCATCGTATCGATGCGGATGTCCTCGGGGCGGATGTCGATGTCGATATCCTCGGCCTCGGGCAGCACCGCCACGGTCGCCGCCGAGGTGTGGATACGCCCGCCGGTTTCCGTCTCGGGGATGCGCTGCACACGGTGCACGCCGGATTCGAACTTCAGCTTGGCGAAAACGCCCTCGCCAGAGACCGAGGCGACGATTTCCTTGTAGCCGCCGAGGTCGTTCTCCGAGATCGAGATGATTTCGACCTTCCAGCCGTGCAGCTCCGCATAGCGCGAGTACATGCGAAAGAGGTCTGCCGCGAAGAGCGCCGCCTCGTCACCACCCGTGCCCGCGCGAACTTCGAGAATGGCGCTGCGCTCGTCGGCGGCGTCCTTCGGCAGGAGCTGGATCTTCAGCTGCTGCTCGAGCGCCTCCACCCGCGGCTCGAGCGCTTCGAGGTCGGCGCGCGCGAGTGCCGCCATCTCACGGTCCGGCCCGGCATCCGCGATCAGCGCGTTGAGGTCGGCCCGCTCCCTTTCCGCGGCCCGCAGCGCTTCGATGGTCTCCACCACCGGATTGAGCGCTGCGAATTCCTTCGTCAGCTTGGCGTACGCCGCCTGGTTGACCCCGGCATTCAGCTCCGCCTGAATCGCGGCCCAGCGCCCGATCATCTTATCGAGCTTTTCCTGCGGGATGCCGGCCATTGCTGTCTTGGAGCTCGCGGATGTTGGAGGGAAAGCCAGCAGCGCCCCAGGGGCGCGCCGGTGCAGCTTTCAGCTTGGGAGATAATGGGTACCGCGCTTCAGCGCGCCGCATCTAATCCGATTGGGCGGCCGTCTGCAATTTGTCGCTTCGCCGGGTGCGCGGGTCGGGCACGTCGATCCAGCGCAAGCCATCGCGCACCGGGGCAAATTGCACGATCACATAATTCTGCGCACCGCGGACGATGCGCTTCATGGAGGGGGGAAGCTGCGAGACCGCCGCCTCCAGCACCGCCGTCTGGGTGATGAGCAAGATCATCGCCACGCCCATGGTGACGGTGAACAGCGCCATGCCCGGCCGGCCGGCGTGCTCGTTAACCACATCGCGCACGTTCCGCGCCGCTGCGGCCGCACGCCTTCCGCCACCGCCGAGAGCTCGGAGTGCCGCGCGCCCCCCATCGCCACCCATGGCCTTGAAAGCCGCGCGTCCTCCACCGCCCTTCAAAGCCTTGAGCAGTGGAGCGCCCTGGCGGCTGAGGTTCGGCAGGCGCGCTCGCCGCGGCGCGGCCGGTACCGGCGCGCGCGGCATGGCGATGAAAATCTGCTCCAGAGAATAGAGAACGGGGCGCGGATCGAGACCCGCAAAGCCGGCATAGGTGCGCACGATGCGGCACGTCTCTGGCCACGGCGGCAGAGCCGAAACCCGGCCCGCTTCCAACGCTGCAACGATGTCGACGCGTGTCGATAGCGCTTGCGCGGCTTGCACCGGCGAAAGTTGCAGCGCTGAGCGCAGCTCGTGGAAGAAGCGGGCCACCTCGGCAGCGATTTGCTGCACCGGCGCGGGAGTTTGCGCGGCTTGATTTTGCGCTATCGGATTGGGCGCTTGCGCAGGCGCGTGCCGCGCACCCTGATACGGATGCGCAGCGGAATAGGGTCTTGCCGGCTCATAGCTCTTACGCATGACCAACGCCACTTACAAACGGAACGGGAAGTTCCCCCAAGGGCACCTATCGTCCGATGAAAGCGGGCGCTTGTCAAAGCCGAACGCAATGGCCGCTAGACGTCGATACCGTCCGATTTTGCAAGGCTATCGAGCTGCTCGCGGATGTTGACAGTGCCATTCTCGACCAGCTCATCCACAAGTTTCGCTGCGCGCCCTGCGTTCAATCCCAGAATCATGGACTTGACCGGGCCAATGGAAGCGGGCGCCATCGATAGTGAGCGGAAGCCGAGCGCGATGAGCGCCATCGCCTCGATGGGCCGGCCGGCCATCTCACCGCACAGCGTGACAGGCACGCCGTGCCGCCTGGCCGACTGCACGAGCGATCGCAGCGCCCGCAGCGGCGCCGGAGCGAGCGAGTCGTAGCGGCTGCCCACGCGCGCATTCGTGCGATCTGCCGCATACATGAACTGCATCAGATCGTTGCTGCCGACGGAGACAAAATCGACCTTCGGCATCAGCGCGTCCAGCTCGAAGAGCAGGCACGGCACTTCGATCATGGCGCCGACGAGGACCTTCTTCGGCGCCTCATGTCCCTTGGCGTCCATGATCGCGCGCTCTTTGTCGATGAGCACGCGCACCAGGTCCATTTCCCTGGCCATCGAGACCATCGGGATCATCACCCGCAGTTCCTGGCCAGCGGCGGCGCGCAGCAAAGCGCGCACCTGCGTGCGCAGCAGTGCGGGACGGTCGAGCCCCATGCGCACCGCACGCCACCCCATGGCGGGGTTTTCCTCCTTCGGCTGGCGCAGATAGTGCAGCACCTTGTCGCCGCCGATGTCGAGCGTGAGGAACACCACCGGCTTGCCATCCGCGCGCGCGAGAATGGCGCTGTAGGAATCGGCCTGCCGCTGCACCTTCGGCAGCGTATTCGACAGCATGAACAAGAGCTCGGTGCGGAACAGCCCGACGCCGTCGGCGCCTGAATCCTGCAGGTGCGGCATGTCGACGATGAGACCTGCATTGATGTGCAGATCGACCTTCACGCCGTCGCTCGTTACCGCCGGCACGTCCCGCAGCGCGCGATACTGACGCTGCCGCCGGGCGAGGAAGCGCACCTTGTCGGAATAGGCGGAGATGACATCCGTCGATGGCCGCAGATGCACCTCGCCGGTCATCGCGTCGACGATCGCCGCGTCGCCCGCGTTCACCCGCTCGACGATGCCACGCGCCTGACCGACCGCGGCGATGCCCAGCGCCTTGGCGACGATGGCGACATGGCTCTGACCGCTCCCGTCCTCCACGATGAGGCCGCGCAGACGGCGCCGGTCGTAGTCCAGAAGCTCCGCAGGCCCCATGGTCCGCGCGACCAGGATCGTGTCGGGCGGCAGCGCGGATGGCGCATCGGCGCTCGTGATGCGACCGGCCAGAATACGCAGCAGCCGGTCCGACAGATCGTCGAGATCGCGCTGGCGCTCACGCCAATAGGCATCGTTCTGGCGCAGCATGCGCGCGCGAGTGGAGTTCTGCACGCGCTCGACGGCAGCCTCCGCCGTGAGGCCGCCCTCCACGGCTTCGCGCAGACGCCGCTCCCAGCCCTTGTCGTGGGCGAACATCCGGTAGGCTTCGAGCACGTCCCGGTGCTCGCCGGCCCCCGACAGATGTTCGTGGTCGAACATCTCGTCCAGCGAAGACCGCAGAGCCGAGATCGCGATCTCGAGCCGCGTCAGCTCGGCCGCCGGATCCTCCGCCATCAGGTGTGTGACGACGATGCGCGGCTCGTGCAGCACGACATGCCCGAGCGCGATGCCCTCCGCCATCTGCTCGCCCGGGATCACGGCCGACAGCGAGCGTTCGAGCTCGATGGCCGTGCCCGCGCCCGCGACGGCGCCGGTAACGAGATGCTCGGCAACGACCATCGCCGTCGCCTGCAGCACCTCGACGTCCTCGTCGGAATATTCCTTCTGCGTGCGGTTCTGCACGACGAGCACGCCGAGCACCTGGCCCGAGCGGCCGATCGGAACCGCCAGCAGCGAATGGTAGATCTCCTCTCCCGTCTCCGGGCGATAGGAGAAGGCCGGATGGCTCGAGGCCTCGGGCTCGTTGACGGTGACGTTGAGCTCCGCGCACCGCCCGACGAGGCCCTCGCCGCGGTTCATGCGTACAACGTGCACGGCTTTGGGGTTGAGGCCCTCGGTGGCGAACAGCTCCAGTGAGCCGTCCTGCCGCTTGAGGTAGATCGAGCAGACCTCCGCGACCATCACGCCGGCGATCTGCTTGACGATCTTGTCGAGACGCTCCTGGCCGTCACCCGGTTCGGACATGATCTCGCGCAGACGCCGCATGATCACACGCAGCGCCGGCTCGGCTGTCATCACTCGTGGCTCGTCACCTCGCCTTTGCATTGGTCGTGCCACCCGGGTGGGAGCCGCCGGAGGGCGGCTTCAGTGCTCGACCGTGCGCGGGACTTTCGCGCTCAGTCTGCGTCGAGACCATAAATAGAGTGCAG
>Ga0182746_1002596_pt1 | contig 13546 bp, 10 predicted proteins | sample eDN3rd30CBELigOP_FD_128881 | JGI IMG/M metagenome (GOLD analysis project Ga0182746, IMG submission 128881) | Enriched Organic Plus compost microbial communities from Emeryville, California, USA - eDNA 3rd pass 30_C BE-Lig OP (version 2) (version 2) ... | reverse complement strand
GGAGACCATCCCAGAAAGACATCACGGCTCCCCTTACTCAGCAGCCTGGGCGACGGCGCCGCGCGCCAGCGCTGAACATTCAGCCATGACGGCCGAAGCGCGGGCGATCGGATTGGTCAGATAGAAATCAACGACGGGGCTGGCGAACGGCGCCGGCTCCATCTGGGCGATGGCCGCGGCGATGGCCGGCAGCTCCAGCGCGCCTGCGGCGATCTGGTTGCGATCCGCCATATGCGGAACCTCAGCAACAAGCGCCTCGCGCAGCGCGCCAAGATTGTCATAGCCAAGGCGGTGACCGAGAACGTCCGACAAGGCGCGGATGATCGCCCAGTCCTCGCGGGCGTCGCCCGGCGGGAACGAGGCGCGGTCCGCCACCTGCACCCTGCCCTCGGTGTTGAGGTAGGTGCCGGATTTCTCCGGATAGGCCGCGCCTGGCAAAATGACGTCGGCGCGGTGCGCGCCATTGTCGCCATGGCTGCCCTGGTAGATGACAAAGGCGCCCGGGGCGATGCTGATCTCGTCGGCGCCGAGCAGATAAACCACATCGAGCGCGCCGGCCGCCGCCATCTGCTGCGCAGACAGCCCGCCCTCGCCCGGGACGAAGCCCACGTCGAGCGCGCCAACGCGCGCCGCCGCCGTGTGCAGGACGCTGAGCCCATTCCAGTCATCGCCCACCGCGCCGACGTCCACCGCCAGTCGCGTGGCGGCGGCCAGCACGGCCGCGCCATCAGCGCGCGCCAGGGCCCCCTGACCGATGATGATGAGCGGCCGCTGCGCCTGACGAAGCACCTCGACGAAGCCGTGCGCGCCATTGGCCAGATCGACCAGCGTCTGGGCGCCGGCGCCGAGCTGTTCGGCGCGGTAGGTCAGGTCCATCGCCTCGCCCACATAGGCGACCGGCAGATTGCCCGCCAGCCAGCGCTTGCGGATGCGGGCATTGAGAACCGGCGCTTCGCGGCGCGGGTTGGAGCCGATCAGCAGAACGGCGTCCGCATCCTCGATGCCGGCGATCGTGGCGTTGAACAGATAGCTGCCGCGACCGAAAGCCGGGTTGAGCTGCGTCCCGTCCTGACGGCAGTCAAGGTTTGGCGAGCCCAGCGCCTGCATCAGCTGCCGCAGGGCGAAGATCTCTTCGACCGCGTTCAGGTCGCCGGCGATGGCGCCGATGCGCGATGGTTCCGTCGCCTTCACCTTCGCCGCGATCAGCGCGAACGCCTCGCTCCACGAAGCCGCACGCAGGCGCCCGTTCTCGCGGATGTAGGGCCGGTCAAGGCGCTGGGTCTTCAGGCCGTCCCAGATGAAGCGGGTCTTGTCGGAGATCCACTCCTCGTTCACGTCCTCATTGACGACCGGCAGGATGCGCATGACCTCACGACCGCGCGTATCAATGCGAATGGCCGAGCCGACCGCGTCCATCACGTCGACGGACTCAGTCTTGATCAACTCCCACGGCCGGGCCTTGAAGGCGTAGGGCTTCGACGTCAGGGCGCCGACCGGGCACAGGTCGATGACATTGCCCTGCAGCTCCGAACCCATGGCGTGTTCGAGGTAGGTGGTGATCTCCATGTCCTCGCCGCGACCAATAGCGCCCAGATCGCCGACGCCCGCCACCTCATTGGTAAAACGCACGCAGCGGGTGCAATGGATACAGCGGTTCATGGAGGTGCGAACCAGCGGGCCGATGTACTTGTCTTCGACGGCGCGCTTGTTCTCGTGGAAACGGCTGGAATCCACGCCATAAGCCATGGCCTGGTCCTGCAGGTCGCACTCGCCGCCCTGGTCGCAGATCGGACAGTCCAGCGGATGGTTGACCAGCAGGAATTCCATCACGCCCTCGCGGGCCTTCTTGACCATCGGCGATTTGGTGAAAACCACCGGAGGCTCGCCATTCGGTCCCGGGCGCAGATCGCGCACGCCCATGGCGCAGGAGGCCACGGGCTTTGGCGGACCGCCCTGCACCTCAACGAGACACATGCGGCAGTTGCCGGCGATGGACAGCCGCTCGTGATAGCAGAAGCGCGGAATCTCGGCGCCAGCGGCCTCACAGGCCTGGAGTATGGTGTACTCCGGCGGGACCTCGATCTCTTTTCCGTCGACAATCAGCTTCGGCATGGCTTCCTTCCGTCTCAGGCGACGTTGGGCCGTGGGAGCGCCCCGGCTCGCCGGAATGCGCCCTGTCTTTTTGTTTCCGCGTTTTCCCGCAGCAGAACCCGCCGCGGGAAAACGCCTGGATGATTGCGCCAGCCAGCGGCCAGCGCGAAAACGTTCAGCCGCTTACTCGGCCGCCACCGGAACCGGATCGATATGCGGGTTCGCCGCATACTGGTCGATGCGCTTCTCGATTTCCGGACGGAAATGGCGGATGAGCCCCTGGATCGGCCAGGCCGCCGCGTCGCCAAGCGCGCAGATGGTGTGGCCTTCAATCTGCTTGGTCACGTCCAGCAGCATGTCGATCTCGCGCTTCTGGGCGCGGCCTTCGGCCATGCGGCTGATGACGCGCCACATCCAGCCGGTGCCCTCACGGCACGGCGTGCACTGGCCGCAGCTTTCGTGCTTGAAGAAGTACGACAGGCGGGCGATCGCGCGGATCACATCGGTGGACTTGTCCATCACCAGCACGCCGGCGGTGCCGAAGCTGGAAGTGGCGGCGCGGCAGCCGTCAAAGTCCATGATCAGGTCGTCGCACAGATGCGCAGGAATAATCGGGCACGAGGCGCCGCCAGGAATGATGCCCAGCAGGTTGTCCCAGCCGCCGCGCACGCCGCCGCCGTGGCGCTCGATCAGCTCACGGAACGGAATGCCCATCGACTCTTCCACCACGCAGGGCGTGCCGACATGGCCGGAGATGCCGAACAGTTTGGTGCCAACATTGTTGGGGCGGCCGATGCCGTTAAACCAGTCCGCGCCGCGACGCAGGATCGTGCCGGCCACCGCGATCGACTCCACGTTGTTCACCGTGGTCGGGCAGCCATAAAGCCCCATGTTGGCCGGGAATGGCGGCTTCAGCCGCGGCATGCCCTTCTTGCCTTCAAGACTCTCCAGCAGCGCGGTTTCCTCGCCGCAGATGTAAGCGCCTGCGCCGTGATGCACATAAAAATCAAACGGATAACCGTGAATGTTATCCTGACCGATGAGCCGAGCCGCGTAAGCCTCGTCAACGGCGCGTTGCAGCGCCTCACGCTCGGCGATGAACTCGCCGCGAATGTAGATGTAGGCTGCGTGCGCTCCCATGGCGAAGGACGCGATCATCGCGCCTTCGATCAGCAGATGTGGATCGTGCCGCAGGATCTCGCGGTCCTTGCAGGTGCCAGGCTCGGACTCGTCGCCGTTGATCACCAGATAATGCGGACGGTCACCCGTCTGCTTCGGCATGAACGACCATTTCAGACCGGTGGGAAAGCCCGCGCCGCCGCGACCGCGCAGGTTGGACTTTTTCATCTCGTCGATGATCCAGTCGCGCCCCATTTCCAGCAGGAACTTGGTGCCGTCCCAGGCGCCGCGACGCTGGGCGGCCTGAAGGCTCGCCGGCTGCAGGCCGTAGACGTTGGTGAAGATGCGATCCTTGTCCGACAGCATGGCCTCAGTCCTTCTGCGCGAACCTGGCGCGCCAGGCGCCGACGACCGAGCCGTCATACAGCGACGGGTCGGTCAGGGAGGTCAGCTTGCCCCCGGCCGGCTCCGCCGCATGGCGGCCCTGCTGCGGGCCCGGCTTCACCGGGCGCCCCGCCGCCAGATCCTTCAGCAGATTGATGAGGATCTCGGGCGTCAGATCCTCGTAATAATCATCATTGATCTGCACCATGGGCGCATTGCAGCAGGCGCCAAGGCACTCGACCTCGAGCCAGGAAAAATTGCCGTCGGCGGAAACCGTGCGCTCCGGCCCGACAAATCCGCGCAGGGCCTCGCGCAGGTCGTGGGCGCCGCACACCATGCAGTGCGTCGTGCCGCAAAGCTGGACGAAAAAGCGACCAACCGGCTCCAGCGCGAACATGGTGTAGAAGGTGGCGATCTCCAGCACGCGAATATAGTTCATGCCGAGAATGCCGGCGACGTGCTCGATGGCCCGCTGCGGCAGCCAGCCGCCGGCCTGCGCCTGCGCCCGCCACAACAGCGGGATCACGGCGGAGGCCTGACGACCCTCAGGGTACTTGGCGATCTGTTGGCTCGCCCACGCGGCGTTTTCCGGCGTGAAGACGAATTCTGCCGGCTGTACTTCGGGCGGGGCCAGACGACGTACGCTCATGACTTACGCAAATCCCTTGCTGACGCCAGCAACCTGGCTTTCAGGACGCGGGCCGGTCACCGGTCCACCTCGCCAAACACGATGTCGATCGAACCGAGGATCGCCGAGACGTCCGCCAGCATATAGCCGCGCGACAGGTGATCCATGGCCGCCAGATGGGCGAAGCCCGGGGCCCTGATCTTGCAGCGGTAGGGCATGTTGCCGCCGTCCGCCACCAGATAGACGCCGAACTCACCCTTCGGAGCCTCGACCGCCGCGTACACCTCGCCCGCCGGGACGTGATAACCCTCGGTGTACAGCTTGAAATGGTGGATCAGCGCTTCCATCGACCGCTTCATGTCGCCGCGCTTCGGCGGCGTCACCTTGTGGTCCTGGGTCAGCACCGGCCCCTGCCCGTCCGGCGCGCGCAGCTTGTCGACGCACTGGCGCATGATGCGGACGGACTGCACCATCTCCTCCATGCGCACGCAGTAGCGGTCGAAGCAGTCGCCGTGCTTGCCGACGGGAATGTCGAAATCCATTTCCTCGTAGCACTCATAGGGCTGCGCCTTGCGCAGATCCCACGCGGCGCCGGCGGCGCGCACCAGCACGCCCGAGAAGCCGTGCGCCCAGCACTCATCCAGTGTGGTCGGTGAAATGTCGACGGTGCGCTGCTTGAAAATACGGTTGCCGGTGACCAGACGGTTGAGATCGTCAATGGTCTTCAGGAATGGATCGCAGAACGCCTCGATATCGTCGATCAGATCCGGCGGCAGGTCCTGGTGCACGCCGCCCACGCGGAAGTAGTTGGCGTGCATGCGCGCGCCGCAGGCCCGCTCATAGAAGATCATCAGCTTCTCGCGCTCTTCAAAACCCCACAGCGGCGGGGTGAGCGCGCCAACGTCCATGGCGAACGTGGTGACGTTGAGCAGATGCGACAGGATGCGGCCAATTTCCGAATAGAGCACCCGGATCAACTGACCGCGCCGCGGAACCTCGATGCCCAGCAGCTTCTCCACCGCAAGGGCGAAGGCGTGCTCCTGGTTCATCGGCGCCACGTAGTCAAGGCGGTCGAAATAGGGCGTCGCCTGGGCGTAGGTCTTGTATTCAATCAGCTTTTCGGTGCCGCGATGCAGCAGGCCAATATGCGGGTCAACGCGCTCGACCACCTCGCCGTCAAGCTCCAGCACCATGCGCAGCACGCCATGGGCGGCTGGATGCTGGGGGCCAAAGTTGATCGAAAAATTGCGGAGCTGGTGTTCGCTCATGGCGCTTTCCCCGAACCCTTCTGCTCCGAAGCCTTCTCATCACCGGGCAGCACGTAGTCCACGCCTTCCCAGGGCGACAGGAAGTCGAAACGGCGAAACTCCTGACGCAGGGCCACCGGCTCGTAGACAACGCGCTTCTGCGCGTCGTCATAACGCACCTCGACAAAGCCGGTGAGCGGAAAATCCTTGCGCAGCGGATGCCCCTCGAAGCCATAGTCTGTCAGCAGGCGCCGCAGATCAGGATGACCGGAGAAGATCACGCCATACATGTCCCACGTCTCCCGCTCATACCAGTTGGCGGCGGGAAACACCTCGACCAGCGACGGCACCGGCGTCTGCCCGTCGGTCTGCACCTTCAGGCGAATGCGGGCGTTCAGGGTTGGCGACAGCAGGTGATAGACCACATCAAAGCGCTTCTCGCGCTCAGGATAGTCGGCCCCGCATATGTCAATCAGGCAAACGAAACGCAGATCAGCCGTATCGCGCAACTTCAGCGCCACGTCGGCGATACGCCCGGCGTCCACATCAAGCGTCAGCTCGCCGAACGCGGTTCGGGCCGACACGCCGTCAGCGCCCACGGCCTGAAGTACCCGCGCGCCAAGGGCGTCGGGATCAGCGCCCGCCTGGCCCTCGACTGTCTGATTGAGGCTTGCCTCTGACATCATCCGTCCAATCACACCTGCAACCGGTTACAGCTGAAAGCTGGAGCCGCTTCCGGCTGCGTTGCCAGACCGGGGGCATGGCCGCCGGCCAGGATCGTAGTTCAGCGCTCGATCGTGCCCGTGCGGCGAATCTTCTTCTGCAACAGCAGAATGCCGTACAGAAGCGCCTCGGCCGTTGGCGGGCAGCCCGGCACATAGATGTCAACCGGCACCACCCGGTCGCAACCACGCACCACGGAATAGGAATAATGGTAGTAGCCGCCGCCGTTGGCGCACGACCCCATGGAAATGACGTAACGCGGCTCCGGCATCTGGTCGTAGACCTTGCGCAGCGCCGGGGCCATCTTGTTGCACAAGGTGCCGGCCACGATCATCACGTCCGACTGGCGCGGGCTGGCGCGGGGCGCGAAGCCGAACCGCTCCACGTCATAACGCGGCATCGACGCCTGCATCATCTCCACGGCGCAACAGGCCAGACCGAAAGTCATCCACATCAGCGAGCCGGTGCGGGCCCACTGGATCAGCTCGTCGGTCGAGGTGACGAGAAAGCCCTTGTCGGCCAGCTCATCGTTGAGACCGCTAAAGAATGGATCATTGGAGCCGATGGGCTTTCCGGTCGCCGGATCAATGATTCCACGCGGAGCCGGCGCGATCGCCGGGGTGGAGTCGCCAATCAATCCCATTCGAGGGCTCCCTTGCGCCATTCATAGGCGAAACCGACCGTCAACACCCCGAGGAACGTCATCATCGACCAGAAGCCAAATGTACCCACTTCCTTGAAGCCAATGGCCCAGGGGAACAGGTAGGCGACCTCAAGGTCAAAGATGATGAAGAGAATGGCGACGAGATAGAAGCGGATGTCGAACTTCATGCGCGCGTCGTCAAACGCGTTGAAGCCACACTCATACGCTGACAGCTTTTCCGGGTCGGGGTTCTGAAACGCCACCAGGAACGGCGCGACCAGAAGCGCAAGTCCGATGACCAGTGAGACGCCTATGAACACCACAAGGGGAAGATAGTCGTTCAGCAAGCTGTGCATTCTGCACCCAATCCTTCGCGGCCGCCTGCGGCGCTCGCGCGTCGCTTTCACCCGGCAGATTCCGCTGCGTCCCGCTCCGGAAAACAGGGCCGTGCCCGGCCCGCACCTTGGAACAGTTCGTAGCTGCGAGGGCAGGCTTAACGCAGGGGCCTGAACCGTGCAAGCCTCGCCTCGCAAAGTTCGTATTGTTGCAAATGCAACATAAACACGCCCTTTATGCAGGCGCGCCCTCCCCGCCTGAGCACGCCTCGCGGAACAGTCTGCCGGAATCACGCCCGCCACCCACAAACCTCATGCGAGTCAGGACATTGCTGACGCGCCGCGCGCTTGCCGGCGCGCCGCCGGTCCGGCGCCGCATGGCCCATGCCAGCGCAAGACGCCGCCCCCAACCTCTGAACGCGCCGCTGCCCCATGCCTCGTGCATGGCCTTGCCCACGTCACGCGGCCCTCACCCGGATCGTTGCATGACGCCGCATTTGAGTCGCGCGGGACTGGCGGACACGATCCAGCAGAAGCAGGCTTGCTGCCAGTTCTTCGCCTGCCCCTCGCCGGCTTGCCGCCCCCGGCGCCCGGTTTTGCGATTCCCCGGGGGAGAAGCCGGGGGGCGGAATGGCGCGCAGGCTTGCCGCGACGCCCCATGAACCAACGCCGCCCAGGCAGGATCGTTCACAGGCGCCCGCAATTTGGGGCCGGCAAAAACAGCTATCCCGGCGTCAAATATATGAGCGCGCCCACATTCACTCTACTATCCACAGCGGCAGGCGCAGTTTGCCATGGATGCTCGCTTGACACCGCAAGAGGCGAACCTTAAACCCCGCATCACCGGCGGCCAAGACGCCAGTTCGGGGGTGTAGCTCAGTTGGTTAGAGCGCCGGCCTGTCACGCCGGAGGTCGCGGGTTCGAGTCCCGTCACTCTCGCCACTTTCCCTGTCCGGAAAGTTGGGAAGTGTTTGGCGCCAGTTGCTGGAGCGGGGTTCATCCCTGATTCCAGTATCCCGGTTTTGGGGGTGTAGCTCAGTTGGTTAGAGCGCCGGCCTGTCACGCCGGAGGTCGCGGGTTCGAGTCCCGTCACTCTCGCCACCCGGATATGGGGTGTGATCAAGCGCGGCTTTGCCGCGCTTTTTTGTTGTTCACATCTGGTCCACGGGACACATGCCCCGCCTCCCCGCGCAACACGGCGCCACCGGGCCCATCGGCGAACCGCGTGCGTTGCGCCTGCCTGCATATTGGTGGTTTGGGAAAAGGTCATGCGCCAGATCTGACGGCGTGGTCGCGTGAGCGACTGGTGGGCGGTGACGGGCTCGAACCGCCGACCCTCTCGGTGTAAACGAGATGCTCTACCAACTGAGCTAACCGCCCCAACACTGCTGCATCCGGCATGGCCAGAATGAACCAGCGTCAGCCCTGTCATGGCCAGTCCAGTGACTGCGACACGGGCGCCTGCTCCTGCGAAACGCCGCAGAAGCAACTGGGCCTGCTCTACAGCATGGCGACGCCAAACGCCAGCCCAACCACGAACCGGAAGGCCCCGCACGCCGCAGCGCCCGGCCCCCTGTTGACAATCCCCCTCCAGCCCGCCGCCAGCCGCCTCCGGTCGCCCCGCCGCCCACCAGGCATCCACAAACACGCGCCCCGATTGCCCGGCCGCACGGCCGTTGCGGCGCACGATTCGCCGGAGCGGACGGCGCGCATCGATCGACAATCCCTGCCCGCTTCCTGGACGACAGCGCGCTTCACTTCCAGGCGGCCTCGCGCCCGCCAGGCGTGACCTCCACGAAAAGAGCCCGGATCTTGCGATCCGGGCTCCCGAACGAACGAAACGCTATCGCCCCGGCCCACGCCAGCCGTCCGGGCCGGGACGGAGGCGCAAGACGCCAGGCCTGGTGACGATGTCACCCACGTCACTTGCCGTTGACAGAATCCTTCAGGCCCTGGCCGGCCTTGAACTTCGGAGCCTTGGAAGCGGGAACATTGATGGTCTCGCCAGTGCGCGGGTTCCGCGCCGTGCCGGCCGCGCGGTCAGCCACCGAGAAAGTGCCGAAGCCAACAAGCTTGACCTCATCACCCTTCTTGAGGGCGTCCGTGATGGCGACGAAAACAGCCTCAACGGCCTCGCCAGCCTGGGCGCGGCTCAGGTCGGCCTGATCAGCGACGGCAGCAACAAGATCGCCTTTGTTCATCAATCGTCCTCCAGATGCGAATGGCGCGCCTCGCGCACATTCGTCGGGTTCAATACTCCAGCCTGCCATGCCGGTTACAAGAAACCTGGCCCACGGCCCGGCTTATGTTACGGTGAATTCCACGGGCCTCACCGTCCCATCTTTTGGTTTTGCCTGATAAGCCCCGGAGCGCAAGGCCCTGGCGGGGAGAAATGACGGCAATAAAACAAATTTTTCCGTTTCGTGAAGAAAAAAAGCCCCGGCATAGCGCCGGGGCCTCACGTGCTGATTACGGCTCAGTGGGCGATCACGCCGCCCGCCTCGCCTTCGACCCGGGGGGGAGCCACCGCTTCGTCCCCGGGGGCGGTCCACTCGATGGGCTCGAGCTTGCGAACCAGCGCATTGGCGAGCACCTGGTCCATGCGCGCCACCGGGATGATCTCCAGCCCGTTCTTCACGCTATCCGGGATCTCCGCCAGATCCTTGGCGTTGTCCTCCGGAATAAGGACCGTGCGGATGCCGCCGCGCAGCGCGGCCAGCAGCTTCTCCTTCAGACCGCCGATCGGCAGAACCCGACCACGCAACGTCACCTCGCCAGTCATGGCCACGTCCCGGCGAACCGGCACGCCGGTCATCACCGAAACAATGGCCGTCGCCATGGCGATGCCGGCGGACGGACCGTCCTTGGGCGTCGCGCCTTCCGGAACGTGCACGTGGATGTCACGCGCATCGAACAGCGGCGGCTTGATGCCCATCGACACCGACCGGGCCCGCACATAGGAAGCGGCGGCCGAGATCGACTCCTTCATGACGTCGCGCAGGTTGCCCGTCACCGTCATCTTGCCCTTGCCAGGCATCATGACGCCCTCGATGGTCAGCAGCTCGCCGCCCACCTCGGTCCAGGCCAGGCCCGTCACCACGCCAACCTGGTCTTCCGCCTCGATCTCGCCATAGCGATACTTCGGCGCGCCGAGGTACTGCTCCAGGGTGGTCGTCGTCACCTCGACCGCCTCCGACTTGCCGAGGACGATGTCCTTCACGGCCTTGCGGATCAGGTTCGAGATCTCGCGCTCCAGGTTACGCACGCCCGATTCCCGGGTGTAGCGCCGCACCAGCAGCAGCAGGGCGTCGTCGGTGATCGTCCACTCCTTCTCCGACAGGCCATGCTTGACCAGGGCCTCGGGGATCAGGTGGCGACGGGCGATCTCCGTCTTTTCCTCTTCCGTATAGCCGGCGAGCCGGATGGTCTCCATACGGTCGAGCAGCGGACCCGGAATGTTCAGCGTATTGGCGGTGGTCACGAACATCACGCTGGAGAGGTCGTAGTCGACTTCCAGGTAGTGGTCGTTGAACGCCTTGTTCTGTTCAGGGTCCAGCACTTCGAGCAGCGCCGCGGACGGGTCGCCCCGGTAATCCTGACCCATCTTGTCGATCTCATCGAGCAGGATGAGCGGATTGGAGGTCTTCGCCTTCCGCATCGCCTGGATGATCTTGCCAGGCATGGAGCCGATATAGGTCCGCCGGTGACCGCGGATCTCGGCCTCGTCACGCACGCCGCCGAGCGACACGCGGACGAACTCGCGACCCGTCGCCCTGGCGATGGACTTGCCGAGCGAGGTCTTGCCGACGCCGGGAGGGCCAACCAGGCACAGGATCGGTCCTGACAGCTTGTTGGCGCGCTGCTGCACCGCCAGGTATTCGACGATGCGATCCTTGACCTTGTCCAGGCCGAAGTGATCCGCGTCGAGCACCCGCTGCGCCTCGGCCAGATCCTTCTTCACCCGCGAACGCTTGTTCCACGGAATGCCGAGCATCCAGTCGAGATAGTTGCGCACCACGGTGGCTTCGGCCGACATCGGCGACATCTGCCGCAGCTTCTTCAGCTCGGCCATCGCCTTGTCGCGGGCCTCGCGCGACAGCTTGGTCTGGTTGATCTTCTCTTCCAGCTCCGCCAGCTCGTCGCGGCCGTCCTCGTCGCCCAGCTCCTTCTGAATGGCCTTCATCTGCTCATTCAGATAATACTCGCGCTGGGTCTTCTCCATCTGCCGCTTGACGCGCGTGCGGATGCGCTTCTCGACCTGGAGAACCGAAATTTCGCTCTCCATCATGCCGAGAATCTTCTCGAGCCGCGCCGGGATCGACACGGTTTCGAGCAGCGCCTGCTTGTCGGCGATCTTCACGGCGAGGTGCGAGGCGACGGTGTCGGCCAGACGCGAGGGATCCTCGATCTGCGTCACCGCGGCGACGACCTCCGGCGAAACCTTCTTGTTGAGCTTCACATAGCTCTCGAATTCGGTCACGACCGAGCGGGCCAGGGCCTCGGCCTCGACCTTGTCGCCCGCCTCGTCGCCGAGCACCTCGGCGGTGGCTTCATAGAATTCGTCCGTGCGCAGATAGGAGCGCACGCGCGCGCGGCCCGCGCCTTCCACCAGCACCTTCACGGTGCCGTCGGGCAGCTTGAGCAGCTGCAAAACGCTGGCGATCGCGCCAATCTCATGGATGGCCGATGTTTCCGGATCATCGTCGGCGGCGTTCATCTGCGTGGCCAGCAGGATGTGCCGGTCAGTCTTGACCACCTCCTCCAGAGCGCGGATTGACTTCTCACGCCCGACGAAAAGCGGAACGATCATGTGCGGGAACACGACAATGTCGCGCAGGGGCAAAACGGGATAGTCCGAAACGGTTCCCGGCGCCGCGGGCTGGCGAGGCTTCATGGTAGTCATGTGGCCCTTGTCCTTTCACTATCGTCCGCCCTCCCCCTTGGAGCGGCAGGCCGGGCGGACGGATTGCCCCCGGCGCTCAACTCCATGGGAGCATACACCGCAGGCGACGTTCGCCGCGCCTCCTGTTGAGCGCGCGACGGTGACGATGAACAGAAAGTGGTTCCGGGCGCCTTTTGTTTCAAGTCAGTGACAGCCCCGGCGCACAGATGATTTGGACCTCAGACCTGCACGGCGCGCATGATTGTCGCGCTGCCCCCCTGCTGGTCCTCCGCCTGACGCAGAACAGGCGCCCAACGGGGCGCCTGCCATGCCGATCAGACTGTCGGGCGTCAGGCCGAAGCCGTCGCGTTACTTTCCGCCCGGTCGGCGTAGATGAACAGCGGCCGCGCCTTGCCCTCCACCACCTCCGGTCCGATGACGACCTGCTCGACGCCCTCAAGCCCCGGCAGTTCGTACATGGTCTCAAGCAGGATGCCCTCAAGGATGGAGCGCAGGCCGCGCGCGCCGGTCTTGCGCTCAATGGCCTTGCGGGCGATCAGCGTCAGCGCGTCCTCGTGGAAGGTCAGCTCCACGTTCTCCATCTCGAACAGGCGCTGGTACTGGCGCACCAGGGCGTTCTTCGGCTCCTGCAGGATCTTCTTGAGCGCCACCTCATCAAGGTCCTCGAGGGTGGCGATCACCGGCAACCGGCCGATGAACTCGGGGATCAGGCCGAACTTCAGCAGATCCTCGGGCTCGACCTCGCGGAAGATCTCGCCGGTGCGGCGATCTTCGGGCGCATGCACGGTGGCCCCGAAGCCGATCGACGTGCCCTTGCCGCGCGCCGTGATGATCCGCTCAAGCCCCGCGAAGGCGCCGCCGCAGATAAACAGGATGTTGGTCGTGTCCACCTGCAGGAATTCCTGCTGGGGATGCTTGCGACCGCCCTGCGGCGGCACGCTGGCGACCGTGCCTTCCATGATCTTCAGCAGCGCCTGCTGCACGCCCTCGCCCGACACGTCGCGGGTGATCGACGGATTGTCCGACTTGCGGGAAATCTTGTCGATCTCGTCAATGTAGACGATGCCGCGCTGGGCCCGCTCCACATTGTAGTCGGCGGCCTGCAGCAGCTTCAGGATGATGTTCTCGACATCCTCGCCCACGTAGCCGGCTTCGGTCAGCGTCGTCGCGTCGGCCATCGTGAACGGCACGTCGAGAATCCGCGCCAGCGTCTGGGCCAGCAGCGTCTTGCCCGAGCCGGTGGGGCCCACGAGCAGGATATTGGACTTGGCCAGCTCAACGTCGTTGTTCTTCAGCGCGTGGCTGAGCCGCTTGTAATGATTGTGCACGGCGACGGAGAGCACCTTCTTGGCGTGCTCCTGGCCGATCACGTAATCTTCCAGCACCTTGCTGATCTCACGCGGCGTCGGCACGCCGTCGCGCGACTTCACCAGCGACGACTTCGACTCCTCGCGGATGATGTCCATGCACAGC
>Ga0182746_1002589_pt1 | contig 13572 bp, 12 predicted proteins | sample eDN3rd30CBELigOP_FD_128881 | JGI IMG/M metagenome (GOLD analysis project Ga0182746, IMG submission 128881) | Enriched Organic Plus compost microbial communities from Emeryville, California, USA - eDNA 3rd pass 30_C BE-Lig OP (version 2) (version 2) ... | reverse complement strand
CACATACAGCTATACCGGCAATCAGTTGATGGGTGTAACGGATGTCGGTACGGCCAGTCGGAGCAACAGCTTCTCTTATAATGCCAACGGCAGTACGATTACAAATTCTCGCTTAGGTATTACGGATATTGCATATAATTATCTAAATTTACCAAAGAGGTTTGAAAAGGGAACGCAAGAGTTACTATTCAATTACGATGCAACGGGCAGAAAAGTACGTAAGGAGCTTGGTACTTCGGTGACTGATTATGTAGGCGGCATACAGTATAGAGACGGTGAACTTGAGTTTATCCAGACGGAAGAGGGCCGTATCATTCCTATACCGAACAGTAGTTCTTTGGTCTACGAATATTTCCTCACGGATCACCTGGGCAATACCCGAGTCATCGTGGATCATACCGGAGCGGTGAAGCAGATCACAGACTACTATGCCTTTGGTATGGAGATGAATCAAGGAAATGCCTTAAACGCGGCATCCAATCTGTATAAATACAATGGTAAGGAATTGCAACCCGAACTAGGACTAGAGCAATACGATTACGGCGCACGGTTCTATGATGCGGAGATAGGCAGATGGAATGCTGTAGATAGGATGGCTGATGTGTACAGCTCCTATACTCCATATAACTATGTCGTGAATAACCCTTTATTATTTATAGATCCCAACGGCATGTGGGTGTCTACAAGCGATGGATACTATACTGACGATCCAAATGACTTTGGTAGTTTTCTAGACTTTCTGCAAAACAACGGTTCGGGTTCTTCGATGGAATCCATCTCAAACTTTATAGAAAACAGTGACAATTATTCTATTGGTTTGGATCCTGTCTACGTAACTTTAAAGGGCTTTTATGATGGAGATTGGGTATCGGAGGCCCAAGATCAAGTAGAATATTACGGTTCAAGGCTAGGCGATCAATCAATATTATCAAGAACACATCGAAAGAGCAAAGAAATCCTTAATGTAGCTACACCATCTCCAATACGTATATTGCAAGATGAACTATCGATGTCTATTTTTACAGATGTAAAAATATTGAAGAGTAAAAACCCCTTTTTCAATGTAAATCTAGTATATGACGAAAAGGGGAAAAAATTGCAGGTTGCTGGAGTGTCCGTTTTAGGAGGACTTTATGGGGTAAGTTTGAGTTCATCAGGAGTTGTTTCTCAATCAACTAAAATAGGTGCATTAAATATGTCTTTAGGATTTGGAATAAATAAAGAAGGAGTGACTATATCTGGCAGGACGTCATTTGATACAGGTACAAATTCTGCATCCGGAGTGTCTGTTAATTATAAAATGGGTGCTGTTGGTTATACTACCTTAGGAGCCATTATTAGCAGAGGCACTTCAATTCCTTACAGCTTACCAGCCCTAAGATATGCGTTTTAGATAAAGAGATTGTATAATGAAAACTTTTAAAATATTATTTTTAGCACTATTGGTACTCTTATTTATTGGCATACTTTTTAAAGGGAGTTTATGGATTGAGAAATATTTAGACAAAAGTGTCTCTGGTTTAAAGTCTGATATTCCCGACGATTACATTACTTTATTAAGCCTTGATTCTAATTATATTGGACATTCTAAAACAATATTTACAGATAATAAGCCAATAATCTCATCATTTGAATATAAGGATAATTTAGGTATCATGGCCATCAAGTTAAGTAATTTTACTAGAAACCCACTTTATAAGGTTGTCAGTTGTCATAATGATCTGACAGCTTTAGGGATAGATGGAGGAGTGATCTATTCTAGTTTAGAAAATGATTTGATAAAAATGAGTTATACATCTAGCTATCCATCAATTCAAGTGGAATATATGAACATCCATTTTGCTAGATCAAATTTTTCTGAAGAGCTGATAGTGAACGATAGTACTTGTGCTTATTTCATAAAAAACAGTCATGGATTCAAAATGCAGTTTAATGAAAATCATTACCATGATATTTCAGTTGAAGTCCTGCCTCAAAATATTTTTGAAAAATCCAATAAGAAAGGCGATACATCAACAAATATGCTTCTTTTATTAAGAAAGCAGAACGGTTTTTTATATATGTTTCTTGTTCATAAGAAAGAAATCGAAATGAAAGAAATCGATGAAAGCATAATTGATACCTTCGTGGATCCAAAACATTAAATAATATGGATAAAATTGCTTGTTCTCTTAGAAATAGGTTTTCACTGATACTTTTTCTTGTTTTTTCAGTCTTTTTCATTATCTCTGGAATTCCTGGTGTTTTTAGAGAGTCTGTATTATACGGTCCCGGATATTTTCTATCTTTTGACTTCTTTAAGACTTTTTTAGCATTTATTCCATTCATACTGTGTACTCTTTATGTGATTTTACTTCTTAGGAAAAAGTATGTGTTGGTTTTTAGTGAGAAAGGAATATTAGACAAGCGATTTGTCTTGAGAAAGTTCTTTATTCCTTGGCGTGATGTTCTTTCTGCAGAAATTAAGAAAAAAGGAAAAAGTCGATATTATTTATATTTAAAATTGAAAAACCCTTCAAAAAAACAGGCAGACTTACTCAAAATCTCATTGAATAATTTAGATTGTGATATTATGGAACTTAATAATTTCTTGATTAGAATAAAAGCTGTTTTTTAATTGGGATGCCCAGCATTTTTATTGGAGAGCCAGTAAAAATGTGGACTGAGCAATAACCTTAAAATTATGTTTTATAAAATATCGGATAGGGATTTATTGAAAATAAGAAAGGAAATATTCCTAAACTATGGGATTCCCATACTTTTTTTCAATGGTTTTGAGAAATCACCATTTTTGGGCGCCTGCTATGGAAAAAATAATTTAGGAGGTTTGACTTATGATTTAATTCGTATTTCTGTAACTGGCTATTTGGAGAAAATCACAGTGCATATTTCAAAAGGGGATCGATATATTAAGATTTTCCTAAACATATTTGAAATAAAACCTAAAGCCGTAGAGACCAAAGAATTGGAGAGTGTTGATGGAATTAAATTTGATTTGCCTCCAAATTCTTTAACACAAATGCGACTAAGATCAGACGACTATAAAATTATACCTTGATTTTACTGGCTTTTTTGTCCTGCCCACAAGATTGGGTGCTATTTATCAAGATCGGGATTTGAACGGCAAGTAAAAAAATTGGAGAGATTGATCAGTCGTGATATGGGCAATATAGATTCTTTTGTCAAACGATGGCATGAGTTACACACTCCGGCTGTAACCGATCGGGAGGGAAACAGAAAGCAATAAATCGGGTTAGAGGATGAGTGTTTTATCGGTTTTAAATGTACTTTTACACAAAAACATTGAAGGAAGATACTCCACATTTTACTGCCGTTTTGCACTAAGTGCATCAGAGGGATTTTTAATAAATGTGACTATTGATATAATAATGCTGAAGATTTTTGTATTAATCTTAACAAGTGGATATGGATTTATGTACATCTTTCTACACCTCCGGCGGTATCAACTTATAGACCACAGGTGTCACGACACGGGACAACAAGGTAGAGCTGATCAACCCGCCGATCATGACGATGGCCAGGGGAGATATCAATGGATTGGAAGACCATGCGATAGGCAAAAGTCCACCGATTGCTGTCATGGATGTCAGGATAATCGGCAGGAAACGTATCTCTCCGGCCTTTTCGATGGCTTCGTTCAGTGCGACTCCTTCCCGGCGCAATTGATTGGTAAAGTCGACCAACAGGATCGTATTTTTCACTTCTATTCCTGCCAAAGCCACAATACCGATAGTTGCCACAAAAGACAGGGTATTGCCGGTAACCAAAAGAGCCAACACCGCTCCCACAATACCAAGCGGAATGACAGACAGGACAATCAACGTGCTCTTGAAAGTCTTAAATTCCAAGACCAACACGGCGATGAACATAAATATAGTGACGATGACAATGGTGCCGAAGCCCCCAAAGGCAGCTTCACGGCTTTCGACCTCCCCTCCCATCTCATACGAATATCCCAATGGAAAATCAAATGCATCCATCTGCTTGATGACGGCATTGATCACCTCATCGTTGCTGTACCCTTTCTTTACAAAAGAATTGACGGAGACTGTCCGCTCCTTGTTCTTGTGGTAAATACTGGATGGCGAAGACTCCAATTCCAACGTGGCCAATTGATTTAAGGGAATAGCCGTTCCCTCCACGTTATTGACGAAGAGGCCCTCCAGCGTGTGGATAGAAGCATACGCCTCACGGGGGACAGTGACCAATATTTCATAGTCATTGTTATCCGAATCGGGGTCCGAATACGTTCCGGCGACATAGCCGGCCAATGCTATCCTAACCGTCTGATCGATCGTAGTGGCAGGGACGCCAAACGCCATGGCCTTCTCCCTGTTGATACGGATGCGGAGGTCCGATTTGTTGTTCTTGATGGGATTGTTGACATATGCTGTGCCTTCGGTCGTTTTCAGCATATCTTCTATACGCAAAGCCAACTGTTGCAACGTATCCAGATTGTCCCCAAAAATCCGTACCTCTACCGGCGAAATCACCGGAACGCCCTGCTCAAAATCACGAACCTCGACCTTTGCACCCAGATAGGGAGACCATTGCTCTCGGAGCCGTTCGATCAGGGCAATTTTATCCTTGGATTTCACATCGTCGTGCAGCTGTACGAAAATATCGGCGTAGGATATATTTTCACCGGCCTGCTGCATATTGTAATAAATACTTGGATTGCCCTTACCCACATTGCTCGTAAAATATTTTACCTCCCCGATCTCTTTCAAGTCTCCTTCTATATGTCGGGTGATACTGTCCGTCGTCGCAAGATTGCCCTGCAGTGAGGTACGGATCTGAATCATAAACTGCGGTTTTTCGGATGGGGGAAACAGGCTAAAACCGATAACCGGAATGAGCCCCAATGATCCGAGGAATACAGCAAGGGCAATCCATGTCGTCTTGCCCGGATGCCGGAGTGCTGTATCTAGCAACTTGCCATAGGTATTGTGGATCCATTTCTGTAGGGTACGGAGGATAATATTTCCCCCTTCATCTGCATGGGGCTTCAGTATCTTGCTGGACAGAAACGGTACGATCAGCAGAGCGACAAACATGGATCCGATGACCGAGGCAATCACGGCTGTAGGCATGCTCCGTATGAAATCGCCGGCCATCTCAGGCATAAACATCAAGGGCATGAATGCGATGACCAAGGTGACCGTGCAGCCTACAACGGCCAATGCAATCTGTTCGGTTCCTTTGATAGCCGATTCGAGGCGGGAATATCCTTCACGCATCCAACGCTCAATATTCTCCACGACCACAATACTGTCATCCACGACCAGCCCCAAGGCGACCACAAATCCGACAATGCTCAACTGGTTCAATGAATAGCCCACGATATTCATCGTGATCAATCCCAATCCCAGGGATAATGGAATGGCAATCATCACGACAAGGGAAGCTCTCGTACCTAAGGGCAGTAGGGTAACCAATACGAGGCTGATCGCAATCAGAAAATCGATGCCCAAGCCGGTCAATCGTTTATTGACGTTGTTGCCCTGATCAAAGGAAAGGACCAGATCCACATTGTCCGGCAAGTGGTTTTTGAAGTTTGCTAATACGGTTTTGTACTGTTCTTGGGTATGCGAGATATTTTCGCCTTCCTTTTGGGCGGCATTGACCAGGACACATTGATAGCCATTGAGCCGTGTGATATGGGTATTCGTGCCAAATGAAGGATAGATATCCGCAATGTCCCGTAGCAATATATTACGGCCTTGTGCACTGGAAACAATCGTGTTTTGGATCTGCTCTATGCTTTGGTAACTGCCACTGGTCGTGACGCTAAAGGATCGTGTGCCGGCATCGATGCTTCCTCCCGGTATATTCAGGGTTTCGCTCTGCACGGCCTGTATGACCTGGTTCATCGGAATACGGAGTTCGGCCATTTTTGCTTGGTGCAGATCGATGCGTACCTGTTGATTGGGCAGTCCCGAAATCTCCACATTCTTCAGCGTTTTTATTTTTTCGAGTTCAGATTTGAGATCGTCGGCTAGCCGTTTCATCGTCGTTCGTGAGGCATTTTCCGAAACCAGGGCTACCTGGATGACACTGACATTGGTAGGATCTACCTTGAGCACTTCCATACTGTATATATTCTCCGGCAGCTCCGGGCGTGCAGCATTCAGTTCACGGACCAATTCCTGGTATTTTTCGTTATAGTCCGTTTTGAACTCGTATTCGACGAAAATGAAGGCAAGCCCGTTGTTGATCGTGGTCTTGATGTGTTTGATATTGTCCAAGCCATAAAACCTCGATTCCAAAGGTTTGACGATCAGGTTTTCCATATCCTTTGGACTGGTGCCGGGATAGACAACCACCACAGGGAAGCTCGAAGCCCTCATGTCGGGATCCTCGGCCCTTGGCATGGTCAGTATGGTGCTGATGGCTACTACCATGACCATGATCGCCATAATCAAGGTAAACTGGTAGTTTTTAATGGGATATTTGATCAAACTCATGATAAAAATTAAAGACAATAAAAAAACGTGTCATTGCGAGGAGCGGAACGACGCGGCAATCTGCGTTTTTCGCCCAATGAGATTGCTTCGTGCCTCGCAATGACTAAAAATTACTTTTTTATACGAATGACAGAACCGTCGACAAGATATGGACTACCCGACACAATAATGGATTCAATTCCTTCCAACCCCTTGATGACCGTTACGGCATCGTTATGGATATCGCCCAATATGACTTTTTGTTTTACAGCCGTCTTCCCGTCTTTGGTGACAAAAACATACGCCTCTTTTCCGTGGGCATCGACAAGCGATTCGTAAGGGATCTGCCAGCTGTGCTGCTCCTCTCCTTTCCCTTTGGTCATAATCATCTCCTTTTTGGATTACCGCCCATTGGGCATCGCCCACCCCTACCTTCAATGTCCACGTGCCTTTTGCTGCACCATTCACCTGCAGCACGGGTGTTCCCGGACCGACGACTTGCCCTTCGTTAGCCAGCTTGGCCAGGACATAGCCGGTCACCGGAGAGACAATATGCAGGTGCTGCTGGTTGTAGGTTACGGCATGGACATCCTGTTCGGCCAACTCCAAAGCCGATTTTGCATTTTGCATCTGTTCCAATGTGGCTACGCTATCGAGGTAGAGCTTCCTGGCACGTTCGTAATCCCGACGGGCCTTTTCCAAGGCGATATTGGCCTGCCCTACCATAGCATCGACCTCGACCGCCTGTACCGAAGCAAGGCGTTGTCCCTTACGGATCGCATCACCTTCTTTGACATATATCTTCGAGATCACACCGCCATTCTTGAATCCCAATAAAGTCTCATCATCGGTTGTAAAAATACCCGTGGCTTCCACCACTGAAAGTGCTCCGAGCTGCTGCAAGGGCATCAGCTTGACCGGTATGGTATCCTCGACCTGTATCGCAGAGGTACGTTCACCGCTACCGCTACAAGACGAAATCAGAGCCAGTGCTAGTATACAGTACGATATATAGTGTGCTTTCATATAAATTGAGATTTAGTATATATTTTTTAACCACATAGGGGCATAGTTTTGGATTTATATCCTTGATTGACCACTAGATAAGGATGCCAAGGCATAATGATAGTAGCAGATAGAGCTATGTTAGGGAATTTATATTCTCTATGTCTGCTTTTTGACACATTGAAAAGTCCTATATACCTATGTGGTTTCATTTTTTATGCAATTTGAATTTAATCAATCTAAAGAATAGGTTGCTGTTTCGCGTTCGAGTTTGGCCAATGCGGCCAGCCATTTGTACCGTGCAATATTCTCTGCCAAGCGGGCAGATGTAAATTGGGTGCGGGCATCTATGGTTTCTATATAGGTATTGACACCCTCGTTGAATCCGCGTTGGATAAGGCGTTGATACGTATCGGCAGCTTCTACCTGCTGTTTGGCCGACCGGTAATTTTTTTTGGTGGTGACAACTTCATTATATGCGACACGGGCAGCCAATTCCAGCTGTTGTTTCACTTGGGTCAATTGATTTTGCGTCTCGGCAACAGCGATCTGACTTTCCTTGATCTTGAGACGGTTTCGGTTGCCCTCAAAAATCGGAAATGTCAACTGTGCACCGATCATCAGGTATTGGGATTCTTTGTCGAAACGCATATTCTCGGCTTGGGATCCGGCATCGACAAAAGCATTTAGTTTTGGAAAAAAGACCTGCCGATTCATCTTTACCACGGTCTCCTGTACGTCAACCTGCCGGGCAAGCATGTCCAATTCTTCCCGTTCGTCTACCGACAGACCCAAGGAAGACTCTAGGGCCTGGTCGATATGGGGATTGCTCCCGAAGTCGATAGGATCAAGGGCCTCTCGATTGAGCAAGGTATTGAAATAGTATTGGGCATTGAGTCGCTGTTGCTCTGCTTCATTCAGTTGGGCTTCCACCTGTGCGATCTCGGCATCTGCCCGCACGACATAGGCATGGAGACCCTTGCCGGCGTCGAGCAGCTTTTGGTTGACGCGTTTGCCTTCCTTAGCCAATTGAAGGGAGTTCTGAAAGACTCCCACAGCATCGCAGGCACTCAAATAATTGTAATAAGCCTGCTTGATGTCCTTGACCAATTCCCGTTTATAGATCTCCAGGTCTGTCTCTTGCATACCGACCAACTTTTGATTGATGTCCTTATTATGTTTAATGTCTGTATTGATAAGCGGCATGGTCGCCCTAAACCGGGCGTCGTAATAATTACGAGGCAAGAAGTTTATCTTTTCATTGTCGATCTGCGGAAAAAGCTGGCTCTGTGTCAATTGATTGAGGGTGTTGTACACAGGATTCAACATATCCCCTACGGGCAACAATATAGCACGTCCCCCATTGGCCGTGGTGTAGGTCATATCAAAGGTCAGGTTGGGCAAGTACATACTGCGTGCGATATCCAAGGCATTCATGGCCTTCTGCAGGGAAAGGTTCTTTTGCGCAATGACCAGGTTATTTTCCAATCCCTGCCTGATGTATTGATCCAACCTGTCCTGTGCCCGAACAGGTATAACACAACTTACCAGACAAATAGTGTATAGAGCGTTTATTAATACTGTTCTCATTATTAACAGTGTTTATATTTTGACAAAAAAAATTATCTTAGCTTTTCCAACATAGCTACATACACCTGGAAGGTACTTTCGAGCAATACATCGAGATCTACGGCGACGTTTGACATCTCTCCAAGCTTCTGAAAGTGTCCTGTAATAAATAAGGATGCTAGGCCATGCACACTGCTCCAGGCCTGCAAGGACAGCAGTCCGGCATCCATACCTTGAAAATATCCGATTTGCTGACATTCACGTACAGTATGTTGCAGCAGGTCAAAAACCCGTTCGCCCTCTTCCCATTCATGCTCGACGCAATTGTTGTCCAAAAACTCCATGGGTTCTTTTTTCATAAAGAGAACTTCATAAAAATCAGGCTCTTCGACAGCAAAGGCCAAATAGGACTTTCCGAGTGCCTTGAGGCGTTCAAAAGGATTTTCGACATGCACCAGGGGTTCCATACGCTGATGCAGGATACGGAAACCCTCTTGATGCAGTGCGTAGACTATATCACTTTTGTCCTTGTAATAGAGGTAGATCGTCGTTGGGCTAAACTCGATCTCTTTCGCGATCTTACGGATCGAGGTGGCTTCTATCCCTTCTTGTACGAACAGTTTTTTTGCTGCTTCAAGAATTCGACCACGGAAGTCTTCCTTGTAACGTTGTTTTCTTTCCTTTATCCCCATAACAGCGCAAAGTTAATTAACACTGTTAAGTAAATCAAGGGAAATACAAATTTTTAATAAAAAAGACTACTTCAACAAATTCACTTCATAGAGATCCTTGCGTCTATCCTTCATGATCTTGACAGTACCATACTCATGCAGGTCACGTAAGGCATAGAGATCCACATCGGCTATGAGTACTGTCTCGGTATTGGGTGTTGCCTCGGCACGGATACCATTGTTGGGAAAGGCAAAGTCCGACGGTGTAAACACTGCCGACTGTGCGTATTGGATATCCATATTGTTGACCCTTGGCAGGTTGCCCACAGATCCTGCAATCGCCACATAGCACTCATTCTCGATAGCCCGGGCCTGTGCACAGGTCCGCACACGGGTGTAGCCATTCTGTGTATCGGTCATAAACGGAACGAAAAGAATCTGCATACCTTGATCCGCTAGGATACGGCTCAATTCCGGAAACTCCACATCATAACAGATCAACAAGCCTACCTTGCCACAGTCGGTATCAAACACCTTGACCTCGTTGCCGCCGACCATACCATAGTATTTAAATTCATTGGGCGTGATGTGTATCTTCCGATACGAATCCGATTGGCCATTTCGGTGACAAAGATAGGTCACGTTATAGAGTTTGCCCCGCTCTACTACAGGCATGGATCCGGCAATGATATTAACATTGTAAGACACCGCAAACTCCTGTATCCTACCGACGATTTCCTTGGTCAGTTCGGCCAATTTTTCCATTGCGGCACGTTCGGGCATATCGTTGTACGGACTCATCAAGGGCGTGTTGAAAAATTCGGGAAATAGGATAAAGTCTGCCCCATAATCACTGACGGCATCTACAAAAAATTCAATCTGATCGTAAAAATCATCAATGTCCTTGAAGAGCCGCATTTGCCATTGTACCAGTCCCAGACGTATGGTCTGTTTGGTAGGTGAATTGGACTTGGCATCCGGTTCGTAATAGATATTGTTCCATTCCAATAGTGTGGCATATTGCATGGATTCCGCATCATCCGGAAGGTAATGTTTCAGTATTTTTTTGACATGAAAATCATTGGACAGCTGAAAGGTCAACGTCGGATCATAAATCTCCTTCCGTTTCACACGTTCGATATACACACGTGGGCTGATGCTATCGGCATAGTTGTAGTAGTTGGGGATGCGTCCTCCGGCAACGATGCTTCGTAGGTTCATCTGCTCACATAGTTCTTTTCGGGCATCGTAGAGGCGCCTTCCCAAGCGTAATGAACGGTACTCGGGATGTACAAAGACCTCAATACCGTACAAGATATCACCATCATCGTCGTGCTTGGTAAACCGGCCACCATCGATGATCTCGTAATACTTCTCGTATATATTTGTATTCTTAGAATTGATGATCAAGGAAAGGGCACAGGCGACGACCTTACCATCTACCTCCACACAGATCTGTCCTTCGGGAAATAAGGCGATCAGATCATCAATATTGGCCCTTGACCATACCCCACCTGCACTGCCTTCATAGGCTTCTATCATAGATTCCTTCAGTCCGTCATAGTCTTTCTTGGTCAGGTTTCTTACTTGAATGTCCATATATCTGAATTTCTTATCTTTTACGTTTGTACGCTATCCTTCTCTTTCATACACCTTCAAACTATCTGAAGATACCTTTTGGCTGGAAACCAACCTTTCATTTCGCAGAACGGGAGATTTCACTCCTTCTCCCCAAGACAAAGTCCCGCCAAATACACGCGCTTCATCCCAGAGCCCGGCATCGACAAACATCTGTAGGGTCTTCACTCCACCTTCAATGATCACCGACTGTACATCCATCAGATAGAGCTGATACAAGATGTTTTGCGGTAGGTACAGGTCAAAATTCTCCAGCGCAATGTATTTGATATGCTCCTGCCAATCCGTCCTTTGGGCGTTGAAGACAATAGTCTCTGCCTCTGTATTGAAGATAGCCGAAGCAGGAGGAACGGAAAGATTCTTGTCGATCAATATCCGTTTAGGATTTCGTCCTTTCCATTTCCGAACCGTCAGGTTGGGATTGTCGATCAATGCTGTGTTTGCACCTACGAGGATCGCGTCTTCCTCGGATCGCCATTTGTGAACCAATTGTTTGCTCGCTGCATTGGTAATCCATTTTTGGGAATTGTCCAAAGGTGCAAAATAGCCATCAGCCGTCTCTGCCCATTTCAATATAACATAGGGTCGATGTTGATCTACACGGATAAAGAACCTTCGGTTGAGTTCTTTTGCTTCCTGCTCTAATAAACCGATATGCACTGATGCGCCAGAGTCTCTCAACTTTCTGATGCCTTCCCCGTTCACTTTGGCAAACGGATCTTGGCAGGCAATGTATATATTCTTGATCCCTGCATCGACCAACATATCGGCACAAGGCGGTGTCTTGCCATGGTGTGCACAAGGCTCCAGGCTGACATAGATCGTGCTCTCCTGCAACAAAACTCTTGCCCTCTCCTCTCCAAATCTCAATAGCACATCCCGTACAGCGTTGACTTCGGCATGAGGGCCACCATAGGGTGAGGTATATCCCTCTCCGATGATGCTGTCCCCAACGACAATCACGGCACCTACCATGGGATTGGGGGCGACACTACCCGCTCCCAATACGGCCAGTTCCAAGCAACGCTGCATGTATTTCTCGTGGATATCCATAAGACAAACTTAACAATAAATACCCAAACGACAGAGATATTGTCGTAAGTTTGTGGCATGAAAACCTTGGCCGAAATAGAGCAATGCTATCAACAGAAATTATCCTTTCTATACCCTAAGGAGGAGATCAGGCAACTCTTTCTCATCGTGGTGGAAAAAGTAATTTCCACAACTATTTCTCCGTATCCGATCCTTAAGGACAAAAGTGTAGAAGATCAAATAGCAGAGGAAATGCTGGACATTGCCGGACAGTTGGCTACAGGAAAACCTATCCAGCATATCCTCGGAGAAGCTCCATTTTATGGTTTGACATTTCACGTCTCGGAGGACACATTGATTCCCCGGCCCGAAACGGAAGAACTCGTACATCTGATCCTCGACAGACACAAAACGCAGTCTGGTCTACGCGTGATAGACATCGGTACCGGAAGCGGGTGTATAGCTGTCACGCTATCACATCACATGCAACAACCTGCTGTATGGGCCATGGACTTTTCGGACACTGCCTTGCAAATCGCGAAGATCAATGCCGAAAGATACCGGCATCCGGTGCAATTTTTAGGGGGAGATATACTGGAATGGGATGTTATTTTTGATAAAGAACAACAATTTGACATAGTGGTCAGTAATCCTCCCTATATCACCCTTGGCGAAAAAACACACATGCACAAGAACGTATTGGATTTTGAACCGGATACAGCATTATTTGTACCGGAGGAAGCTCCCTTGTTGTTTTACGACCATATTGCGGACTTTGCTTTGGCCCATTTGGACAAGAATGGATATCTGTATGTTGAAATCAATCAATATCTCAGTCAGGAAACAGCATCTTTGTTGGAGAAAAAAGGTTTTTGTGAGGTAAAGATACATCCGGATATCAACGGCGTGGATAGAATGATCAGTGCATATCTGGAGAAATAGTTATCTTTTTCAAACTGAAAGACAAAGACTTATTCGTCTTGTACAAAAAAATACGGTCAAGTATTTGGCATAAAACACAGATTTTTCTACCTTTGCAGCACTTCAGCCAACGAAGGATAGTCCTAACAAAGGGTTATGATTCGGTAGCTCAGCTGGTAGAGCAATACACTTTTAATGTATGGGTCCTGGGTTCGAATCCCAGCCGAATCACAAACGCAACCGAATGCCCGACAATAGTCGGGTTTTCT
>Ga0182746_1002588_pt1 | contig 13577 bp, 11 predicted proteins | sample eDN3rd30CBELigOP_FD_128881 | JGI IMG/M metagenome (GOLD analysis project Ga0182746, IMG submission 128881) | Enriched Organic Plus compost microbial communities from Emeryville, California, USA - eDNA 3rd pass 30_C BE-Lig OP (version 2) (version 2) ... | reverse complement strand
CGACGTCCTGATACTCCCGGCCCCCCGACAGCACCAGCACCGGATCACCCGGCGTCGGATCCACGTCCAACCCCACCGGCGACCAGTCGCTCGGACGCGACATCAGTCGTCTCCGGCGAGCGCCTTGGCCATGTCGGCGTCCGTCTGCGTGAACGCGTCGGCGACCTGGGTCGCGCTGTCGGCCAGCAGGCGCAGGTTCTCGGTCATCTTGCCGCGGGTGTCGTCCCACTTGTGGGCGAAGTCCCGCACGGTCTTGGCGAGGTGGTCGTGCCCGACCGCCTCCGCGATGCGGTCGCTGTGCGCGTTCGCGTCCTCGAACTCGTCCGCCACCCGCGTCAGGTTCGTGCCCAGCTCGGTCACCGCGTCCAGGTCCAGCTTCAGATCGGCCATCGACCCCCACCCCCTCCTGGCCCGCGAGCATAGCGGGCGGCCCTTCCTTCGACGATGGGGAGAACTCCCCATGACCTGCGGAGATCCCCGTCGCACGACCGTAGCGAACGGGAGCGACAGGGGCGTGGCGTCGTCCACAGCGCCGCCGGGCCAGATGGCCCGCGACGGCGACGGCCGGCCGTGCGAGCCACCGACTAGACTCGGACGGCCCACACCATCGTTCTCGAAAGGACACCTCCGTGCTCCGCACCCACACGGCCGGCTCGCTCCGAGCCGACCACATCGGTCAGACCGTCACCCTCACGGGCTGGGTCGACCGGCGCCGGGATCACGGGGGAGTGGCGTTCATCGACCTGCGTGACGCGTCGGGCATCGCCCAGGTCGTGATCCGCGACGAGGCCGTCGCGCACCCGCTGCGCGCGGAGTTCGTCCTCCAGGTGACGGGCGAGGTCTCGCGCCGCCCCGACGGCAACGAGAACCCGCACCTCGCCACGGGCGAGATCGAGCTGGTGGCGAGCGACGTCGTCGTCCTCAACGAGTCCGCGCCGCTGCCGTTCCAGGTCTCGACCGCGCTCGAGGGGACCGAGACGATCGGCGAGGAGGCGCGCCTCAAGCACCGCTACCTCGACCTGCGCCGTCCGACGCCGGCGCACGCGCTCCGCCTGCGCGCCAAGGCCAACCAGGCGGCCCGCCGCGTGCTCGACGCGCACGACTTCGTCGAGGTCGAGACCCCGACGCTGACCCGCTCGACCCCCGAGGGTGCCCGCGACTTCGTCGTGCCGGCCCGTCTGGCGCCGGGGAGCTGGTACGCGCTGCCGCAGTCGCCGCAGCTCTTCAAGCAGCTCCTCATGGTCGCCGGGCTCGAGCGGTACTACCAGATCGCCCGCTGCTACCGCGACGAGGACTTCCGTGCGGACCGCCAGCCCGAGTTCACGCAGCTGGACGTCGAGCTGAGCTTCGTCGAGCAGGACGACGTGATCGCGCTCGGCGAGGAGATCCTCACCGCGCTGTGGGACCTCATCGGCTACCGCATCCCGACGCCGATCCCGCGCATGACGTTCGCCGACGCGATGCGGCTGTACGGGAGCGACAAGCCGGACCTGCGTTTCGGCAACCCGCTCGTCGAGCTCACCGACTACTTCAAGGACACCCCGTTCCGGGTCTTCCAGGCGCCGTACGTGGGCGCCGTCGTCATGCCGGGCGGGGCGTCGCAGCCGCGGCGCCAGTTCGACGCCTGGCAGGAGTGGGCCAAGCAGCGCGGCGCCAAGGGTCTCGCGTACGTGACGTTCGCCGAGGACGGCACGCTCGCCGGCCCGGTCGCCAAGAACCTGTCGGACGCCGAGCGCGAGGGTCTGCGCGAGGCGACGGGCGCGAACCCCGGCGACGCGGTCTTCTTCGCCGCGGGCAAGGTCACGCAGTCGCGCGAGCTCCTGGGCGCCGCGCGCCTCGAGATCGCGAAGCGCACGGGCATGATCGAGGAGGGTTCCTGGGCGTTCGTCTGGGTCGTCGACGCGCCGCTGTTCAAGCCGACGGGCGAGGACGACGACGTGGCCGTCGGCGAGGGTGCCTGGACCGCCGTGCACCACGCCTTCACGAGCCCGACGCCGGAGTGGATCGACACGTTCGAGCAGGACCCGGGCAACGCGCTCGCCTACGCGTACGACATCGTGTGCAACGGCAACGAGATCGGCGGCGGCTCGATCCGTATCCACCGTCGCGACGTGCAGGAGCGCGTCTTCGAGGTCATGGGCATCGACGAGGTGCAGGCGCAGGAGAAGTTCGGCTTCCTCCTCGACGCGTTCCAGTTCGGCGCCCCGCCGCACGGCGGGATCGCGTTCGGCTGGGACCGGATCGTCGCGCTCCTGACCGACTCCGAGTCGATCCGCGACGTCATCGCGTTCCCGAAGTCGGGCGGCGGCTACGACCCGCTGACGGGAGCGCCCGCACCGATCACCGCCGAGCAGCGCAAGGAGGCGGGCGTCGACGCGAAGCCCGCCGAGAAGCGCCGCGACGGCGACGCACCCGCCGGGGAGCCCGCCCCGGCCGCCTGACACCCGCCCCCCGCAGGCCCGCGCTCTCTACCCGAGACCGCGGGCCTGCGGCGTCTAGCGTGACGGCATGACGACACCGCCGGTCTCCGTCGACCCCGCCGTCCTGGCCGCGGGCGCCGTGCGCGCCGAGCTCGAGGGTCCGGTCCTGACCGTGACGCTCGACCGGCCGGAGGCGCGCAACGCCCAGACGCCCGCCACGTGGCGCGCGCTCGCCGCGGTCGGGGAGGCGCTCCCGCCCGAGGTGCGGGTCGTCGTCCTGCGTGGCGCCGGCGCGTCGTTCTCCGCGGGGCTGGACCGCGCGATGCTCGCGCCCGGCGGCATCCCCGGGGAGCCGAGCCTCACGGACCTCGTGACGGCGGGCGAGGAGCGCACGGTCGCCGCCGTCGCGGAGTACCAGCGCGCGTTCACCTGGTGGCGCCGCGTCGGCGCCGTGACGGTCGCGGTGGTCCAGGGCCACGCCGTGGGTGCCGGGTTCCAGCTCGCGCTCGCGTGCGACCTGCGCGTGCTCGCCGACGACGCCCGGCTGAGCCTGCGTGAGGTGCAGCTCGGGCTCGTCCCCGACCTGGGCGGCACGAGGCCTCTCGTGGAGCTCGTGGGCCCGGCCCGGGCGCTCGAGATCGCCGCGACCGGCCGGTGGGTCGATGCCGCGGAGGCGGCACGGATCGGGCTGGCGAACGCGGTCGTCCCGGCGGACGCCCTCGACGACGCCGTCCGCGACCTCGTGGCGGCCCTGATCGCCCCTCCCGCCGGTGCGGTACGCGCGGTGACGGCGCTCGTGCGTGGCGCGGGTGGGCGGACCGTCGACGAGCAGCTCGCCGCGGAGCGGGCCGCGCAGGCGGCGCGGCTGCGCGACCTCGCGCGCCTCAGCTGACCGGGCCCTCCCAGCCCCAGCGGGGGAGCCGGAGGTCGTCGGGGACGTCGGCGGGTGTCGGCCAGCCGTGGTTCACGAGCTCGTTCGACCACACGAACCAGCGGGACAGCGTGCCGCGGAGCGCCGGGTCCTCGGGGATGCCGGCGTCGTCGAGGGCCAGGGCGAAGCAGGCCGCGGCCGCGGCGTCGAGAGCGTCGTGGGGGCCGTTGCCCGAGTGGGCGCGCACCACGTCGGCCTCGGTGCCGAGCGCGGAGGTGTACGCGGGCGGTCCGCCGAGGGACTCGCCCCAGTAGGCGGCGAGCCGCTCGGCGTGCTGCGGGTGGATCCGCCCGTGCGTGAACGGGTGCGCCGCCTCCGGGTCGGCGAGGCATCGTGCGTGCCAGGCCCGCGCCAGCGCGAGCATCGCGGGCGCGCCGCCGCACGCCTCGAACACGGTGGGGCGCTGGTCCCGGCCGCGCCCCGCGCCGTCGGCGGGGACGCTGCGCTGCGGCTCGCTCATGCCCACCACGGTACGTGCGCGGCGCCGCCCCGGACAGGGTGGTCAGGACCGGACGACGCCCCGGGTCGACAGCCGCTTGAGCCAGCGCGGGCCCCACCAGTTGGCGCGGCCGAGCAGCGTCATGGTGGCCGGGACGAGCAGCATGCGGACGATCGTCGCGTCGATGAAGACGGCGACCGCGAGCGCGAACCCGATCTCCTTGGTGACGAGCAGGCGCCCGGCCGCGAACCCCGCGAACACGACGATGATGATCGCCGCGGCGCTCGTGATGATGCGGCCAGAGCGCTGCAGGCCCAGCCGGACCGACTCGCGCGGCGAGACGCCCGCGTCGTGGAGCTCCTTGATCCGGGAGAGCAGGAAGACCTCGTAGTCCATCGCCAGCCCGAAGGCGAACGCCAGGACGAGCGCGACCACGTAGACCTCGATGCCGCCGGTGCTCGTGAAGTCGAGCAGGCCGGACAGGTGCCCGTCCTGGAAGACCCACACCAGCACGCCGAGGGACGCGAAGATCGACAGGGCGTTGGTCAGCAGGGCCTTGATAGGCAGGACCACGGACCCCGTCATGAGCGCGAGGAGCACGAACGTCGCGAGGGCGATGATCCCGACCGCCCACCACAGGCGGTCGGCGAGGGCCGCCGTGAAGTCGACCTGGCCCGCGGCCTGGCCGGTCACGTCGAAGGTCGTCGTGACGCCCTGGTCACGCAGGTCCCGGATCTCGTGGACGACGTCGACGACCGCGGCGCTCCCGGGGTCGTGGTCCGTCGTGCGGACCCCGAGGACGGCGATGCCGTCGCCCTGCGTGGGCGGGTCGACCGACTGGACGCCGTCGAGCACGGCGATCTTGCCGGCGAGCTGCTTGGCCTCGTCCTCGGTGCCCTGCACGACCACGCGGAGCTCGGGGCTGCGCGAGGCGGGGTACTGGTCGGAGAGCTCGGCGACGAACTGCCGGGACTCGCTGTCGGACGGCAGGAGCTCGATGCCGGAGTTCCGGAGCTGCAGCCCGGCCGCGGGTGCCGCCAGCACTGCGAGCACGGCGACGCAGCCGATGAGTACGAGCCACGGGTGCCGTTGGACGCGGGCGGCGAGGCGCGAGAACACGCCCTCGTCCGACGACACGTCGGACGTGCGGGCGAGCACCGCGCGGAGTCCAGGGACCCTGCCGATGACACCGGGCCGGGCGAGACGCGTCCCCGACATGCGCAGCAGCGCGGGCACGAGCGTGAGGGCCGTCGCGAGCGACAGGAGGATGATCGCGACGCCGGCGATGCCGATGGCCCGCATGAGCTCGGGCTCGAAGATCGCGAGGGTCGCGATGGAGATCGCGACGGTGAGCGCCGAGAACGCGACCGTGCGCCCCGCGGTCGAGACGGTCGCGACGAGCGCCTCGTGCGCGCTGCCCGAGCGGCCCCCGCGGCGGCGTCGGCGGGGCGCGGTGCCGTCGTCGGGCGCCTCGACGCGCGCGAGCTCCTCGCGGTACCTCGAGACCACGAGCAGCCCGTAGTCGATCGAGAGGCCGATGCCGAGGACGGTCACGACGTTGATGACCGTCGCGTCGACGTCGAGCACGTACGTGAGCAGGTAGAGCACGCCGAAGCCGCAGCCGATCGACGCGAGCGCGCCGAGGATCGGCATGCTCGCGGCGAGGAGCCCCCCGAAGACGAGGACCATGATCACGAGCGCGACGGGGAGCGCGATCGCCTCGCCCGTCCGCAGGTCCTTCTCGAGCTGGTCCGTGATCGCGTGCACGACGAGGTCGTCGCTCGAGACGAGCACCGTGGCGTCCGGCGCGACGGCGGCGACGTCCGCGGGGATCTCCCGCAGCCGTGCGACGACGGCGTCCTCGGCGGCCTTGGTCTGGGCGTCGCTCAGCGACGTCTTGAGGTCGACCACCACGATGAAGCCCTGGCCGTCCTGCGCGATCAGAGGCTTCGCGGCGTCGGACCGGGGACCGTCGGGCAGGACGAACGGGTCGATGACGGCGTCGACGCCGTCGGTGCCGGTCAGGTCCTCGTGGAGCGGGCCGAGCGCGGTCGCGAGGCCCTTGGTGGTGGGCGGCGCGTCGTCGACGATCGCGGTGATGCTGACGGCCTGCTCGCTCGACGAGCCGATGAGCGCCAGACCGGTCGCGCTCTCGGAGCCGCTGACCTGCGGCTCGCCCGAGGTCACGCGGTCGAACAGACCCCCGTCGGAGCCCAGCCCGGCGACGGCGACCAGGTACGAGACCGCGGCGACGACCACCCAGGCGGCGACGGCGCGGAGCGGGTGCCGCGCGACGGCGCGGCCGAGGCTGGCGAACACGGGGTCAGCATTCCATCCCGCGCGAGGGCGCGTCACGCCCGCGGCGCGCCCTCGCGTGCCCGCGGACGGCCGCCGCGTGCCCGCGGTGTGGGCCGCGCTGCGTACGCTCGTGCCCATGGACGTGCTCGGGGACCTGTTCGACGCGGCCTCGACCGGCCCCACGGGCCTGCCCGAGGTCCCGGCGTCCGCGCCCCTCGCCGTCCGGATGCGCCCGCGGACGCTCGACGAGGTCGTGGGGCAGGCGCACCTCCTGCGACCGGGCTCGCCGCTGCGCCGCCTGGTGGACGACGCCGCGGGGGACGCAGGGCGCGCTGCGCCGTCGTCGGTGATCCTCTGGGGTCCCCCGGGGACGGGCAAGACGACGCTCGCCTACCTCGTCGCGCGGTCGTCGGGCCGGCGTTTCGTGGAGCTCTCCGCGGTGACGGCGGGCGTCAAGGACCTGCGTGCCGTGATCGACGACGCCCGGCGCCGGCTCGTCAACGGGGGCCAGGAGACCGTCCTCTTCGTGGACGAGGTGCACCGGTTCTCCAAGACGCAGCAGGACGCGCTCCTGCCGAGCGTCGAGAACCGCTGGGTCACGCTCGTCGCCGCGACCACGGAGAACCCCAGCTTCTCCGTGAACGCCCCGCTGCTGTCCCGCTCGCTCCTGCTGACGCTCGAGCCGCTCACGGGCGACGACGTCCGGGCGGTCGTGCGGCGCGCCCTCGACGACGAGCGCGGGCTGGCGGGCTCGGTCGTGCTCGAGGAGGACGCGGAGGACCACCTGCTCCGCCTCGCGGGCGGGGACGCGCGCAAGGCGCTGACCATCCTCGAGGCCGCGGCGGGCGCGGCCCTCTCGGGGACCGGTCCGGGCACCGGGACCCCGGGCGTCGACCTCGAGACCATCGAGCGCGCCGTGGACGTCGCTGCCGTGCGCTACGACCGCGACGGCGACCAGCACTACGACGTCGTGTCCGCGTTCATCAAGTCGATCCGTGGGTCGGACGTGGACGCCGCGCTGCACTACCTCGCGCGCATGGTCGCGGCGGGGGAGGACCCGCGCTTCATCGCCCGGCGGCTCGTGATCTCGGCGGCGGAGGACGTCGGCATGGCCGACCCCTCGGCGCTGCAGACGGCGGTCGCGGCCGCGCAGGCGGTCGCGTTCATCGGGATGCCCGAGGGGCGGATCGTGCTCGCGGAGGCCGTGGTGCACCTGGCCACCGCACCCAAGTCGAACGCCGCGTACCTCGGGGTCGACGCGGCCCTCGCCGACATCCGGGCGGGCCGGGTGGGGACGGTCCCGCCGCACCTGCGGGACGCGCACTACGCCGGCGCCGAGCGGCTCGGCCACGGGGACGGCTACCGCTACGCGCACGACGCGCCGCACGCCGTCGCCGCGCAGCAGTACCTGCCCGACGAGCTCGTCGGGCGCCGCTACTACGAGCCGAACGACCGGGGCTACGAGCGCCAGGTGCAGGAGCGGCTCGCACGCATCCGGCAGATCCTCGACGGCGACTGACCGGGTCGGGCGACGCGGGAGCCCCCGGCCCGGGCCAGGGCGTTCCCTGACCCGGAGCGGCGTGGGGTAAGATCGACGGGTTGCCCGTTCGGGCGACCCCTGGGACCTCGGCCCCGTAGCCCACCTCCTCGCGCACCCCTCTCCGGGTCGAGACGGCGTGCGGCTCATCGGCTGGTCCAGCACCGCCGGTCCTCCCGACCGCCCGGTGCGACGTCAGAACACGACAGGAAGAGAAGGAACCACCGTGTCCTCTGTGACCCGCTCGCGCCGTCAGGTGCGCCTGAGCCGTGCGCTCGGCATCGCCCTGACCCCGAAGGCCGTCAAGCACTTCGAGAAGCGCCCCTACCCGCCCGGCGAGCACGGCCGCGCCCGCCGCCGCACCGAGTCCGACTACGCCGTCCGTCTGCGCGAGAAGCAGCGTCTGCGTGCGCAGTACGCGCTCCGCGAGAAGCAGCTCGCCCGTGCGTACGAGGAGGCCCGCAAGGACAAGGGGCTGACCGGTGAGGCGCTCGTCGAGAACCTCGAGACGCGTCTCGACGCGCTCGTGCTCCGCTCCGGCTTCGCCCGCACGATCCTGCAGGCCCGCCAGGCCGTGGTGCACCGCCACATCCTCGTGGACGGCAAGATCGTCGACCGCCCGTCCTTCCGCGTGAAGCCGGGCCAGACCATCCAGGTCAAGCCGAAGAGCCAGGCGACCACGCCGTTCCAGGTCGCCGCCGCCGGCGCGCACCGCGACGTGCTCCCCGCCGTCCCGGGCTACCTGGACGTCCAGCTCGAGAAGCTCACCGCGCAGCTGACGCGCCGCCCGAAGCGCGCCGAGGTCCCCGTGACCTGCGAGGTCCAGCTCGTCGTCGAGTACTACGCGCGCTGACCCAGCCCGCCACACGTCGGACGCCCCGCTTGCCCGCTCAGGTGCGAGCGGGGCGTCCGTGTGTCCGGACCCCGTCCGCGGCACCGTGCGCACGACGCGCGGGCGCGGGCCGGCCGGGCGCCGCACGAGCACGGCCACCTCGGTAAGGTGGCGTCGCGGCCCGCTCCGGGTCGCGCACCCGGACAGAGATGAGGGAGCACATGAGCGTCGGTGACGTGGCCGGTCTGATCGCGGCGATCGCGTTCGTCCTGCTGGTCGGGTTCCTCGCGGTCCCCCTGCTCAAGCTGGGGCGCGTGCTCGACGAGACGCGCGACTCCGTGCGGCAGATCACCGAGCACTCGGTGCCGATCCTCGACGAGGCGGCGACGACGGTCGCGTCGACCAACGGGCAGCTCGCCAAGGTCGACGTCATCACGACGTCCGCGGCCCAGGTCAGCGAGAACGTCTCGGCGCTGACGGGCCTGTACGCCGCGACGGTGGGACGCCCGCTCGTCAAGGTCGCCGCGTTCAGCTACGGCGTCCGCAAGGCGTTCGCCCGGGCGTCGGGCCGTGCCTCCGGCGGTGCCGCGTGAGGCGCCTCTTCTGGATCGGGGTCGGCGTCGCGGTGACCGTCGTCGTCGTCCGCCAGGGCCGCAAGGTCGTCGCCCGCTACGCCCCGGCCTCGCTCGTGGACCAGGCGACCGACCGCGCGAACGCCGTCGGCGGCCGCGCCGTGACGTTCGTCCGGACGTTCGGCGAGGAGTTCCGGACGGCGCGTGACGAGCGCGAGGCCGAGCTCGAGGCCGCGCTGCTCGCGGAGGGCCAGCCCGCGCCCGACGACGTGCGCCGCGCACGCGCCGAAGGCCGTCGGCCGGGCGACGCGAAGCCGGCCGAGCCGGGCGCCGTCCCGCGCGACGAGGAAGATCCCGACGTGGGTTACGCGTTCTTCTGACGCGGGACCGTCACGCCGCCCGCCCCTGACATCCCCCCTGCACGACCGGCCCGCCCCCGCGGGCCCTCCCGACCCGACGAAGGACACCATGCGTACCGCCGAGATCCGCAAGCGCTGGCTCGACTACTTCGAGGCCAACGGCCACACCGTCGTGCCGTCGGCCTCCCTGATCTCCCCGGACCCGTCGACGCTGTTCACGATCGCGGGCATGGTGCCGTTCATCCCGTACATGACCGCGGAGCAGACGCCCCCGTGGAACCGCGCGACCAGCGTCCAGAAGTGCGTGCGCACGCTCGACATCGACGAGGTCGGCAAGACGACGCGTCACGGCACGTTCTTCCAGATGAACGGGAACTTCTCGTTCGGCGACTACTTCAAGGAAGGCGCCATCACCTACGCGTGGGACCTGGTCACGGGTTCGCGCGACGAGGGGAAGTACGGCTTCGACCCCGACACCGTGTGGGTCACCGTCTACCACGAGGACCACGAGGCGCGTGAGCTGTGGAAGCGCATCGCGGGCCTGCCCGACGAGCGCATCCAGTCGCGCGGCAAGAAGGACAACTACTGGTCCACGGGCCAGCCCGGCCCCGCCGGGCCCTGCTCGGAGATCTACATCGACCGCGGGCCGGAGTTCGGTCGCGAGGGCGGCCCCGTCGTCGACGAGGACCGCTACCTCGAGATCTGGAACCTCGTGTTCATGCAGTACGCCATCGACGAGGTGAAGTCGAAGGAGGAGTTCCGCATCCTCGGGGAGCTCCAGCGCAAGAACATCGACACGGGCATGGGCCTCGAGCGCGTCGCCTACCTGCTCCAGGGCAAGGACAACCTGTACGAGATCGACGAGGTCTTCCCGGTCATCGCCGCCGCCGCGGAGCTGTCCGGCAAGACGTACGGCGCCGTGCACGACGACGACGTGCGCATGCGCGTCGTGGCCGACCACGTCCGCTCGGCGCTCATGATCATCGGCGACGGCGTGCGGCCCTCGAACGAGGGCCGCGGGTACGTGCTGCGCCGCCTGCTGCGCCGCTCCGTGCGCGCGATGCGCCTGCTCGGCGTCGACGAGCCGTCGCTGCCGTCGCTGCTTCCCGTGAGCCGTGACGCGATGTCGCCGTCGTACCCGGAGCTGGCTACCGACTTCGAGCGGCTCTCGCAGGTCGCGTACGCCGAGGAGGACGCCTTCCGCCGCACGCTCGCGTCCGGGACGACGATCCTCGACACGGCCGTCCGCAAGCTCAAGGAGACGGCGAGCACCGGCCAGGTCCCGGTGCTCGGAGGCGACCAGGCGTTCGCGCTCCACGACACGTACGGCTTCCCGATCGACCTCACGCTCGAGATGGCGGCCGAGCAGGGCGTCCAGGTCGACGAGAACGCGTTCCGTCGGCTCATGTCCGAGCAGCGGCAGCGGGCGCGCGAGGACGCCCTCGCCAAGCGCCGGGGCGGCGCCGACCTCGCGGCCTACCAGGAGATCGACAAGGGCCTCGACAAGCCCGTCGAGTTCCTGGGGTACACGGACACGACGGCGGAGGTCGGCATCGTCGGCCTGCTCGTCGACGGCGTGCCCGCGCCCGCCGCGACCGCGCCCGCCGACGTCGAGGTCGTCCTCGACCGCACGCCGTTCTACGCCGAGGCCGGCGGCCAGCTCGCCGACCACGGGACCATCGTGCTCGACGGCGGCGCCTCGATCGAGGTGGACGACGTCCAGCGCCCCGTGAAGGGGCTCTCGGTGCACCGCGGCCGCCTCGTCGAGGGGACCGTCGCGCTCGGCGACCGGGGGACCGGCTCCATCGACCTCGGCCGCCGCAAGGCGATCAGCAAGGCGCACAGCGCCACCCACATGATCCACAAGGCGCTGCACGAGTCCGTCGGCGAGGACCGCACCCAGGCCGGCTCGGAGAACTCGCCGAGCCGCGTCCGGTTCGACTTCCGCTCGTCGTCGGCCGTGCCGCAGAGCGCGCTCGCGGAGATCGAGGAGCGCGTGAACTCGCGGCTCATCGAGAACCTCGAGGTCACCGACCAGGTCATGCCGATCGCGGAGGCCAAGTCGCTCGGCGCGATGGCGCTGTTCGGCGAGAAGTACGGCGACCGCGTGCGCGTGGTCTCGATCGGCGGCGACTGGTCGCGCGAGCTGTGCGCGGGCACGCACGTCAAGCAGTCCGGCGAGATCGGCCGCGTGACGCTGCTCGGGGAGTCGTCGGTGGGCTCGGGCGTCCGGCGCGTCGAGGCGCTCGTCGGCGACGGCGCGTACGGCTTCCAGGCGAAGGAGCACGCGCTCGTCGGGCAGCTCACGCAGCTCCTGGGCGCTCGCCCGGACGAGCTCTCCGAGCGCGTGTCGTCGCTGGTCACGCGCCTGCGCGACGCCGAGAAGGAGCTCGCGGGCGTGCGCCAGGCGCAGCTGCTCGCGGCCGCCGGCACGCTCGCCGCGGGGGCCGCCCAGGTGGGCTCGGTCCGTGTCGTGACCCACGACGCGGGCGAGGTCGCGTCCGCCGACGACCTGCGTGCTCTCGCGCTCGACGTCCGCTCGCGCCTCGGCGAGGCCGACCCGGCCGTCGTGGCCGTCGCCGGCGTCGCCAAGGGGCGGCCGCTCGTCGTGGCGGCCACGAACGCCTCCGCCCGCCAGGCCGGCGTGCGCGCCGGCGCCCTGGTCAAGGCCGCGTCCGGCGTCCTCGGTGGTGGCGGTGGCGGCAAGGACGACGTCGCCCAGGGCGGCGGCCAGGACGCCGCGGCGGTGCCCGCGGCGCTCGACGCCGTCCGTGACGCGGTGGCCGCGCAGGCGTCGTGACTCTCGAACGTGGCCCGCGCCTCGCGATCGACGTGGGGACCGTCCGGGTCGGGCTCGCCACGAGCGACCCGGACGGTCTCGTCGCGACCCCGGTGGAGACCCTCCGACGGGACGAGGCGGGGCGTTCCGACGTCCGGCGCATCGTGGACGAGGTGGTCGAGCGAGGTGCACGTGTCGTGTACGTCGGCCTGCCTCGACACCTCTCCGGGGCCGAGGGTGCTTCCGCACAGGCCGCTCGCGCGTACGCTGGAACGATCGCGCGAGCGATCGACCCGGTGCCCGTCCACCTCGTGGACGAGCGCATGTCGTCCGTGAGCGCCCACCGTTCCATGCAGGAGGCGGGTCGTCCCGGCCGGAAGCAGCGGTCCGTGGTCGACCAGGTGGCGGCGGTTATCATCCTCCAGACCGCCCTCGACGCCGAGCGTCGCGTCGGGGAGCGGGCGGGCGAGCTCGTCACCGGATGAGCCCGTCGAGGCACACGCAGGGGGAGCACGACCAGACGACGACGAGAAAGAGGTTGGACGGCATGACGGACCTGTTCTCGGCACCACCGCCGACGACGACCGGCCCCGCACCCGTTCCTTCTCGCAGCGCGCAGCGGCGCAACCAGAAGGCGTCTGCCGCGGCCCGTCGTCGGCGTCGTCGTCGCCGGATCGTCGTGCTCTTCCTGGCGCTCGTGGTCGTCGGCGGCGCCGGCTGGTACGTGTACAACCACGTGCTTCCCGGCCTGTCGATCGGGAGCCTCCACCCCAAGGCCGAGGACTACGCCGGGCCGGGGACCGGCTCGGTCGAGATCACGGTCAACCCGGGCGACTCCGGCACCGCGATCGGCGAGACGCTCGTCGAGGCCGGTGTGGTGAAGAGCGTCAAGGCGTTCACCAACGCCTACAGCGCCAACGTCAACGCCGCGGGCATCCAGCCCGGCGTCTACACCGTCCGCAAGGAGATGAAGGCCGCCGACGCCGTCGCGCTCCTCGCCTCGAACAACGGCCGCGTCGAGTACCAGGTCACGATCCCCGAGGGCTACACGGCGGACCAGGCGATCACGCGGGCCAGCAGCGTCACGGGCATCTCGGCGGCGCAGTTCGAGAAGGCCAAGAAGAACACCAAGGCCACGGGCCTGCCGTCCGTCGCGAAGGGCAACTACGAGGGCTGGCTGTACCCGGCCACGTACTCGTTCGACCCCGACGTGACCGCGACCGAGATCCTCAACCAGATGGTCGCGCAGACCAAGGCCGAGCTGAAGAAGCTCAAGGTCCCGTCCGCGGACCAGGAAGAGGTCCTGATCAAGGCGTCGATCGTCGAGCGCGAGGTCTCACGGGACAAGGACCGGCCGAAGGTCGCGCGGGCGATCGAGAACCGGCTCGCGCCGAACGGGCCGACCGGCGG
>Ga0182746_1002586_pt1 | contig 13582 bp, 11 predicted proteins | sample eDN3rd30CBELigOP_FD_128881 | JGI IMG/M metagenome (GOLD analysis project Ga0182746, IMG submission 128881) | Enriched Organic Plus compost microbial communities from Emeryville, California, USA - eDNA 3rd pass 30_C BE-Lig OP (version 2) (version 2) ... | reverse complement strand
CGCTCCGCCAGCCAGCGCGCGACATGCAGGCCGGACTGGTGATGCCGCCGCAGCCGCACGTCGAGTGTCCGCAATCCGCGCTGGGCGAGATAGATGTCGTCCGGGCCGACACAGATGCCGAGCAGCAGCGTGGTGTCGCGCAGCGCTTTCCATGTGGATTCATTGGCGGACACGGTGCCGATCATCAGGTCGGAATGACCGCCGAGATATTTCGTGCCGGCCTGGATCGAAAGATCGACGCCTTTGCCGAAGGCGTCGAAGAACAGCGGCGTCGCCCAGGTGTTGTCCATCAGCACCACCGCGCCATGCCGGTGTGCGATCTCCGCAATCGCCGGGATGTCCTGCATCTCGAAGCTTTGCGAGCCCGGCGCTTCGGTGAAGATGGCGCGCGTGTTCGGCTGGAACAGCGCCGCGATGCCGTCGCCGATCAGCGGATCATAATAGGTCGTGGTGACGCCGAGCCGCGCGAGCACCGTGTCGCAGACATTGCGGGTGGGGCGATAGATCGTATCGGCGACCAGGATGTGGTCGCCGGTCTTCACCACCGACAGCAGCGCGGTGGAGATCGCCGACAGGCCCGACGGCATCAGCGCGACGCCGGCGCATAGCGGACCTTCCAGTTCCCGGAGCGCCTCGGTGAGCGCCTCCGATGTCGGCGTGGCGACGCGGCCATACTGGTAGCGCGAGCGATGGGCGACGAGGTCCTCCGCGCTGGCATAGAGCACCGTGGAGGCGTGATAGACCGGCGGATTGACGAAGCCATGGTGCGCCATGGGGTCGCGCCCGCCGGTGACGATGCGCGTGGCCGGTTTGAGGCGAAGGGACGTTTGGTCGTCGTTTTTCCGTCCGGTCATGCGCAAATAGCCCTCTCGCGACGGTTATGTGTCAGAATCCACCTATGAAAAACGGACATCCACTGGTGCGAACCGGACGTCAACCCCTTGACCCGGCAGCGTGATCGTTCTGTGATATCGGCCATGTATGTGTGGCGCCCAGCCTGGGATGCCGCACGTCCTGCCGGGCGCGAGTCCTCCGGGCATCGGTGGTGGGCGGCCATGCCGGTTCAGATTGTTTGAAAGGGATTGTACGATGACACGCGTCGTCACTGTGGTGGGTATTGTTCTGGCGATGACTCTCGGTTCGGCGTCGGCGCAGACGCTGAAAACGGTCAAGGACCGTGGCGTGCTGAATTGCGGCGTGAGCCAGGGCCTGCCCGGGTTTTCCAGCCCTGACGACAAGGGCGTGTGGAGCGGTCTCGACGTCGATCTCTGCCGCGCCATGGCGGCTGCGATCTTCGACGACGCGACCAAGGTGAAATACGTGCCGCTGACCGCCAATGCGCGCTTCACGGCGCTGCAGTCGGGCGAGATCGACGTGCTCTCCCGCAACACCACCTGGACGCTGTCCCGCGACACCAACCTCGGCCTGAATTTCCCGGCGATCAACTATTACGACGGCCAGGGCTTCATGGTGCGCACCTCGCTGAAGGTGAATTCCGCGCTGGAACTCAATGGCGCATCGATCTGCACCCAGTCCGGCACCACCACGGAAGCGAATCTCGCGGACTATTTCCGCGCCAACAACATGAAATATGAACTGGTGAAGTTCGAGACCGCGGACGAGGCGATCAAGGCCTATGACACCGGCCGCTGCGATGGTTTCACCAGCGACGTGTCGCAGCTCTATGCGCTGCGCCTGAAGCTCTCCAACGTCAACGACCATGTCGTGCTGCCGGAGATCATCTCGAAGGAGCCGCTCGCCCCGGCCGTGCGCCAGGGCGACGATCAGTGGTTCGACGTGGTGAAGTGGACATTCTTCGCCACCATCAACGCCGAGGAGATGGGGCTGACGTCGCGGAATATCGACGAGGCGTCGAAGTCCACCAATCCCGAGATCAAGCGGCTGGTCGGCACCGAAGGCAACTTCGGCGAACAGCTCGGCCTCACCAAGGATTGGGTGGTGCGCATCGTCAAGCAGGTCGGCAACTACGGCGAATCGTTCGAGCGCAACGTCGGCACCGGCTCGCGGCTGGGCATTGCGCGCGGCCTGAACCGGCTGTGGACAAAGGGCGGCATCCAATACGCTCCGCCGATCCGTTGATTTGCGCTGTTGCGATAGGTCTGCCGCCGTTGGGAACTCGCGCGTGAACCGGGCGTTCTTCCGCGCGGGTTCGAAAGGTCGGTAGGCGATGTCTCCGGAGGCCAGACAGGCGCCCCGACGGAGCGCCAGGGCGATCCTGTATGATCCGCGCCTGCGCGCGATCGCCTATCAGTTCATCGTTGTTGTGCTGGTGGGCTGGGCGGCCTGGCACGTCATCCACAATGTGCAGGCGAATCTCGAAGCCCAGCGCATCGCCACCGGCTTCGGCTTCCTCAATCAGACAGCGGGCTTTGCCGTCAACCAGTCGCTGATCCCGTATCAGGAGTCCGACACCTACGGCCGCGTGTTTGTCGTCGGCCTGCTGAACACGTTGCTGGTGGCGGTGATCGGCATCGTGCTGTCGACCATCCTCGGCTTCATCATCGGCGTCGCGCGGCTCTCGTCCAACTATGTCGTGGCCAGGCTGGCGGAAGGCTATGTGGAGATCGTCCGCAACCTGCCGCTGCTGTTCCAGATCCTGTTCTGGTACCTCGCGGTGCTCGGCGCCCTGCCGGGCGTGCGCAACAGCGTCGCGATCGGGGTGCAGCCCAGCCTCGCCTGGCTGGCCGACAAGGTCGCCTTGTTTGGCGGCGGTGCGCTCACGCTGGCGGAGTATATCCGCTCCGCGTCGGCCTGGTTCGGGCCGCCGGATTTCTTCGTCAACAATCGCGGGCTGATCGTGCCCGAGCCGGTCTTCCATGAGGGTGGCATGATCGTGCTGGCGGTGCTGGCCTTCGGCATCGTCGCGGCGATCGTGATGCGCGGCTGGGCGCGGCGGCGGCTGGATGCGACGGGGCGCGCCTTTCCCGTGGGACTGGCGAGCGTCGCGCTGGTGATCGGCCTGCCGCTGCTGGCGCTGGCGGCGATGGGTTTCCCGGTCGGCTTCACCCGGCCGGAATTGCGCGGTTTCAACTTCGTCGGCGGTGTGCGTCTCAATCCGGAACTGGTCGCGCTGGTGGTCGCGCTGACGACCTATACCGCGTCGTTCATTGCCGAGGTGGTGCGCGCCGGCATTCTTGCGGTGTCGCGGGGACAGTCGGAAGCCGCCGCGGCGCTGGGCCTGAAGCGGGGTGTGGCGTTGCGGCTGATCGTGATCCCACAGGCCCTGCGGGTGATCGTGCCGCCGCTGACCAACCAGTATCTCAACCTCACCAAGAACTCGACGCTGGGCGCTGCGATCGGCTATCCGGACCTGTTCTCGGTGTTTGCCGGGTCCGCGCTCAACATCACCGGCCAGGCGATCGAGATCATCGCCATCACCATGGCGGTCTATCTGTTCATCTCGCTTGTCACCAGCATGCTGATGACCTGGTACAACGCCCGTATCATGCTGAGGGAGCGCTAGATGACGGCAGCGCCCCAGAGGATCTTCGTCCGCAAGATGATGGAGGCGCCGCGTCCGCGCCCGCTCGGCACCGGCCGCGTCGCGCTGCTGGCGCACCGGCTGTTCGGCACGCCGCTCAACGGCCTGCTCACGATCCTGGGCGTGGCCGTTCTGGTGCTGCTGGTCTGGCCGACATTCAGGTTCCTGTTCGTCGATGCCGTGTGGGACGGCGCGAGCCGCGTCGATTGCCTGCCGGAAACGGTGAAGCGCCCGGTCGGCGCATGCTGGCCGTTCATCCAGGCCCGCTTCGGCCAGTTCATCTATGGCTTCTATCCCCAGCCGCAGCGCTGGCGCGTGGACATCGTCTTTGCCGCGGGGGCATTGCTGCTGCTGCCGTTGCTGATCCCGCGGTTTCCCTTCAAGATCTTCAACGCGTTCCTGTTCTTCATCGCTTATCCGGCCGCCGCCTATGTGCTGCTGGTGGGTGGCAGGTTCGGCCTCGAATATGTGGAGACGCGGGCCTGGGGCGGTCTGCTGATCACGATGGTGATTTCCTATACCGGCATCATCGCCTCGCTGCCGCTCGGCATGCTGCTGGCGCTCGGCCGCCGCTCCAATATGCCGATCGTCCGTACGCTCAGCATCGCCTTCATCGAATTCTGGCGCGGCGTGCCGCTGATCACCGTGCTGTTCTTCGCCACCTATATGCTGCCGCTGTTCCTGCCGCCGGGCTGGAATGTGGATGCGCTGCTGCGGGTGCTGATCGGCGTGACGCTGTTCTCCGCCGCCTATCTCGCCGAGGTGATCCGCGGCGGCCTGCAGGCCATTCCGCGCGGACAGTTCGAGGGCGCGGCGGCGCTCGGCCTGGGCTACTGGAAGACCATGGGGCTGATCGTGCTGCCGCAGGCGCTCAAGCACGTCATCCCGGGACTGGTGAATTCCTTCATCGCCCTGTTCAAGGACACGTCGCTGGTGCTGACCGTCTCGATCTTCGATCTGCTCGGGCAGGTGCGGTCGTCCTTCGCCGATCCCAACTGGGCGACCCCCTCGACGCTGTTCACCGGTTTCGCCTTTGCCGGGATCATCTATTTCGCGGTGAGTTTCCTGATGTCGCGCTATGCTCTGGCGATGGAGCGGCGGTTGAACACGGACGTTCGTTAGTCGGAGTTGGTATGGCGGTTGACAGCAAGACACGACGCAGCATGCCGGCCGTTGCCGCATCGGGCGGCATCCGCACGACGCGCAATGCGGCGGCTGTCGAGATCTCCGGCCTGAACAAATGGTATGGCCAGTTCCATGTGCTGCGCGACATCAACCTGACGGTCCAGCGTGGCGAGCGCATCGTGATCTGCGGGCCGTCCGGCGGCGGCAAGTCCACCTTGCTCCGCTGCATGAACCGGCTGGAGGACTGGCAGGAGGGGCGGGTGGTGGTGGATGGCATCACCATCACCAACGACATCAAGACCATCGACGAGATCCGCCGCGACATCGGCATGGTGTTCCAGCACTTCAACCTGTTTCCGCATCTCACCGTGATGCAGAACTGCACCCTCGCGCCGGTCTGGGTGCGCCGCATGCCGAAAAAGGACGCGGAGGAGATCGCGATGCATTATCTCGCCCGCGTGCGCATCCCCGAACAGGCGCGGAAGTATCCGGCGCAGCTCTCGGGCGGCCAGCAGCAGCGCGTCGCGATTGCGCGGGCGCTCTGCATGAATCCGAAGATCATGCTGTTCGACGAGCCGACCTCGGCGCTCGATCCCGAGATGGTGAAGGAGGTGCTCGACACCATGGTCGATCTCGCCGAGGACGGCATGACCATGGCGGTGGTGAGCCACGAGATGGGCTTTGCCCGGCAGATGGCGAGCCGCATGGTGCTGATGGATGCCGGGCAGATCGTCGAGATCAACGAGCCGGCCGAATTCTTTGAACATCCGCAGCACGACCGGACCAAGCTGTTCCTCAGCCAGATTTTGCACTAACGTTTAGCTCGCGAGCGGGGCTGCCGTCGCGTGGCGGTTGTCCTCCGCCGAGCAACACGGGAGGGCAGCATGAGTGACGCGAATGTCGAGTTGGTGAAGCGTGTCTATGATGCTTATGGGCGTGGTGAGATTCCGGTGGTCATGGGATCAATGACCCATGACATCGCGTGGGAAACGGTCGGACGTCCGTCGGATTTCGTCGGGCTTGGTCCGCGGAAGGGGCTTGAGAAGGTCGGTGAGTTCTTTTCCGCTGTCGCCAGCGTCATCGACTACGATGAGTTCAACGTCCAGGAGGTCTACGCCATCGACGACAAGGTTTTTGCACTCGGTCATTACGCGATGACGGGGAAGACAACCGGCCGCAAGATGGACAGCGACTGGATTCACATCTTCACTATCCGGGACGGCAAGATCACTGCCTTTCGTGAGTTCACGGATACGGCACAGGTCGCCTACGTCGTCGGCAAGTGACGAATGACGGTCTGTTTTGCCGGTCCTGACCTCGCCTACGAGATGACACTGGCGGCACATCGGGGGAGGTCTCATTGACGATCGACAAAGACGGCGCTGTCCGGGTGTCCGAATTCGTGGTGCCGTTCTCGGACCTGGCCAGTGCCGAAGCGAGGGCAGCCTACATCCGGGCACAGTTGCCGCCGCCGCCCCACCGCACCGGCGGGGCCGGGGACGACATCGGCAAATACCGGCAGCTGGCGAATGACCATGAGTCCGTGCCGTGGCTAGCGCGGGCGAAAGCGCTTTACCCCTGCGATGTCGAAACGGTCACGCTCGGCGGTGTGCCGGCGGACGTTGTCACGCCGGCGAGCGGCATCGCGCCGGAGAATGAGGATCGCATCCTGCTCAATTTCCATGGCGGCGGCTTCAATTCCGGCGCCCGCGAACGCGCGCTGGTGGAGGCGCTGCCGGTCGCCAGTGTCGGCCGGATCAAGGTCGCGACGCTCGACTACCGGCTGGCGCCGGAGCATGTGTTTCCCGCCGCGAGCGAGGACATCGGCCATGCCTATCGCGCGCTGCTGCAGGACTATCGCCCGGAGAATATCGGCCTGTATGGCTGCTCGGCCGGCGGCACATTGTCGGCCGAGGCCGTGACGTGGTTTGCAAAGGAGGGGCTGCCGCGGCCCGGCGCGATCGCCATCGTGTGCGCCAACGCGGTGCGCTCGTTCAAGGGCGACACCTGGTTTGTCGGCGAGGCGCTGGGCTTCGGCGGTGGTCCCGGACCACGGGTGCGAAACTATTTCGACGGCGCCGATACCCGTGACCCGCTGGTGTCGCCGGGCGAGTCCCCTGAGGCGCTGGCGAAGTTTCCGCCGACGATCTTCATCACCGGCAGCCGCGACCGCTTCATGAGCCACTCGGCCTATATGCACATCCAGCTTGTGAAGCTCGGCGTCGAGGCCGAACTGTTTGTCTGGGACGGCATGTGGCACGGCTTCACCTGGGTGACCGACCTGCCGGAATCCCGCGAAGCGTTCGATATCCTCACCCGGTTTTTCGCCCGCAAGCTGGGACGGCGCTGATTGGCGTACCCGCAATGCGTGACTCGTGTCCCGGACGCGCTGCAGCACGCAGTGCTGCTGCGCAGAGCCGGGACCTATATTCTGAAGCAAACCGATTTTGAGGCAACGGAGGGCGGGTCCCGGTCCTGCAGCGCATCGTTTCACGCCGCGCTGTGCCCGGGCCACGAGGCTTGAGCACGTCGCTCAAGCTCTGTTCTCCTGAGCCCTTTGGCCCCGATGCCTTTGCGATTATGGGGGAAATTCAACTATCTGAACTGGGCGCGGCAGGCCCGGCTGAGCCTGGCCTTGTTCTTCTCCATGCACGTCGTGATGCGCGACACGTTCGGAATGAACTCGCGGCAGAGCCGGAAGGCGTCATCCCGGCAGGCGCTGCGCTGTTCGCGCGTTCCGGCTGCCAGCGAAGCCGTTGCAGCGGCCGCGGTGAGCGCGAGCACGATTGCAAGCCCTGCACCACGGCGGAATACTGTTGTCATGACCACCCCTTTTTGTTTGCTGACGCTGTCAGCCGAATGTGCGCTGAACCCGGAATGAGGATTATCCGGCTTAAAGACTTGCCGACAGGCTAGAGCATTTTCCGGAAAAGTGGACACCGGTTTTCTGGAGGAAATGCGATAAGATGAGGAATTTAGAGCGCTTCCCCGATTCAGTTTAATTGGGAAGCGCTCTAATGCACCAGTGGTCCGCCCGCGGCTTCCCACGCGCCGATGCCGCCCTGGATGTGGCAGGCGCTGGTGAGGCCCGCATCCTGCGCGGCCTGCACCGCCATCGCCGAGCGCTCGCCGAAGGCGCAATAGAACACCAGCCGCTTGCCGGTCGCGGTGGCGAGCTCGTGCAGCATGCCGCCGTCGTGGATATTGTCCTGCAGGCTGGGATAGGGCGCGTGCAGCGAGCCCGGAATGACGCCGTGCTTCTCGCGCTCGGGCCGTTCGCGCAGGTCGATCAGTGCGACGCCCGGCTGCCCGACAAGCGCCATGGCGTCGTGCGCCGACATCGCCCAGCCGCGCCGGGCGATCGCGTCCTGCGCCAGGCCGACTTTCAGGTTCGCCGGCACCGCGACGTCCATCATCTTCGGATTGGCGAGATTGAGGCTGTTCATGATCGCGGCATATTCATCCGCATTCTTCACCTGCAGGCGCGGATTGTGGGCTCTCTCCTCGCCGATGGTGGTCACCGTGTCTCCCTTGTAGTCGTGGGCGGGAAACACCAGCGTCTCGTCCGGCAGGCGCAGCAGCTTGTTGAAGATCGAGTCGTACTGCGCGTAGGGGCTTCCGTTCTGAAAGTCGGTGCGTCCGGTGCCGCGGATCAGCAGCGTGTCGCCGGTGAACACCCGGTCGCCCATCAGGAAGCTGTAGGAATCGTCCGTATGGCCGGGCGTGTAGATGACGTCGAGCCGCACGCCTTCGATGGCGAGCTTGTCGCCTTCGGCCACGCGCATGGAGACCACGTCGACCTTGCTCATCTCGCCCATGACGGTGATGCACTGGGTGCGGTCACGCAGCGCGCCGAGGCCGGTGATGTGGTCAGCATGGACGTGGGTGTCGACCGCCTTCACCAGCCTGAGGTCGAGTTCGCGCACGAGCTGCAGATAGCGCTCCGCCTTCTCGATCACCGGATCGATGATCAGAGCCTCGCCGCCGGCGCGGCTGGCGAGCAGATAGGTGTAGGTCCCGGATGTGCTGTCGAACAGCTGACGGAAGATCATGGCCGATGCTCCGCCTGACGATCTCGCGAGATTACCACGGACACGGCGGACTGTCGCGGAATCTCACGGCTGCTCATGTCTCAGTTTGAAGTTTCAGGCAGCACATTTCGCTTCGTTTTCGCTGCACTGATCGCGACACCGAGAACGAGCCCCAATGCAACCCCCACTGCGACGTTGCCAGTCGCGGCGCCGATGCCGGCTCCCAGCGCTAAACCGAGACCGACAAAGCCTGTCGACTTCATCATCGTTGTCTCCCTGCTTCCGGCTCAGCATAGCACGGACGTGCGGCTGGCGCACGGGCACTCTTCAACCGAGACACGCCTCAGGATTTGCTGGTCTCGACCGGCATGTCGAAGCGGCTGCCCCACTCGGTCCACGAGCCATCGTAGAGTGCGGCGGGCGGCTTGCCGATCGCATCCAGCGCGAACCACAGCGTGGCGGCCGTCACGCCCGAGCCGCAGGATGTGATCACCGGCTTGTCGAGATCGACGCCGCCATCGGCAAACGCCTTGCGGATCTGTTCCGCGGGAGCGAGGCGCCCGTTCACGGTCACTGCGGAGGTGGGGACATTGAAGGCACCCGGCATGTGCCCGGGGCGGACGCCTTCGCGCGGCTCCGGCTCCTCGCCGCGGAAACGGGCGGCCGAGCGTGCATCGACGACCTGCGTATCGTGGTTGAGCAGCGCCAGCTGGATATCGCCCAGTCCCGCCACCAGAGGCGTGTCCATGACCGCGTTGAACCTGCGCTTGGTGAGCAGAGGCTGTCCGGAGTCGAGCGGACGCTTCTCCGCTGTCCAGGCCGCCAGGCCGCCGTCGAGGATATAGACCTTCTTCGCGCCGAAGATGCGCAGCGTCCACCAGACCCGCGGTGCGGAGAACAGCCCCGCGCCGTCATAAACGACGATGGTGTCGGTCTCGCTCAGGCCGAGCGCGCCGGCGGCCTCCGCAAACTGGTCTGGACCGGGGAGCATGTGCGGCAGATCGGTGGAGTGATCGGCGATGACGTCGATGTCGAAGAACACCGCGCCGGGGATATGCCCGGCCAGATATTCGGCCTTGGCGTCGCGCTTCATCGCCGGCAGGTAGAACGAGCCGTCGACCACCGAGACGCCGGGCTGTCCGAGACGTTCGGCGAGCCATGCGGTCGACACCAGCCAGGGTGAGGGCAGCTTGTCATCAGCGGGCATCGTCGGCTCCAATTGGACAGGATGGACTGCAGTATCAATCCAACGCCATTATATCACTTCAACAGAATGGCAAACGAGAACGAGTCCGGATGGATCAGCCGCATTGAGCATGATTCACCACGTACAACAACGCGGGTGTCTGTGAAGAGTTGCTTCGCGGGGTGTTCTTTCTGTCGATCATCATCCGGACCCGCAATCTCGGCCTGACCCTCGCCCCGCATGCGGGGAGAGGGTGGCGAGCAGTGAAGCTGCGAGCCGGGTGAGGGGGCGTGACCGCGAGTCTGAGTATCTCTGACGCCCCTCATCCCACCCTTCTCCCCGCATGCGGGGAGAAGGAGCAGGCTGCCGTTGTGATGACTGCTCCGGCCTTAGCGACTTCAGCCGTAAGCAACGCGCCTGCATCCACCTACATCATCACGTCAGGCACGTTCACCGGCCGTTCCAGCCATTCCGGCACCGGCAGGTTCTTGGAGCGCAGGAAGTCCGGATTGAACAGCTTCGACTGATAGCGCGTGCCGTAGTCGGCGAGCACCGTCACGATGGTATGGCCCGGGCCCATCTCCTTCGCCAGCCGGATCGCGCCGGCGATATTGACGCCGGATGAGCCGCCGAGGCACAGGCCCTCATGCTTGAGCAGATCGAAGATGAGCGGCACGGCCTCTTCGTCGGTGATCTGATAGGCGATGTCGATCGGCGCATTCTCGAGGTTGGCGGTGATGCGGCCCTGGCCGATGCCCTCGGTGATCGACGAGCCTTCGGCCTTGAGCTGGCCGGTGGTGTAGTAGCTGTAGAGCGAAGCGCCCATCGGATCGGCCAGTGCGATCTGGATGTTCTTGTTGAAGTCCTTCAGCGCGATGGCGACGCCGGCCAGCGTGCCGCCGGTGCCGACCGCGCAGGTGAAGCCGTCGACCTTGCCATCGGTCTGCCGCCAGATCTCCGGGCCGGTGGTCTCGATATGCCCCTGCCGGTTGGCGACATTGTCGAACTGGTTCGCCCAGATCGCGCCGTTCGGTTCGATCTTCGCAATCGCCTCGGCAAGGCGGCCGGAGACCTTCACGTAATTGTTCGGGCTGGAATAGGGGACGGCCGGCACTTCGACCAGCTCGGCGCCGCACAGGCGCAGCATGTCCTTCTTTTCCTGGCTCTGGGTGTCGGGAATGACGATGACGCAGCGGAAGCCCAGCGCATTGCCGACCAGCGCAAGGCCGATGCCGGTGTTGCCGGCGGTGCCTTCCACGATCACGCCGCCCGGCCGCAACTGTCCCTTGCGCACGGCGTCCTGGATGATGAACAGCGCCGCCCGGTCCTTCACCGACTGTCCCGGATTCATGAATTCGGCCTTGCCGAGAATCCGGCAGCCGGTCAGCTCCGAGGCCTGCTTGAGTTCGATCAGCGGTGTGTTGCCGATCGCTTCGATGATTCCGTGACAGACCTGCATAGTCTCGTGATCCGGCTGCGCGCAAAGGGTGGGAGCCGGACCCTAGATGACGGTCCGGCGCGCGACAAGCCGGGCGAATGGCGGGTCGTCAGGCCAGCGGTGCTCAGCCGCCGACGGTCACCACCACCTTGCCGCGGATCGGGCCCCGCGCGGCGGCGTCCTGCGCCTGCGCGATCTGCTCCAGCGGGAACGTGGCCTGCACCTGCGGCCGGACCTTGCCAGCCTCGATCAGGGCGCCGATCCCGGCGAGCTGCGCGCCGTTCGGCTGGCACAGCATCCGCCCGCTGCGCACGCCGTGGGCTTTGGCTTTCTCCTCGTCGGGCTGACCGAGGATGGTGATGAGAATGCCGCCGGGCTTGATCACGCCCCAGGAGCGCTCCTGGACGTCGCCGGCCATGGTGTCGAACACCATGTCGACGTCCTTCACCATCTCCTCGAACCGCTGGGTCTTGTAGTCGATCGCCTCGTCGGCGCCGAGGTCGCGGACGAAGGCGAGCCCGTCACCCGAGGCGGTGGTGATCACGGTTGCGCCCTTCGCCTTGGCGAACTGGATCGCGAAGTGGCCGACGCCGCCGGAGCCGGCATGGATCAGCACCCGCTGGCCAGCCGTCAGGCCGCCGTGATCGAACAGCGCCTGCCAGGCGGTGAGGCCGGCGAGCGGCACCGCGGCCGCGTGGATGTGATCAAGATTGGCGGGCTTGGCCGCCGCCTCATCCTGCTTGAGGATGACGTACTCCGCGTAGCAGCCGCGCAGGCCGCCGGCCATGCCGAAGATCGCATCGCCGACCTTGAAGCGTGTCACGCCGGGACCGACGGCAGCGACGACGCCCGAGGCATCGCGTCCGAGCGTGATCGGCAGGTTCGTGGCCGTCACCCGCGGATAGGTGCCGGCCCTGATCTTGTAGTCCACCGGGTTGATGCTGGCGGCATGGATGGCGAGCAGGATCTCGTCATCCTTCGGCTCCGGCACCGGCAGTTGCTCGATGCGCAGAACATCCGGCCCGCCGAATTCGTGGATGCGAACAGCACGCATGGTGGACATGGAGTGAGTCCATTCAAAGACCAGATATTGAACTGGCGCAGGCTGATCCCAAAATCAGTCCGTTTCAACCAAACGCCGCTTCGGGATTCCGTATCCCTGAATACTTCCGTCATCACTGAATGCGTGTAGAAGCGATCCATCCTTCAGTCGGACAAGCGACGTGTCATTGTCTGTCCAGTCGGCGTGCGGAATGGTGTGCGTCACGATAGGTTCAGCAGCGGGGGTGCCATCCTGGCGGAAGGCTCTGATCAGGTGCTGGGTTTGTCCACTCATACCAATAGGCCCAGACACATACCCAATAGCAAATGCTCCGTCCGGTAAGGCGACCGGTTCGGGACGATATTGATCGAGATTTTTTACTGCGCTGACGCGAAAGTCATTGCCAATTGGTTCGCCTCCGGGCGTGAAAAGTCTGGCCCAAACCTTGTACTTGAAGTCTTTCTCCGGGCGACTTTGAAACGCCCAGGTCACCAGGATGCGGCGATCCGTAAGCTCAATCGCCTTCACTTCGAACTCAACCGGGGACGTCGGTGGAGACGGCCGTGTCTTATCAATCTTAATTGTGCGGGAGTCGACGATGCCATCGAGGGAGAAGCGCCGCATCAGCAGTCTGCCGGATAAGCGATTGCGCCAGATCGCAAAACCTCCGGCTCCGGATTTTACAAGCGCAAAGTCAGCGGTTTCATTCCTCGCACTGTCATAGCCATCGCCATTCAGCGATGTTGGTCCGGATAGTTTATTCAAACTATCGTCCAGGATGGTCAACATGACTTTCGTACGTTCTGTAGGATAGTCATAGGTCAAAAGGGCTATGCGATCATTGCTCAGCCGGGCTGCGACGTGACCATAGGGGCTAGGCGGACCGAAAGACCTGATACCCGTCAATTTGTTGGTCTTCAGATCAAAAATGCCACCTCGCGTGGAAGAGTCTATTATGAAGCCAGTGTACTTCTGCCAGATGACCGCGAACCTGTCGCCACTGAGCCGGGTGACGGTGACGGGCCCCCGAGCAGATACGGCGTTTGCTATAGGCTTGAGCGGTTCGCCTTTCGGCGAAAATGAACGCAGAAAGAAGGTCTTGTCGCCGGGCACGCCTGAGCCCGGGCCTACAAGGCTTCCAACAAGGAAGCCAGTCGATGTTGGAACCGCAGTGCTCAGGTCGCCGGGGCCTGTGTCCAGCACCTTGGGTTTGGCAGGCAGCAGCCGGGATGCATCGCCTGCAACAACAATTCCCGTG
>Ga0182746_1002583_pt1 | contig 13588 bp, 12 predicted proteins | sample eDN3rd30CBELigOP_FD_128881 | JGI IMG/M metagenome (GOLD analysis project Ga0182746, IMG submission 128881) | Enriched Organic Plus compost microbial communities from Emeryville, California, USA - eDNA 3rd pass 30_C BE-Lig OP (version 2) (version 2) ... | reverse complement strand
GCTGCTTCTTCCGGAGCAGCCCGCCCTCCCTTGCGGAGTGGTGCAAAGATAGAAACTTTATAAACAAAGTTCCAAGCCTTTTGTCCTTATTTTTTTTGTTTTTGCCCTAACACGCTGGACAGGTGCACGATTGTTTTTCAAACCGCCTGCTCCGGGACCGCAAAACAGGGACCGAAAGGGCGGGAAGCTGCCCGGAGCCGGACGCAGTTCTGCCGGAAAGCCGACGGACCGCGCGACGTGATAGACGGAAAGGACCTGCAGGGAGGCGTAGTACATACAACCCAGTCGAACTGTACCGTTGTTGGGGGAAGCGCAGGTGAGCGCTACAGCAGCAACGCTAAATATGAAATATATACTAGAGTAAAATGTATTCAATTAGATAGGGTTTACTTAGGGTTTGTTTAGGTTTAGTTTAGGTTTTCATTAGGTAAAAGCTAAACTAAACCTAACTTAAGGCTAGCTTAATATTATATTATCACTAAATAAATATCGAGATTAGTATCTGTGAATCGAAAATCATCCCATATGAACATATCAGAACTATTTTCACCTCACACTATTTGCAATTGCTGGGTACATTTTTACACATGCGAATTACACGACACAAACCCGGCCTGGAATAGAACATCTCAGAATCGATCCGATATAGGAAGGATGGGACAAAAAGGGGAATAAAATTCTAAAATAGGATGGATAACTTTATGCTTTGCTATCGGTTTTAAATACCCAAAAACGTTGTAAGGTATAATTAAAACCTAAGGAGACCAAAACTTCAACAAGCAATTTCGAAAACAAAAAATTACCATGATATACATCAACCAGAAAATGTATACCCGTAGATTTAAGCGCAATGCTTCCACAGACGACGATAATAAACTTCCACAATTGGCTACCCACAGAATGTTTTGTGCTTCCAAAGGACCAATATCGATTGATCAGGAAATTCACTATTGCGCCCAGACTTCCGCTAATGGCATTCGAGAAAGGCGCACTGATATGGAGTAGCTTATAACAGGCCGAATATACCCCAAAATCAAACAGTCCGCCCAAGAAGGCGGAAAGTTGTGCTTTAAAAAAAGTAAACGCTCGTGAAGACATTTTTAACGGGACTCTTCCTGTTGTTTTTTCAATTTATCTTCTCTATCCTTTGCGTCACCTAATTTTAGCAGGAGACGTGTGTCATTTGCATTGATAATAAAGAGCAATATACAGATGACCAATACACACCAATTGATGGAGCCAGGCATCAGCACTTCAAAAAGCATCACCAGACAAATAATTACTCGTATTTCAGTTGGACCAAGTATACCTGCGTCTATTGTGTATTTATCGGTAATTCTATACCGGAGCTGAGAGATGATCATCGCCCAGCCGTACAGGGACACCAGTGCAAATCCTAAATATTTATAATCTCCGGTCGTATATAGCACATAGCCTAAACCAATAAAAACGGTACTGATCCAGTCAATTACAATATCAAGTGCGAATCCGTACCAACGTCGGGATTTGTTGCGATAAAAGGCTATACGGCCATCCAGCGAATCCCCAAACCATTGCACAAAAAAACCCGGGATCCCTAAAAGCAGATAGCGGATATCAACATATTCAGCCAACAAAAAGCTTCCTAAAACGATTAGCGATCCAAGAAAACCAATAGCGGTAAGTCCATCTGATGTAATCCAATTCGGGATTCTCGGCACGAGATAAGTAATCAGTTTTTGTTCAGGCTGACTCAGGATATTTGTTCTTTTCCGGTCCTGAAAAAGCTTTTTATTTATTTTAAATTCACTCATTATCTGTGATTATAACCATTTATTTTGTTTATACCAAACCAAAGTCTCCATTAAGCCCGCTCGCAGATCATAATTAGGTCGGTAATGTATTTGGCGCTGAGCCGACGCTATATCACAGCCCCAGTTTTCGGCTGTAAGTTCGTTCAAGCGCTCGGGGTATAATACGGGAATTGCCTTTGAATTTTTATATAAGCGCTCGAACATTACGGCTACAGCTTTTACTATCCCCAACGGAATATGCATTCGAAGCATTCTCTTCTGACTGAACTCCCTGAATATCTTAGCCATTTCATAACGGTCGTACACCTGTCCATCACTTAGATTGTATACATGCTTCCCTCCCTGATCAAACCGGCAAGCGTTTAGGATGGCCTGCACCAGATCAGCGACATAAATAAAACTCAATTTTTGCGGTGACCTGCCAACATAGGCGTCCAAACCACCGTTCATCGTTTTAAAAAGAATAAAAATATCTTTTTCTCTTGGGCCGTACACTGCAGTTGGACGCAAAATCGTCAATGGCTGCTGGTCAAAATCGTTTAGAGCTAGCTCGGCCTTTCTTTTGCTGCGTCCATAAGCCGTCACTGGAGCATATGGGTTATGCTCGTCTATTAGACCTGAGGCATAGGAAACAGGCCCTATAGCAGCTAAGCTACTCACAAAAACAAATCTGCGGATTGGATTTTGAAGTGAAAAGCAGGCAGAAGCCAAGTTTCGCGTGTAGTTTACGTTAACGCGTTCCAAATCCTCCTCCCGCTTGGCACGGGTCATGGCTGCCGCATGGACAACATAGGTATAGTGCTCTGATTCCAGCAAGGCGCGGATAGCATCTACATCCGTAAAATCAGGGTAAACAAATTTATCCACTACAGAGCTAATTTCCGACACATCACTTGACTTACGTACTGCAGCGTGAACTTCCAGCCCTGCCTCTTTCGCTGCCCTAGTCAAATGATAACCTACAAAACCACTCGCTCCAGTGATTAATATCTTTTCTATCATAATGATTTCTGGTACAAACGATACCGTTTGTACAACTCTCCATTAATTTGTTCTATGGCATGGTTCATCATGTAGTTATGATCCAGCATCCACGAACATTCGGCTCCTTTTATATTTGAGCCATTAGCATTTTTAATGATTCGACCATATAAACAGGCCTCTATCCCCAGTTTACGGTAATCTTCCAGTACGCCTAACATCAACACACGCAACAGGTTGATTTTCTTCATGCCAAACAGAAGTTTAAAAATTCCCGTGGGGAGCAAGCGTCCTCTCTTTATTTTAATAAGAATCTGATTAATATCCGGCACACCCAAACCAAAGCCCACCAGCTTACCATCTTTTTCAGCAAGAATGGCGAAACGCGGGTCAAGAATCATCTTCAGGTCCTTGGCTGTATAATTAAACTCGTCTTCTGTCATCGGAACAAACCCGAGGTTCTTGTCCCAGGCTTTATTGTAAATCTCCCGGACTTTGGCCGCCTCGTTCTTAAAATCCTTTACATTAAATTGGCGAAGTGTAATACCCGAGCGCTTTAAACGTTCTTCCAGTTTCTCCAGCAACTTGACCGAACGTTGGTTGGCCGTATTTTCCATCACCAGATACGCCCTGAGGTCCACCTTTTGCGCGTAGCCCGCCCCAATGATCAGGTTCATATAATACGGAAAATTATAAGGCATCATCGCTACCGGAGGGCGGTCAAAGCCTTCCACCAACAGACCTACAGTATCATTGGTAGACAGATTGATCGGTCCTACTATTGTATCTCCGCCCTTAGCTTTCACCCACTTCTCGGCCGTGTCAAACAAGGCATCAGCCACTTCCTGATCGTCGATACAATCAAAAAATCCCCATTGTCCCTCATTAACATGATTGAACGCGTTATGATTGTTGTTCCATATCGCACAGATACGGCCAACGATTTCACCATCGCGATAAGCAAGGAAGGGTTGGGCTTGAGAGTGTTTGTAAAAAGGATGCTTGTTCGGGGAAAGCAAATCTTCTTGTTCTAGAAATAAGGCAGGTACATAATTAGGATTTCCCTCATAGAGACTATGAGGGAAATCAATAAACAACCGTCTTTGTTTCTTTGTTTCAACGGGTATAATCTGAATCATATACGATTAGATTTTATATTAATGTTTCAACTTCAGCTTGTTTGAATACTTTAACCATCTTCTCAATGGCTTCGTCAATCTGATCATAAGTATGTGTTGCCATCAATGAAAAACGAATCAGGGACTCCTCGGCAGGAACCGCCGGAGACACTACTGGATTAACGAAAACACCATCATCCTGAAGCATTTTAGTGACCCAGAAAGTTTTTTCATTGCTACGAATAAATATAGGTAAAATCGGGCTTTCCGTCGCTCCAAGATCGAAACCATGATCCAACAGCTGCGCTTTGGCATAGTCCGTATTTTTCCATAACTTTTCGATATGTTCAGGCTCTGTTTGGATAATTTCCAAGGCCTTTAAGGTAGAGGCCACTGAAGCGGGGGTCATGGAGGCACTAAACATCACAGAACGGGCATTATGCTTCAAGAAATCGATTACATCGGCATCTCCGGCAACAAAACCACCCAAGGAAGCCAAGGACTTACTGAAGGTACCCATGATCAGATCGACCTCTTCGTTAAGACCAAAATGAGACGCTGTACCTGCTCCTTTATGCCCAATAACACCCAGGCTATGTGCATCATCAACCATTACAGCAGCGTCAAACTCATTGGCAATTGAGGTCAGTTCCGGCAAGTTAACAATATCACCTTCCATACTAAAGATACCGTCGGTACAGATTAACTTGGCACTTTCCTCCGGCAAACGCGATAATTTGGCACGCAGGTCCTCCATATTGTTGTGACCATATTTAATTACTTTCGCAAAAGACAGACGACTACCATCGATGATCGAAGCATGATCGCGTTCATCTAACAAAATATAATCGTTTCGTCCCATCAGACAGGAAAGCGGCCCAAGATTGGATTGGAATCCCGTGCTAAAAAGAATGGCAGCTTCCTTACCTACGTAAGCAGACAATTTTTCTTCCAGCTCCACGTGAATATCCAACGTACCGTTTAAGAAACGCGATCCAGCACATCCTGTTCCATACTTTTCCAAAGCATCTTGCGCTGCTTTGATAATACGTATATCGGTCGTCAACCCCAAATAAGAGTTAGAACCAAACATCAATACACGTCTACCATCGATTTTTACCTCGGTATCTTGTTTTGATTGAATAGGTCTAAAATAGGCATATAAGCCTTTAGCTTTTAACTCCTCTACAATCTTAAATTGCGATATCTTTTCGCCTAACTTTCCTTTACTCATGCGATAAAAAGGTATTTCTAAAACTATTTCTAACTTTTAGATGTTATTGTAACAAACAAAATTTCGAATTGGACTTTTATATAAAAAACTCGGCATTCGAATAAAAATCTGCTATATCCACAATGTAAGTTGAAATTCTACGTTGTATATATTCACAATAATTCCAAAAAACGTTGCAAACATACGAAAACATAATCTGACTTTCACTTAAATTTAGTCATATTTTTAACACATCGCCCAAAACTGTTAATTTTATTTTAATACTCCCCTAACATCTTCCTTCACAATTCTACTGTAAAATAAGACAATTTTAATAATTATATTTGCGAACTTTAAATTATCCTATACTTAGTTACATTTAGGTTCATTGCACTAGCAATGGTATAGACTTACTAATATACAACAATATATGGCTTTATCTTCAGATATCAATATAAAAAATAAAAAAGCTTCTTTTGAATACCAACTACTGGATAAGTACGTGGCTGGCATCCGTCTATTAGGTACGGAAATCAAATCGATCCGGGAAGGAAAGGCAAATATCAACGATAGTTTTTGCAGCTTTTTCGATGATGGACTGTATATCCGTAACATGCATATCGCCGAATACAGCATGGGCTCATTCTATAACCATGAAGCAAAACGGGACCGTCAGCTTCTGTTGACTAAAAAAGAGCTGAAAAAACTAAAAGAAAAAGGTGAAGAACGGGGTTTTACCATCGTCCCCTTACGGATTTTTATCAGTTCCCGCGGTTTTGCGAAGGTCGAAATTGCATTAGCACAGGGTAAAAAAGACTTCGACAAGCGGGAAACCATTAAAGAGAGAGACGTCAAGCGCGAACTTGACCGGGTTATGAAATTCTAAATTAACGCGCCAGGACAAATGCGCCTGGCGTCATTCCCACCCTATTTTTAAAAAGCCGAACAAAGTAGTTAACATCATTAAATCCCGCGCCATAACAAGATTCCTTTACACTGCGGGTGAGCATAAGTATTTTTTTCGCTTTTTCAATACGCTGTTGGATCACATACTCCATTGGGCTGAGTCCTAGCTCACGGTTAAACATCCGCGTAAGGCTCGCTTTGCTCATGTGGGCAGTTCGTTCCAGCAAACCAATTGAAATTTTCTCAGTAATATGTTTCTGAATAAATTGTTGCAAATGTAACAGGACCGTATTGGATGACTTCCCAATTTTTAAGGCAATCAATGACTGTGATTGAAGTAGCCTAATTGTAAGCTCTTTAAAAGTCAGATCTGCCAATACATCTTTAAGCGGATTATCGCTAATAATGATCTGAAACAACTTGTTCACCAGATCGGCCAGCTCAGCAGAATTGTAAAGATGAAAAAGCTCCGGATCGATATGCCACTGACTTTGTTGTTCTTTTGGGTAAAACTCATTCAGATAGTCCAAAACGGCCGCTATTTTTTCTTGATGGATGGTTAAGGCCGTACATTGTGTAGGTCGCTCCATGGTCGCCTCCGGAAAATCAATGTGCATACCTACCAATGCGGGCAAGACCATCATCTGACCCGGCAAGTAGTCGAAAGCCTTTATATTCTCCAGATGCATGATCTTTTTCCCTTGAATCATGTTGATCATAACCAGATCATTGAAACACAAAGGTACATGCTGTGAGACTCGATACGTCTCGTAGATATTAAGTTCTAAGCTATCTAACGTAAATGCGCGTCGGTTTTCCACTAATGTACTCAGCTCCCGTGCCTGCGAAAATGGCAATGTATGAATCAGCGATTTATCTCCCATAGTGCAACAATTTAATATAATTGGCAGTCAATCAAACTTAGATAAATTACCTTTTATATGCCATTTAATCACGTAGCATATAAAAGTAATTTATCGATCTCTCCTCTGCCTATTGAGAAATTTATTTATAGAGGAAATATAATAAAAAAAAAAAAGATTCCTGAGGGTCATTTGCCACAATCGTGCTATGCTTTGAATCAATACTGCTACAGGAATGAATAGATGCTGGCTAACTTTGATAAGAAGGGATTAAAAATTTATTAATAATAAACCATATGAGCGCAATTAAAAGACCATCGTTCAAAGAACGATACGACAACTACATTGGTGGAAAATTTGTCGCACCACTCCAAGGAAAATATTTCGATAATATCTCGCCGATAGACGGAAAAGTGTTTACCCAGGTTGCCCATTCAACAAAAGAAGATCTGGACCTCGCTGTCAACACGGCAGCCAAAGCTTTTGAAACTTGGGGAAAAACCTCCGCTACAGAACGAAGTATTATCCTCAATAAAATTGCTGACCGTATTGAGGCTAATTTAGAATATATTGCGGCCGTTGAAACAATAGACAACGGAAAAGCAGTACGTGAAACATTAAATGCCGATATCCCATTAGCCATCGATCATTTCCGATATTTTGCTGGTGTAATCCGCGCTGAAGAAGGCTCCATTAGCGAATTAGACAGCAATACCGTTTCGCTGATTGTACACGAACCAATAGGTGTTATTGCACAGATTATTCCATGGAATTTTCCTATTCTCATGGCGGTATGGAAACTTGCCCCCGCTCTTGCAGCAGGAAACACTGTTGTCCTAAAACCAGCCGAGAGCACACCTGCATCTATTCTCATCCTGATGGAGATCATCGGCGATTTGATTCCTGCCGGCGTAGTCAATATTGTCAATGGTTTCGGCGCAGAGCTTGGTCGCTCGTTGGTTACAAATCCGAAGGTTTCCAAAGCTGCATTCACGGGTTCTACAGCAACTGGACGCTTAGTTATGCAATATGCCACAGAAAACATCATTCCGGTAACGCTTGAGTTGGGCGGGAAATCCCCGAATATCTTTTTCAGTTCAGTTATGGATGCCGATGATGCATTTTTGGATAAAGCAATTGAGGGTGCTGTATTATTCGCACTTAATCAGGGCGAAATTTGCACATGTCCATCACGCTTACTGGTCCAGGAGGACATCTACGAAAAATTTATCGCGAAGGTCATCGATCGGGTCAATAAAATCAAGGTCGGGGATCCTTTAGATCCGGAAACGATGATGGGGGCTCAGGCATCTAAGATCCAGAAGGATAAAATCATGTCTTATATTAAGCTTGGCAAAGAAGAGGGAGCAGAAGTATTGACCGGAGGAGATGAAAATAATGTTGGCGTAGACTTTGAAGATGGCTACTACATTAAACCTACCCTTTTCAAAGGCAACAATAGCATGCGAATTTTCCAGGAAGAAATCTTCGGCCCGGTATTGGCCGTTACCACATTCAAAGATGAACAGGAAGCAATTGCCATCGCAAACGACACTATATATGGTTTAGGAGCAGGTGTATGGACCCGAGATGCACATCAGCTTTATCAGGTTCCACGTGCAATACAAGCAGGCCGCGTATGGGTAAACCAATATCACTCCTACCCTGCTGGCGCTCCATTCGGCGGCTACAAGCAGTCAGGGATTGGCCGTGAAAACCACAAAATGATGCTGGCCCATTACAGGCAAGCCAAAAACATGCTAATATCCTATAGCAAGGAAAAACTTGGATTCTTTTAACTAAAACAGATCAGGTATCATTTTTGCATAAAAATGATACCTGATTTAAAAGAGTCAAGATACTTCCTGCTCTGTATTTAGGATGGGCGAACTCTTTAATATAATCTAATTTAACCATGATAAATAGACTGGATGTTACAGATAAAGCCAAAGGGCTTATTCAGGAACTTGAAGCAAAACATGGCGAATTGATGTTCTATCAAGCGGGAGGTTGTTGTGAAGGCACCCAACCCCAATGTTTTGTAAAAGGCGGGTATTTTCCACGAACAAACGATGCCATGATCGGCTTAGCCGCCGGCTACGAATTTTGGGTGGATCGGGATCTATTTGAATATTGGAAATATGCGCATTTTACCTTGGATGTGCTGGATGGATTTGGCCCGGGAGGTTTTTCACTGGAGACCCCGCTAGGCAAAACATTCAAAGTTCATTATAGACTATTTACGCCCGAAGAGCTCCATGATCTTAGCCCAATCAAAAGAAACGAATGACAACACAGTATGTAAGCCCATAGAATCACAATAGTTAGATAGAAGGCCAACAAATTCTTTGGCCAATCTCTCCAAGAAAAAAAGGCTGCAAAATGCGGCCCTTTCCCATGCTATAATTTTTATAAAATCTCTGAAGAATGTGGTCGCTCGGAACGGGGTACTTTATTCAATATCTAAACCTTCCAGTACGGGGATCGGCTGTTTGTTTTCATCTAGGGCAACAAATGTAAAAATACCCTCGATAGCCAGTTCTCTTCCTTCTTTGTACATATGTTCCAAAAATATTTCGACTTTCACCTTCAAGCTGGTTCGTCCAACATTTTGAACTCTTGCAATAGCTTCTATAATACTCCCGGAGGGAATTGCCTTATTGAAATCGATACGGTCTGTTGATACTGTTACCAAAGTTTTGCGACAGAATCGCGTTGCAGCCATAAAAGACACTTCGTCCATAATGGACATCGCCTTGCCGCCGAACAAAGTATCGTGATGATTCGTCAAAAATGGAAACACCGTACTGCAGACACGTGTTTCTGATAAATCAATACGTTCTTGTAAAGTCATTTATTGTTTCTATTTAGTGGATTTAAGAGGAGACAAATGTAAATTAATCTAGCCTCAGTTACGTCATTATTATTCCATATTTTCGTCGATATCCACACCTATCCCCTTTAGCAAGAGAGAGGCATTAAATATCTTACATTCTCCAATTTTGAGCTTATAATCAAACAGCATCTGCCCCTCATCGACACGAATATCAAAATGATAATTTTTGATTTCTCCTGGAAATTCTTCTTGTAAACTCGAAAGCTGCAGATCATGTGTAGCTACCATCCCTTTACCATCCAGCCGGACCAATTTTTTTATGATTGCCCTGGATCCAAGATATTTATCAACCGAATTTGTTCCCCGAAGCATCTCGTCAATGAGGAAAAAGCTATCGTTATGAACTTCAACAGTATCCAATATGAACTTCATACGATTTAGCTCGGCCTTAAAAGTTGAGGTACTTTCATTCAGGTTATCCTTGATCCGCATATAGGATATCAGTTTATAAATAGGCAGCTGAAAAGAAGTAGCTGCCACTGCTGCCCCAGCATAGGCTAAAATTGCATTAATACCTACTGTCCGCAGAAATGTACTTTTACCAGCCATGTTGGAACCTGTTACCAAAGCAATACAATGATCACGGTTGCTATAATCATTGGCAACGACCTGATCGATTGGTATCAAGGGATGATATAATCCTTGTGCTTCAATTTTTTCTTGCAATGGATTGTCCAAAATCACAGGATAACAATAGGAAGAATGGTTCCTCTTCCAAATAGCCAGACTCGTTACCGCCTCAACCTTGGCCAAGGTATCGAATGCATTAAGGATCTCATGTTCATATTTATTTTTCCAGTCGACAATGGCCAACACTTGTCTAAAATCCCAGAGCAGAAACAAGTTCAGAAATATTCCGATAAATACATTATTCCGTGCATCCAGATTATTAATAAGGCCCGCAAGCTTTTTAAAGGCAAACGAAATGGATTCCCCTCCATGACTCCGCTTAAGCTCTCCCGCTATTTCTTGCATGGAAGGAGACTTCCACTCCTTGCTTTCAATAGATTGAATAGCATCGGCGTAGGATCCCAGTATCCCACCGATCTTATCTATCCGAGAGGACAACAGGCTGATGCTTCCAGCTTTAGCTAAAGCCCATAGAATATGAAATAATCCCAGTAATGTTGCTAATCCGGCCAATTTGGGAACGAAGAAACTTCCAGCCAAAGCGACAAAAAATAAAATGGGGCCTACTTTGACATAGAATCGCATAAATGCATTTCCAAACTGAAAATTCCGGTCTTGAAAATAATTCGTTAAGAAAGTTTTGATGTCCAGATTATGGTTCAGATTGACCAGAAGTTTCGCCTGAAAATCCCAGATCCATTCAGATTCGGTTTCCAGTTCCTGCGAAGCCTCCTGGTTGCGTTCAATTTGCACTTTAGGAAGAGGTGCATCAAGCCATGAGGCCAACAAATCAATTCCTTGTCTGGTCGTAGCCCGATTTAATTGTGCAAATAGGGAATATGTTCCAAAGACATCCATATCGGAACTATAAGGATGATTACCATCTTCAAAATGCTGGCCATGGTCATACATGTTTAATTTTCCATCTGCAAGTGAACGTTCATTTTCCAAAACTTTCAAATAAGCTTCAAAATAGTTTTTTTGAAGCTCAAGCTTGCTCTGTTTCTGGACGAGATACGCAAATAGAAACAATAATGCAAAAAAACAGAAAAAGACCAGCGGAAGGCTTTCCAATTGAAATGTATAAAATAACAGCGCCCCACCGCCTAGGATAACCAATAGCCGCGACAAACTCAGTGTATTGACTTGTTTATTTAATTTGAGGACAATTGAAGCTATTTCTTGATGCTTCTGGTCATATAATATCGCTGTTGGAGTCATAATGTGAATCTTTATTCTTCATTTTAATTCGATCATGGATTTTGCATCTATTTCATAAGACGAGTGCTTTATTGCCGCTTAGAGACGTTAGGAATCCATAGAAGCAGATCGAATGGCTCTACCAGGCTTGATCGCCAACCAAGGGTACAAAGCGGAAAGTATCCAATTCAATCCGGTCAAACTCATTTTCTCCCACGCGGATTATGGTCATCATTTTCTGTGACTTCTCATCGCCTACCGGTATCACAAAAATACCGCCCATCTTTAACTGCTTCAGCATAATTTCAGGTACGTAGGGAGCCCCGGCAGTCACGATAATCTTGTCATATGGTGCGTGTTCTTCGATCCCTTTTGAGCCATCACCCAAAAAGAAATGCGCATGATATCCCATGTAAGGAAGCACCTGAATAGTCCTGTTGTAGAGATTTTCCTGCCTTTCTATTGTATATACCTCGGCCCCAAGCTCTAGCAGGATACAAGTTTGGTACCCCGATCCTGTGCCAATCTCCAGCACTTTATCTCCCTTTTTTACGTGGAGCAATTCCGATTGATAAGCAACAGTATAGGGCTGCGAGATCGTCTGTCCGTCACCAATCGGAAACGCAATGTCCCGATAAGCCTGGTTCCAAAAAGTCTCGTCAAAGAAAAAATGACGCGGCACCTTTCCAATCGCATCCAGGACTCTCTTATCTTCAATCCCCCGTCCCTTCAGATGCTCAACCAGCTTCTTTCGGGCTCCTTTTTCCCGGTAATTATCAATAAACTTATACGCCATGATGTTTCAAACTTAGATAAATTGCGTTTCATATGCAATATAATTGCAGTTTAATAATCGACAATTTATTTGGATCTGTCTGTTCTTTGATATTTATGATCGTCCTGCAGGTATCTGTCGTGCTGCATATTTGTGGCTCACTGTTCTGACTGCCTGTTGTCCAATGGCCAAAAATTGTCGCCGTTAATCGTTTAATACGGGTCAACATCCAGCTGTATCCGCACACCGGTATTGGCCTTATCGATTTCAAAATCCAGAACGGCCGACCGGATCAGTTCCTTCACCTTCACAATACTGATGTTGGTCCGTTCAATTTTTAGGGTGATGGTCTGGATAAAATTGTTGCGGACACGGGAGACCAGTGGCGGCTCAGGCCCCAATACCCGTGTGCCGAGCTGTTGTCGCAGTGCAAGCGCAAAACGATTGGCAGCATCATAACATTTCTGGAAATCATTATGCTTGATATCAATACGGATCAAGCGATAGAATGGTGGATAGAAATAGTTTTTGCGTTCTGTGATCTCGGTCATAAACATACCTTCGTAGTCGTTGCTGACCACCTGCTCCAGCACTCTATGTTTGGTAGTGTAGCTTTGAATGATGACCCTCCCGCCGCCTTCCCTACGGCCTGCGCGTCCAGCTACCTGAGAAAACAGCGAAAAAGCGCGTTCGTAAGACCTAAAATCGGGAAAATTAACAATGGTATCGGCATTGATCACTCCGATCAGGCTCACACGCCCGAAATCCAGTCCTTTGGCAACCATCTGAGTACCGATCAATACATCAAATTCGTGCTCATCAAAAGCAGTGATGATCTTGTCAAAACCGTATTTACCTTTCGTTGAATCCAGGTCAAGGCGGCCGATTCGGACGTCTGGCATCAGCAGCTCCAGCTCCTCTTCGACACGTTCGGTCCCAAAGCCCTTACTCTCGATATGCGGCATTCCACAAGCAGGACAGACTCGTAGCGGCGGCTCCGCATGTCCACAATAGTGACAGTGCATCATATTCGAGCTTTTATGGTAGGTGAGACTGACATCACAGTTCACGCATTTAGCGACGAAACCACAGGTATTGCACTGGATCATTGTGGTATGTCCGCGTCTGTTCTGAAATAAGATCACCTGCTCTTTATTTTTGACCGCTTCCGCAATCCCCTGTAATAAGGTGCCGGAGAAATAAGAAAACATAT
>Ga0182746_1002578_pt1 | contig 13599 bp, 11 predicted proteins | sample eDN3rd30CBELigOP_FD_128881 | JGI IMG/M metagenome (GOLD analysis project Ga0182746, IMG submission 128881) | Enriched Organic Plus compost microbial communities from Emeryville, California, USA - eDNA 3rd pass 30_C BE-Lig OP (version 2) (version 2) ... | reverse complement strand
TGACCTTGGCGTCGTAGGTCTTGCCATCGTCGGTGACGACCTGGACCTTGTCGGCCTTGTCGACGACGTGATTGTTGGTCACGGCGTAACCGTCAGCCGAGATGAAGAAGCCGGAACCCTGGCCGCTGATCCGCTCGTGTCCGCCACCGCGCGGTCCGCGCGGATTGCCCTGGCCGGGCATGCCCGGCATGCCGAACTGACGGAAGAAGCGCTCCATCGGCGAACCCGGAGGGAACGGCGATTCCCCACGGCCGCTGTTCGCGCCGGTGGTTTCAGCGTCGGCATCGATACGGACGCGCACCGAAATCACGGCGGGCTTCACCCGGTCCACGATATCGGCAAAGCCGATGGGACGGGCAGCGGTCTGCTGCGCCTGCTGAGAGACATTCTGCGCAATGGCAGTATAGGAATTCGGAGGCGTGACGGCCGGCGAAAAGATCAGCGCCGCAGCGCCGAGGCCGAACATCGTGGTGGCGAGAAGAGCGATACGGCGGCCGGACAAAACGCCGCGCGCCTTTGGCTTTTCTGAAGGGGAAACGTTGGCAGGCATGTTCGCAATTCTCCATGTCGAACGTTCCGGGTGCGTCTTGCAGTCCCGTTACGTAGCAAGATGGAGGGTGCCGCCTTACGATGTCCTGTCGGGGGGATTAAACTTTGGTAATTCGCACAAACTGAAATTCTCTCACGATAACAAATACTTGATCCTGATTGGAACAGTCAGGCGCCGGGCTTGTCGAGCAATCTGGACAGCTTCTCCTGTTCAACCGGAGAAAGTTCCCCGCCGGAGGGTGCGGTCGCCACGGCTTCCTGCCGCCGCCGTCGCAATGCAACGACCAGAAACAGCAACAGCCCGCCAGCTAACAAAACCGGCGGAAAGGCCCACAGCAGAATCGTGCTCAGATTGAACGGCGGCCGCAGCAGCACGAACTCGCCGTAGCGCGACACCAGATAATCCAGCACCTGCTGGTCACTGTCGCCCGCGGTGATGCGCTCGCGCACCAGCAAGCGCAGATCGCGCGCCAGCGGCGCATCGGAATCATCGATCGACTGGTTCTGGCACACCATGCAGCGCAATTCTTTAGAGAGCGTGCGCGCCCGCGCCTCGTTCGCCGCATTGGGAAGGATTTCGTCCGGCTGCACCGCATGGGCCTGCGGCGCGACGAGCAATGACAGAACAAACAAAACGGCTGCAAGACGGCGCATGCGCATGAGCTACTCCGCCGGGGCCAGCGCCTGCCGCTGCCTGGCAGGCTTCGGCGCGCCGACACGCAGCCGCCGATCCGACAGCGACAGCAGTCCGCCGAACGCCATCACCATGGCGCCAAACCAGATCAGCAGCACCAGCGGCTTGTAATAGAGCCGCACGGCGACGGAGCCGTCCGGATTCACGTCACCCAGCGAGAGATAGATCTGGCTCGCGCCGCGCCGCATCAGCGCCGCTTCGGTCGTTGACATCGCACGGGAGACAAACGTGCGTTTCGACGGCTCAAGCACGCCCAGCACATGGCCATCCCGGCTCACGGTGAAGCGCGTCACCAGCTCACGATAGTTCGGTCCCTGCCGGTTCACCGCGCCGTCGAAATGCAGGTCGTAGTCGCGCACGGTGATGGTCTCGCCAGGCTTCGCTGCAGCGATCTTTTCTGCGCCCCAATAGGCCTCACCGACAATGCCGAGCAGCGCGATGCCAAGCCCCGCATGGGCGAAGGCTGTGCCCCAGGCCGAGCGCGGCAGCTTCACGGCGCGTCCGGCCGCCACGCGAAGCGGCACCTTCCGCACGCCCGAACGCTCGACGATATCGATGATCGCACCGGCGATGACATACAGCGAGAAGCCGACCAGGAACGGCGCCAGCACCGGCCCGCCCTGCTGAACGGCAAAGGTCGCCGCGATGCCGATCAATCCGACAGCAAAGGCGAACATCAGCCGCTGCGCCGCGCCCAGCAGGTCGCCGCGCTTCCACGCCATCAGCGGACCGAACGGCACCACCAGCAGCACCATCAGCAGCAGCGGCCCGAAGGTCATGTTGAAGAACGGCGCGCCGACGGAGATCTTGTCGCCCGTCAACGCCTCCAGCGCCAGCGGATAAAGCGTGCCGACCAGCACCGTGCCGCAGGCTGTGGTCAGAAACAGGTTGTTGACGATCAGTGCGCCCTCGCGGGAGATCGGCGCGAACAATCCGCCCTGGCGCAGCACCGGCGCGCGCCATGCAAACAGGCCGAGCCCGCCACCGACGAAGACGACAAGGATCGCCAGAATGAACACGCCGCGGCTGGGATCATTGGCGAAGGTATGCACCGAGGTCAGCACGCCGGAGCGCACGAGGAAGGTGCCGAGCAGCGACAGCGAGAAGGTGAGGATGGCGAGCAGGATGGTCCAGACCTTCAGCGCGTCGCGCTTCTCCATCACCACCGCCGAATGCAGCAGCGCAGTGCCGGCGATCCATGGCATCAGCGACGCATTCTCCACCGGGTCCCAGAACCACCAGCCGCCCCAGCCAAGCTCGTAATAGGCCCAATAGGAGCCCATCGCGATGCCGAGCGTAAGGAACACCCAGGCCAGCAGCGTCCATGGCCGCACCCAGCGCGCCCAGGCCGCATCAATGCGGCCATCGATCAGCGCGGCAACGGCGAATGAGAATGCGATCGAGAAACCGACATAGCCGACATAGAGCAGCGGCGGATGGATCGCGAGGCCGAGGTCCTGCAGGATCGGATTGAGGTCCCGGCCCTCGATCGGCGCATTGGGAATGCGCAGGAAGGGATTCGATGTGCCGAGAATGAACAGGATGAAGGCGACCGCGATCCACGACTGCACCCCAAGCACATTCGCGCGCAGGGTCTCCGGCAGATTGACGCCGAACACGGCGACCAGCGCACCGAACAACGCGAGGATGAACACCCACAGCAGCATGGAGCCTTCGTGGTTGCCCCACGCGCTGGTGAATTTGTAGAGCAGCGGCATGGTCGAATGGGAGTTCTCGAACACGTTGTAGACCGAGAAATCCGACGTCACGTAGCAGGCGATCAGCGCGCCGAAGGACAGCGTGACGAACCCGCACTGCGCGAGCGCCGTCGTTCCGGCCACATCCATCAGCACCGGATCGCGCAAGCGCGCGCCGACCATCGGAATGACGGCCTGGATCAGCGCCAGCGCCAGCGCGAGCACCAGCGCATAGTGTCCGATCTCCGCAATCATCGCCGCCTGTCCATGTCCGATCCCGCCGTTCGCGACCTTTTAGCCGATCCAGAGTAGAAATGTTGATCAACACGGCGAATTTTGGTTGATACCGACCTCACTGGAACAAGCAATAAACGCCCGAGGGAACAAGATGAACATGCGACTGGCTGCGGGGTTTGCCACCCTTCTGGCGATGGCCACGGTAAGCATTGCTCCGGCCGCAGCCCAGGACTGGCCGACCCGGCCGATCAAGATCGTCACGCCGCTCGCGGCGGGCGGCGCCGTCGATGTGCTGGTGCGGACGGTCGGCGAACAACTCACCGCCAATCTCGGCCAGGCCGTGGTGGTGGAGAACCGCCCAGGCGCCGGTGGTGCGACAGCGGCCATCGCGGTCGCGCGGGTGGAACCGGACGGCTACACCCTGATGCTCGGCTCAGCCGGACCGCTGAACGTGACGCCGGTCGTCACCAAGAACCTGCCCTACGATCCGATCGCCGACTTCACGCCGCTGACCAAGGCGGTGGAACTGCCGATCGTGCTGGTCGTCCACAAGGACATGCCGGTCAAAAACGCCGCCGAATTCATCGCCTATGCCAAGGCCAATCCGGGCAAGATCTCGTTCGGTTCCTCCGGCACCCATACGTCGCACCATCTCGCCGGCGAAGCGCTCAAGAGCCACGCGGGGATCGATATGGTCCACATCCCCTATCGCGGCGGCAATCCGGCCATGGCCGACCTGATGGCGGGCCAGATCCCGGCGCTGTTCGCGACGCTCTCGACGGCTCTGCCGCATATCGACGGCGGCAACGTGCGGGCGATCGGCATGGTCGAGGAAAAGCGCTCCAGCACGCGGCCCGATATCCCCACCATCGGCGAGACGGTGAAGGGCTATGCGATCCCCGCAACCTGGCTCGGCTACGTGGCCCCGGCCAAGATGGACCCGGCACTGACGCAGAAAATCTATACCGAGCTGGTGAAGGCCATCAACGCGCCGAATGTCCGCAAGGTGCTCGAAGCCCAGGGGTTCGAGATCGGCACGTCATCATCACCCGCGGAATTTGGCGAGTTCCTCCGCAAGGGACTCGAACGCTACGGCAAGATCGCCAAAGATGCGAAAATCGAAGCACAATAGGAATATCCAATGAGCACCTACCGGCTGACACGCGACATTCCCGTCGAGGAATTCGACGTCCTCGTCGCCGGCGGTGGCCCGGCCGGCACGGCGGCCGCAATCTGCGCGGCGCGGCTCGGCGCGAAGGTGCTGCTGGCGGAAGCGACCGGCTGTCTCGGCGGCATGGGAACGTCCGGCCTCGTCACCACCTTCGGCCCGGTCTCCGACGGCAAGCGCATGCTGGTCGGCGGCGTCATGAAGGAACTCGTCGAGTCGATGTTCCAGCGCGGCGCGCTCGGCCCGCATGTGGTGCCGGAATTCCTCTACAGCCAGCTCAACCGCTGGGTGCCCTTCAAGCCGGAGCATCTCAAGCGCATCCTCGACGAGATGACGACCGATGCCGGCGTGGACGTCCGTTTCTACACCCGCGTGATCGACGCAGAGGCGAAAGATGGCCGCATCGATGGCGCCATCATCAGCAATGTCGAGGGCTACACGTTCATCCGCGCCAAGACCTTCATCGACGCCACCGGCGATGCGCAGCTCTCCGCACTCGCCGGTGCGGACTGCCACATGATCCTGCGCGACAACGATGCGATCGCGCCGAGCACCCTGTGCATGATGTTCTCCGGCATGAACTGGGACGATCCCGCCTATGGCGAGGACTGGCGCGGCATCGACAAGGTGAAGGCGTTCTCGAAGAAGCAGCTCCAGAAGGCGGTCGACGACGGCTTCTTCACGGTGCCTGACCGTTTCATGCCGGGGATGAACAAGATCGGCAAGAGCGCAGCGCAGCTCAACGCCGGCCACATCTTCAATCTCGACGGCCTGTCCAGCCGCTCGCTCAGCGACGGCATGATGGAAGGCCGCCGGCTCGCCGTCGAATACATGGAATTCTTCCGCAAATACCTGCCCGGCTGCGAGGAGATCGACCTGCTCACCACCGCGCCGCTGATGGGCGTGCGCGACACGCGGCGCATCGTCGGCGAGTTTGAACTGAGCGTGGAGGATTTCGAGTCCGCCCGGCAATTCCCCGATCAGGTCGCGGTCTATAACCGGCCGATGGACAACCATCCGAAGGACACGTCGGAGAAAGAGTATCAGCGCTTCATGAAGGACTTCGAGGGCTTCCATGGCCTCGGTGAAGGCGACAGCCTCGGCATTCCTTACAGCATTCTGGTGCCGAAGGGCTGGGAGAATCTGTGGGTGGCCGGCCGCTGCCATTCCAGCGACAGCAAGGTGCACGGCTCGATCCGCGCGCAGTCGGCAGCCTATATGATGGGAGAAGCGGTGGCGACGGCGGCGGTGCAGTCGATCCGCACCGGCCAGCCGGCCTGCGATCTCGACACCTGGGAGCTGGTGGAGACCCTGCGCGAGCGCGGCGCGTATCTGCCGCAGAAAGAACTGAGCCGCACGATGACGCGGTGACGCTACGTCATGTGATGGCGGCGGCGTTGATTGTACCGGAGTCGTTGATGGTCTGAATCAACCTCCAGACTCTGGCTCGTGTCCCGGGCGCAGTGCGGACACAGCCCCGCGCTGCAGATCCGGGACCCACACCTTTCAAATTATTTGCAAGAAGGAACAGGTCCCGGCTCTGCGGCGCAGCGTTGCACGCATGGCAACTTCACATCACCTGTTCAGCCGTCGCCATGTCCAAACATATCTGCATATGCGCGTTCAATCCGATCCACTTCTTCTTCGCGCAGGGCTTCAAACTCGTTCTGACGCGCACGCTTTGATAGCCGTCCCGCATTCTGCCTGAGAAAACCAAGGAGACTGTCGAGCGTACGATCCGGCATATCAGCGATCGATTGAACGATGCTGCGGAAACGATCGAACTGCTGGAGGAAGCGTGTCTCGTTTGGCAGGTCTTGCTCAACAGTCTGTTGCACGCACCCATACAGGAATTCCGCATGGGGAGTCGCATCGAAAAAGCGATAGAAATCAGCGGTGTCGTTGAGAACCCGGACATTGTTGTTGGCCGTCGGCTCCCAGTCGATCATCGGCAGCAGCCTGGCGGAATAGCTTTCAAGGACGCGGCGGTAGTCATCAATCCGATCAAGAATGGCAGCCGACACCGGAAAATGCAGGCCGGGAGGATTGTAGCCTCGGCGCGCCAGTACGTGGTGCATCAAATAACGATGCAGCCGGCCATTTCCATCCTCGAGCGGATGAACATAAACAAAGCCGAACGCAAGAACCGCCGCCGCGATCACTGCGTCGAATCCCTGTTCCGCGCCGCGATCGAATGCGACCATACCCTCCACGAGTGAGGCAAGATCTTCTGGCCGCGCACTGATGTGTTCGGGAATTGGCGCGCTGGTTTCGCGGTCATGCTCGCCAACAAAGCCGCCGTCGCGCCGCAGGCCAAGCCTTACAAACCGCTGATCGCCGATGACAATGCGCTGCAGCCGCAAAAGCTCATCCAGATCAAGCTGTGCGCGGCCCGCCTCGCCGATCGCGCGGCCCCACCGCTGGATGCGATCCTGCGGCGGCTGCTCGCCTTCGATGACGTAGCTCGACTTTGAGTCCTTCAACAACAGAAACGCGGCGGTCCGCCTGAAGATGTCCCGCGGCACCTTGTCGACCACTGCGCGCGCGCGCGCTGCGAGATCCATCGCAATGAACGCATCGAGCACCGGCGTGCGAAACACCAATGGACAAAAGTCCGGCGTACCAGGCAGGTTGTTTCTCACCCGGTGTCGCGGCGAGTTTGCTCCTGCGATACTCCATTGTTGTTCCGGATCGAGAGCGGGCACGTAGCTGCCCTTGTCCGCTGGTGGGAGATCGAGGGTCGTGCCAATCAGCCATTCATAGAGAAACCAGATGCGGCGTGCATAACTGCCGGTCGGCGCTGCGCGCACGATGGCTTCGATATCGGCGGGATCAACAGCGAGAAAGAGCCGTTTGAGGACGGCGAGATCAAGTCCCTCATACTTCAACGCAAATGTGAGATGCCCTTCGAGAGAAGGCTTGGGCTGGTGCCGCGGCGTATAAAGACGCCAGCCGGTGGTTTCTAACATGCGATGGCGCGAGCTGATCGCCGCCAGCCGGCGTGGCAACGGCACCGTGAGCCGATAGGCATCGATCAGGGCGGCATAGCCAGCCGGAGTCGCAGTTTCAGGAAGCCGCCGCTCATGGAAAACGGTGACAGGCCCTGAAAAACGAAGTGCGGGACCACGAGCCATGAAGAACCCTACCTTGGGCTGAATATGGCATATCCCAAAGCGAATTACCTGAAAAATGATTACTTTGTATGAAAAACAATCATTATTATGATTTTGTGTGAAAAATGATGAACCCGTGGACCATCAACCAGGTCTTCGGACCTATTGCGTCAGCGGCGGCTGCGGCTTCCTGGCGTAATCGTCCTTCCAGTGGCCCTGGGCCTTGAGGCTGTCGGCGACTTCCTTCGGCATATAGTTTTCGTCGTGCTTGGCGAGCACGGAATCGGCGCGGAAGGTTCCGGAGGGATCGAGCATCCCTTCCGTCACCACGCCCTGCCCTTCGCGGAACAGGTCCGGCAGCACGCCCTGATAGACCACCGGCACGGTGCGGTTGCCGTCGGTCACGACAAACTGCACGCGAAGATGATCGCCGCGATTGACGCTGCCGGTCAGCACCAGGCCGCCGAGGCGAATGCGCGTGCCGGGCATCACCTTCTTCTCGACCACGTCGGTCGGCGAGTTGAAGAAGACGATGGAGTCGCTCAGCGCGGAGAGCACCAGCGCCGCCGCCACCGTGAGCACCAGCAATGCGCCGCCAATCAGCGTGAGACGTCGTTGCTTGCGGGTCATGGTGAAGTGGCTCTGCGGTCAGCCATCGAGGCCGAGTTCCTTGACCAGTTGTTCGACGCGCTGAAGCTTGTCGGGTTCGGATTGCAACGCGCGGCGCGCATCGGCCACCGCGGCCAGCGCCTTGTCGCGCTCGCCGAGAACGATATAGGAGCGCAGCAGCCGCAACCAACCCTCGGCATTGGCCGGATCGGACTTCAACCGCTCGGCAAGGCTCGCGACCATGCCCTGGATCATGTCGCCGCGCTGGGCGTCATCGAGCTTCGAAGCAGCCGCGACATCCGCGGCATTCGGGCCACCGACGGACGAAGCCTCCACCCGCGCCAGCGCATTGCGCACGAAGCCGGCCCAGGGCGCATCCGCCGGGGCAGAGGCCAGCATCGCGCGCCATAGGTCGGCGGCCTCGCCAGGACGGCCGTCCTGTTCGGCGGCAAGCCCGACGAAATAGCGCGACTTCACGTCCTGCGGGTCGAGCGCCAGCGCACGGTCGAACGCCTCCTTCGCCGCCTGGGTGACGACGCCGTTCGCGACCATGACTTCCGCCTCACCGAGACCGGAGAGCATCGGCGCGGTCTCGCCATTGAACGCCACGGCGTTGCGGTAAGCCGTCACCGCGTCGTCGATGCGGCCGACTCGGAGATACACCGGCGCCAGCACCGCCCAGCCGCGCCCATCCTTCGGATTCTGCGCCAGCCGCGCCTCGACCTGGGCGATCAGCACATCGATCGAAGCATCCTGTCCCGGCGCGCCGATCCGTCCCGCCAGCGGCTGCCCCGGCAGGCCCGGCGAACCCCATGCGAGATACGCCGTTCCCGCCACCAGCGGCAGGCCGACAAAGGCGATCACCGCGACAATCCGGCGCCGCCAGGCAGAGGCCGGAACAGCAACCTCCTGCCCCGGCGTGGCATCCGCGCGGGCAATCAGCCGCCGCGCCACTTCGACGCGGGCCGCCTCCGCCTCGCCACTTCCAATCAGGCCCGATGCGCGGTCGCGTTCGATCTCGTCGAGCTGGTCGCGGTAGATCAGAACGTCGGGATCATCCCGCCGCGCAGCCGCATGGCGGCCCAATGGCCAGAGCACAGCGAAAATCGCCGCGGCCGTCATCAGGGCGAGCACGAACCAGAGTGTCATGACGCGCGGGTGATACCAGCAAACCGGCCGGATGTGGAATCCATCCAATCAGGCGGAAGCGCCGGCCATTGCTGACGGCGACTTCGGCGGCCTTGCGCAGCACGGCGGCATAGTCGTCGCCGAACACCAGGGCCGAGAAGCGGGCCGCGGCCTCGACCTGCGACTGGCGGAACGGCTCTTCGGACTCGCGGGCGGCACGCAGGCCATCCACCAGGCCGTTGACCTGATTGTCGAGATAATGCTCGAGCTCGCCCCAGGCGCGCAGGGTCATCTCGTTGATGGCAAGTTCGCCGGCGAAGGCGCGGCAGGCGTCGACGATCTCGATCTGGACGGCCGTCTCGTCGATGTCGCCTTGCGGCAGCACGGAGCCGGGCGCGATCTCCGCCGCCCCGCGCAGGCGCAGCAGCCGGCGCACATGGCCCGGCATGGTTTCGATTTCCGTCTTCAGCATGTCGGCGATATCGGCGCGGACCGCGGCCAGCTGGCGGCCGAAGGCGTTTTCGATCGGCAGGTCGAGTTCGCTGCGCACGCCGCGCACCGCGTCATGCAGCCACTTCAACAAAGAGACGATGGCGACCGTGCGCACCTTCTTGAGTTCACGCCGCAGCTGCCCGACATGGCGCTCGATCTCGCCCAGCACCAGCGGCACCGTGTCCGCATAGGCCGTCGCCATGATGCGCAAAGGATCATCGCTGTTGGCCGCCTTCACCGCGAGGCGCACCAGCTGCCACGGCGCGGCAAGCCGCCCCATCGTCAGGATCAGCAGATACACGCTGGCGTCGCTGCGCCGGGGCATCGCGGCATCGAGCAGCGATTTGACATGATGGAGTTCGTCGTCGGCCAGATTCCGCACCAGCGCGGGAAGCTGCTTGCCGACCAGCGCCAGCACATCGCGAATGCGGAAGACCGCGACCATCGCCCGCACGTCATCGAGGCCGCGCGGCGTGCCCATCTGCGCCACCACGCGCCGCAATCGCCGCTCATCGCCTTCAATGGCGGACAGCAATTCCTCGAACCGGGTGACAAAGCGATCCTGAAACGCCTGGGCCAGGCGCTCGGACGCCGCTTCATCCTGCGCGGCAAGGCTGCGGCTGATGTCATTGGAAAAGGCGCGCGCTTCGGCGGGCAGCAGATCGCGGCAGATCCAGTCCCAGACCGGATCGAGCGCATCGCGCGACATCCGCCCGCGGTGCGATGGGCCGACAATGTCGTTGACCAGAAAGGGCTCGACCGGCCGGAAGAACTGCCGCGCCGCATAACCGATGCGTGGCGCATGGTCGCGCGCTTCGCGGATGGCGTTGCGGACTTCCTGCAGCACCAGATTGCCGCCGGGAACGGCATCGCCGCGCAGGAAGGCGCGCTCCAGTTCACCGATCAGCATGGATCGCGCCTGCGGCGAGAGTTGCCGCAGGTAGTCTCTCAGGCGCTCAACGGAGGAGCCGCCATCGGACATCCGATCCCCATAAATCCCAGCGTGGCTTGGCTATAACTAACAGACGTCGTCTTAACGACTCGTTGAGCACGCTGGATCGGAAGCGCGGCGGGCCGGTCAGCCGATCGGCGTCCAGCTTCCATTGGGATTGCGGCAGGCGGAGCCGCGCACGGTTTCCGGGCGACCGCTCATGTAGATGGTGTGGGTATAGGCCCGGCAGGTCGCGCCGTTGTCGGTATAGTTCGGTCCCGGCACGACCGAGCCATAGCGGCCGGTGTCCGGATTCTTCCAGGAGATCGGCATTCCGGCCTGGCCGCGGTTGAGCGCATCCATCTGGGCGGAATAGGCGCGCTGGCGATCCTCGTCATCCATCGCGGAACCGATCCGGTTCCCCATCATGCTGTCGATGGTGGCCGCGACAACAGTGGGCGAAGCCCGCGAAGTCTCAGTGGCCGGCGCGGAAGCAGCCTGTGCCGGCGGTGGGGCGGCCATGGGAGCCTGAGCCGCCGCAGTGCGGGCCGGCGGAGCCGGCCGTTGCGACGACCCGACACTGCCGAAATCGCTCGCACATGCGGATAGACCCACCGCCAGCATGGCGACAACGGCAATTCTCACGTCAGGCATGGTCCCCCTCACCGAATCAGTGATTTGGGGAATGATACGGCCTGGAGAGGGAGGAATTCAGGCGGACCACCGGCTCACGCCCCCGGCAGCACCAGTTCGGCGCGCAGGCCGCCCATCGGCGACGTGCCGAGAGTGAGGTTGCCGCCGTAAAGGTCCGCGAGTTCCACCACGATCGACAGGCCGAGGCCGGATCCCGGCTTGGTCTCGTCGAGACGGCGGCCGCGCCGGGCGACCTGCTCGCGCTGGGAGGGCGACAGGCCCGGCCCGTCGTCATCGACGATGATGCGCACCCGCGCCCGGCCGCCCGCACCTCCGCCGCGTTCGTTGGCGACCTCGATCGCCACCCGCGACTGCGCCCATTTGGCGGCATTGTCGACCAGATTGCCGACCATCTCCTCGAGATCCTGTCGCTCGCCCTGAAACCGGGCGTCGTCCGGCACCTTCACGTCGACCGCGATGTCACGGCTGCGATGGATCTTCTCCATGGTGCGCGCCAGCGCCGTGACCACCGGCACCACATCGGTGATCGAGCCGACCACCGCCGTGCGGGCGGCGAGATGGGCGCGTTCGAGATGGCGCGTCACCTGGTCGCGCATGATGGCGGTCTGCTCCTGCACCTTCGCAGCCAGCGGATCGCCGCTATGGGTCGCCGCCTCGTTCATCATCACCGACAGCGGGGTCTTCAGCGCATGGGCGAGATTGCCGACATGGGTGCGCGCGCGCTCGACGATCTCGCGATTGGCGTCGATCAGCGCATTGGTCTCGCGCGCCAGCGGCTCGATCTCGTCGGGGAAGCGCCCTTCCAGCCGCTCGGCAGCGCCGGACCGGATCGCGGCCAGGCTTTCCGAAATGCGCTTGAGCGGCGCGAGGCCGAAGCGCACCTGAAACATCGTGATCAGCAGCAGCATGACCGCCAGCGCACCGAAGGTCAGCACCAGCGAGCGGTTGAACTCGCTGATCTCCGCATCGATCTCCAGCGCATCGCCGGCAACGGTCACCATGTAACGCCCGTCATCGCCGAGATCGATGAAGCGTTCGAGCATGCGCAGCTTCTGGTCTTCCGGCCCCTGCGCATAACCCTGCCGGGTGCCGCCGAAGGTGGTGGTGACGCCAAGGTCGGCAAGCTTCGGCAACGTCGTATCCCACAGCGAGCGGGAGGTGCGCACGTCAGGCTTGGGGGCATCGAGCCGCGTGACCTGCCAGTACCAGCCGGACAGCGGCAGTTCGAACAGCGGCTCGCCGACCGGCTGCGGCAGCTTCTCGCTGCTGTCGTCCGATGGCGGTGACGCGACATCGGCCACCAGCGTGCGCAGATAAACCCCAAGGCGGCGGTCGAACGCGCGCTCCACTGCGCCGCGATACAGCGACGAGAGCGCGATGCCGGTGATCACGAGCAGCACCACCGTGGTTGCCGTCGCGGAGAGGAAGAGGCGCAGCGCGAGGGAGTTAGCGCGCATCGGCCGGGGGTGTGAGGAGATAGCCGAGGCCGCGCACGGTCTGGATCACATCGACGCCGAGCTTCTTGCGGATGCGGCCGACAAACACTTCGATGGTGTTCGAATCCCGATCGAAGTCCTGATCATACAGATGCTCGACCAGTTCGGTGCGCGAAACGACGCGGCCGGCGTGGTGCATCAGATAGGCGAGCAGGCGGTATTCGTGCGAGGTGAGCTTGACCGGATTGCCATCCACGGCGACACGGCCCGTGCGCGTGTCGAGCCGCACCGGGCCGCAGTTGAGCTCGCTCTTGGCGTGGCCGGCGGAGCGCCGCAGCAGCGCGCGGATGCGGGCCAGCACCTCCTCGAGATGGAACGGCTTGGCGACATAGTCGTCGGCGCCGGCATCGAAGCCCTGCACCTTGTCGCTCCAGCGGTCGCGCGCGGTCAGCATCAGCACCGGCATGGTGCGGCCGTTGCGGCGCCAGGATTCGAGGATGGAGATGCCGTCCATCTTCGGCAGGCCGATATCGAGGATCACCGCGTCATAAGGCTCGGTCTCGCCGAGGAAATGCCCCTCCTCGCCATCGAAGGCGCGGTCCACGGCATAGCCGGCGTCCGCGAGCGCGGTCGCGAGCTGGCGGTTGAGGTCGGGATCGTCCTCGATCACGAGGAGACGCAAGGTGGAAACCCTCCGGTCAGCCACCGTCCGTGAGCAGACCGCTCGCGGCATCAACGGTGGCGCGGGTGACTTTGCCATCCTGCGCGAGCAGTGTCAGCAGGTAGACCAGCCCTTTTGGCCCCTTGCAAAGCTTGGCGTCAACAACATCGGCCTTGCGGGCCCGGGCCGCCCGGATCGCCTTGGCGAGCGGTACGACCTTGCCGCTGGCG
>Ga0182746_1002576_pt1 | contig 13618 bp, 8 predicted proteins | sample eDN3rd30CBELigOP_FD_128881 | JGI IMG/M metagenome (GOLD analysis project Ga0182746, IMG submission 128881) | Enriched Organic Plus compost microbial communities from Emeryville, California, USA - eDNA 3rd pass 30_C BE-Lig OP (version 2) (version 2) ... | reverse complement strand
TTGTTTTCTATCGGTGGGGAAAAGTATAATTTGAACCCATTATCAAGGCGAAACTCTACAGTTCGTCCATAATATGATTGGAATGACACTACCTTAGACTCAAAACTGCTCTCAAAAAAAAATTTACTATATCTTTTCCCCTCAATCTGATGAACAGCAAACCAGATGAGAAAAACTAAGACAGGAACGATTCCGATTATTATTTTTAAGAACATTTGCATTTTCTTGCCATCGAGATTTTTCATTTGAATATTCTTTTTTGATCTCATTACCATAATTTTCCATATCCCGGTGTATATTGATACTGCCCTCCGACAAAAGCTCCGTAGCCTATACCAATCCCGCCATTTACGTTAATAAACCCTGTAGTATTGGTAACTGGCGAATAAGATCCTCCGACCGATGCACTGCCGATATAGCCTCCTGTAGCCATTGCTCCAAAGGTATGCCCAGTTAACATATCGGCTGAAATATTTCGGGGATCACCTGTGTACCAACTTAACCCTAAGTTGACACTGCCTGAAAATGAGGTTCCTCCACCCGCATATAAATTAAACATTGGGGTCATATAGAGCCCAGGAACCCCAGGTTTACCTCTAGTCAAAATAGTGAATGCAAATGGTTCTATTCCGAAGCCGCCTATTAATTGGGTAAAATCACCCCCAATTGAAATGTTTATTTTATCTGGAACTATAGCTCTCATTAGAGGGCTGTTCCAGATATCCTTACTTCCCTCGTTTTCTTGCGACAACTCCCTAAACGGCCCGGTGCTACTGCTCTTAGTTACCGGAGGCGGCATTAGAGGACGAAGGCCAAGTCCTTCAACAGGATCCTTACCATCACCTTCCGATCCATCATATGGCCAAATATCATAACTGCTCCATCCACCATTATTAGGTGGGGGGATATCAATCGGATCCATCTCAACAATATCCTTGTCAGGATTAAAATTACCCCATTCGTCCTTCAGGTTATTTGCATTGACGGTATCCAATCCCCAGGGGTCTATGAAATTAATCGGATTATTCAACACATAATTATATCCTGTCAAATTATGGTGCATCTCAGCTAATGGATCCACTACATTCCACCGTCCGATCTCCGCGTCATACAGCCTCGCGCCGTAATCGTACTGATTACCACCTCCCAGTTCATCCTGCTTCTCTTTACCGTTATAAAGATACTTATTTTCTATGCCGGATAAAAATCTTTGGTATTGCTTTCCGAATGGATAGTAATCATCTTGCTGCAATACATCCACTGTTTCTGTTGCGGGATTGTATGTTAAGGTGGTTCGTACGTTGCCCAGATGATCGGTTAGATTATACCGATATTTGAATACTCCTCCATTGTTATAGGCCACTCCCTCACCCGTATGGATCAGTTCGATATTGCTTCCACTATATTCGATCCCTCCCACATAGTCCCGATTGCCCCCCTGACTGGAGTGCTTGCGCAGCTTTGTACCCAGGGCATCGTACAGATAACCTACATGGACCGTACTGTTCCAGGCACTGTCCGGCAGGTTCAGATGGTTGTACGTGAACGTCATCCCTGTGCGGTCGGTTGTCGCATTGCCGTTGCCATCGTAACCGTAGTCCTGCGCGGTCGTGATAGCTCCCGACAGGCTCTTCAACCTGTTGCCTGTGTAGCTGTAGGTCGTACCTGTAGTATGGTTGTCCCGCTTGAGATTCGTGATATTGCCCATATCGTCATATTCCAGCTGCTCCCGCATATCACCGTTGACACTGTTGCCATCTGTCAACCGGTTCAGCTTGTCATAGTTGTAGGTGAAATACTTGGCAGGCTGCCTATGCTGTGTCCAATGCTGCTCGGAGATATTGCCATTGTACTGTGCTGTGGCTCCCTCCGTCGGGGCGTTATAGCGCAGACCGTAGCTGAAATGTGTGGCATTTGCTCCTATTACCCAGCCTCGCTCATTGTAGGCATAGCTTACCGTATCATGGAACACCGTACCCTCGTGGTTCCCACCGATCAGCTTCCTGATCAACTGTCCTATTTCGTTGTACTCATTTTTAGATAGGATCACCGTGTCCTGATCGTTGATACTATGCCTGACCGATAGCAGCCTGCCTACATGGTCGTATTTGTTTTTTGTAAAGATGGCCGTGCTATCACCATTGACCTTATGTACTCGCCTGCTTGTGAGTAGCTCACCCACAAAACCGTACGTATTGGTCACATAATCTGTACCACCTAAGTGGTTTTGGGATACAAACTGGGTTAGTCTTCTCTTGTCGTTATAGTAGTTGGCAGTCAGTAGCGGCACTGTGCCATCGTCTTTGCTGACCTCTATGCCAGTAAGCAAGCCCTTGACTTTGGCCGTGCTATCCAGACCGGCAGAGGCAGCAAATACGTTTGATGTCTTGAAACCATAATCGTCATAATAGTTCACGGTTAGTACTGCCTTGGTAGAAGAAGCACGTGGGTAGCTTCTGTTGTCATAAGAAACTGCATTATGGCTTCTCGTTTCCCATAGTGCTATTGATGCATTGACCTCTTCTGCATCCAGCGTATCCTGCAGCGCAGATCGGGAAAGAGCCTTACGGAAAAGACCTGTTTCGGTCACTCTGCCAAGAACATCATATTTCATGTAGCGCCATTCTGGAAGGGGTTTTGCACGCTGCACAGAATCCTGTACCAGCACAGGCTGATCGTTCTTGTTGTACACGATCCATTCCCAACCTTTGCCTGGTAATTTCTTCTCGACAACCCTCCTCCTGGCATCATAGCGGTAGGCATAGATAAATTCATTAAAAATATTGTTGCCATCTGTAAGCGTAGCTGTCGTATACCCCGGAGGAATCACATACAGGAGTCTCCCGAAATAGTCGTACACATAATAGGTGTCCAGGCTACCTGTCTCGTCTTTCCACACTCGTTTGAGGACTATCTTGTTCTCAAAATTCTTGTATTCTTCCACTGTACCAGCCCTACCCGTTGTATCTGTCCAGTTCTCATTCTTTACTACGGTCTTGTACAACGTACCGGGCAGGTAATATTGCGTACCATCGGCACCCGTCGATGTGACATGCCAAAGCCGTACCTCATCTGTCCTGTTAGTGCCATAATCCAATTTGACGGTATGGCCGGAATTGTCAACAGCTGAATTGTAAGGTTGCCAATCAGCACCTGGTGTTCCCTGTTGCTCTACACGGTTCAAGGAACTATTCTCGAAGACTGTCTCCGCGTAGGGATACGGTGTACGCACGATTTCGGTGATGGAGGGATTGTTATAAAAGTCATGAACATCGGTAAGAACTGCTATTTTATAGTTTCCGTTGGCTATACCGTCTGATGCATAGGGAAGGTATTTCCTGAATTCCCTACCAATACTATCATACTCTATATGCTGTACGATGTCTTTTCCCATCGGACTAGTCTGCCATTGTATAGTCTGCATCGGACGGCCAAAACCATCAAAATAATCTATCTCTATTTTGACCTTGTCCTTATTCGCAGCTAAGATATTTAGAGCTGCTTCATCACTAGTCTCTATGGACGGCATATACTTGAGAATATAATTTTTGTCTCGCTCAAAACGCGGTATAGGCCCCATGGTAATTTGTGTCGTAATATATCCCATGAATCCAGCTGCACCTTCCGACACTACATAATAAATCCCCGGTTCTACGATCTGTCTGATAGACGCCCTGTAGTTTGGACAAAAAGGATCCTGACCTGTATTATCGGCTATCATATTTCCCAGTGAATCCAATAGATACATATTTGTTTCGATCTCCGAAGCGCAATGAGAGAGTGTAAGCATCCCCCGATGGCTCACCATAAATTTATAGTAAATATCATCACCTGGTTCTCCGACATTGTCACCATACCCAATATCCAATGCATTATGCACGGTATGGCTATAAGGAGGCGTATCAACATCGACAACACCAACATAAATCGGTTTGGACATATTCGTGCCATCCCGATCATCTATTGCAATCCGAAGACTGACGTCTCCCCAATCTTCGAATGTCGGAGCCGCACTTTCTACAACGGCATAGTATGTTCCGGGGTACAACTTGACACGCAACGAAGCCCGTTCGTCGCTACAAATGGGGCCATGATTATCGTTATCTTCAATTATATTGCCAACAGAATCCAAGAGCATCAGGTATGTATCAAAGTTAGAGTTGCAGGTAGATATAGCAACATCAGAGTGGTAAGGAACCTTGAACTTGTAAAAAATATCGTCTCCCATATTTCCGATATTGTTACCGAAATCGTTGACAGGATCCAGAGACTGACTGTCGCTATAAGGTTGTTCCGGATCAAGGACCCCTACTTCAATAGGGACAGACATATTCTTTCCTCTCTGCACGTACACGGAAATACTTGTTGTTATATCTCCGAAAGGGCCATAATCACTACCCTCCGAAACGATGTAATATGTACCTGCATCCAATGGATACTGCATCGAGGGCAGTTCCCACGCGTAATTTGGATCATACCAGTTGCTCGCATCTATAAAATACCCGTCACTATCCAATATATAGAACCGTGATGCAAATATAGTGGAAGCAACATGCGATATATCTAAAACATACGCTGAATCAATACTGAATTTGAGTAACCTCCAACACCGCCCGGGTGCAGAGTATTCCAAAACGAACTTCCAATAGTGTGTTGTGTTTTCGGAACTAACTGCATTACCCCAGTATTTATATCGTGATGCCATACCCAATTAGTCGGGGACTTTCCTAATATAGTTCCCGTTGATGAACGTGGTATTGAAATTCCCAACTTAGACATTGAACTTGAAAAAGCTGCGTCAGAAGCCATTGCGTTACTTAAAGAAGTATTGGCGGCTTTAAAATGTGCGCCCCTATAAACTCCCGGATATAGGTTGCTTGCCAACTTAGTTTCAAAAGCAACCGAATATTGAGCACCTGTACCTACCCCCTTAGCGGCAATTTTATTTTATATCATTGTCAAATTTTATAAATTTTTCTCCTATTGAATAATCTAACTCCAAACTGTCAATAATCGTATGAGACAGTAGTCCTTTTTGATACAATCTATTTTCAAATGAATACTGATTGAGCAACTCTAAAAGTCTCATTAAGGATATTCTATCTTGTTCAGAAATGTATGTTGTCGCTAAACTAACTTTTATTAGATTGACCAAATCAGCTTTTCTTTCATCAAATATTTCTCTATTCATTTTACTTAATTAGGTTATTCAAATTATTAATGTACATCTGGTAGCTTCCTCCACCATATATTCCTCCTTGAGAAGCCGCTCGACCAAAGATGTAAGTACTTCCTGGTGCAATCTGAAATTGAGATATTCCAGACATACTATTCCAACTTGGCGGAAGTGCTAAGCCTGCTCTATTGGTATAGTTTGTAAAAGTAGGAAATAAATACCTTCCATTTTGATTTGCAGCGCCACCATAAAATCTCAATCCAAACGTTGCATTATCAGCAGTACGTAAAGAGATTGTACCTACTTCAAAACTTTCCAGAATTTGTTTCCGATAAGCTCTTGGTACTCCTTGTGCTTGAAGGTAATTAGAGGCAGCCCGCACACCATCGTAAGCACCTGCTCCCCCCTTAGCGGCTTCATTTGAGAAAGCCGAAATCATATTGTCAGCTTGATGTACAACCGTCTTCGCCGCCTCTTTCCTCATGTAATTTGCTACAAACTCTCCGCCTTTCCTGAGATAAGGACTTGCTTTACTACCGGCATATCCTGCGACGCCTCCAACAGCTCCATCGATGGCAGTCTTTTGCAGCGAAACTGAACCGCTTTCCATAAACTGTGCAGCAGCGCTTCCTACCATTCCGGATACTACACCAGCTCCCACAACTGTAGCCGGGGCTCCGCCAAAAGTAGCTACTGTCAAATCAAAAGCAGCTCCGGCTACTGCCCCCGCTAGCGCTCCCCGCACAATTCCTGGCGTTAAATCTGCATCACTAAGCCAAGCATCCACGAACCCGGCAATTGCACCTATAATCAAACCAGATACTGTACCCGCAAATTCGCCGTTTGGATCCAAATGCATGATTGGGCTATTCATCACATAAGCATATGGCGAATAATGATAGTAAAAATCGTACCTGGGATCCACCACGTTCCACCTTCCTATCTCCGTATCATAGAACCTGGCACCGTAATCGTATTGTCCTCCAAGCTCGCCCTGGAGTTCCTTACCATTGTAAAGATACTTATTATCGCCCGCAGATACAACATATTGTTTGCCGAAGGGGTAGTAATCGTCGGATTGCAAGACTTCGACCTGACTGGTCGATGGGTTACGGTATAAAGTAGTTCTCACATTCCCCAAGTGATCCGTTAGGTTGTAGCGGTAAGTGTATGTACCACCGTTATGGTAGGCTACGCCCTCTCCGGTATGGATAAGTTCTATGCCGCTGCTGCCGTACTCTATACCGCCTACGTAGTCCCTGTCTCCCCCTTGGTTGGAGTACTTGCGCAGTTTGGTACCCATGGCATCGTACAGATGCCCTACGTTGACCGTGCCGTTCCATGCGGTATCGGGTAGGTTGAGGTGGTTGTAACCGAAGGCCATACCCGTACGGTCGGTCAGTGCATTACCGTTGGCATTATAGGTGATGTACTGAATTACAAACTCGGACTAGCTGAAACTTACTATTTACAAGAGGTACCTATACATTTCATAAAGTAATGAAAGTACACCTAAGAAAACAAAGTAAATCCAATATTTCTTCAAAGGGCGCCAACCATCACTATTAGACAATTTTGCTGTAAAACCAATAAAAACAAGTCCTAAGGATGAAAACAGTTTAAATAATAACAAAGTCTCCATATTAATTCTTTAAGTCTAAGAAAATAAGGATTTAAATATTAATGCTACCCCACAAATAATGCATAGAATAACACTTCCCCATAATCCAACATAATTTTTACCAGTAACTCCCTCCCAATTTGATTCTTGAGAAGATTGTTGTTCATCCTTTATAAGATAAAAGTAGATCAAATAACTAATCAATAATGACACCAATCCTAGGGAAAAAAATTTAATATCCATATTATTTTTTTATTTTATCAATAGTTTTATCTGTTTCCTTTTTGAGTATACTTTCCCATAATCCAAGAGATTGCTTTGTAGCTTCTTTGATTTGCCCCGAAACATCTGGGGTTGGTCCTGGTATAAGTTGATCAATAGCTTTATTACCCACCTTTCCCAAAACATCATAAGCCACTTCATTTGCAACAGTTACTACAGCATTTTTGTCACTTCCCGCTATGAATTCAACGACCACCTCTAAACCAACCCCTGTTAACGACGTTAATTTACCCGCCGTAGCAACAGCCCCTCCGGGTGTAGCACCTACACCTGCTACTGGCGCTCCTGCTACAGCCATTAATACACCGGCAGTCGCTGTTTGGTCACCTACATCTTGCATAGTTTTTGCCGCTGTCATAAGCGTTTCCTTATTTTCAGAAACAGCCGTCTGTATACTCTTGCCGACCTCTTTAGTTGTGGTCGATATTTTATCAAGAACTTTGTCAGTTGCTCTTTGTGCACTTGCAAAGTTGTTAGAAATCATACTTTGCACCCTATACAAAGGATTATAATTTGCTGGAGGGGGCCAAGGCCACATTCCGTCTGGATCTACAAATCTTATCGGGTTATTAAAGGCATAATTATATGGAGACCATCTCCTGCCTTTCTCCGCTAGCGGATCCACCACATTCCACCGGCCAATCTCAGCATCATAGAACCTCGCCCCGTAGTCGTACTTATCTTATAATTATCTTGACCGATAACAGATTAGTTTCATTAGAAAAGTCATAAGTAACATTTTTGATTTTCCACTTTTCTAACGCCACCAACTTAGCAATATTTTCTTTCTTTATTATTGTCTCGTCATCTATAATATAGCGGATTGATTTAACTTCTACTCCGTTTAAATCGTTAGAAGCAATGAATGTCATTAGACCTTTATTGATATCTAAATATCCATCCTTTGCTTTTTTAGTAAAAACATAGATATTATGTTCTCTTCTGACCGTATCATATTCCTGATATTTCTTTGACAAGTCTTTGTCTTTCACCAAAGAGTAGTAAAACTCATTGACTTCTAAGGGTATCAGATCTTGTAGAATATTGTCTATATAAATAAGCTTTTTATACAAACGGTATTGGTCATAGCCTGCAACATCTCTTTGCGCACGACAGCTATGAAAAATTACAACCAATAATATAAATACAAATAATGTTATTCCTTTCATGGTTTTTTGTATTGGGTAGGAATCGTATTACTATGATTTAAATCAGTAGGTCGAATCGGGAGTCCAATTATTTTACGTACATGATTTTCATATTTAATAACACCTCCTCGAAATTTAAGATTCGTCGTGTTTACCTCACCTATCTCATGAAAAAGTGTAGATGTAGTATTTTGATTTACGCCCTGATTATGAAAAGGAAATACATCCAGAGTTACCTCAACAGCACCAACATTAGGTGCCACAACAATAGTATTGTCAGTTTTCGAGTACAGCCCACCTCCAAATTCTTGAACAACATCCACAGATCTAACTTTCCCTCCAACATTTAATTCGTAATTGTTTTCGTAAGCGACTGATACCGTTTCTTTACTATTCATTACTTTATTAAATCCTTTAAATAACTCTTTTTGTTCCTTTGACATTCCTTTAACGAAGTCTTTTGCTTTTCCATCAAGAGTGAGTTTTCCAGCTGAATTAAATGTTAATGAATTTGCCTTATCGCCAAATGCATTATTGAGGTCTTGAGCAAATTGTTCTCGATAAATCTCAGCAACACTGATGCTATCGCCATTTATATCGATATAACGCATAGGATTATTCGCACCGTATTGATATGGCGCGAAATCATAGTACTTCTCAGCAAACCTATCTATAACGTTGAAACGCCCAATTTCAGCATCATAGAACCTCGCCCCGTAATCATATTGTCCTCCAAGCTCGCCCTGGAGTTCCTTGCCATTGTAAAGATACTTATTATCGCCCGCTGATACAACATATTGTTTACCGAAGGGGTAGTAATCGTCCCGTTGCAAGACTTCTACATTTTGTGTAATTGGATTGCGGTAAACCGTGGCACGTACATTGCCCAAGTGGTCAGTCAGGTTGTAGCGGTAGGTATATGTATCGTCGGAGATATTGCGATAGGCTACACCTTCCCCGGTATGGATCAGTTCTATGCCGGTACTGCCGTATTCGATACCGCCTACATAGTCCCTGTCTCCCCCTTGGTTGGAATACTTGCGCAGTTTGGTACCCATGGCGTCGTACAGGTACCCTACGTTGACCGTGCTGTTCCATATGGTATCGGGTAGGTTAAGGTGGTTGTAGCCGAAGGCCATACCCGTACGGTCCGTAGTGGCATTGCCGTTGGCGTCATAGCTGTACGTGCCGCTCAGGCCTCCGCTGAGTGCGGTCAGGCGATTGCCTGCGTAGCTATAGGCTATGGGCGTACCGCCGTCACGTGTCAGCGTGGTGATGTTGCCCATGTCATCATAGCTCATGGCTTCGCTCATCGCCGTGCCGGTACTGGTACCGTTTGTCAGGCGGTTCAGCTTATCATAGCTGTAACTGTACGTACTGCTTGTTGTTGCTCCATGACCCCAGTGCTGTTCGGAGATATTGCCATTGTACTGGGGTACGGCACCGTCATTATACTTCAGCATATAGCTGAAATATGGAGAGGCCGTATTTACCGTCCAGCCTCTCTCGTTGTAGGCATAGGAGGTACTGCTGTGGAAACCGCTGCTCAGGGCATCCCCTCCTACCGATTTGGTCTTCAGCTGGCCGATCTCGTTGTATTCGTTCTTCAACAAGGTGACCGTATCCTGATCGTTGATCCTGTGCCTGACAGTCAGCAGTCTGCCCACATGGTCGTAGTCATTTGTCGTCAGTACCGTGGTCACATCTCCGGTTGGTGAGGCCCTGTGTTCCCGCTTGCTGGTCAGCAGTTCGCCGACAAAGCTATAGGTATTGGTCATATAGTCTGGATAAAACACAGCAAGCTGACCCCTATTCCCCAAATTTAAAGTGACCCAATACAACGCTACAAATCAATCAAATAGGGGTGTCAAACAATTTGGCAGAGAGGGGAGAATAAAAAGGATTCTCCAATTATAGGAATAAACATCTTTTAAATTTCCATTATCCTCCAATATGCAACAAATGTAGTTACAACATATAAAAAAAAGATTATACTCGTAATAAATCGTCTATCGGGCGTGGTATTCTTTTGGTAACTATATACGATATTTATGTATCGCTTTTTCCGCAAGAAATATAAACTATTAATACCTAGCAATAAAGCTAAACCAAGGAATATATCCAACCACAAGGTGGTAGTAAGTGGTAGCTCTGCAAAAAAGCTTACTAACGTGATTACATTAAAGCTCTCCAGAAAAGACAAGAGCAACACACTGTCGAACGCCGGATCCTTGAAAAAAGTACCTGCAACATTTTTCTTTAAATAGACACAATGTTGAAACATGTGATAATAAATAATGCTATAAAAGTTCATTCAACATTCTGGTTAGGCTGTCACCAGTTAAAATTTCTTTTTTCAATTTGAGGAGTTCTGTATCTAGGGAATCTATTGATAAAGCGTTATTGATGTATTGTAAGGCTAATGTATCATTAAACTGCGAACGAGAATTCAAAGATAGATTGTGATAGGTATCTTTTAACCGATACCCTAGTTCAATGGATTTTAAATAATCTTCTGTAGAGCCTTCGAAATCAAAAAGCTGAGCTTTTGAATATCCTCGCATAAAAAAATATTCACCTTTTGGTATGGTATCTAATATGGTCAACCTGTCTAATATTTCAATCGTAGCTTTGTAATCGTCCATTTCATACGAAAGTAGTGCTTCTTGTTTAAGATGATCTAGACGTTTCGCACCATCTTGCGTATTTGTTAAACATCCGTGCAACAAACATATCATCAAACAGATTACTAAAACATTCTTCATGTTATTTATTTTGTTTTAAGTTATTAGTAGCCTGTATCATTATTCGCATATCCTGAGCAGCTTTTTCTTTAAATCTCTCGTCACCAGTTATCCTATACATATTAACATTCCTGTGATAACTTTTTAGCGCTGCTCTTCCCATATCTGTCTGGTTTTTTTCAGACAATCCCACATCTATCATAACTTTCACTGCAGTCATCTCCAATCCAAACAAATATTCCGCTGCAACCATTGTTCCAAGTCCAATATCTCTTTTTTCAATTGCCTCCGCAGCATCATTAAGAGTAGAAAGTTTATTAAAAGTCCTTATAGCTTTATTAGGTCTAATCTCCTCAATTATTCCGAATGCATCTCCAACATCTAAAAGACCAGACTTCTTTATGTTGTTTAAACTACGATCTTCAGTCTTTATATCTATACCTTTCACACCGTCTTGAACTGCTACTAGTTTGCCTGAACCTTTCTTCTTCTTAGGATCATCCTGCTCATCCTCCTCTTCCCATCTGTCTTGGTTATCACTACTGCTCCTCTCTGCAAGGAATGACTGCTTAAATACGCCGAAAGCATATTGTGCCGCTGCTCCTGTGAATTCTACAGAGCTTCTTCCATCCGGATCGATAAAACGTATCGGATTATTCAAGCCATAGGTATAGGGTGACCACCTTCTACTGTTCTCCGCCAGCGGATCCACCACGTTCCACCTGCCGATCTCCGCATCGTAGAACCTAGCACCGTAATCGTACTGCCCTCCAAGCTCGCCCTGGAGTTCCTTGCCATTATAAAGATAGGTATTGTCGCCCGCAGATACAACATATTGTTTGCCGAACGGGTAGTAGTCGTCCGACTGCAGTACCTCGACCTGGTTGGTGACGGGATTGCGGTAGACCGTAGCCCGTACATTGCCCAGATGGTCAGTCAGATTATAACGGTAGGTATACGTATTGTCGGATGTATTGCGGTAGGCAATACCCTCGCCCGTATGGATAATGTCAATGGAGCCGGTACCGTTATATTCTATACCGCCCACATAATCCCTGTTACCTCCCTGACTGGAATACTTCCGAAGTTTCGTACCCAGAGCATCGTACAGGTAACCCACATTGACCGTGCCGTTCCATGCGCTGTCCGGCAGGTTCAGGTGGTTGTAGCTGAAGTTCATGCCCGTGCGGTCCCGGGTCGCATTGCCGTTGCCATCGTAAGTATAGTCCTGTGTCGTATTTATCTCCCCGGTCAGGCTTTTCAGCCTGTTTCCCGTATACGTGTAGCTCGTCCCCGTAGTATGGTTATCACGCTTGAGATTGACAATATTGCCCATATCGTCATAGCTGAGTTCTTCACGCATGTCTCCTGTCGTACTGTTGCCGTCCGTCAATCTGTTCAATCTGTCGTACGCATAGGTAAAGTATTTGGCAGGCTGTCCACCTCGTTCCCAGTGCTGCTCCGAGATATTGCCGTTGTACTGGGGCGCTGCTCCTTCAGTTGGGCTATTATAGTTCAGTCCATAGCTGAAGTTCGTAGCATCTGCCGAGGTCAGCCAGCCACGCGCGTTGTAGGCATAGGTTATTGTATCATGAAAAGCTGTTCCTGCCTCATTGCCGCCCAGGTATTTCCTGACCAGCTGACCGATCTCGTTGTATTCGTTCCTGGCCAGGATCACCGTATCCTGACCGTTGATCTTTTGCTTAACCGCAAGCAGCCGTCCTACATGGTCGTATTCGTTCTTCGTGAAGATAACCGTACTGTCTCCTGATACTTTATGTACCCTTCTGCTCGTGAGCAGCTCTCCCACAAAGCTATAGGTATTGGTCACATAATCCGTACCGCCAAGATGATTCTGCAATGCAGACTGGATCAGCCTGGCACGGTCATCATAGTAGCTGGCAGTCAGCAAGGGAGATGTACCATCGTCCTTGTACACCTTGGTACCTGTGACCAGTGTCTTGGTCCTGCTGCTCGCTGTTATGTCTTTGGAGCCCAGTCTATAACTGCCTTCAAAACCATAATCGTCATAGTAATTGACAACAAGGGGCTGTAATGCCGTAGTCGGAAAGGCCACGTTGCTATAGGTGCTGTCCACACGCTGCTCCCAATATTCCGCCTGGCTGCTCCAATAGCTGTCCAAGGCGGACTGATAGAATGTCCAAAATAAATCTTTAGTCCATTCGATAAGTGAAACTCAATACTCCTTCCAGTTGAACTATTGTTGCTGCTTATCACAACAGACGAAAACTCTTGTATAAAAAATTGTTCTCTATTCTGTAAATCTCTATTCGTTGTAAAAATCAAATAAACAATTATCAAAATGATAGGTACTCCTGCAATTATGATTTTTAAAAATATTGGCATTTTCTTGTTATCAAGATCTTTCATTATGAATGGCTGTTAATGAAGTTCATTAAAATTATTTATTGACCATAATTCATACTCTTCATTGGACGTCTTTCTATATATAAGATATTCATACGTACCATTTCTTTTTTTTATAAGATCTCCAACTTTTATTTTGTTTTCTATCGGTGGGGAAAAGTATAATTTGAACCCATTATCAAGGCGAAACTCTACAGTTCGTCCATAATATGATTGGAATGACACTACCTTAGACTCAAAACTGCTCTCAAAAAAAAAT
>Ga0182746_1002570_pt1 | contig 13637 bp, 13 predicted proteins | sample eDN3rd30CBELigOP_FD_128881 | JGI IMG/M metagenome (GOLD analysis project Ga0182746, IMG submission 128881) | Enriched Organic Plus compost microbial communities from Emeryville, California, USA - eDNA 3rd pass 30_C BE-Lig OP (version 2) (version 2) ... | reverse complement strand
TGGTGGCCCTCACAGTGTCAACTTTGTGTTGAATCCAGAGGCAGTGACAAGATGACCCGCAGGCCTGGCTGGGCATCAGCAAAAGAGAGAGTGCCGCCGTGCAAGCCGACAATATTCATTACGCTGGTCAAGCCCAAGCCGTGGCCTTCGGAGGATGGATCTAATCGGTAGAAGTGTTTGCCCAGATGCTCGTACTCGGTAGCAGGCAGCCCAGGGCCATCGTCCTCAATCGTAATAAGCGCGGTATTCCCGTGCTTGACGACGTTGACCACTACCTGGCTGGTGGCATACTTAATCGCATTGTGCAGCAGATTGGCCAGAGCACTGGCCAGCAAATTGACATCGCCAGAAAGGGTGACGTTATCCAGGTTGCTGCTGTGTAACGCAACACCTTTTTCTTCCGCTAACGCCTCATGCATCTCCATCACGTCGGTGACGATAGCATTCAATTCGCAGGGTTTGAACGAGCGGCGTCGTATACCTGCCTCCATCTCGGCAATTTGCAAAAGTCTTTCCAGCAGGACGTTCAGGTTCTCGATGCCTTCTATTGCGCGCTGATTGGCTTCTCGCACTTCAGTCATGGACGTGTCCGGCCGTTGCGCCGCGCGTAATCCGCCAACAATGCGAGTCAGCGGAGTGCGAAGATTATGTGCAATGGTGTCCGAGATGTGCCTCGCGCTCTTCATCAAGAGCTCGATCCTGTCCAGCATCGTGTTGATGTCGCGATTCAGCAGCGTGAACTCGTCTTCGCTTGTGGGAGGAGATATACGTTTTGAGAGTTGGCCGGCACCGATTTGCTGCGTGGTGCGGCGAATGTGACTGACACGGTACGCCAGTTCTCTTCTGAATAGGTACGTTCCCAGCAGTACCAGCAGTACAGCTAAAAAAATCGCTGCTGCCGTGGCCCGGCCAATCAATGCCGTGATGTCGCGTATCTCGCTCAGATCCTGTCCTACGACTAGCGTTTCTCCCTGTGCCAGGGTTTGGACTTTTAGATGGCCACGCGTAGGAACGCCGTCTTGAATTACTTCGGCGTCAAAGACTTCGGTAGATGTTTCGGTCGATAGTGGGATATTTGCCAGATTACCGGCGAGCTTGCGGCCATCTTTATCAAGTAGCAAATAGATCTCTCGGGGCGAGTCGATCCGATCCGACAGCGTCAGTTCAATAGCCGATATCAGGTCCTCAGGGCCGCCCTCTTCATAGGTCACCATTAGACGTTGTGCTGTCGCTGTTATTTGCCGCGCATACTCAGTGCGCAGGGCCCCAATAAATTGAACGTATATGAATACGATCAATATCAACGTCGTCAGAATCGCCAGCAACCCATAATTCAACGTCAGGCGAAAGGAAATGGAGTTCCATAGGCGTCGAAAAAAATGCGTCATTCTTCTGCGAGTTTTCTATCGTGGAGATCTGGCTTGTCAGAGATCGTGTATCCCGCGCCGCGTATCGTGTGAATCAGCGGAGTGGATGAATTGGAGTCGATCTTGCGACGCAGTCTGCTGACCTGAACATCAATAACATTCGACTGCGGGTCAAAGCTGTATCCCCAAATCGTTTCGAGCAGCATCGTTCGTGTCACGATCCTGTGCATATTGAGCATGAGATAGACCAGCAAACGGAATTCCTGCGGTTGCAAGGAAATCGACTGGCCGGCACGGTGCACTTTCTGTGTGGCGACATTCACAGTCAGGTCTGCAACGCGAAGTTGTTTGACCTCCAGGTGGTCTGGGCGCGTTCGTCTGACTAACGCATCCATTCGGGCGACGAGTTCAGAAAAGGAGAACGGTTTGACCAGATAGTCATCGCCCCCTGCTCGTAGGCCATCAACCCGGTCGTCAACTGCCGACAGCGCGCTCAGCACCAATACCGGGGTCTTTTTTCCCAACGATCGCAGGGTGGATAGTATTGACAGGCCATCGACATGATTGGGCAAAATGCGATCCAAAATGATGATGTCCCACTTGTCTTTCATGGCGTTTTCAAGGCCACTCACGCCATCTCTGCTGACGCTGACCATGTGCCCGAGCTCCGTCAGGCCATTGGCGAGATAACGAGCGTTCTCCCGGTCGTCCTCAATGATAAGACACTGCCACATAGTTATTTCCGATGCTATTTTTCTATTGCCTTCAGCCGTTGCTGCGGCCCTTGTTGATTGAGTCAGTAACGACGTTAGCACGCTCTGTCAGTTTTTTTTCTTACCAAATGGTAAGGCAGGCGTAATACGCTCCAGGCTGGTTTTTACTAAGATGATTCAACCTGCCCGAAGTTATTCTCTTGCCTCAAGAAGGTCGCGTAGTGAGTATTCATGTCAGCCCCAACCTGGATCAAGACCAACGCATTTGTAAGCCGATCAGTTTCTACGACCTGGTTGAGCTAGTGACGTATGGGAGACTCTCTTTCAACCCATCAGCTGGTATTCGGTTCGCTTCAGTACGCTCCGCCATCATAAATAAAAAAGAGACGGCTGACATGACTGCAACCAGCATGTCGACTCTGCAGAATGGAGCCTCCATCCAGGCGTCCTCTGCCTCGAGCGCCATTGGATATCAGTCATGGGACTTGCTTGAGCACGAGTTCTCTATAGACTGGGGAAGCGACGGCGCGTCCGCGCCAACCATCTATATCGTTTCGACGATTCATGCGCTATCAGAATCATTGTTTCTCAGCGCAGAAAGGGAAGCGTTTGTCAGTCGTACCTCAGGTTTCGCTAGTGCTCCAGCGCAACGGCAGTCAACGCGTTCATCGGTCGTGCCGATATTTGGCGACGACACGGCGACGGTGACCTTGTGTTCGCGCAATCACGCTGCAGATCGTGATCAACACGCAGTGCTACGGTTGCCCGTTGATCTGAGAACGCTGTTGACGAGTGTCTTGATATCTCCGAGGGCGCCGGCCCATTTTTTTGACTTGGTTTCGAATCTTGTACAGCGAGTCAGCCGCGCCCGGGTATCTCATGCAAACTGGTCAATCATGTCGGATACCGTGAGGACTGCTCACGCCCGAAGAACATGAGTCATGTGTCTATTAGGGCTGGTTAAACGGTCTTCTGGATGATTGCGATTCAATGCCTCAAATCGGGTACGTCTCTATAACCTCGCGCACTTGTGCAAGTGCGGTTGCCAGTTGATCAATCGGTGCAGAACTCAAACCCAGTCTCAAGGCTTGCGGCACGTGTCGCGTGCTCGCGTAGGCTTCAGCTTTGGAAACGGCAATCTGACGTTCTGATAGCGCCATGGCGATACGGTCCATACGTAAATCGGGCGGCAAACGCAACCAGACGAATAAGGATGCAGGGTTTGAGGTCATTGCCATGCCTGCGAAAACCTTGCGCGCAATACTTTGCCGAACGACGGCATCACGCCGAAGCACCGCCTCAAGTTGCTTCACGGTTCCGTCTTGTATCCAACGCGTCGCCATCGTGGTGACAAGACTGGGCATGCTCCAAAAACTGGCGCGAATCTGCGCCTTGAGCCGAACGGCATACGCTTCAGGGGCTACGACATAGCCAAATCGCAGGCCACTGGCTAAGCTTTTGGAGAGACTGGAGACATAGATTGTTCTTTCCGGGGCGAGGGCTGCCAAGGGTGGCGGCGCTTTCGCCGCCAGAAAAGCATAGGCGGCGTCTTCGATGAGCAGGCAGTCGTGCCGCTCGGCAATGTCCACAAGCTGCTTTCGTTGTTCGAGGGTCAGCACCCAACTCAATGGGTTGTGCAGCGTGGGCATGGCATAGATTGTCCGGATTGGATGGCGGCGACATAGGCTATCCAGCGCATCCAGGTCGGGGCCTGCGTCCGAAGCCGGGATGGGCTTGAGCACTAGATGCTGCGCGGCCGAAATCATCTTGAAACCGGGATAGGTCAGCGCATCCACGGCAACCATGTCGTGGGGCTGTAGCAAACCGCGCGTCGTGATATCCAAACCTTGCTGAGCGCCATTGACCAGAAAAACGCGATGAGCGTCAGCCTTGATGCCACGTTCTTTGCTGAGAAAGTCGGCCACGATTTGCCGTTCATGGCGACGCCCGCCGGGTGGCTGCTGATGCATCAACGCGGCCAAATCTCCAGATCCCGAAAGCTCGCGCAACATTGACCGCAGCAGATCGGCCTGACCACACCAGCTCGGATGGTTGAAAGACAAATCTACGGTACTAGCGCTCAAGCGTGCCTCGTCGCCGCTGTCCCACTCACGCTGCGGCGGCCGGTCTCGCACGAACGTGCCGCGGCCAGTTTCTCCTACCACCAAGCCCAACGCTTTGAGGTGTGCATAGACTTTTGTGGCCGAAGCAACGGCGATGCCATATCGCTCTGCAAGTTGTCGATGGGTGGGTAGTGGGGTACCCGGAGTCAGGGCCCCACTTTTTATGTCAGAGACCAGTTTTTCGATGGCCTGGCTAACCGCAGGTGACGCCATGGAATGTACCTAGGACAATTTTTTGATTGTCTTAATTTAGCGGATTAATCTACGCCACAAAAGTCTAGTCGGGTTATGGGCTCGATCGAGTACGCATGGCCTATAGCCTGACGTTTCTGCGCTTTATGGAGGCGCGCCATCATGCCGGTATCAGGCAATTTTCTTCGAAACAGATGGTTGATTGTGATCGTTGCCGGCGTCATCATGGGCGCCGCCTTGGGGGTACGTCATGTTCAAGGGTTGTTCTTGCAGCCCGTTGTCGCCACACAAGGCTGGTCGCGTGAGTCGTTCGGTATCGCACTGGCAATACAGAATCTCGTGTGGGGCGTGGCGCAACCCTTTACAGGCATGGTGGCTGATCGCTTCGGCTCGGCCAAGGTTCTGTTCGCAGGGATGCTGATGTACGCCCTGGGCCTGCTGCTGATGTCGAATTCAACGACTCCCGTTGCATTCTCACTGAGCAATGGCGTACTGATCGGTATTGCGCTTTCTGGCAGCGCGTTTAGTACTGTCTACGGCGCGCTGAGCCGAATCTTTTCTGATGAACAGCAACGTGTGTGGGCGCTGGCGGTCGCCGGTGGATTGGGTGGGCTTGGGCAATTCTGCATGGTGCCGTTTGCCCAGCAGCTTATCGGCAGCATGACTTGGCAGGGATCCGCGATCGCGCTTTGCGTCATGATGCTCGCACTGGCCCCGTTATCTGTTGTTTTACGCGATCTACATTCGAGGCGGGAAGCACGTGTGCTCGTCGGAGAGCAGATTTCCATGGTTGCGGCGATACGCCAGGCATTTCATCACCGGGGTTTTTGGCAATTGAATCTAGGGTTCACAGCCTGCGGTTTTCAGCTTGCTTTTATTGCCACGCATATGCCGGCTTACTTGATAGATAAAGGCCTGAGTATCCAGCAGGCCGGCGCGACGCTTGCCGTTATCGCACTAGCCAACGTCTTCGGCACTTATGCTTGTGCCCGGCTCGGAGGCCGCTGGCCGGCCAGGAGGGTTTTGTCCGCGCTCTATGCGATACGGGTGTTGGCGATAGTGGGGTTCCTCTTGATACCCGTTACACCCGCAAGCGCATACTTGTTCTCGGCAATCATGGGGTTTCTGTGGCTCGGCACGGTGCCACTGACAAACAGAGTCGTCGCGCAGATATTTGGGGTGCGCTATATCGCGACACTCTTCGGCTTCGTGTTCCTTGGTCACCAACTCGGCGGCTTTGTCGGCGTTTGGATGGGCGGATGGGTCTACGACCACTATCGTTCCTATGACCTGTTGTGGATGGGGGCGATCGCCCTCGGATTGGTTGCCGCTGTTGTGCATTGGCCTATTGATGACCGTCCACTCGCACTGCCGACGCTGGCAAAGGGGGGTACATGAAGTTCAGGCATGTCCGTCAGATGTTTGGTCGCGTCTTGATTGCTACGTCAGGGGCGGCAGTACTCGTCGGGATATTTCAGGCTTGGTTAAATCCGCTGATTGCCCTTGCTTTGCTGGATGGCAGTGGGTTGTGCCAGTGATCGCAGAACATACTGAATGCAAGAGTTCGATGAAAGGCGTTGCTATGACGACTTCTATTAACCAGTTGCCGGTGCTGGAGTATCTGCAACGGCAGTTGTCCGGAACACTCGCCCAAAGCGACGTTACACACATGCGCTATCCCACCGCCATTTCTGGCTTATTGGGATTTCGCATCATCTCCATTGCCCAAGCCAGTGCCACTGTCGAGTTGAACGCTGACGCTGCAGTACACGGCAATCAGCAAGGTACGGTGCATGGTGGACTGCTTTGTGAGTTGGCGGATGCCGCCATAGGAACAGCGCACTCCACGCTGATAAACGAAGGCGAGAGCTTTACCAGTATTGACTTGAAGGTGACTTTTTTGCGTCCGGTCTGGCAAGCCAAACTGCAGGCCCAGGCAAGCGCGATGCACAGAGGGCGGACTATCAGTCACTATCGATGTGAGATTCAGCGAGAAGATGGCAAATTGGTCGCCACCGTCGAAAGTGCTGTGATGACTTTGCGAGGAGACTTCGCAAAAGGCCGATGAAGATCGGCTAGCCATTTAGGCGTATGAGCGCTAATTTAATTTCTTGGAGTACAAAAGAAAATGCCCAGCTGCAAGAGCTGGGCATCGAATTCGTGGTGGCCTGGGGCGGAATCGAACCACCGACACGCGGATTTTCAATCCTCGGTGTATTTCTGATGGCTCTTAAAAAATAATAATATTTATTATATAAATCAACAGCTTATAGGAAATAATCCGCTGCTCAAGATCTTTTTCACGCGCCATCTTGCCAGAATCTTGACTAAATCCAGGGCGTTGGCGTTACATTTCCACGAATTTTCAGCCAAGACTTCCTGTTCATAGCACTCTGAATCGGCAGGGCAGTGTTGCGTGTGGTTTGGCGGCGTCGATGCGACCTCAGGACGACATGCGCTGGCGTACAGAGGGTAGCAAGCTCTTTATTTGTACTCCATTTGGCAGTACAATCTTGGAAGATTTACGAGGGATCTCCCATGTCTAGCATCGCAGAAGCAAAAGATGATCGGCTCCAGGTGCGCCTGAATGCCGAGGCCAAGACCGTGCTCCAGCGCGCAGCCAGCTATCGCCATAAAACGGTGAGCCAGTTCGTGCTGGCGACTGCCTTGGCCGAAGCCGAAAAGGTTATTCGTGAGAACGAAGCCGTGCCTCTGTCTGCGGCAGACTGGAAGGTGTTTTACGACGCGTTGAGCAACCCCCCCGCGCCTAATGCCGCATTGCGCAAGGCATTTGCCAAGTATCAAAAGACGGCTAGGTAACGCTCGTGCCTGTTTCGTGGCTAGTCTCGGCGTTTGATGGCAAGGTGCATGATCGTACCGCCTTTTCGTGCGGTGCTCCTGATCTCGACCGCTATCTTCGTGAACATGCTTCGCAGGATATCAAGCGAGATATTGCCCGCGTCTTTGTGGCTGTGCGACCCGAAGCTACTACGGTTTGCGGCTATTACAGCCTGAGTGCCACAAGCTTTCAGCGCGATGAGCTTCCAGCGGAGCAGGCCAGGAAGCTGCCGCGCTATCCCGTTCCCGCTGTCCTGCTTGGCCGACTGGCCGTGGATCAGGAAGCCCAGGGAACGGGCTTGGGCGAGTTTCTGTTGATGGATGCCATGCACCGCACGCTGCTCGCCACGCAGGTGATGGCAGTTCACGCCATGGTCGTGGATGCGAAGGACGTTGCTGCTGCCAAGTTCTATCGCAAATACGGATTTATTGCTTTTCCGAACAATACCCAAAGACTATTCCTGCCGATGGCGACGATACGCCAATTGCAGGAGCATTAAACGTAGGGGCCTTCTTTTATCTAGCTCAACCAGCCGATCTCCATCAGCTCGGCTACATCGACAGGTGCAGGATGTCGTTGAGTTCAGTCTGGATGAAATCGGCGGCGGTCCTGGTCGCGTTGAGCAGCGCCTGCGCTTTACGTAGGCTTGGTATCGTTTGAGCGGCAGATCAAACCTCCAACTGCGATCCAGCCACCAAGAAATTGCCGCCGACCACATTCTTTTGCACGACCATCCGAACGGAAATCGTCTGCGAACAAGGCTGACAAAGTGTTGAGTCGGCGGCTCAAGGAGCTGACCGATATGATGCATAGCCTGCTCGGCCAGTTGGCTCGCGGCATGCAGCTCGAAGAACTTTCGCCGCGCATGCGCCATGAGCCGATCTCGGTAATACCGTGAATAAAACTGGCCTTATAGCCTGAGTCGTCGTCACAGAGCAGACTGCCTTGCCAGTCTCCGAGGAAGGCCCGAGCGTGTTCGCCGGCACGGCTCTCCGTAAAGTCGTAGATCACCGCCTTCAGTGATTCGAAGGCGCCAGGCGCATAGGTCCAGAGACAGGCGCGATGGGGCTTCTTGGTGCCAAGCTGGAGAATTTGCACCGGCGTTTCGTCGGCATGCACCACTCGATGTACGGGGATCGTTTGGCGCAAGGTGTCCACCAAGGGCTGCAAATGAACGCCGCAGGTTCCCACCCATTCGGCAAGCATTGAGCGCGCCAATTTCACGCTCGCACGTCCGAAGATCGCCTTTAGCAGATACAGTGCCAGATGGTCGGCGTACTTGGCCACCAGTACGTGAGCCAACAAGCCAGTGGTGGCCATCCCCTTTGTCGACAATATGCGCGGGAACCGGTGCATGTTTCATGGGTAGCGCATTGTTTACGCACTCATTTGCCGCGGCTGTGGCGTTCTACGTTAAACAATCCCGGTGCGTAATCCAGCTTCGTCGATACGTCTTCGCCGATGTGCAACAGTTTGCACCCACAATGGCACATCGTGCTGTCAGGCTCATGGCGGTATTCGGTGGGGGGCAAGTGCTCGGCAACGGGCACGCTTAGGGCGGTTGGTTGGTCTGGATAGGGGCTGGCCGCTTAAGATCCCAATCTTAGCCTCAATGGCCGCGATGTCCGTACTGACCGTCTCATCCAAGCGGTTGCCTTGCACTCTTGAGAGCTGCTCGTCTTTTCTGTCGAGTTGATAGCGACGTAGGCTTGCGATCTGGTAGGCCAACTGCGCGATCTTGGCGTCCTTGTATCGGATCTTGTCCAGGTAGCCGGTTCAGCTTTTCAGACGGCGGCTGAAATTTTCGCGGCGAGATTGGCCATTGAGCTAGGACTACTCAGCCCGGTATTGCAATATTTTTCCACGTATGAAAATGATGACGCCAGAGCACTCTTGAACCGGCGTGCCGACAGCTATGGGGCAATTCGAGCAGGACGACTGGCACCCTCCCCCGGGAGCTATCTCGAATCCCTATTGATTAAGGGGACGCATAAACGATATGTAACGCTCGGCTCAGATTTCTTGAGAATTTTCCTCATCGGTACTAAAACTACCAAGTCAGCCGGTGGCGTCCACACTTTCGACGATACTCATTGAGTAGGAGGCGCTCGTGCCCTCCACTTCAGCGATCCCGAGCGCGCCTGACCCAACTGCATTAATTTCTCCGCTGCTACCTGTAGCGGAGTACGTTCGCATGTCGACTGACTATCAACGTTACTCCATAGCGAATCAAGAGGCGGCCATACGGTCCTTCGCAGCATCACACGGGATGCAGATCATCAGGACGTATAAGGACAAAGGGAAAAGCGGTTTGGACATAGGGGGCCGTTCTGGACTCCAAGATCTTCTTCGAGACGTGCAAGGTGGCAATGTAGATTTTCAAGCGATCCTCGTCTATGACGTGAGCCGATGGGGACGGTTCCAGAATGTTGACGAAAGCGCTCACTATGAGTACCTCTGCACACGTGCAGGCATCAAGATCATCTATTGCGCTGAGCCATTCCTGAGCGATAACTCTCCCCTTGATGCCATTATCAAGACAGTCAAACGAGCGATGGCAGCCGAATATAGCCGGGAGCTTTCTACAAAAGTCTTTGCCGGGCAATGCCGCCTCATAAACTCAGGTTACCGCTCAGGAGGCTCCGCGGGCTTCGGACTTCGTCGGGCCCTGATCGACCACAAGAACGGGGTAAAGACCACGCTTGAACTAGGTGAACACAAGAACCTTCAGTCGGATCGCGTCATTCTTGTTCCGGGTCCAGCTCACGAGATAGCCTTGGTTAGGAGAATCTATCGCGATTTCATTGAGGGGCGAATGTCCGCACGCGAAATTGCCGATGCCCTGACATCTGAAGGCTATCGTAGAAACAACAATCGTCCCTGGACACGCTTCGGGGTTCATCAGGTTCTAACAAACGAGAAATATATAGGAAACAGCGTTTACAACCGGACCTCCGCCAAGCTGCGTCAGCCACGCCAGCAAAACCCACGAGACGAATGGGTTCGATCCGATCGTGCATTTCAAGGAATTATTTCTGAATCCCTGTTCAAGGCAGCCAATTCCATCATGCAGCAGCGCTCGCAGCATATGAGTGACGAAAAAATGCTGCACCTGTTGAAGCAGCTCTTGGACAAAAAAGGAAAGCTCACGGCTCGGTTGATCGATAAGCAACGTGGCTTGCCATCCAAATGTTGCTATCAACACCGCTTCGGCAGCCTGATCGAAGCTTATGAACGTATTGGTTATGTGCCTAACCACAACTTTGATTACCGCCGGGAAATCCGCGCACTACAGGCTACGCAACGTCCAGTGGTCGAAAAAATTTTGCAACAGTTACGACACGCGGGGGCCGATGCTGTCTATGACTCGACCGAGGAGATCATCGCCATCAACAAGGAGTGGACAGTTTCAGTTTTCATAGCACGGTATGTACACGCCAAGTGTAAGCGACCGAGGTGGAGACTCCATCTTGGTAAGAAAATATCGTCAGATTTTGTCGTCGTCGTTCGAATGGAAGAAGGTAATCAGGTCGCCCGCGATTACTACATTTTTCCTCGCATCGACGCTCGGGTTTGGCCGGCTCAATTGACGGAGCACAACATCCCCCTGATCGAAAGCTATCGCTTCGAGACGCTGACTTTCCTGGCTGATATGGCGAGGCGAACCCAGCTCGAGGAGAAAGCCTGATGAAGAAGCATTCAGACGCGTTGGAAGTCGTATCCTTACCAATTTCCGAGATTCATATTCTCAATCCACGGTCGAGAAATAAACGTATCCACGCGGAACTCATTGAAAACATCCGGCGGGTAGGTTTGAAGCGCCCCATCACTGTCAGTCGTAAAGAGCAACCGGTCGATGGAAAACTTTACGACCTTGTGTGCGGGCAAGGCCGCATTGAGGCGTATCTAATGCTTGGACAACAAGAAATACCCGCGCACGTCATCACGGCGTCCCAGGAGGACAGCCTCGTTATGAGCTTAGTGGAAAATGTCGCACGTTGCCAACATCGACCGATCGATTTGATACGTGAGGTGGGTGAGCTACGAAAACGCTGCCAAACCGACGCGGAAATCGCCGAACGGATTGGCGTCACACCATCTTGGATAAGCATGATTGTCGGATTGCTCGACCGAGGCGAAGAAAAACTATTAACAGCGGTAGAGATGGGGCTAATACCACTCAGCCTCGCTGCCAACATTGCTCGAAGCAGCGAATCTGAAATACAGACGCTATTAACCGAAGCGTATGAATCAGGCTTTCGAGGAAAAAAGCTCACCGCCCTTAGGCGCTTGCTTGAGATAAGGGCGAAGCGCGATGGCTTGGTTCATAGCAGCGAAAGCACATCAACCCGTCCTAAGAGGAAAAAACTCACGATGTCTGAAATGCGGAAGCTATTTGAATCGGAAGCTGAGAAGCATCGCTTGATGGTCAAGCAATCCGCAGTCGTTCATAAGCGTCTTGCCGTTGCAACGCAGACGTTCAAGGAGCTACTAAAGCAACCGGATTTCATAATGCTCCTGAAAGAGCAGCGTCTAGAAACGATTCCAAAGCTTCTTGCCAATCGTGTGTATGAAAGGCACCCATCATGACACTTTCGTCAACAACGTCTTCGACAGCAACGCCTCGGTCTCCAATAAAAGCGACCTATGCTCCCCAATGTGTGGTGCTAGATCTTGCCAGCATCCTCCCGCTAAAAATACTGCGGAGCTCCGCCAGAAATAGAGGAAAGTACCGGCAGATCGTTGCGTCGATTCGAGAAGTCGGTATCGTGGAACCATTGGTTGTAACTCCTGCAGAAGGCGGAGGAGGGAAGTACCTCCTACTAGATGGTCATCTTCGAGTCGAGGCGCTAAAAGATCTTGGCGAAGTTTCGGCAAAATGCCTGGTCGCTCTCGATGACGATACCTATACATACAACAAACGCATCAATCGACTTTCGTCTATTCAAGACCATAAGATGATCGTTCGCGATATGGAGAGAGGTGTGTCCGCAGAACGGTTGGCGTCCACATTAAATCTTACGCCAAAGACTATTCTGCATCGATTCAGGCTACTAAACGGCATATGCGACGAGGTGATAGAGCTGTTAGCCGATACGCCCGCTCCTGCAAAGGTCTTCGATATATTGCGTCAGATGAAGCCGCTCCGTCAAATAGAAGCAGCCGAACTTATGATTGGGAATAGAAATTTTTCGGTGATGTTTGCGAACGCGATGTTGGCTGCAACGCCCCAAAAGCAAATGTCAGATGTGGCTCTTGAGAAGGAGAAGAAAGGAAAATCCTCGCTGTCTATCGCAAAAATGGAGCGTGAACTCGCTGCACTACAAATGCAAAGCAATGCAGTTCGGGATTCCTATGGGCCGGATGTTCTGCAGCTCTCCATAATTCAGCGATATGTAGCAACTTTGCTCGGCAATCCCTATATTGTTCGATGGCTGGCACAGCATCACATGGAGTATCTGAAAGAACTTCAAGAAATCGTAGAGTTGGGTGAGCTGGGTCCGGAGTCTGAGCCTATAAACTGTGATCTCGGCCGTGTATGACATGTACGTCCAGATATGGAAGCGTTAAACTGGTATCTTCGCCGTTTTCGGTCAGTTACGACTAGCGTACAACCCAAGCGAAAATTATTTCGCCTGTCTATCGGGTACTGACACGTCCGAATCAAACCGCAAGCTTCGCTTATTCTTTCGTGCTAGAACTTCCCGACTTCAATTGAATTGCATCAAATTTCGTGACGCTGAATTTGCGCTTGGGATGGCCGATAGGCTTGGTTAACTGGTTTCATGGTTCTATCTAGTAGCAGAAATAATGTGGGCGTCTCTCTGGTATCGCTAGACGCGCGTGCTCTAGCCAGCAACTCGGCATTTGCGCAGTCTAGCTTCGATTTAGTCCGCTGTTCTGGGGTTTTCGTAGGCTCTCTGTAGATTACCTGGAAGGAAAAAGCCAGCGTGTCTTGCTGTTGGGTCTTAGATTGGAACTTGAACAGTTGCCTGGCCAGTCCTGCCGATTGAAGTCGGCATCTGCGATAGACGCTATGCCTTGAGAGAGGCTTCTCGACCTTGCCGGCAGTGCGGTGGCGCCGGAACACATAGGCCAGTTTCTGTCCTCGCTTCCACACCAAGCCAGGTAAGGATCGCGTTCATAACAACACTATCTGTCAGGCGGGGACGCCGATAACGACTTCATCGGCGTTGAACCATTTTTCCTGAAGTACGAAGCTTTGGACTCGGCCTGGGGCCGAAGAATATGCAACGAGTGCGAGGCTTTCCTTTGCACGGCTCGCTGTCACGTAAAACAGCCGCTTGGTGCTTTCAACGGTTTTCTCACCCGCTGCTTTGCCCCCGAATAGGTCTTCGTACTTGAATAAAAAACCTCTGGCCGCTGCGTCGTCCATAATGAC
>Ga0182746_1002569_pt1 | contig 13652 bp, 13 predicted proteins | sample eDN3rd30CBELigOP_FD_128881 | JGI IMG/M metagenome (GOLD analysis project Ga0182746, IMG submission 128881) | Enriched Organic Plus compost microbial communities from Emeryville, California, USA - eDNA 3rd pass 30_C BE-Lig OP (version 2) (version 2) ... | reverse complement strand
TGCCCGGGCGTCATCGACACCAACATCATCGACACCAACATCATCGACACCACTCGCTTCGACGTGCCCGCCGACAAGGCCGGACAGGTCGAGCAGATGCGCGCGGCGACCAAGAAGGCCTTCGCCGCGCGGCGCTACGGTCCGGACAAGGTGGCCAAGGCCATCGTCGCCGCCGTCCGCAAGGACAAGGCGATTCGCCCGGTCACGCCGGAGGCCTATGCCGCCTACGGGGTGGCACGGCTGGTGCCCTCGGCGCTGCGCCGGATGGCGCGTTCGGGTTCGTTCTAGGCCGCTACTGCGGGTGCGCGGTGAGGTATTCACCGACCGGTATGGGTGATTCGGCGGCGTAGCCGACCGGTAGCAGCACGTCGCCGGCGGTCGTGACGTAGTAGACGTCCCAGCGGTAGAACACGCCGAACGCCGCCGGATCGGCGGCCATCGCGCCGGCGTAGTCGGTGACCGCCCGTACATACGCGTCGGCGTTGTTGTACCGGAACAGGGCGTGGTCGGGGTTGTGTGCGAAACCGTTGGCGGCCAGGTAGTTCCCGGCCGCCATGATGCTGTCCCTGGGAGAGTGGATGTCCCCGCCCTTGCCGTAGGCGGCGAACGTGGACGGCATGAACTGCATCGGCCCCTGGGCGCCGGCCGCGCTGTCGCCCGTAACGCTGCCGAAGTGCGTCTCGATCAGGTTGATCGCAGCCAGATAGTTCCAGCCCACGCCCGAGGCCGCCTCGGCATCGCGGTAGGCGGTGAGCAGGGCGTGTGCCGGTGGAGGCGGATTGATCCGCCATGCGGGGAGGGTGTCCCGCGGTTCGGCCAACGTGGCGAGTTGCCGCCGGGCGTCGACGTTGCGGTCGTAGAACGGGATCAACTCGGCGGGCAGGACGGGGCGGATGATTGCGTCCCATTCGGGATGACGTCCGATCGCCCGGTAGGCCACCTGCTGACGGCGAGCGGCCTGCGTCAGCACCGCCTCCGGTGTCGACGCGTCGCGCAACGCGCGTTCGTCGGCGATCAGATCCTGCGCCAGCCGCACCGGGTCTGCCGCCAACCGGGGCTGCGCGCCGCCGGAGGAGAGCTGTGCGGTGGTGGGAGCCGGCGGCTGAGCGGTGGGGGAAGCGGGGCTTGGAGTGTCCGGCGCTTCCGAGCAGCCGACCAGGCCTGCGCCCAACGTGAACACGATGGCGAGGTATCGCGCCATCGTGTTCACGTTCGGCGGGGGCACAGGATCAACCGTTCGCCGCGATGTCCTCCAGGACCGCGAACATCGTCCGGGTCGGCACCCCGGTGCCGCCCTTGGGCGTGTAGCCCCACGGGCCTCCGGTGTTGTAAGCCGGTGCGGCGATGTCGATGTGGGTCCACTGGACCCCGTCGGCGACGAACTCGCGCAGGTAGGTGCCCGCCACGAGCATCCCGGCATAGCGCGACCCGCTGACGTTGGCCAGGTCGGCCACCGAGGACTTGAGGTCGTCCTTGAGCTCCTCGGGCAGCGGCATGGCCCAGCCGTTCTCGCCGACGCCCTGCGACAGGGCCGCCACCCGGTCGCGGAACTCGTCGCTGCCCATCACACCCGGCGTGCGGGAGCCCAGTGCCACTGTCTGCGCGCCGGTGAGCGTGGACGTCTCGATCAGGTAGTCGGGCTCGTCCTCGCAGGCCCGCACGATCGCGTCGGCCAGGATCAGGCGACCTTCGGCGTCGGTGTTGAGCACCTCCACGGTGATGCCGCCGTACTGGGTCAGCACATCGCCCGGGCGCTGCGCGGTCGCCGAGGGCATGTTCTCCGCCATCGGCACGGTGGCGATCACCTCGATCGGCAGATTCTGCTTGGCAGCCAGCACCACGGTGGCGATGACCGCGGCGGCGCCACCCATGTCCGAGGTCATGTGGTGCATGTTGGCGGCAGGCTTGATCGAGATGCCGCCGGTGTCGAACGTGATGCCCTTGCCGACCAAAGCGACGCGCTTGGCGTTCTTGCCTGAGCCCCGGTGGATCAACCGCACCAGGCGCGGCGGGCGCGAAGAACCCTTGCCGACGCCGACGATGCCGCCGTAACCGGCCTTGGTCAGGGCCTTCTCGTCGAGCACCTCGACTTCGAGCCCGGCGGCTTCGCCCAAAGCCTTTGCCTGCTCGGCGAATTCGCCGGGGTACAGGTGGCTGGGCGGGGTGTTGACGAAATCGCGGGCGGTAGCGACCGCTGACGCGATGTCCACCGCGCGCTGTGCTTGTGCCTTGGCGGCCGTCTTGGTGTCGGCGGCCAGCGCGGTGATCGCCGTCAGCCCGGCATCGGTGGGTGCGGTCTTGGCGCTGCGGAAATCGCTGAACCGGTAGGCGCCCAGGATCAACCCCTCGACGGCGGCCTCCAGATCGATAGCGGACAGTGAGGTCACCACTGTGGCGACCTTGTCCAACGCCCGCGCCGCGGCACCGGCGGCCCGGCGGATCACGTCGGCGGGCCACTCGTCGCGCGGCTTGCCCAGCCCGACCGTCAGCACGCTGGCGACGGTAAGCGACGGGACGACCAGCCGATGAGTCTGGCCCTCGCCTCCGGTGCCCCCCAGTGCCTGCAGCGTGGATTCCACGGCAGCCACCGCATCGTCGTCGAGGAAGGACCCCGCGGACAGGACCTTCGGGCCGTCGTCATCGCTGACGACGCCGATGACGAGGACGGCCTCGGCGACCCCCTTGCGGGGCAACGACGAGCTGACAGTGACGGTGGGGGCCTGGTAGCCGGGTGCGCTGCTCACCCCGTTCACCCTAGAGTCCGGCGAGCGGATACGCCGTGACCGGTGCGTCGAACCCTTTCAGCGTGAGGGCCTGCGGAGCGGCGAACTGCCGCCCCGGCAGCAGTTCGTGCAACGGCTCCGACACCAGGATCTCGCTGGGCGGGGCGATGCCCACCAGCCGTGCCGCGCGGTTGACGGTGTTGCCGAAGTAGTCGCCGCCGATCGCCAGCGCGGCACCGAAGTCCAGGCCCGCGCGCACCTGTAGGTGCGTCTCCCGTACCCGCGGATGGGTCACCAGATCGACCGCGACCTGGGTCAGCTGGTCAGGTTCGTAACCCACCCACATGACGGCGTCGCCGATGAACTTCACCACCCGGCAGTCGCGGGCGTGGACGATATCCGAACTCGTCGAGCTGAACTCGTTGAGCAGTGCCGACAGCTCGGTGGTGGTCAGCATCTGGGTGAGTGCGGTGAAACCGGAGAGATCGGCAAAACCGATGCCGCACAACACGCCTGAAGATCCCTCCTGCAGGACGTGCTCGAAGTAGCGCCGCGTGCTCATCAGGTGGTGCCGATGCACGGCATCGATCATGGCGCCGATGCGCGGGATGAACCGAGCCGCTGCCCGGTACGCCTTGGCGGTGGTGAGCTCGTCGTGGGAATGCTCGAGCTGGATGTCGGGGGTGCCGGCCCGGCTCATCGACGAGATCGCCTCGGACAACCTGGCCATGCCCGACCCCACCACGCGGAGCAGTCCGGTGGCCTCGACATCACCCACCAGCACCCGCATCTCGGCCCAGGTGCGGAGCGCTTCTACGTCCGCCGCGCTCAGCGTCTTGACATCACATCCGGCGACGGTCAGGCCCAGCGCCGCCCACGCGCGTTCCACGTCGGCCAGCGGAACCCCGATCATCGCGGCCACATCGGCCAGGCAGTACTCCGGCGGTCCAGACCACTGCAGGACATCGCCGGCGAGGCCGAACAGCCGGCCGCGGGATTCGGCCTCGATCATCTGCTCGGCGGTGAACCCGAGTCCGTCCAGGTACTCGATGAGCGGGGCGCGTCGGCGCGCGTCGGCGATCCCGGCGGACTCCAGCGCATCGAAATCGACCACCTGGTAAGTGTGCAGTTGGATGGTCCGATTTGGCGTGCGGTTTAGGGTGATCTCGTGAGTGACGACCTGCTGCACGGACCGCTGGAAGACCGCCATCGCGAACTGGGAGCCAGTTTCGCCGAGTTCGGCGGATGGCTGATGCCGGTGTCTTACGCCGGGACCGTTTCCGAGCACAACGCCACCCGTGAGTCCGTCGGTCTCTTCGACGTCAGCCACCTCGGCAAGGCTCTGGTCAAAGGGCCGGGTGCGGCCGCCTACGTGAACTCGGCGCTCACCAACGACCTGAACCGGATCGGAGCCGGCAAGGCGCAGTACACCCTGTGCTGCACCGAGTCGGGCGGGGTTGTCGACGACCTGATCGCCTACTACGTCTCCGACGACGAGATCTTCCTGGTGCCCAACGCCGCGAACACCGCCGCCGTGGTCGCCGAACTGCAGAAGAACGCCCCCGACGGGCTGACCATCACCGACGAGCACCGCTCCTACGCGGTGCTGGCCGTGCAGGGGCCCAAGTCCGCCGAGGTGCTCGACGTGCTCGGTCTGCCGACCGACATGGATTACATGGGCTACGCCGACGCCGAGTACGAGGGCGTGTTCGTGCGGGTGTGCCGCACCGGCTACACCGGTGAACACGGTTACGAGTTGCTCCCGGCCTGGGATCGCGCCGGTGTGGTGTTCGACGCCCTGGTGGCTGCCGTGCGGGCGGCCGGCGGTGAGCCCGCGGGCCTCGGCGCCCGCGACACCCTGCGCACCGAGATGGGCTATCCGCTGCACGGGCACGAGCTGTCGTTGGACATCTCGCCGCTGCAGGCGCGCTGCGGCTGGGCGATCGGGTGGAAGAAGGACGCGTTCTGGGGCCGCGACGCGTTGCTGGCCGAGAAGGAGGCCGGCCCGGCCCGGGTCCTGCGCGGCCTCAAGGCGGTCGGCCGCGGGGTGCTGCGCGCGGATCTCGCGGTGCTCGACGGGGATACCCGAATCGGCACGACCACGTCGGGGACCTTTTCACCCAGCCTGAAAGTCGGTATCGCGCTGGCGCTCATCGACACCGCCCACGACATCGCCGACGGTCAGCGGGTGAGCGTCGACGTGCGCGGCCGCACCGTCGAATGTGAAGTGGTCAAGCCGCCGTTTGTGGCGGCGAAAACTCGATAGCCTCGGGCGATACAATCGCTGCATGAGTAGCGGCCATCTCGAGTTCACGGTTTCAGCCAATGCGAATCCGGCGACCGATGCGGTACGCGAATCCATTCTGGCCAACCCCGGTTTCGGCAAGTACCACACCGACCACATGGTGGCCATCGACTACACCGCCGAACAGGGCTGGCACGACCCGCGGGTGATCCCGTACGGGCCGATCGAGCTCGATCCCTCGGCCATCGTGCTGCACTACGCGCAGGAAGTGTTCGAAGGGCTCAAGGCCTACCGCTGGGCGGACGGCTCGATCGTGTCCTTCCGGCCGGAGTCCAACGCCGCGCGGCTGCAGACCTCCTCGCGGCGGTTGGCCATCCCGGAACTTCCCGAGGACGTGTTTCTCGAATCGCTGCGTCAACTCATCGCGGTCGATGAGGCGTGGGTGCCCGCGGCCGGCGGTGAGGAGTCGCTGTACCTGCGGCCATTCGTGATCGCCACCGAACCGGGCCTGGGCGTGCGCCCGGCCAACGAGTACCGCTACCTGGTCATCGGCTCGCCGGCCGGGGCGTACTTCAAGGGTGGCATCAAGCCGGTCAGCGTGTGGCTGTCGCACGAGTACGTGCGCGCGTCACCAGGCGGCACCGGTGCGGCCAAGTTCGGCGGCAACTACGCGGCCTCGCTGCTCGCGCAGGCGCAGGCCGCCGACAACGGGTGCGACCAGGTGGTGTGGCTGGACGCAATCGAGCGTCGCTACGTCGAAGAGATGGGCGGGATGAACCTGTTCTTCGTCTTCGGCAGTGGCGGTTCGGCTCGGCTCGTCACCCCCGAGCTGTCCGGCTCGTTGTTGCCGGGCATCACGCGGGACTCGTTGCTGCAGTTGGCCACCGATGCCGGATTCGCGGTCGAGGAACGCAAGATCGATGTCGACGAGTGGCAGAAGAAGGCCGCGGCCGGTGAGATCACCGAGGTGTTCGCCTGCGGTACGGCCGCGGTGATCACCCCGGTTTCCCACGTAAAGCACGCCGACGGCGAGTTCACCATCGCCGACGGGCAACCGGGCGAGATCACCATGGCCCTGCGTGACACCCTGACCGGGATCCAGCGCGGCACCTTCGCCGATACGCACGGCTGGATGGCGCGGCTGAACTAGCCGACCGCCAGCCCGAGCGCGGTCAGCGTCGTCGTCACCTCGACGGCGGCGCCCAGCACGTCGCCGGTGATGCCGCCGAACCGTCGCACGCAATGGGCGACCAGCAGTGCTGAGGCACCCACCGCGACCAGCACTGTGACCGGGCCCTGCCACATCCGGGGGCCCGTCCATGCGGCCAGCGCGGCGACGGCAACCACCCACGCCACCACGACGGCTACCGGCTGGGTGCCCGCCACCGCGCCGCCCAGTGAACTGCCCGTGGCCGCGGGCACCGATCGCCGGCAGGCCAGCAGCGCCGCGACCCGACCGACGGTCACGGCCACCACGATGGACACCGCGTTGAGTTGGGCGAATGCCAATGTCTGACAACCGATCACGACGATGACCGCGGCGACGCCGAACGGCCCGGCCGAGCCGTCGCGCATGACCGCCAGCGCTCGCTCCGGCGGGCCGTAGCACCCCAGGCCGTCGACCGTGTCGCAGAACCCGTCGATGTGCAGACCACGGGTGGCCAGCAGCAGGGCTGCTACCGCCAGCAGGCCGGCCAGTGCGCTGCCGGTGCCGAATGCCCACTGACCGCCGGCCGTCACCGCGGCGGCCAGCGCGCCGAGTGCCAGGCCGACCAACGGCAGGGCTGTGAGCGCACCGCGGCCGATGCCGGCCGACGTCCGCACCGGCAGCACCGTGCCGAACGCGAAGGCCCCGGCCAGCGCGGAGATCATGATGTTGATTCAGGCGGTCCGGCTACTGAGGCTTCCTCGAAGGTGGCCATCGAGGCCACCGTGGCGATCGCGGCCCGCAGGATCGGCAATGCGACTGCTGCGCCGGTGCCCTCGCCCAGCCGCATGCCGAGGTCGACGATCGGCTCCAACTGCAGCTGCGACAAGGCCAGGCCGTGGGCCGGTTCGGTCGACCGGTGGCCGGCCTGCCACCAGGCCCGTGCCCCCGGCGCCAGCTCCTCGGCCACCAGGGCCGCGGCCGTCACCACCAAACCGTCCAACAACACCGGCGTTCGTCGCACCGCGGCCTGGGCGCAGAACCCGGCGATCGCGGCCAGGTCGGCGCCGCCGCATACCCGCAGCAGGCCCAGGGGATCACGTGTCACGCTGCGCGCCCGGTACAGCGCATCGCGCACGGCGCCGGCCTTTCGCATCCAGCCGTGGTCGTCGATGCCAGTGCCCCGGCCCACCACCACAACAGGTTCGGTGCCGGTCAGTGCGGCCACCAGAGTCGTTGCCGCCGTGGTGTTTCCGATGCCCATATCGCCTGCGATGAGCAGGTCGGCCCCGGAGTCGATCTCTTCGTCGGCGATCTGGCGCCCGGCCATGACCGCAGCGGTGGTCTCTTCTGCGCTGAGCGCGTCTTCGACGGCGATGTTGCCGGAGCTACGACGGATCTTGTGGGCGCCGATGGCGGGGGACAGCGGCTCATCGCAGTCGACGGCGATGTCGACTACGCGCACGGTGGCTCCGGCCACCTCGGCCAGCACGTTGATCGCAGCACCGCCGGCATCGAAGTTGCCGACCATCTGTCCGGTCACCGCGGACGGGTACGCCGAGACTCCCGCGGCGGTGACCCCGTGGTCCGCGGCGAAAACCACCACGCGGGCCCGGTCGAGCGCCCGCGGTGGGCACACGCCCTGACAGGCCGCCGCCCAGACGGACAGATCCTCGAGACGGCCCAGGGAGCCGGACGGCTTGGTGAGCCGGGCCTGGCGGGCCCGCGCCGCCGCGGCCGCCTCGGTGTCCGGTGGGGAGACCGGGGCGAAGGGGGTGTCCAGTGCGGTCATGACGGCTCCTTCACCGTGAGCGGTTGGCCGGCCACCACCAGCACCACGCGGTCGCACACCGCGGCCAGGCGTTGGTTGACCGTGCCCAGTTCATCGGCGAACCGGCGCCCCGCGTCCGTGGCGGGTACCACCGTCAACCCGACCTCGGGGCTGACCAGGAACAGGGGAGCGGTGAAGGCGTCCACCGCCTGCACGAGGCCGTCGATCTCGCGGTCGACTGGCGCTCCCGTCCACGCGCCGGTGCGGTCCATGGTCTCCGTCAGCCAGCCGCCGATGTCATCGACAAGTGTTGCGGTGTCCGGCGTTTCACCGAGATCGGCAGCCAGGTCACGGGTCTCGACGGTGAGCCAATGTGCGGGGCGACGTCGTCGGTGTGCGCCCACTCGGTCCACCCAGGCCGGATCGCCGTCCGCGGCGGGACCGGTAGCCAGGTAGCGGACCGGTGCGGTGTCGCCGGCCGTGTGGGCGATGGTCGTCTCCGCCCACTGCGATTTACCCGATCGGATGCCGCCGAGTACCAGGGTGCGCACTTCTCACGCCGTCCGCGACGGCATCAAGAGATCTTGTCGCCGCGCTCGACCACAGGCCGCGGTGCCCGCATGCGGCGCAGCTGCGAGGCTCGACTGGCCGCGTAAAGCCCCAGCTTCCAACCACTTTCGGTGTTGTCGGGGAACTTCTCGTCCACCATTCGATTCACCTTGCGGCCGACGATCAACCCGTCGATCATCATGATGACGACCAGGATCAGCATCGCGTAGGACAGGATCTGCTGGAACTTCAGCGAGGGCAGCGCGAGCATGAAGAAGATCATCGCCAGGGCGGCAGGCATGAACAGGCCCAACACGTTGCGGCGCGCGTCGACGATGTTGCGGACATAGCGGCGCACGGGGCCCTTGTCGCGGGGTAGCAGGTAGGACTCTTCGCCCGCCATCATCTTCTCGCGGCGATCGGCCATGTCGGCGCGGCGGGTGAGCCGCTCGATCTTGCGTTCTTCCTTGGACAGCTTGGGCCCGCGCAACTCTTTGCGGCGCTGCCGTGCCTCGGCGGCCGTCAGCGGTGCCGGCGCGACCGGGCCGCGCCGCTTGGTGGCCTCGTTGCGTTTGGGCGTCGGCCTGCCCTTGGGGGCGGTGCCTGAGGCCGGGCCGCCCGCCGTCGATCCGGCAGCGGTCGATCCGGCGGTCCCGTCCACGCCGGTGACCTGGTCGGTCCCGGTGGGTTCGCCTTCGTTGTCCTTCTTACGGCCCAGCAGCTTCACGCCAGCCAGGTTACTGCCCACCACGGGTGGGCCGGTTACATGCCCCAGCCTGTGGATAAGTCGGGAATAGCGTCGGAACAAGGTACCGTTGAGGTAGTAGACGCGCGGTACGTCCACGCGTTTCGTATGTACTTCAGCTGTACCGGCATCAGTGATGCCAAGGGATGCTTAGGGAGAGCTATGACTGTTCAGGACGCCACCTCCACCGAAACCCACGGTGTGACCCTGTCCGACGCTGCGGCGACGAAGGCGAAGGCGCTGCTGGACCAGGAAGGCCGTGACGACCTCGCGCTGCGTATCGCGGTGCAGCCGGGCGGCTGCGCCGGCCTGCGTTACAACCTGTTCTTCGACGACCGCGCTCTCGATGGTGACCTCACCGCCGAATTCGGCGGCGTGAAGCTGGTGGTCGACCGGATGAGTGCTCCGTATGTCCAGGGCGCCACCATCGACTTCGTCGACTCCATCGAGAAGCAGGGCTTCACGATCGACAACCCGAACGCCACCGGCTCGTGCGCCTGCGGCGACTCCTTCAACTGACGTGAGCTGACGGCCCAGCGGTCAGTACTGGCCGCCGGTGCGCAGCACATATGAGCACACCAGAACGTGCTCGTCTTTTCCGTCTTTCTGCACCAGTAGTTGTGCAACGCCCTGTTGTTCTTCGTTGGCCGCGCGCTGTCCGCGTGCCGACCCGCTGGCCGGTGCCACCTTCATGCTGAACAGCACCTGAGTCTGGGTGGTGGACCACGGCACGTTCTTGTCGATCGCGGTGACCTCGACATGGCTGAACTGCTTACGGAACGCCTCGCTGGCCAGGCTCGCCACCGCGAGATCCGCCTTGCGGTCCTTGACGCCGTCGTACAGCCCGCACAGGGTGTGCCGCGCGATCGTCTCGTCGTCCCCTTCGAGCAGCGCGTCGAGGTACTCCTGGATCGCCGCCTTTGCGCGGGTGTCGGAGACCACCACCGGTGCTGCCGAGCCGCGGCGCCCGGCGACCAGCACAGCGGTCAGCACACCTCCCAGCGCCGCGACCACCAGCACGGCGGCCAGCACCTTCGGCCACCGCCGCCGTTGGGGGTACGGCACCGGCGGCGGCAGTGTCCCGGGATATGCGGGAGGAACCTGCTCGGGATACGGCTGGGCCGGAATGTGCTCGGGGTACTGGTATGAACCAGTCATCAAATGACGCTCCCCGCGTGATCTGGAGGTGGGTCAGCCGTCTACGGTGACCGGGAATACGGTTATACGCAGGTTAGCGCAACCCGCGAAGTGCGACCGTGCGCGCAGATCGCAGACGGGCCCGCGCGGGTACTGTTATGTAGCCGACTTAACGAAATGAGGGGTGACACCACGTGACCATCGCAGTTACCGGATCCATCGCTACCGACCACCTGATGCGGTTCCCGGGCAAATTCTCCGAGCAACTGCTGGCCGACCACCTTCAGAAGGTGTCATTGAGCTTCCTGGTCGATGATCTGGTGATCCATCGCGGGGGAGTCGCGGGCAACATGGCCTTCGCGATCGGCGCCCTCGGCGGTGATGTCGCGCTGGTGGGCGCCGCAGGCCAGGATTTCGCCGAGTACCGGGCCTGGCTGGAAGGCGCCAACGTCGACTGTGGCAACGTGCTCATCTCCGAGAGCGCCTACACCGCGCGCTTCGTCTGCACCACCGACGAGGACATGGCCCAGATCGCCTCGTTCTACCCGGGCGCGATGTCGGAGGCACGCAACATCTCGCTGGCGGATCTGGTGGATCGCATCGGCAAGCCCGAGTTGGTGATCGTCGGCGCCAACGACCCCGAGGCGATGTTCCTGCACACCGAGGAGTGCCGGAAGCTCGGCCTGGCTTTCGCCGCCGACCCGTCCCAGCAGCTGGCCCGGCTCTCCGGTGAGGAGATCCGCAAGCTCATCAACGGCGCCACCTACCTGTTCACCAACGACTACGAGTGGGACCTGCTGCTGCAGAAGTCCGGCTGGAGCGAGGCGCAGGTGATGAGCCAGATCGGTATGCGGGTCACCACGCTCGGCGCCAAAGGCGTGGATCTGGTCAGCTCCGACGGCACGTTCGTGCACGTCGGCGTCGTACCGGAGAAGCATCAGGCCGACCCCACCGGTATCGGCGACGCGTTCCGCGCCGGCTTCCTGACCGGGCGCAGCGCCGGATTGAGCCTCGAGCGTTCTGCTCAGCTGGCCTCGCTGGTCGCAGTGCTCGTGCTTGAGGCGACCGGCCCGCAGGAATGGACCTGGGATGCCGCCGAGGCAGTCCAGCGGCTCAGCGACGCCTACGGCGCCGAGGCCGGGGCCGAGATCGGCAAGGCGCTCGGTAACTAGCGCCTAGAGCTGCACCGGGTAGTGCGGTTCGGAGATCTGCGGGGCCACGCTGTGCTCGACGAAGATGGCGTGCCACAGCATGAAGATCAGCACGGTCCACAGCCGGCGGCTGTGATCGCTGACGCCGCTGCGGTGCTCGTCGAGCATGGTGCGGACCGCGGCGAGATCGACATACTCTCCGGCGCCCGAGGAAGCTGTCATCGAGTAGGCCCACTCCATCAGCTCACCGGCCCGCAACCAATGCCGGATCGGCACCGGGAAGCCCAGCTTGGGCCGGTTCAGCACGTGGGCCGGGATGATCGGCTCCAGCGCACGCCGCAGCGCGTACTTGGTGGTCGAGCGGGTGATCTTCTGATCGACCGGGAGCCGGGATGCCACCGCGAACACCTCGGGGTCCAGGAACGGAACCCGCAGTTCCAGCGAGTTGGCCATGGTGATCTTGTCCGCCTTGACCAGGATGTCGCCGCGCAGCCAGGTGAACAGATCGATGTGCTGCATCCGGGCCACCGGGTCCCAGCCCTGTGATTCGGCGTACACCGGGGCGGTGACATCGGTATGCGTCCACTCCGGCCGGAACCCTGGCAGCACCGCCCGCAGCTGGTCGTCGGAGAAGCTGCGGGCATTGCCGTAGTAGCGCTCTTCCAGCGTCAGCGAACCGCGGTGCAGCAGGCTTTTGCCGCGCATGCCCTCCGGTAGTGGCTTGGACGCCTTGCCCAGCGATTTGCGCACCGGTCGTGGCAGATAGTCGAACGGCCGCAGCGACAACGGTTCCCGATAGATCGTGTAGCCGCCGAACAGCTCGTCGGCGCCCTCGCCGGACAACACCACCTTGACGTGCTTGCGGGCCTCGCGGGCGATGAAGAACAACGGCACCAGCGCCGGGTCGGCCACCGGTTCATCCAGGTACCAGACGATTTCGGGCAGCGCCTCGACGAACTCGGCCTGGCTGACGACCTTGGTGACGTGCCGGGCACCGATGGCCTCGGCGGAGGCGACGGCCACGTCCACCTCGGAGAAACCCTCACGCTCGAAGCCGGTGGTGAAGGTGATCAGCCGCGGATTGTGCCGCATCGCCAGCGCCGCGGTGGCCGTCGAATCGATGCCACCGGACAGGAACGCACCGACCGTCACGTCGGCGCGCATGTGCTTGGCGACGGAATCCTCCAGAGCGGCGGTGATCTCGTCGTAACGGGACTGCTCGGCACCCTTGACGAAGGGCACCGCGGTGAATTTCGGGACGAAGTAACGCGTCACCTCGGGGCGACCGCCGGGCTTGAGCCGCGCGTAGCTGCCCGACTCGAGCCTGCGGATGCCGCGGTGCAGCGTCTCGGGTTCGGGCACGTACTGCAGCACGGTGTAGTGCTGCACTGCCCGATCGTCGATGGTCAGGTCCAGCCCGAGAATGCCGGCCAGGTCCAGCAGGCACTTCTTCTCGCTGCCCACCGCGGTGCCGCCCGGACCGGTGGCCATGAACAGCGGCTTGATGCCGAATGGGTCCCTGGCGCAGAACAATTCGCGCTCGACGGTGTCCCACACCGCGAACGCGAACATCCCGCGCAGTCGATGCAGCGCGTCGGCGCCCCAGTGGTGGTAGGCCGCGACGATGGCCTCGCCGTCGCCGTCGGTGTGAAATACCGCACCGAATTCCGAGCGAAGCTGCTCGCGCAACTCCAGATAGTTGTAGATCTCACCGTTGAAGACGAGCGCGTAGCGGTCCGGCGCATCGGCGGGGCCCCAACGCAACGGTTGGTGGCTGTGGACGATATCGATGATCGACAGCCGGTTGAAGCCGAGCACCACAGTGCCGTCGCCGCTCGTATCGGCCCATGTACCCGGCTCGTCAGGGCCGCGGTGACGCATCAGGTGGGAGGCCCCAGCCACCGCGTCGACCAGCCGCGATCCGGCGTCGGGGGAGGCGTCACCCCGGGTGGAATCAGATGGGTCAGTTACCAACGCGAGCAGTCCGCACACCGCGCCAGTATGTCTGATCCGGCGCTTCCCCGAGGCGACCACCCGGGCCCCCGGGCCGGTCACTTCGCTCCCGTCGCGACGCCATTCCCGAGTCGCTTCGCTCCCGTGGACCGGCGTGGTCTACGCTGCGTAGTATTCGCAAAACAACGACCGGTCGCGGTCGCGAAATACCGATCTAGGAGGCGCCAACGT
>Ga0182746_1002568_pt1 | contig 13652 bp, 9 predicted proteins | sample eDN3rd30CBELigOP_FD_128881 | JGI IMG/M metagenome (GOLD analysis project Ga0182746, IMG submission 128881) | Enriched Organic Plus compost microbial communities from Emeryville, California, USA - eDNA 3rd pass 30_C BE-Lig OP (version 2) (version 2) ... | reverse complement strand
GTGGGCTTCGAGAAGGTCCTGCTGCTGCAGAACCCGCTCATCTACTCGACCGCCGACGTCATCTCGACCTACCTGTACCGGGTGGGCATCCAGTCCGCGCAGTTCTCCTACGCGGCCGCGATCGGCCTGTTCGAGTCCGTCATCGGACTGATCCTCGTCCTCAGCGCGAACTTCGTGTCGCGCCGCCTGGTTGGAGCCTCGCTGTGGTGACCGAGACGACCCCTGACATCACTCCTGACATCACGGCGGTCCGCCCGTCCATGACGGGCGTCAAGGACACCAAGGGCTACACGACGTTCCGCGTCGTCAACGCGGTCGTCCTCACGCTGATCGCCGCGATCACGCTGTACCCGTTCGTCAACCTGATCGCGAAGTCGTTCTCCTCCGAGGGCTACATCGCGGCCGGCGAGGTGAACCTCGTCCCGCGCGGCTTCAACGTCACGACGTTCAACGCCGTGGTGAGCGACCCGATGTTCTGGGGCAACTACCGGAACACCGTCGTCTACACGGTCGTGGGGACGCTCATCTCGATGGCGCTGACGACGACGTACGCGTACGCCCTGAGCAGGCGCAACCTCAAGGGCCGCGGGTTCTTCACCGGCATCGCGCTCTTCACGATGTTCTTCGGCGGCGGGCTGATCCCGAACTACATCCTCGTCGCCAACGTGCTGCACATGCGCAACACGATCTGGGCGATCGTCCTCCCGGGCGCGATCTCCGTCTTCAACCTGCTCGTCATGAAGTCCTTCTTCGAGAACTTCCCGAGCGAGCTCGAGGAGGCCGCCGCGCTCGACGGCATGACGACCTACGGGGTGTTCCTCAAGATCGTGCTGCCCCTGTCGAAGGCCGTGCTCGCGACCATGACCCTCTTCTACGCGGTGAGCATGTGGAACTCGTGGTTCGGCGCGTTCCTCTACCTCGACAAGAAGGACCTGTTCCCGGTCACGGTCTACCTCCGCAACCTCATCGCCGCGACCACCGGCGCGCAGGAGATCACCGGCTCCCAGTCCGACGCCGTCCAGATCGGCGCGAACGTCCAGTCCGTGACGATGCTCCTCACCGTCCTGCCGATCGTGTGCTTCTACCCGTTCGTCCAGAAGTACTTCGTCTCGGGCGTGATGCTCGGCTCCGTCAAGGGCTGAGCACCGGTCCGTCCCTCCGTCCCACCGACTCCACCGTCGAACGACGATGTTCACCCCTCAAGGAGAATGATGCGAAACATCCGCAGGCGGACCGCCGCCGTGGCGACCGTCGCCACCCTCGCGCTCGCGCTCACCGCGTGCAGCTCGGGCGGCGACGACGACAAGTCCTCGGACGGTGCCTCGGGGTCCGGCGCCACCATCGACGACGCCCACTCGAAGGGCGCGATGGCCGACTTCAAGGCCGGCGAGACGTTCAAGGCGTCCGAGCCGGTCGAGTTCTCGATGCTGTACCGCGACCACCCGAACTACCCGGTCAAGGACGACTGGTCGATCTTCGAGCAGCTCAAGGCCAACCAGAACGTGAGCTTTAAGCGCACCGACGTGCCGCTCGCCGACTGGGACAAGAAGAAGGCCCTGCTCATCGGCGCGGGCGACACCCCCGAGATCGTCTCCGTGACCTACCCGGGTCAGGAGACGCAGTTCGTGTCCGGCGGCCAGCTGCTGCCCGTGTCGGACTACATCCAGTACATGCCGAACTTCCAGCAGAAGATCAAGGACTGGGGGCTCCAGGAGGAGCTCGACACGCACCGCCAGGCCGACGGCAAGTACTACATCCTCCCCGGCGTCCGTGAGGTCCCGGACGTCCAGTACTCGGTCGTCGTGAACGACGCCATGTGGAAGAAGGCCGGGATCACGACCGACCCGGCCACGTGGGACGAGTTCGCGCAGGACCTGCAGAAGGTCAAGGACGCCAACGGCCTCCAGTACGCGATGTCGGACCGCTGGACGGACACGACGACGCTCGGCGCGTTCCTCCAGACGGCGTCGGCCGGCTTCGACACGGCGGCCGGCTGGGGCTACTCCAACACCTGGTTCAACCAGGACACCAAGAAGTTCGAGCTGACCGGGATCACCGACAACTACAAGCAGCTCGTCACGTACGCGGCGGGTCTCGTGTCGTCGGGCGTGCTCGACCCCGAGATCACGCAGAACGACGACCAGGCGATCCAGAAGTTCATCAGCGGGAAGTCCGCGGCGATCTCCGGCAACACGCAGGAGATCACGTCGTACCGGACCAAGGTCAAGGACGCCAAGGGCGACATGACCATGCACCTGATCACCATCCCCGACGGGCCTGCCGGCAACTACATCGCCAGCGGCCGCCTGTCCTCGGGCCTCATGGTGTCCGCGGCGGCCGCGAAGGACCCGCACTTCAAGGCGCTCCTGCAGTACCTCGACTGGCAGTACTACTCCGACGAGGGCATCGAGTTCGCCCAGTGGGGCGTCGAGGGCACGACCTACACCAAGGGCTCGGACGGCACCCGCACGCTCGCCAAGGACGTCGACTGGAACGGCCTGAACCCGGGCGCGTCCAAGCAGCTCAACGCCGACTTCGGCTACAGCAACGGCGTGTTCCTCCTCGCGAACGGCTCGTCCAAGGACCTCCTCCAGTCCGTGATGTCCGACGAGACGAAGAAGTGGACGAACGAGGTCCTCGCCAAGAAGAAGCTGCTGCCGATCGCGCCGGCCGCGCAGCTCAACGAGGACGAGCTCGAGCAGACGTCGCTGGTCGACTCGCAGATCAAGGACGCCGTCTTCGCGGCGACCGCGAAGTTCATCACCGGCCAGACCCCGCTGAGCGACTGGGACAAGTACGTCGCTCAGATCAAGGGCCTGGGCGCCGACCAGCTGATCGACACCTACAACACCGCGTACGAGCGCACGCAGGACAAGTGACGCGCTGACGCCCCGGCCGCCGTCCGACCCCCTCGGTCGGGCGGCGGCCGCCCGTCCGGTCCGTCCGCGCACCCCGCACCGAGCACCGCCGAGCCCCGGAGTACCCCGTGACCACCGTCGTCCCGTCCGAGCCGATCAGCACGCTGTCCGACGCCTGGCGCACCTGCGTGGGCACGGGCCGGTTCAACCTGGCGCTCCGTCAGGACTACCAGGACTCCCTCGCGCTCGTGCAGCGCGAGATCGGCTTCCGGTACGTGCGCGGGCACGGCCTCCTGTCCGACGACGTCGGCGTGCACCGCCCCTACGACGCCGCGGGGCACACGGGCACCCGGTACGCGTTCACCTACGTCGACCAGGTCGTCGACGCGTACCTCGCCGTCGGCATCAAGCCGTTCCTCGAGCTCGGGTTCATGCCGTCGGGGCTCGCGTCGGGGGACGACACCGTGTTCTGGTGGAAGGGCAACATCACTCCGCCGCGCGACCACCGCGAGTGGACGGCGCTGGTCCAGGCGGTCCTGCGGCACCTGATCGCCCGGTACGGGCTCGACGAGGTGCGCACGTGGCCCGTCGAGGTGTGGAACGAGCCGAACCTCGTGAACTTCTGGAAGGACGCCGACCAGGCGGCCTACTTCCGGCTCTACGAGGAGACGGCGCGGGCGGTCAAGGACGTCGACGCCGAGCTCCAGGTCGGCGGCCCCGCGATCTCTCCCGGGGCCGACGCGTGGTGGGCGCCGTTCGCGGACTTCGTCGCCGACCGCGACGTCCCGTGCGACTTCGTGTCCTTCCACGCCTACACGTCCGGGCCGGCGCAGCACGTGCCGTTCGGCACCTACCAGACGCTCCGCCGCCCGGAGAGCCTGCTCGAGCAGTTCGGCCGGCCCGCCGAGCTCCTGGCGGGCACGACGCTCGCGGGCAAGCCCGCGCACGTCACCGAGTTCAACAGCTCGTACCGCCCCGACAACCCCGTGCACGACACCGCCTTCAACGCGGCGTACCTCGCGCCGGTCCTCGCGGGCGGGGGCGACCTCGTCGACTCGTTCTCCTACTGGACGTTCTGCGACGTCTTCGAGGAGGAGAACATCCCGACCTCGATCTTCCACGGCGGCTTCGGGATGCTCGCGCACCGTCAGGTCAAGAAGCCGACCTACCACCTCTACGCCTTCCTGGCGCGCATGGGCGCCGACGTCCTCGCGCGCGGCGGCGACCACCTCGTGACCCGCGACGCGTCGTCGGGCCGGGTGACCGTGCTGGCCTGGCAGCCCGTCGGCGGGACCGACGACCCGGCCGAGCCCGAGACGCACACGCTCCGCCTGTCCGTCCCCGTCGGGCCCGCGGGCGGTGGCCCCGCGCCCGCGACGGCCTACGCGCACCGGTCCGACGTCGACGACGAGTCGGGCAACGCGTTCACGGCCTGGCGGCGGCTCGGCCGCCCGGCCTCGCCGACGCTCCGCCAGCTCGACACCCTGCACGAGGCCGCCGAGCCCGGGCGCTCGCACTCCTCGCTGCCCGTCACGGACGGCCGGGTCGACCTCACGCTCACGCTCCGGAGGCACGGGGTGACGCTCGTCGAGCTCGACCCCGTCGCCGACGAGACCCCCTCCTGGCTCGACGACGCCCGCATCCTCGGGCGCACCGGCTCCGAGGACGCGGGGCTACGGTGACCGCCATGAACCCCGACGACGACGTCCGCCGCACCGCGCCCCACGACCGGGACAGCGCGCCCGAACGGCCCGGGCCCCACGTCCCCGGCGACCTCGGCCACGGCGCGCTCGGCCGGCTCACCGCGGTCGTGTACTGGTTCGCGGTCGTCACGGTCCTGCTGGCGCTCGCGTGCGTGCCGACGATCGTCCTGCTGCTCCTCCTCGACCGGGCGTGGAGCAACGTGCTGCTCGGGGCGGTCTTCGCGATCCCGGTCGGACCGGCGCTGTCCGCCGCCCTCTACACGATGCGCGACCGCGAGCGCCTCGGGCGCGACGCCGATGCCGAGCTCGCGCCCGCCCGCTCGTTCGTCCGCGGCTACCGGCTCGGCGCCGCGGACGTGCTCCGGGTGTGGGCCCCCGCGCTCGTCGTGCTCGGCATCATCGGACAGGTCCTCGCGAACGCCGACGCCGCCGGCGTGAGCGGCGCGTACGCCGTCGTGCTCGCGGTCATCGCGCTCGGCGTGCTCACGTGGGCGCTCCACGCCGTCGCGATCGCGACCTTCTTCAGCTTCCGCACCCGTGACGTGGCCCGGCTCGCCGCCCACTACCTGATCCGCTTCCCGGTCGTGTCCTTCGGCGTCGTGTCGCTCGTGGTCGTCGCCGGTGCCCTCGTCTGGCTGGGCACCGAGGTGCTGCTCGCGCTCGTCGGCGGCGTCTGGGTGTGGTTCTGGTACCGCGGCGACCAGCGCCTGCTCGACGACGTCCGCGACCGGTTCACCACCCCCGACAACTGACTGGAGATCTCGTCCCATGACCCTCGCGCCTCCCAAGATCCCGTTCGGCGGCGACTACAACCCGGAGCAGTGGCCCCGACCCGTCTGGGACGAGGACTGGTGGGCGTTCGGGAAGGCGTCGATCGACACCGTGACCCTCGGGGTCTTCGCCTGGTCGTACCTGCAGCCCGCCGAGGACACCTACGACTTCGCGCGCCTCGACGAGATCGTCGCGGAGGCCGTCGCGCACGACGCGACGATCGTCCTCGCGACCGCGACGGGCGCGATGCCGCCGTGGCTCGCGCACCAGTACCCGGAGGTCAACCGAACCGACTTCGAGGGCCGGCACCACGTCTACGGGCAGCGGCACAACTTCTGCCCGAGCTCGCCGGTGTTCCGGCGGTTGTCGGTCGAGCTCGCGGGCCGGATCGCGCAGCGGTACGCGGGCACGCCCGGGCTCGCCGCCTGGCACGTCGGGAACGAGTACGGGGGAGCGTGCTACTGCGAGCACTGCGCCGCGGCGTTCCGCGTGTGGCTGCGCGAGCGCTACGGCACGATCGAGCGCCTCAACGACGCCTGGAACGCGACGTTCTGGTCGCACCTGTTCTCGGACTGGGAGCAGGTCGTGCCGCCGAACGCCCTGAGCGAGCACTGGCGCGGGCCCAACCACACGGCCTTCCAGGGCATCACGCTCGACTACCGCCGGTTCATGTCCGACCAGCTCCTCGCGTGCTACCGCGCGGAGAAGGACGCGATCCGCGCCGTCGACGCCACGACCCCCGTGACCACCAACTTCATGGGGATCTACCAGCCGATCGACTACCACCGGTGGGCGCCGCACCTCGACCTCGCGTCGTGGGACAACTACCCGCCGGGGACCCGCGAGCATGCGCGCATGGCGCTGGCCCACGACCTCATGCGCGGCCTCAAGGACGGCGCCCCGTTCTGGCTCATGGAGCAGACGCCGACCATCACGGCCTCGCGCGACGTCAACCCGGTCAAGCGGCCGGGCGTCATGCGCCTGTGGACGTGGCAGGCCGTCGCGCACGGCGCCGACGCCGCCTTGTTCTTCCAGATGCGGCAGTCGCGCGGCGCGTGCGAGAAGTACCACGGCGCCGTCCTCGACCACGCCGGCCGGACGGACACCCGCGCGTTCCAGGAGGTCGCCGGGCTCGGAGCCGAGCTCGCGACGCTCGGCGACGCCGTCCTGGGGGCGCGCACGCCCGCCCGCGTCGCGCTGGTCTTCGACTGGGACTCCTGGTGGGCCGTCGAGATGACGGACGGCTTCAACCGGCACGTGTCGTACGTGCACACGGTCCTGCAGTACTACCGGGCGCTGTGGCAGGCGAACGTCGGGGTCGACGTCGTGCCGGTGACGGCCGACCTGTCCGGGTACGACGTCGTCGTCGCGCCGCTGCTCCACCTGCTCAAGGGTGACGTCGCCGCGCGGCTCGAGGACGTCGCGCGCCGCGGAGGCAGCGTCGTCTCGACGTTCTACGCGGGCCGGGTCGACGAGGACGACAACGCGTTCCTCATGGACGCCCCCGGGCCGCTGGGCGCGCTGTTCGGGCTCCGGGTCGACGAGACCGACTCCGCCGAGCCGGGCGTCGCCAACCCCGTGACCCTGCGTTCCGCGGGTTCCGCCGCCGACGGCGACCCCGAGGTCGTGTCCGACGCCGGCCTGGTGTTCGAGGTCGTCGTGCCGCAGGGCGCCCAGGTGGTCGGGACGTACGGCGGCGACTTCTACGCCGGCACGCCCGCGGTCACCCGGAACGCGTTCGGGTCGGGCGACGGCTGGTACGTCGCGACCGCGCTCGACGACGCCGGGGTCGCCTGGGTCGTCGGGCAGGTCCTCGACCGGCACGGGCTCGTCGGCCCGTACGCCGACGTGCCGGACCTCGAGGTCGCGGTCCGCGAGCGCGACGGCGTGCGGACCGCCTTCCTCCTCCACCACGGGACCGAGGCCGTCGAGGTCCCGGCCTACACGTCGGGGACCGACCTGCTCACCGGGCGCGAGGTCCGGGACGGCGACCCGCTGCACCTGAAGCCGACGGACGTCGTCGTGCTCCGCGAGCGCCCCTGATCCCTTTCGCCGACGGTGACGCGACGTCACCGTCGGCGAACGACCGAGGCGGGCCCTTCGCGCCCGAGGAAGAGCCTCAGCCTCCTCCTCGGGCGTGAAGGACCCGCCTCGGTCGTCGCGGTAGCGCCGGTCAGTACAGCGGGCCGCCGCGCTCGTCCGGGACTCCGGAGTGGCGCCAGAAGTACGTCCGTACCTGGTCCCGCCACTCGCCCGCGCTCCTGACCTGCTCCGCCAGGAGCGTCCGCACGCGGTCGAACAGATCGGGCTCGACGAGTCCGTCGAGGTCCTCCCAGCGGCGTGCCATCTCCTCTGTGCGCGCGGCGCCGTCGGTGTGGGTGTCGTAGACGTGCTGGACGACCGTCTTCCCCGACCGCAGCACGTGCGTGTACGGCACGTGGTGGAAGAAGAGGAGGAGCTCGTCGGGGCACGTGTCGAGGGACTCGTACGTCGAGGCCCACGGCTCGGGGTACTGCCCGGCGTACCCGGTGCCGGACGCGACGGTGCGGTCCACGCCGATGCCGTCGCGGTCCGCGAAGTGGTACGTGCCCCACGGGCTGTACTCGTAGAAGTCCACGCCCGGGCCGTAGTGTCCCGGCCCGACCATGAAGCACACCCCGAGCGGCGCCGTGTACTGCTCGTACGTGGCGCGCGAGCCGAGCACCACGTCCCGCAGGACGTCCTGCACGCGCGGGTCCGCGCCGGGGAACGTGAGCCGGGTCCACTCGTCGAGCAGGTCCGACGGCGTGAGCGTCGGGTCCCACGCGAGTCGCCCGAAGCCGTACAGGTTCGCCTGCGCGAGGGGGTGGCCGGTCCAGAACCGGTCGTCGCCGACGTTCGACACGGCGACCACGTCCCGCGCGACGTCGGACACCGTCCGGCCGTCGGCCCACGGCTCCCAGCCCAGCACCTCGGACCACTGCTCCGGCAGGTAGTACACGTGCTTCTGCTGGCCCGTGTACTCCTGGGTGACCTGGAGCTCGAGCGCGAGGCGCGTCCGGGGCATCGCGGTGAGCACCGGCGAGACGGGCTCGCGCACCTGGAAGTCCAGCGGCCCGAACTTCACCTGCACGACGACGTTCTCGTCGAACTTCCCGTCGAGCGGCGTGAAGTGGTCGTAGGCCGCGCGGGCGCGGTCGGTCCTGCGGTCGCGCCAGTCCTGGTGGTGGTTGTAGACGAACGCCCGCCAGTGGACCGTGCCGCCGTAGGGCGCGAGCGCCCGGGCGAGGACGTTGGCCCCGTCGGCGTGGTCGCGCCCGTACGCGAACGGGCCCGGCTGCCCCTCGGAGTCGGCCTTGACGAGGAACCCGCCGAAGTCGGGGATCGCGGCGTAGACCCGCGCGGCGGCGTCCGCCCACCAGTCCGCGACGGCGGGCTCGAGCGGGTCGCACGTGCCCAGCCCGCCGAGCGTCAGGGGCGCCCCGAAGCTCACCGCGAGGTGCACGCGGATGCCCCAAGGGCGGAACTGGTCCGCGAGCCGGACGACGTCGCCCAGCCGGTCCGTGAGCAGGCGTGCCTCGGTGCGGTGCACGTTGACGTTGTTCACGGTCGCGCGGTTCACGCCCGACGCCGCGAGCAGCCGCGCGTACGCGCCCACGCGTGTGAGGTCGGGGCGGAGCGCGCCGTCCTCGTAGAAGATCGACCCGCCCGCGTACCCGCGCTCGACCTGGCCCATGACGTCGTGGGCGTCGACGTTGTCCCAGTGGTCGAGCATGCGGACCGCGTGCGCCGGGGCGTGGCTTCCCGGGACGAGGGCGTCGTCGAACGCGCCCTCGCCGAGCCGCACCACGTGGAAGAGCCCGTACAGGAGCCCGGCCTCGTCGGCGGCGGTGACGCGCGTCGTACCGCCGGTCCGCGCGACGGCGAAGCCCTCGGCGGGCAGGCCGGCGTCGGGCGCGAGCGCGAGGACCAGCGCCGGGGCCGGGCCGTCGTCCACGGACGCGGTCAGGAGCCGGCCGCCGAACCGGTCGACGGCGGCGCGGACCTCGGCGACGACCGTCGCCGCGACCGGCCCGGCGTCCGGGGGAGCGGAGACCGCCACGACCCGGCGGCCGAGCGGGGCGAAGGCGTCGTCGGGCAGCCACGCAGCATGCCAACCGGGCGTGCTCACCAGGTTCTTTCTCACCAGTCGTGCACCGTCCCGTCCTTGAGGCGGTTCACCGGCAGGTAGGCGGGCTGGTACTCGTAGCTGTCGGCCGCGGCGTCGTCGTACGTGACCCCGAGTCCCGGCTGCTCGCCCGGGTGCAGGAGGCCGTCCGTGAACGTGAACGTCTGCTGGAAGACCTCGTTGGTGCGGGCGCCGTGCTGCATGTACTCCTGGATCCCGAAGTTGTGGATCGCGAGGTCGAGGTGCAGCGCGGCCGCCATCCCGACGGGCGAGATGTCGGTCGGCCCGTGGATGCCCGACTTGATCTGGTACTGCGCCGCGAAGTCGAGGATCTTGCGCAGCGCGGTGATGCCGCCCGTGTGCGTGACCGCGGACCGGACGTAGTCGATGAGCTGCTCGCGGATGATCGTCTGGTAGTCCCAGACGGTGTTGAAGACCTCGCCGATCGCGAGCGGCGTCGTCGTGTGCTGGCGGACCAGGCGCAGCGCCTCCTGGTTCTCGGCGGGCGTGCAGTCCTCGAGCCAGAACAGGTCGTACGGCTCGAGCGCCTTGCCGAGCTTCGCCGCCTGGATCGGGGTCATGCGGTGGTGGCCGTCGTGCAGGAGCGGCAGCTCGGGACCGAACTCGTTGCGGACCGCCTCGAACACCCCCGGGACGTGCCGCAGGTACGAGCGGGTGTCCCAGTCCTCCTCGGCCGGGACGATCGTGCGCTGGGCGGGCTCGTAGTCGTAGCGCGCGCCCGTGGAGGTGCGCTGCGCCGCGACGCCGTAGACGGCGTTCAGCCCGGGCACCGACGTCTGCACGCGGATCGCCCGGAAGCCCTCGTCCAGGTGGCGGCGGATCGAGTCGAAGAGCTCGGGCAGGTCCCGCCCCGACGCGTGCCCGTAGGCGAGCGCGCCCGTCCGCGACGCGCCACCGAGGAGCTGGTAGAGCGGCAGGCCGGCGACCTTGGCCTTGATGTCCCACAGCGCGACGTCGACCGCGGCGATGGCCGCCATGGTCACCGGGCCGCGGCGCCAGTACGCCCCGCGGTACAGGTACTGCCAGGTGTCCTCGATGCGGTGCGCGTCGCGGCCGATCAGCAGCGGCGCCACGTGGTCCTTGAGGTAGGAGGCGACCGAGAGCTCGCGCCCGTTGAGCGTGGCGTCCCCGAGCCCGACGACGCCGTCCTCGGTGGTCAGGCGCAGCGTGACGAAGTTGCGGTCGGGGCTCGTGACGAGCACCTCGACGGTACGGATGGCGGTGCCGGTGGTCATGCGTTCTCCAGGTCAGCGGGGGGTCGGAGCGGTGGGACGGGGGTAGGACTCGTGGGGGAGCCGGTAGGCGAGGTCGACCGCGGTCTCGACGGCCTCGTCGAGCTCGAGCCTGTGCTCGGCGACGAGCCGCGCGAGGTAGCCCGCGTCGGTGCGTCGCGCGAGGTCGTGCCGCGCGGGGATCGAGCAGAAGGCTCGCGTGTCGTCGACGAAGCCGCTGGTGTTCGCGAAGCCCGCGGTCTCGGTCACGGCCTCGCGGAACCGCCGCATCGCGTCGGGTGCGTCGAGGAACCACCACGGCGCGCCCACGCGCAGCGCCGGGTAGACGCCGGCGAGCGGCGCGAGCTCGCGCGAGAACGTCGTCTCGTCGACGGTGAACGCGATCATCCGGAACCGCGGGTGGTGCCCGAACGCCTCGAGCAGGGGCCGCAACCCGCGCACGTAGTCGGTGGGGACCGGGATGTCGTAGCCGCGGTCGGTGCCGAACGTGGCCCGCACGCGGCGGTCGTGGTCGCGCAGGACGCCCGGGTGGACCTGCATGACCAGGCCGTCCTCGGTGGACATCCGGGCCATCTCGAACAGCATGTGCGCGGCGAACGCGTCGGCCTGCGCGGCGCTCGCCTCGCCGCGGAGCGCGGCGGCGAAGATGCGCGAGGCGTCCGCGGGCTCGAGCGGCGCGCTGCCGGTGCTGAGCATGCCGTGGTCGGTCGCACGCGCGCCCGCTGCGACGAACGCGGCGCGGCGGCGTCGCAGCGCCGCGAGGTAGGCGACGTAGTCCGTGACGTCGACCTCGGCGGCATGGGCGGTCGCCTCGAGCTCGGCGCGCCAGTGCGGATGGTCGACGCGCAGGACGACGTCGGGCCGGAAGGTCGGGACGACGCGCTCGCCCCACCCCTCCCGGCGCAGGGCGGCGTGGTCGGCGAGCAGCGAGGACGGCAGGTCCGTCGTCGCGAGGAGCTCGATGCCGAACCGCTCGAACAGGGCCCGCGGACGCATCTCGGGGGCCGCGAGCCGGTCGACGAGGTGGTCGAACAGGAGGTCGGCGGTCTCGGCCGACGGGCGGACCGGGGCGTGGAAGACCTCGACGAGCGCGTGCTCGAGCCAGTACCGGGTGGCCGTGCCGCGCAGCAGCGGCCACCCCGTGCAGAACCGGCGCCAGATCTCGCGGGGCGCGGGGACGTCGGCGGACCCGTGCGCGCGGGGGACGCCCAGGTCGCCCACGTCGCGCACGCCGGGGACGCCGCGCGGCGAGGTGGCCTGCGAGACGAGCAGGCGCGTGAGGTAGTGGTCGGGCGTGATGAAGAGGTCTGCCGGGTCGCCGAACGGGCTGTCCGACGCGAGGAGCCCCGGGTCCACGTGCCCGTGCATCGAGACGATCGGCAGGCCCCGGGTCGCGCCGTAGATCTCGCGGGCGAGCGCGCGGACGCCGGGCTCGGCGGGGAGGGCGCGGTCGTCGCTGAGGGTCCAGCGGCGCGGGCCGTCCGGCCCGTCCGGGGCCGCGGGTGCGGCCAGCGCGGGTGCGGTCGACTCTGTCGCCATCGGTACCTCCTCGTCGAGCACGCGGTCGTGCGAACGTTTGCACAGTAGCGCACGCAACTGGGGCTGGAAAGCGCCGGGTCGTGTCTACAATCGTTCGCACAGCGGTCGGCACGCCGACCCTCCCAACCAGCCGAGGAGCCGCCCGTGGTCACCGTGCGTGACGTCGCCAGTGCGTCCGGCGTGTCCATCTCGACCGTGTCCCGCGCGCTCTCCGAGCCGTCGCGCGTCGCGTCCGCCACGCGCGACCGGGTGCTCGCCGCCGCCCGCGACCTGGGGTACGAGCCGAACCGCGCGGCGTCGGGGCTGCGGAGCGGACGCACGGCCACGCTGGGCGTCGTCGTGCCGGACCTCGAGAACCCCTACTTCGCGTCCGTCACCAAGGGCGTGCAGGCGCGCGCCCGGGAGCACGGGTACGGGGTGTTCGTCGTGGACGTCGAGGAGGACGCGTCGCGCGAGGCCGACGAGGTCCGCGCCCTGCTCCGGCAGACGGACGGCGTGATCGTGGCGTCGCCGCGCGGCACCGACGAGGAGCTCCGCGCGCTCGTCGCGCGCACGCCTCGCGGCCGCGCCGTGCTCGTCAACCGCCGCATCGACGGCGTGCCGTCCGTGACCGCCGACGACGTCGCGGGCGCCGTCCGCGCGCTCGACCACCTGCGCGCGCTCGGCCACCGTCGGATCGCGTACGTCGGCGGGCCCGAGACGTCCTGGTCCGACCGGATGCGCCGCGAGGGGCTGCGTCGCGCGGCCGCGGCGGACGGCGCCCCCGCCGTCGAGGTCGTCGACCTCGGCGCGTTCCGGCCCCACGTCCAGGGCGGCTACTCGGCCGCCGACCTCGCGACGGGCGCCGGGGCGACCGCCGTCGTCGCGTACAACGACCTCGTCGCGCTCGGTGTCGAGCAGCGGCTCCGCGAGCGCGGCATCCCGGTGCCGGCCGAGGTCAGCGTGCTCGGGTTCGACGACACGTTCGTCGCGACCCTCGCCTCCCCGCCCCTGACGAGCGTCGGCACCGACCTGCGCGCGGTCGGGGGAGCGGCGGTCGACCTGCTCGTCGACCGGCTGCGCGAGCCCGACGCGCCCGCGGGGCACGTCGTGCGGCCGACCGAGCTCGTGGTGCGCGCCTCGACCGGGACGGTGTCCGCATGAGCCGGCTCGACGCGCGGACCGTCCTCCCGCCCGCGGTCCGCGGTCCGGCGTCGCGCCCGCGGCAGGTCGGGATCGTGCACCTCGGCATCGGCGCGTTCCACCGCGCCCACCAGGCCGTCCTCACCGAGGACGCGGCGGCCGCGACCGGCGACGACCGCTGGGGCATCCTCGGCGTGACGCAGCGGTCCGACCGCGTGGTCCGGCAGCTCCGTCCGCAGGACGGCCTCTACGGCGTGCT
>Ga0182746_1002563_pt1 | contig 13668 bp, 8 predicted proteins | sample eDN3rd30CBELigOP_FD_128881 | JGI IMG/M metagenome (GOLD analysis project Ga0182746, IMG submission 128881) | Enriched Organic Plus compost microbial communities from Emeryville, California, USA - eDNA 3rd pass 30_C BE-Lig OP (version 2) (version 2) ... | reverse complement strand
CACGCCGGTCTCGCCGGTCGGGGTCGCGGTGTCGCCGGTCGGGCCCGTCGCACCCTCCGGGGTGAGTTCGTCCATCACGTCGAGCTCGCCCAGCACTTCGGCCAGGAGGGGGCCGGAGCCCGTCTGGTCATGCTCCCACCGGGTACTGCAGTCGCCGCTGGGGGTGGCCCGCGCGCCGTAGGTGGTGCAGCCGGAGACGATCAGGTTGGTCCGCTGGTAGTGGCCGTACTGGTCGTATCCGTTGAAGAGCGAAGAACTGTTGTAGATGAACTTCATCAGGTTTTCGAAGCCTTTGGCCTGCCGGGTGCTCTTCAGGAAGAAGGAGAGGTTGGCCGACGGCGAGTAACCCTGACGCGAGAGGTTGCCGAGCTTGCGGACGATCGGCTGGGACGCGACCAGGTCCGGGCCGGCCGTCCTGGTGGCGCGGCCGAGGCTGGTGATCGAGATTCGGCCCGCGTCGGCGAACGGACCGAGCTTGGTCTGGACCTCGCTGATGTCCCGGGCCGCGGGCTTCAGGTAGGTGAAGACGGGTATCGCGTTGTCGGCGAACTTGCCGACCGCGTTGAAGTCGGCCCGCAGTTCTCGCAGGGTGGCCGGCAGGTTGCGCAGGTTCTGCTGGAGGTCCTCCCCGCGTTCGGCCGTGGCCGCCGCGGTGTAGCCGGCGTTCTTGAAGAAGTTGACCATGTGCTTCCGCTTGGCGGCGAGGGCGGTCATGTTCTTCTCGCCGTCCTTCGCGAGTTGTGCCAGCTTCCTGTTCTCGGAGGCGAGGATGGCCAGCACCTTGTTCACCTGGCGGAGGGTCGGGTTGGCCCGTTCGAGGATCTCCTCGAGCTCGTCACCGCGGGTCGCGAGCCCGGCCCCCAGCTCGTTAAGGATGATCCGGAAGCGCTGGGCGTACGGGAGCCGGTAGATGTTGTTGATCAGGTCGAGGTCGACCGACTTCATGTTGTTCTGGACCGGCAACAGGTACTGGCCGGCGCCGGGTTCGCCCTCGGGGATCTTCTCCAGGAGCGGCGGCGGCTCGCTGCCCGCCGGGCGCGGCTGGGTCACCTGGCAGTCCAGGAACTTCTCGCCGATCAGGGACTGCGGGCGGATGATGCAGGAGGCGTCCTCACGCCACTGCTGGAAACCCTTGTCCTTGATGTCCATGACGATGATCGCGTTGCCCGGAGTCTCGCTTCCCGTTTCCTCCCCGGGCATGGACACGTCGACCGAGTCGACGCTGCCGACGTTGGCGCCGGCGACGCGTACGTCGATCCCCGGGACGACGAAGGCGCCGTTGTCGAACACGGCCCGGACCTTGTAGGCGTCGCTGTCGTCGTTGCAGCTGCGGATCAGGAGGACCGCGAGAAGCACGGCCACGATCACGGCGACGATGATGATCACGCGCTTCCTCATCACGGCACCTGGCTCGGGTCGCACTTGCCGGTCAGGTTGCCGTTGTCCAAGAACGGGTTCGACCCGGCGATCGGTTTGGCGCCGGCGCCCGGGCAACGCTGGATGCCGCCGGTGACCACGTCGAGGCCACCGAACACGGTCGAGTCGGCGGGCTGGATCGCGGTGCCGTTCACCTGGAACACGCCAGGGGCGGTAGGCGTGACCTTGGCGAAGGGACCGTTCGCGTCATAGGAGGCGGTGATCGAACCGATCTTGGCCAGCGAACCGAAGATGTCCGGGGCGTAGGCCCGCGCCTCCGCGACCTCGTCCTGGTTCGCATCCAGGGCCCGGACCACCGCATTCACCGCCGGCTCGGCCTTCGGATGGAGCGGGATCAGGCTGGAGAGCAGGTCGGAGGTGTCGTTGTCCGGACCCGGCCGGCTGGCGGCGATCGCGAGGTCGTTGAACACCGGACGGGCGCGCTTCAGGACCGGGCGGAGGTCCCGCTTCAGGTAGTTCGCGAGACCGGCGTCCGCGGCGCGCCCGGAGGCGGCCACCATCGGCTCGACGTCATCGAGCGCGGCGCGCAGGTTGGCGAAGGTCGTGTTGCCCTGCCGCAGGGTCGGCGGCAGCTCGTCAAGCGCGAGGGCGAGTTCCTCATTGTTCTCGGCGATCGCCCCGAGGGCGGTGTTGGCGTTGCTGACGAGTTCGGTCAGCTTCGGGGAGACCGAGGCGAGCCTGGTGACGAACGTCGAGGTGTTCCTGACGAACCGGTCGAGGTGGGTGTCCTGGTCCGCGAGTTCGGCCATCAGGCGCTGGGTGCTGGAGAAGGCGGCACCGCTGTACTTGAAGGTCCGGTTGGCGGCCTCGGCGCCCTCACCCGCGTAGATCGCGGCGATGCCCCGGATCCAGTTGGACCATCCCTTCCGGGTCTTCTCGTCGAAGGTGTCAAAGAACTGGTCGAGCTCGACGGCGGTGGTGGTCGAGCCTTCGCCGAAGGACGTGCCCTCCGGCACCACGGGCGCGTTGTCCGGGCCCGGCATCAGCGAGATGTAGTGGTTGTGGAGGGACGACAGCGAGCTCTTCCGGATCACGGCGGCGGTGCCCTCGTGGAGCTCGCGATCGATCTCGACCTCCATCTGCACCCGGTTGTTCTCGGTCAGCTCGACCGAGGTGACCTTGCCGATCGGTGATCCGCCCACCATGACGTGGTTGCCGGGGACCATCCCGCTGGCGCTCTGGAAGTCGAACTTGTACTTGTAGCCGGAGCTTCCACCGAAGATCAGGGAGGCCACGAAAACGATTGCAACAACAAGCGCGCCCAGAGTCACGACCCTGAGCACAGTGGAGCTGCGTCCGCGGCTAACGCGAGTTGAATTTGCTTGATTGGCAGTCGTCAATCTGAGCTACCCGGTGATCTCCCCACCAAAGAAGCCTCCTTCCTGCGCGCATGCTACCTGAGCGACCGGCGAAACTTGCGCACGTCAGGAGCCGGTCCAACCACCGGCTAGACACGGCCCGGGAGCGCAGGGATTGGTGACGGCTCCTCCGTTGCGGAGGAAGTGGTCGATCATCTGGATCGCCGTATCGGTCACCCGTGGATGTTCGTGGGGATCCTCCCCCTCCCGGGGTGCCGTGTTGGTGAGCGGGGGCGGGTTGGTTCCGAGGGTTCCTCCGTCCCTCAGCGGCCCGCTGTCCCAGTAGGCGACCGCGGACCCAGAGTACGGGTACGCGGTGATCGGCTCGATGCCCCAGCCGAAGTCCACCCCGGGCCAGCGCGAGGGCGAGATCAGGGGGGTCACGGCCCGGGCCCCGACGGTGCGGGCGGTCACGTTCGTCTGCCAGTTGGTCACGAGGTGGTCTCCGAACGCGGTGTCGAAGAGGACCCGGTGCGGCGGCGTGTCCGGGAGCGGGTCGGTGGTCATGCGACGGGCGTACCCGTTCGGTTCCGCCCTGTCCCAAAGCATCTGCGTGAGGCTGAGCGCGAGCGGCCGTTCGATCTCGTTCACGTAGGCCGGATTGAAGAACGCCGAGTAGGTGTCCCAGGCCGACGAGCGGGTCAGCAACACCGAGTAGTTCATCGCCGCGACACCGAGGGCCCCGCGGTCGAAGTCCGGTGCCAGGGCCATGAGGGCCCCGCCCATGATCCCGCCCTGGCTGATGCCCCGGTACCAGGCCCGGACGTTCGGGCCCGTGAGGATCGCCGGTTCGAGGTCGGTCTCCGCCGGCACCTCGGCGTCACCGTCGCCGCCCGGGACCTCGGAGGGATCGGCCGCTTCGGGGTCGTACCTGAACGCCGCCCTGGAGACGAGTCCCTGCGGGTGGATCATCAACCGGGCCAGGTACATCTCGTTGAGCAGTCCCTGCTGGAGCCGGTCGGCCACCTTCGGGAAGTGCGAGAGGTCGCCCAGCGCCGTCGAGACGGTCACGAAGTCCTGGGTGGACATCCCGATCTCGTCGGTTCCGCAGATCACGTACCCGCGGGCGGCGGTGAGGCGTTGCGACTGGGAGTGGATCTCCCCGGCGATCGACCCCATCAGGCCGTGGCCGTAGACCATGGCCCGGCGCCGGCCCGCCGTCGGCAGTTCGTCCTCCGGGATCGAGGCCGGATCGGTCACTACTCGCGGCACGACGCATTCGAAGTTCGCCTCGTACGTGCCGTTGGGACGTGGCACCCCGTCGGAGTCGAGATTCAGCGTCGCCCCCGTCTGGCACTCGTTGGTCGAGCTCGGATGGTCGAGGAAGCACGGAACCTCGAAGCTGCCCTTGATGCGACGGGCGATCTGCGTGCTCGGATCGGTTTCCACCGAATCGACGGTGAACTCCGGCGCCCCGCCCTCGATCGTCCGGTCGGAGAGGTTCTCGTCCCCGAGCGCCGCGAATGCCTGGTCCCTCATCGCGAGGGCCCGCTCCGCGTTGTTCTCGTCACTCGCCGTCGTGAAGTCCCAGGCCAGGTAGAGCGGCGCCCGCTTGATGCCCGCCGCCCGCAGGCGCTTGAAGATGTCCTCGAAGTGTGAGCGCCGCCCGTTGATCCGCGAGTTGTTCGACGGCAGGAAGTCCCGGTAGTAACGGAAACCGGCGGGCGCCTTCAGCACGGTTCCCGAACTGTCCTTGAGGTTCCTGAGCACCACGATGTACCGGGTCGCCGACTCGAAGTTCACCATCGGGTGGATGAGCAGGTTGGTCGCGCTGGGGGTGGCGGCGTTGGAATCGATCTCGACCCAGATCGGGTGGCGCTCCCGGGTCCGGGCGTTGATCACGATGACCGGGGCGTTCGGGGCGGCGTACCGCGAGGGGTCGGCCAGCCCGACCGGGTTGGTCTGTGCCAGCGCGGCCGGGTTGTCCAGTCCTGGCACCCTGACGGAAATGGTCTGGCCCGGGCTGAACCCGTCGACGCCCTCGTAGTTGGCGGGATCGATCGGCGTGCCCGACTGGTTCTTCGGCATCGCCTCGGCCTTGAAATTGATCCGGCGGCCGGTTTCGGTGCGGGTGTCGGCCAGCGTGTAGAAGTCGTCGGGGAAGGGCGACATGCAGATCGCCGGGTCCTGCGCCGCGATGAAGTCGCACGTCGCCGCCCGGCTCAGGTCCACCGGTCCGGGACGGCAGTCCGGGGTCTGGCGGATCATGGCGCGGAGGCGGCTGGTCGCCGGTCCGGCGAAGACCTTGAGGTCACGGTCCTGGCAGCTCGCGACCTGCGTCCGGCCGGCGCTGGTCAGTTTCAGGTTGATCGTTCGCCACTGCCCGGCCCGGCGGAAGCGGGGCCACTTGGCCTGGGTGAGGCGCTTGAAGACGCCCTTGCCGTCGAAGGTCGCCGAGTAACCCTGAACCTTGATCTTGCCCTTTCGGTGGGATCGCACCTTCACCTTGAGGACGCCGCGGTTGACCATCGGGTTCTGTCCCGCGTTGACGATCTTGACCTGCGCCTTGAACTTCTTCCTGGCCTTGACCCTGTTCTTGGCCTTCTTCTTCGCGGCCTTCTGCTTCGCCGGCTTGGCGAGCGCATCCACCGGGGCCGCCGCGGCGAACGAGGCGATCGCCCCGGTCGTCAGCAAGGCGATCAGGCAGGTGAAGCGTGCGGTGTCTGGTCGGAAGAACGGCATTCCCTGGTGCCGGCCCTCGTGCCGACCGGCTGAACCTACCAACCCGGCGGCCCGTCCGAAGGTGCGGCCTCCCTAGCGCCTCTTCGACTTCTTGACCAGCGAGCGCAGGTAGGGGAGCGGGTCGATCGGCCGCCCGCCGGTCTGCCACGGCCCGATCCAGTATTCGAAGTGGAGGTGGCAGCCGTAGGAGCGGCCCGTATTGCCGACCCGGCCCACCGGGGTCCCGGCGTTCACGACCCGGCCCACCTTCAGCGGCGACCGACGCACCATGTGCATGTAGACGAAGCTCGAGTTGTCGCCGAGGTTCTTCAGGACGATGTAGTTGCCGGCGCCCCCGTCCCACCGGTTGTAGAGGACGCGGGCACGCTTGACGGCGACCAGCTGGGTGCCGCACCTGGCCGACACGTCCTGGCCCTGGTGGGAGTGGCCGCTCCGGCCCGCGCCGAAGCGGGAGCCGCTGCTACCGAAACTGAACGGACCCTGCACGGGAAAGATCTCGACCGGGATCGCGCTCTTGGGCAGAACCGGCAGCTCCTGCGGCGAGGGGTTCGAGCGGTTGCCGGCCCCGTCGACCACGAAGAAGCGGCCGCGGATCGCACCCTTGGGGACGATCACGCGAAGCGCGTTGCTGCGTCGGGCCTGGTAGCCGGTGCGGATCCTGCCGTTGCGCCCGGTGAAGACGATGCGACGCACGCGGTCGAAGTTCCTGCCGACGATCCGGATCGCTGCCCCACGGGTCGCGCGCGTCGCGGAGACACACTGGTCCACGCAGCGAAACCCTGTGATGGACGGCAGCCCGGGCACCCCGATGCCTCCACCCGTGGTGGCGGAGGCGCTCGCGCTTCGCCCTGGAGCGACTTCCGGGGCCGGTGCCGGTTTCACGGGCGGGTCCACGAGCGAAGCCGAGCCGGCTCCCGCGTCGAGGGGACGTGCTTCCGCCACCGAGGGGGACAGGACGATCATCGTGAGGGCGACGTAACCGGCGACGATCAGCAGGACCGCCGCGGGGGTGATGGTTCTCCGCCGGCCGCCACTGGGCGTTGGAGCTCCTCGCATCGTCGACACCATACATGAGTTCTAGACGATGAAAGCGTGAGCTGTTGCACACATTGTTGCAATCACGCCTTTGTCACATGCGCGATTCGCCGCAATGAAGCCAAGCCTGTCCCACGGGAGGGTGACGCTGAACTAACCTTGTCCTGACGTACAAGGGACCGGAAGGTCACCCGGGAATAGGCTGGCTCGCGCTTTCCCTCGAAACTCAATCTTGCCACCAGGAGGAACTCTCCAAATGACCGCGATTCGCCAGAAGAACGTGACCGCTGCCCAGTGGAGCGCCAACGGGTCCGCCGTTGAGTCCGTTGATCTCACCAAGGAAGAGAACGTCGTATTCGGCAGCAACGTCTTCTCGATCAAGACCCAGAAGGAGCGGCTCCCCGCCGACGTCTTCGAGCGCCTGCAGGGCACCCTCGAACGCGGCGAGGCTCTCGACGTGGAGCTGGCCGACGCGGTCGCCGAGGCCATGAAGGACTGGGCGCTCGAGAACGGCGCCACCCACTACACGCACGTGTTCCAGCCGCTGACCGGCCTCACCGCCGAGAAGCACGACTCGTTCTTCAGCCCCACCCCCGAAGGCACCGCGATCGCCAAGTTCAAGGGCTCGGAGCTGATCCAGGGCGAGCCGGACGCCTCCTCCTTCCCCACCGGCGGCATCCGCGCCACCTTCGAGGCCCGCGGCTACACCGCGTGGGACCCGACCAGCCCGGCCTTCCTCCTGGACAACCCGAACGGCACGCTGCTCTGCATCCCGACCGCGTTCGCTTCCTGGACCGGCGAGGCCCTCGACGCCAAGATCCCGCTGCTCCGTTCGATGGATGCCCTGTCCCGTTCGGCGGTCAAGGCCCTGCGTCTGCTCGGTGACGAGGAAACCTCGCGCGTCGTCACGACGGTCGGCCCGGAGCAGGAGTACTTCCTGATCGACGAGCAGTACTTCTACGCCCGTCCGGATCTGGTCCTCACCGGCCGCACCCTCTTCGGTGCCCAGCCCGCCAAGGGCCACGAGCTCGACGACCACTACTTCGGCGCAATCCCGGAGCGCGTGCTCGCCTACATGATGGATTGCGAGGCCGAGCTGTTCAAGCTGGGCGTGCCGGTGACCACCCGCCACAACGAGGTCGCCCCGGCCCAGTACGAGATCGCTCCGATCTTCGAGAACTCCAACGTCAGCTCGGATCACCAGCAGCTGCTGATGCAGATCCTCCAGAAGAAGGCCCCGAAGTACGGCCTGGTCTGCCTGCTCCACGAGAAGCCGTTCGCCGGCGTCAACGGTTCGGGCAAGCACAACAACTGGTCGATGGGCACCGACACGGGGCACAACCTGCTCGATCCGGGCGACACCCCGTCGGAGAACCTCAGCTTCCTGTTCTTCTGCGCGGCCGTCATCCAGGCCGTCAACAAGCACCAGGGCCTGCTGCGGGCGACCGTCGCGAACATCGGCCAGGATCACCGACTGGGTGCCAACGAGGCGCCGCCGGCGATCATCTCGATCTTCCTCGGCGCGGAGCTGGAGCGGGTCTTCGAGACCATGGCCGCCGGCGAGGGCGATCCGGATACCCCGGACGCCGCGCTCGACCTCGGTGCGAAGGTGCTGCCGGAGCTGCCGCTCGACGGCGGTGACCGCAACCGGACCTCGCCCTTCGCCTTCACCGCCAACAAGTTCGAGTTCCGTGCGCTGGGCTCCAGCATGTCGCTGGCCTTCACCAACACGGTGCTGAACACCATCGTCGCCGAGGCGATCGACGACCTCGCGGCTAAGCTCGAGGCCGCCGAGGGCGATCTCGCCACCCGGGTGCTCAAGGTCGCGACCGACGCCTACGTCGAGAACAAGCGCATCGTCTTCGACGGTGACGGCTACTCGGAGGAGTGGCAGCAGGAGGCGGAGCGCCGCGGCCTCAAGAACCTGCGCACCACCCCGGACGCCCTGCCCGAGGTCATCGCCCCCTCGACCATCGAGGTGTTCGGCAAGTACAACGTGCTCGACGAGCGTGAACTCGAGGCCCGCTACGAGGTCTGGGTCGAGCAGTACGCGATGAACGCGAACATCGAGGCCGAGACCGCCGCGACGATCGCCCGGACGCAGATCATTCCGGCCGTCGCCAAGCACCTGGTCCTCCTCGAGGAGGCCAAGGCCGAGAAGCTCGAAAAGGAGAGCCGCGAGCTGTTCGACCAGCTGGTCGAGAAGACGCTGGCCCTCGAGGAGGCCAACGGCTACCCCGGCGGCCTCACCCAGGAGGGCATGGACCTCGCGATCTACGCCCGGGACAAGCAGCTCACCGCGATGCAGGAGGTCCGCGAAGTGGCCGACAAACTCGAGCGGATCGTCTCGGACAACTACTGGCCGCTGCCGAAGTACTCGGAGATGATGTTCATCAAGTAGGCAGCGCCGCTGATCCTCGGGGGAAACGAGGAAGCACGGAGGGGCCCCGGTCAGCCGGGGCCCTTTCGTTTGCAAGGCGGTGGCGACGCGACACCCTGAACCTCTTTCCACGCCTGTCGGCTGCGCTTAGGATCAGGCCATGAGGATGAGGGCTGCTGTTCTGGAGGAGTTCGGTCAACCGCTCGTGGTCCAGGAGGTCGACCTGGCCGAGCCGAAAGCAGGCGAAGTGCTGGTCCGGTTGGAGGCCTGCGGGGTCTGCCACACGGACATGTACACGGCCTCGGGGGCCGACCCCTCCGGGTACGCCCCCTGCGTGCTGGGTCACGAGGGCGGCGGCATCGTCGAGCAAACGGGCGAGGGCGTCACGTCCGTCGCCCCGGGCGACAAGGTGGTGACGCTGTTCTCGCCGCAATGCCGGGAATGCGTCCACTGCCGCGATCCCCGGACCAACCTCTGCATGGCGATCCGGGCGGAACAGAATCTCGGCCACCTGCCGGACGGGACCACGCGCCTCTCCCGTGACGGGGAGGAGATCCGGCACTTCATGGGCACCTCGACGTTCGCCGAGTACACGGTGATGCCGGAGATCGCCCTGGCGAAGATCAACCCCGAGGCGCCCCTCGACCACGCCTGCCTGTTCGCCTGTGGCCTCTCCACCGGCCTCGGCGCGGCGATGTACACGGCCAAGGTCCAGCCGGGCACCACCTGCGTCGTTTTCGGCGCGGGGATGGTCGGCCTCGGAGCGGTGGCCGGCGCCAGGCTGATGGGTGCCGAAAGGATCATCTGCGTCGACCTCTCCCCCGAGCGCCTCGAGCTCGCCAAGGGTCAGGGAGCGACCGACATCCGTGTCGCGGACGAGAACACGGTCGAGTGGATCGTCGAGGAGACTGGCGGTTACGGCGCCGACTACACGTTCGAGGCGACCGGCCTGGTGAATGTGATGCAGCAGGCGGTCGAGGCCGCCCGCATGGCGTGGGGCCTGTGCACGATCGCCGGCGTGGCCGGCAAGGGCGAGACGCTCGACGTGATCCCGCGGTGGCTGATCCAGGGCCGACGGATCGCGGGCTCGTCCTTCGGCGGCGTCAAGGGTCGCGACCAGGTCCCGGAGCTCGTCGACCGCTACCTGGCGGGTGAGATCGACGTGGAGCCGTTCCTGTCCCACCGGATCCCGCTCGACGAGGTGAACCGCGGCTTTGATCTGATGGAGGCCCAGGACGGCATCCGCAGCGTCATCGAGTTCAACTGAAAGGCCCCAATGATCATCCAGCGAGTCGAACAGTCCGAATGGCTTTCCAACGCGTACCTGGTCTGCGACGAGCCGGGAGGCTCGGGCGTCCTGATCGACGGCAACGGGGTGGTCGAGCCGCTCCTGGAGCGGGTGGACCGCGAGGGAATCACCCTCACCCACATCCTGCTCACCCACGAACACTGGGATCACGTGGTGGACCTGCGCGAGATCGCCGACCGTTACGGCGTGCCGATCCTCGCCAGTCGCAAGACCGCGGACCTGGTCGACTTCAAGGTCGACGAGATCGTCGAGGACGGTGACCATACGGTCTCCGGCGGGCTCGACATCGAGTGGATCGCGACCCCGGGCCACTCCGACGGACACATGGCGCTGCTGATCAACGGCACCGACGTGATCACCGCCGACGTCATCTTCAAGGGCACGGTCGGGGGCACCGTGGCCCCGGGCGAGACCGGGTTCCCCGAACTGAAGAGTTCGATCATGGACCGGCTGATGAAGCTGCCGCCCGAGACCCGGATCCATCCCGGGCACCGGGAGCCGAGCACGATCGGCGAGGAGTGGGAGAACAATCCGTTCATCCGCGTGTGGCGGGGCCTCGACGAGGAAGGCGACGAGCCCTGCGAGGTGAACAACATGGGCGAGGCGACCCTGATCCTGTGGGCGCCCGACTACGACGGCACGAACAAGGCCTGGATCCGGCTGCCGGACGGCACCGACAAGATCACGGGCGGCTCGCAGATCCTGAGCCGCGGCTGAGCGCTACGGGCGGAACCGGAAGCGCCCGAAGCCGGAGAACGCCCCGACCTCGGCCAAGCCGCCCAGGCCGAGCAGGACGCCGATGCCCAGCGCGGTCATCGCGCCCTCCGGGATGCCTCCCCCACCCTCGTCCTCTTCGACGGCTTCGGCCTGCTCGCTGGAACCGGCCGGGTCATCGCTGGAGGAGGGAACGACCGTGATCCGGCTTGGGTCGACGAGCTGGCCGGTGACGGTCTCGAGCCCGTCGTCCGCGGCCGGCTCTTCCTGTTTCTCGGGCTGCTTTTGCGGCTTCGCGGGAGAGCTGCCGCCGGGGCTCGGCGTGCCGCTGCCGGTTCCGGTTCCGGTGCCCGACCCGTAGTCACCGTAGTCGGTGTATCCGGGCGTGTAGTAGCCGCCGTCGTCCGTCGGCGTGACCCCGGCGTCATCGGACTTCTTCTTTTTCCTGTCGGGCTTCTTCTTCGCCGGTGCCTTGCCGACGTAGACGGTCACGGCGTCGTTGCCCCGCCTTCCGTTGGTGGCGTCCGCGAACACGGCGACGACGACCTTGCCCTCGTCACGGAACTCGTAGGTGAAGCGTCCGTCGGTGCCGGACGAACCGGACTGCCTGCGAACACCGTTGACCATCCAGTCGAGACTGACCGAGGCTCCGTCCGAGTTCTCGACGCTCACGGTGAATGTCTTCTTCTGCCCGGCCTTCACGTTGACCGGCCCGGCGGGCGAGATGTCGACCTTGAGTTGGTGTTCCTGCCGGGGTACCAGGATCGCCGGGTTGATGCTCGTGTAGGTCCAGAGCTTCGAGGCGGCCGGGTCCCACATGTTCACGTTGCCGTCGGAGCCGATGAAGTAGATCGGGAGCGAAGCGTCGTAGGTCGATCTGGTGACCCGCTTCTGGTCGACCCTCAGGTTCCTGTTTCCGGGCCGCGAGACCTCGACCGGCTCGAGGAATGCGGCCATGTCGATCGCCCCGTCGGTCCTTTCCTGGGCGAGGAGCAGGATCTTGCGGAGCGGGTATCCCTTCTCGGAGCGGCCGGGGATCGACATGTTCGGGCTGCCGACCTCGGTCAGGTCGAACCGGGTCGAGGTCTCGACGGAGAGGCCCTGGATCTCGATCAGCCCGGGATCGAAGCCGGCGCCACGGGCCGCGGAGGGAACCAGGAAGGCGGCGATCGCCCCGGCCAGGAGGGCCAGCCAGATGCGTTTGCGGGCGGACGGGGTCACGTGGGGACGACTTTGTAGGTGTAGGTGATCGAGACGAAGCCGAAGCGGTCGGGCCGGGGGTCATGCCCGTCGAACTCGGGGCTGTAGCCCGGGTAGAAGTCGGCGAAGATGCCGGTCGACTCGGCCGGTATGAACCCGGGGATCTTGACGTATTCGACCCGGTACTCGCCGGGCGCCGTCTCGGTGACCGTGTGCTGTTCCGCCAGGCTCGGCATCAGCTTGACCATCACCACCCGCTGGTTCGGGTAGGCGGTGCCCTCGGTCCCGTTGACGCGGAAGATGATGCGGGAGTTCTCGTCGCCGTCGATCTCGATTTCCGGATCGGAGGCGGTGAAGTTGATGGTGTTCTTGCAGTAGCGGAACCCGACAGTGCCGCTTCCCTTGATCAGGGTGTTCTCGGCATCGCCTTCGGTCTGCGGCCCGGTCGTCCAGCCGGAGGAGAACGGGAAGTTGTACGAGTAGACGAGATTCTTCGGCCCGGTCGGCGGGTCGGGGGTGGCTCCGTCTTCGGCGCGGGTGCCGGTGCCGGCGCCTACGTACTCGATCCAGCTGTCGCGGAGGTACCACTTGAGGGTGGTGGTGCCCTGGACAGGGTGGGCACCCGTCGGCGCGCTCTTCACGGGCGGGATCGGCGAGATCTTCCCGGTGGGTGTCTGCCGCTTCGTGACCTTGTAGAGCGAGTAGAGGTTGAACGGTCCCCAGGCGGTACCGGCCCGCAGCTTCTTGCGGCCGTTCGCGAGCTTCCGGTTGATCAGCCTGGCCCCGACGGCGGTGAGTCGGGCGGTGCCGGTGCGGGAGAGCTCGCCGGTCTCGGCGCGGAACTCCCGCTCGCCACCCTTCACCTTGAACAGGTTCACGAGCCTGCCACCGATCCTGCCCCGCAGGATCGCCGGCCTGCCGGGCGCGGAGATGACGGTCATCCCGCCGATCCGGACGGAGCGCCTGCCCCGCTTCAGCTTGAAGCCACCCTTCAGCCGGACCGTGGCGGTCCTGCCGTACGAGACCTTCCGGACCGGGTAGGTCGGACGGCCGATCAGCGCGTTGGCGGGCCTCACGAGGGTCTGGCGTATGCCCCGCTTCCTGAACGCCTTGCGTGTCGCCTTGCCGGGTGTCAGGTTGAGCTGACCTTCGAGGTCGACGATGTACTCGCCGCCCGGATCCTCGCAGGGCTTCAGGGTCGATGCCGAGGCGCCCGGGGCACTGGTGCCCAGTCCGAAGACGGCCGCGACGAGAACGGCAACGAGGGCGAGCCCGCAAAGGCCCGCCCTTCCGTTTGCCGTCGTATGAACCCTCGGAGCCATCTCCTCCGGATCAGTCGTCCTGATCGGTCGCGACCGCGACGGTCACGGGATCCAGCGGCGTGCCGGCGGTTACGTTGCCGAACGGACCGGCTGCGGAACTGAGCTTCGCCGGGACGGAGCCCCAGCTCACTTCCGACCCGTCGTACGTCGGCGTGATCCCGGACAGGTCCAGATCGGCGAAGTCGACCCTCTGGGTGGTCTTCCAGACGCCGCTCTCGTTGCTCGCGATGT
>Ga0182746_1002559_pt1 | contig 13682 bp, 9 predicted proteins | sample eDN3rd30CBELigOP_FD_128881 | JGI IMG/M metagenome (GOLD analysis project Ga0182746, IMG submission 128881) | Enriched Organic Plus compost microbial communities from Emeryville, California, USA - eDNA 3rd pass 30_C BE-Lig OP (version 2) (version 2) ... | reverse complement strand
GTGAACGGCTTCTCCACGAGCACGTGCTTGCCGCGCGCGATCGCCGCGAGGGCGTTCTCCGCGTGGTGCGGATGCGGCGTCGCCACGTAGACGATGTCGACCTCGTCATCGGCCAACAGCGCCTCGTACGATCCGTGCACATGGGGGATGTCGAACTCGGCGGCGAAGGCCGCGGCGGCGTCGGGGCGGCGCGAACCCACGGCACGGACCTCGAGGCCGGCGGTGCGCAGGTCGGAGGTGAACGCGTGTGCGATGAGCCCGGTGGCGAGGATCCCCCACCGCAGCCCGGACGTCGTGTCGGTCATCCCTCCACCGTAGTCTCGGGCTCCGACCTCGCGAGAGGCGGTCGCGGCGGGATGTCGGAGAGGGCGAGGAGGAAGCGCAGCACCTGTTCGGCGCTCGCCTCCAGCACCGGCCCGGATCCGAACGACCACTCCTGATCGACGGCGCGCACGGTGTGCCCGCGCACGACCGCGCGTCGGTCGAACGGCCCGTTCGTGGTGCGGTACAGCGCGACCGCCCCCGCGACCGGGGGCGGGATCGACACCGTCGTGCCGGTGCGGTCCGCCAGCACCAGCAGTGCACGGGTGGTGCGGGCGAGGTCCCGGATGCGGCGCCGCGGACCACTGCGGACCCGCTCGGCCGTCGCACGCAGATCCGGGTCCTCCGCCGGAATCCCGGCGTCGGCGAGGAACGCGCGGGCGAGTTCCGGGTCGGCGGCGACCGCCGGCATCCGGGCCGCCGCATCGACGAGGTCGGCGATCTGCGCCCGCCGGTCGGTGGTCACCGACGACTCGTCGCCGGTACGACGCTGCGACAGGGGGAGGAACCGGGCGAAATCCGCCATGGGCAGAGCGTACGCCAGCGGGGTCCGGCGTGTCGCGCCGCCCGAGGACGGCCGCGCGCCGCGAGGCTGGACGCGGGGATCGCGCCTCGGGAATGTGACATGTCACACCGCGCCGTGGGCATCGCTGCCGTCGATGTGACGTCACATCACGATTCCGCGGGTGAGTCGGCATAATCTCCGTGGAAGACGTGTGACCGTGCGCATTGACGAGAGGCACCGATGAGCGACGACGCCACCGGCCGCAGGCCCAGCATCCGTGATGTCGCGCGTCTGGCGGGCGTCTCGCACCAGACCGTCTCCCGGGTCATCAACAACCATCCCAGCATCCGGCCCGAGACCAAGGAACGGGTGCTGCAGGTCATGCAGGAACTGCAGTACCGGCCCAACCGGGCCGCACGGGCGCTGGTGACCAGCCGGTCCCAGACCATCGGCATCCTGTCCTCGTCGAGCACCCAGTACGGACCGGCCTCGAGCATCGCGGCGATCGAGGCGGCCGCCCGCACCCGGGGGTACTGGGTGAGCACCGCGAACATCGAGCCGCGCGAACCCGAGTCGATCACCGCGGGCATCGCCCACCTCGTGGCGCAGTCGGTCGAGGGGCTCGTGGTCATCGCGCCGCAGGTCCGGGTGTTCCGCGTGCTCGCGGAGCTGCGGCTGGACATCCCGTACGTGACCCTGCAGTCGACGGGGCTGGACGCGCAGCATGCGCTCTCCGTCGACCAGACCGCCGGCGCCCGGCTCGCCACCAGGCACCTCATCGAGCTCGGACACCGCGGGATCTACCACCTGGCCGGACCCCAGGACTGGATCGAGGCGGAGGCCAGGATGCGCGGCTTCCTGGAGGAGATGGGTGCGCACGACATCCCCACCACCGCGCCGATCCTGGGGGACTGGACCGCGGAGTTCGGCTACTACGCCGGTCGCGAGTTGCTGCGGGTGCGCGATTTCACCGCGGTGTTCTCCTCCAACGACCAGATGGCACTCGGCCTCATGCACGCGATCCGCGACGAGGGGCTCGACGTGCCCCGCGACATCAGCATCGTGGGCTTCGACGACATCCCGGAGGCCGCCCACTTCTGGCCGCCGCTGACCACCGTCCGGCAGGACTTCCCCGAGCTCGGTCGACGCTGCGTCGAACTGCTGCTCGGCCCCGAGGACGGTGCCCCGGCTGCCCCCGGCACGATCGAGCCGGAGCTCATCGTGCGCGCCTCCACCGCGCCCGTCCTCCGCTGAGCGGGCGGCCCCGTTACCGATCCGAGATCGGTCCGAGTTGACAGCCGTGTCCGCGGCCTGGCTATAGTGTCGCAATGTGAACGGTCACATTGACTGTCACACACATGCAGGATCGTCAGACAAAGGGGTCTCAACGTTGAGTGAGCCGCAGAACGCGACGCAGCGCGACGCATACGTGGACGGGGTGAAGACCGAGGTCGCCATCGCCCGGGTCCGCGAGGAGGTCGCCCGTCTCCACGCCGAACTCGTCCGCTACGGGCTGGTCGTCTGGACCGGCGGGAACGTCTCCGGTCGCGTCCCCGGCGCCGACCTGTTCGTCATCAAGCCCTCCGGCGTCTCCTACGACGAGCTCGCCCCGGAGAACATGATCCTCTGCGACCTCGACGGCAACGTCGTCCCCGGCACCCCCGGCAGCGAGCGGGCACCCTCGAGCGACACCGCCGCGCACGCCTATGTGTACCGGAACATGCCCGAGGTCGGCGGCGTGGTGCACACCCACTCCACCTACGCGGTCGCCTGGGCGGCCCGGGGTGAGGAGATCCCCTGCGTGATCACCGCCATGGCCGACGAGTTCGGCGGCCCGATCCCGGTCGGTCCCTTCGCGATCATCGGCGACGACTCCATCGGCCGCGGCATCGTCGAGACCCTCCGCGGGCACCGCTCGCGCGCCGTCCTCATGCAGAACCACGGGCCGTTCACGATCGGCAAGGACGCGAAGGACGCCGTCAAGGCGGCGGTCATGCTCGAGGACGTCGCCCGCACGGTGCACATCGCCCGCCAGGGCGGGGAGCTGATCCCCATCCCGCAGGAGTCGATCGACCGCCTCTTCGACCGCTACCAGAACGTGTACGGCCAGTCTTCGGACACCCGGCGCTGAGCCGGGCTCCGCTCCCACAACTGAACACCACGACAACTGAACATCGCACCATGACGACGATGTCCATGAAAGGAACCACAGTGAAAGGCACCAAGATCCTGTTCACGGCCGCGGCCGTGACGGTGAGCGCCCTCGCGCTCGCGGGCTGCTCCAACTCGGGCGGCGACTCCTCCTCGGGCGGCGACGGCGGCCTGATCGGCGTCGCGATGCCGACCAAGAGCTCGGAGCGCTGGATCCAGGACGGCAACGCCGTCAAGGAGCAGCTGGAGGCCGCCGGTTTCTCGGTCGACCTGCAGTACGCCGAGGACGACATCCCCACCCAGGTCTCGCAGATCGAGAACATGATCACCAAGGGCGCAGAGGCCCTGATCATCGCCTCCATCGACGGCACCACCCTCTCCGAGGTGCTGCAGAACGCGGCCGACGCCGACATCCCGGTGATCGCGTACGACCGCCTCATCCGCGACTCCGAGAACGTCGACTACTACGCGTCCTTCGACAACTTCGTCGTCGGTCAGCAGCAGGCGTGGTCGGTGCTCAACGGCCTCGGCCTCACCGAGCTCGACGGCACCCCGATCGAGGGCGCCCCCGCCGGCCCGTTCAACATCGAGCTGTTCGCCGGTTCGCCCGACGACAACAACGCCACGTTCTTCTGGAACGGTGCGATGGACGTGCTCGAGCCGCTCCTGGACGACGGCACGCTCGTCGTGAAGTCCGGCCAGACGAGCTTCCAGCAGGCCGCGACGCTGCGCTGGGACGGCGAGACCGCCCAGAGCCGCATGGAGGACATCCTCACCGCGAACTACTCGGACGGCACCAAGGTCGACGCGGTCCTGTCGCCCTACGACGGCATCTCCCGCGGCATCATCTCGGCCCTCACCGACGCCGGCTACACGGTCGGCGACGAGTGGCCGATCATCTCGGGTCAGGACGCCGAGCTCGACTCCGTGAAGGCGATCGTCGCCGGTGAGCAGTACTCGACGATCTTCAAGGACACCCGCAAGCTCGCCGAGGTCGCGGTCGCCATGGCCACCGCGCTGCTGAACGGCGAGGAGCCCGAGGTGAACAACACCACGGACTACGACAACGGCGTGAAGGTCGTCCCGTCGTACCTGCTCGAGTCGCAGATCGTCGTCAAGGACAACATCACCGAGGTTCTCGTCGACTCCGGTTACTGGACCGAAGCAGAGATCAACGGCTAAGAACGACACGTGGGACCGGGCGGCGAGTGCACTCGCCGCCCGGTCCCGGCGGTCGGCTAGGAGAGACGAGACCTATGAACATCCTTGAGATGCGGGGGATCACGAAGACGTTCCCGGGCGTGAAGGCGCTCTCGAACGTCAACCTCGCGGTCGCACGCGGCGAGGTCCACGCGATCTGCGGCGAGAACGGCGCGGGCAAGTCCACGCTGATGAAGGTGCTGTCGGGGGTGTATCCCCACGGCTCGTACGACGGCGCGATCGTGTTCGAGGGCGAGGAGGTGGCCTTCAAGAACCTGCGCGACAGCGAGGCGAAGGGCATCGTCATCATCCACCAGGAGCTGGCGCTGAGCCCGTACCTGTCGATCGCCGAGAACATCTTCCTCAACAACGAGCGTCGCAACGCCCTCGGGCTCATCGACTGGAACCACACGAACTTCGAGGCGGCCAAGCTCCTCGAGCGCGTGGGCCTGCGCGACAACCCGACCACGAAGATCAACCAGATCGGCGTCGGCAAGCAGCAGCTCGTCGAGATCGCGAAGGCGCTCTCCAAGGAGGTCAAGCTCCTCATCCTCGACGAGCCGACCGCGGCCCTGAACGACGAGGACTCCGCGCACCTGCTGGATCTCATCCTGCAGCTCAAGGCGCAGGGGATCACGTCGATCATCATCAGCCACAAGCTCAACGAGATCAAGAAGATCGCGGACACCGTCACCGTCATCCGTGACGGCAAGACCATCGAGACGATCGCCAAGGACGACGTCACCGAGGACCGCATCATCAAGGACATGGTCGGCCGGGACCTCGAGCACCGGTACCCCGACCACGAGCCCAACATCGGCGAGGAACTGCTCCGCGTCGAGCACTGGACCGCGCACCACCCGCAGGACCCCTCCCGTGTGGTCGTGGACGACGTGTCGATCACCGTCCGCGCCGGGGAGATCGTCGGCATCGCGGGCCTCATGGGCGCCGGCCGCACCGAGTTCGCGATGAGCCTGTTCGGTCACAGCTACGGCAGCCGCATCTCGGGCAAGGTCTTCATGCGCGGCAAGGAGATCAAGACCCGCACGGTCTCCGAGGCCATCGCCAACGGTCTCGCCTACGCGACCGAGGACCGCAAGACCTACGGCCTCAACCTCATCGAGGACATCAAGCGCAACATCTCGATGGCGTCGCTGAAGAAGCTGGAGAAGGCCGGCCTCGTCGACGACAACGAGGAGTACAAGGTCGCCAACGACTTCCGCCGCGACATGAACATCAAGGCGCCGAACGTGCTGGCAAAGACCGGCAAGCTCTCCGGCGGCAACCAGCAGAAGGTCGTGCTGTCGAAGTGGATCTACTCCGACCCCGACGTGCTCATCCTCGATGAGCCCACCCGAGGCATCGACGTCGGCGCGAAGTACGAGATCTACACGATCATCAACCGGCTGGCCGCGCAGGGGAAGGGGATCATCGTGATCTCCTCCGAGCTGCCCGAGCTCCTCGGCATCAGCGACCGCGTGTACGCCCTCTCCGAGGGGCGCATCACCGGTGAGCTGCCGATCGAGCAGGCCACCCCCGAATCCGTCCTCAAGCTCATGACCATGGAGAAGGCCCGCTGACGCGGCCTGCAGGAGACACCCACATGTCCAACACAGACCTCAAGAACGACTCCACGGCCGCCGGGGGCCTCGTCAACCCGGCGGACAACAAGTTCACCGGCTGGCTGAGCAACGTCCTCGCCGACCTCGGCAAGAACGGCATCTTCATCGCGCTCATCGCGGTGGTCGTGCTGTTCGCGTTCCTCACCGACGGCATCCTGCTGCGCCCGCAGAACATCTCCAACCTGGTCGTCCAGAACGGCTACATCCTCGTCCTCGCGATCGGCATGGTGATGGTCATCATCGCCGGCCACATCGACCTGTCGGTCGGGTCGGTCGCAGCCTTCATCGGCGCCGTGTCCGGTGTGTTCGCGGTGCAGTGGGGCCTGCCCTGGTGGCTCGCGATCATCCTCTCGCTCATCATCGGTGCCCTCGTCGGCGCCTGGCAGGGCTTCTGGATCGCGTTCGTCGGCATCCCCGCCTTCATCGTGACCCTCGCGGGCATGCTCATCTTCCGCGGTCTCGCGCTCGTCGTGCTCGGCAACGCGAACATCGGCTCCTTCCCGACCGAGTACCGCGCCCTCGGCAACGGCTTCCTCTCCGGCATCTTCGGCGAGGCCGACATCGACGTGTTCACCCTCGTCATCGGTGCGATCGCGATCGTGGCGCTCGTCGTGCAGCAGCTGCGCACCCGCGCCGGCCGCCTGAAGTACGGCCAGGAGGTCGAGCCGCTGGTGTGGCTGGTCGCCAAGCTCGTGCTCATCTCCGCCGTCATCGCGTTCTTCGCCTACTCGCTGGCCAGCTACAAGGGCGTCCCGGTCACCCTGATCGTGCTCGCGATCCTCGTGCTCGCCTACGGCGTCGTGATGAACCGCACCGTGTTCGGCCGTCACATCTACGCGATCGGCGGCAACCGCCACGCCGCCGAGCTGTCGGGCATCAAGACCCGTCGGGTCGACTTCTGGCTGTTCGTGAACATGGGCTTCCTGGCCGCCCTCGCCGGTCTCATCTTCACCGCCCGCCTGAACCTCGCCGGTCCCAAGGCCGGTGACGGCTTCGAGCTCGAGGCCATCTCGGCCGCCTTCATCGGCGGTGCCGCGGTGCAGGGTGGTGTCGGCACGATCGGCGGCGCCATCATCGGTGGTCTCATCATCGGTGTCCTCAACAACGGCATGTCGATCATGGGCATCGGCATCGAGTGGCAGCAGGCTGTCAAGGGTCTCGTGCTGCTGCTCGCGGTCGCCTTCGACGTGTACAACAAGCGCCGCACCGGCAACTGACCGCATCCAGCGTGCGAAGGCCCCGCCCACCCGGCGGGGCCTTCGTCGTTGCCGGCGCGTTGCGTCGTGTGACGGCGGAATCGGCTGATCGGAGGCCGGATGTGAGACTCGGGGGCATGGGCAAGCGCATCATCCTCAACGCGTTCGACATGACCTGCATCACCCACCAGTCGGCGGGCACCTGGCGGCATCCGCAGAGCAACGCGACGGGCTACAAGGACCTCGAGTACTGGACCGAGCTCGCGAAGCTCCTCGAGCGCGGCCGCTTCGACTCCCTCTTCATCGCGGACGTGCTGGGCACCTACGACGTGTACCGGGACTCCGCTGCGACGGCGTTGCAGGATGCGGCGCAGGTGCCGGTGAACGACCCGTTCCTGCAGGTGCCGGCCATGGCACTGGTCACCGAGCACCTCGGGTTCGGGGTGACCTCCGCGCTCACCTATGAGCAGCCCTACGCGCTCGCCCGGAAGTTCACCACACTCGACCACCTCACCAAGGGCCGCGTCGCCTGGAACGTCGTCACCAGCTACCTGAACTCGGCCGCGGTGAACCTCGGTCTGGACAAGCAGATCGCGCACGACGAGCGGTACGACATCGCCGACGAGTTCCTCGACGTCACCTACAAGCTGTGGGAGGGGTCGTGGGATGAGGACGCGGTCGTCGCCGACCGTGAGCGCGGCGTGTACACCGATCCGACGAAGGTGCACCCCATCGGGCACGAGGGGAAGTACTTCACCGTCCCCGGTATCCACCTGTCCGAGCCCTCGCCGCAGCGCACCCCCGTCATCTTCCAGGCCGGTGCCTCGCCCCGTGGACGCGCGTTCGCGGCGAAGCACGGCGAGGGCATCTTCATCAGCCCCGCCAATCCGGCGCAGGCCCGCGCCATCGCCGACGACATCCGCGACCGCGCCGAAGCCGCCGGTCGCGGCCGCGACGCGGTGAAGATCTTCGTGCTCGTCACGGTCATCACGGGCGAGACGGACGCGGCCGCCCGGGCGAAGTTCGAGGACTACCTCGAGTACGCGTCGGGGGAGGGTGTGCTCGCCCTCTACGGCGGGTGGACCGGCATCGACTTCAGCAGGTGGGATCCGGACCAGCCGCTCGAGGAGGTCGAGAACGACAGTCTCCGCTCGGTGCTCGCCTCGCTTGCGAAGATCGACCCGGAGCGTCGCTGGACGCCTGCGGACATCGTGCGCAGGCGCGCGATCGGCGGCATGGGCCCGGTCATCGTGGGTGGGCCCGCGACGGTCGCGGACGAGCTCGAGCGCTGGGTCGACGAGGGTGACGTCGACGGGTTCAACTTCGCCTACGCGATCACGCCCGGCACGTTCGAGGACCTCGTCGAGTACGTCGTCCCCGAGCTGCAACGCCGGGGCCGCGCGCAGACCGAGTACCGCGGTGCGACGCTGCGCGAGTCGCTGTACGGCGAGGGCAAGACCCGGGTGGACGCCTCGCATCCGGCGGCCGCCTACCGGGGCGCCTTCCGGGACGGGGCCTCCGCCGACGACACCACGCGGCCTTCGAAGCTCGCGGACCACTTCGCCGCCGTCCCCGCCTGAGCGCCGACCCCGCTTCACCCGTCGCGGATGTCGCATCCGTCGACGGCGCACACGGCATTCGCGACGGGTGAACGCCGCTCGCCTGCGGTGCGCGGGCTACGGGACGAGGGTGATCTTGCCGTTCGCGCCGGTCTCGACGAGGCGGTGGGCCTCGGCGGCGTCGGCGAGCGGGAACTCCGCGCCGAGTTCGACCGTGAACCTGCCCGCGGCCAGCAGCCCCAGGACGACCGGGATCGCCTCGGTCCGCCACCGCTGCTGCTGCGCGGTGAGCGGATGCGGGCTGCCGCCGGCGAAGGCCCGGATGCCGAGGCCGTCGGCATCCGCCCCGCGCACGAGGGTCGCGATCCGTGACCGATCGGACACGAGCTCGACCGAGACCTGCAGCGCCTCGTCGGTGCCGGCCGCGTCGACCGCGACCGTGACACCTGCCGGCGCCACCTCGCGCACGCGTCCGGCCAAGCCGTCGCCGTAGGGGACCGGCGTCGCACCGAGGGCACGGACGCGGTCCGCCCGCGCGGGCGACGAGGTCGCGACCACCCGCGCGCCCCACAGCACGGCGAACTGGATGAGCGCCTGACCCACGGCGCCGGAGCCGCCGTGGACGAGCACGGTGTCGCCGGCGCGCACGCCGAGCGAGCGGAGCGTCTGGTAGGCCGTGCCCACGGGGATGCCGAGGGCGGCGCCGGTCGCGGCGGACACCTGCGGCGGTCGCGGCCAGGCGCGCTCGGCCGGGACGAGCACCTGCTCGGCGTACGAGCCCTGCACACCGAGGAACACCACCGGGTCGCCGGGGCGGAACCCGTCCACCTCCTCGCCGACCGCGACGACGACGCCCGCGCCGTCGCCACCGACCCGGCGCGGCTCGGTGATCGGCGGAGAGGGGCGGATCGCGGCGCGGAGCTTCGCGTCGACCGGGTTCACCCCGGCCGCCTCCACCCGCACCACGAGGTGGCCGGGGGCCGGCTCGGGGGCGGGGACGTCGATCTGGCGCAGCACCTCGGGGCCGCCGAATTCGGTGTATGCGATGGCACGGACCATACCCACGAGGCTACTCGCGCCCGTCAGGGACGGAGGGCCTTCGTGATGCGCTGCGGCGAGACCGGCTCTGCGGTGCCGAGGGACTGCGCGTACAGGCTGACGCGATACTCCTCCAGCAGCCACCGCACGTGCACGAGGTGGGCCGGCGCGCCGGGGGCGACGGGGATCGTGCCCCCGGCGTCGGCGTACAGCGCCGCCATCCGCTCGTACTCGGTCATCCGCTGCCGATCGCGGCCGGGGTTGTCGGCGAGGGTGCGCACCCGCTCCAGCGCCGCCGCGAGGTAGCGGGGAAGGTGCGCGAGCCGGTCGAGCCCGGTGCGGGAGACGAACGAGGGGTGGATGAGGCCGGCGAGCTGCCCGCGCACGTCGTTGAGCGCGCCGAGCAGGGTGAGGGAGTTCTGCCGCTTCAGTTCCCGCTCGACGTCGCGCGCGGCGGTGAGGATGCGGGCGCTCAGCGACACCGCCGCGAACAGCTCGTCCGTGACGGCCGCGGAGAACGCGTCGCGGACCCGTTCGAAGCCGGCGCGGTCGCGGACGATCCCGCCGGGGACGGTGCGGGCGATCACGGCGTCGGCGACCGCGACGCGGGCATCCTCGATGAGCGCCTTCGCGTTCGGGTACGGCGAGGCGGCGAGGGCGAGCTTCTCGTTCGCGGTGAGGTGTTCCAGCACGTAGGAGGCGGGCGAGGGCGACGAGAGCAGGACGAGACGGCGGACGCCCGCGCGGGACGCGGCCTCGGCCGCCTCCGGGGTCGCCTCGATGCGCAGCGCCACATCCGAGCCGGTGTCCACGAGTGCCGGGTAGCCCCGGACGACGCCGCCGGCGACCGGGGTGTCCACGAGCTCCGGCAGTTCGTCGAGATCCCAGTCGGTGAGACCGGTCCGCGCCGCGAACGCGGGGGAGACCGCGGCAGCGGGCCGCGGCATCCGCGGCCCCGGGCGCGACTGCCCGGTCACGGTGCGCGACACCGCGTCCTGCGCGCGGTCGGCCAGACGCGCCTGCAGCGCCCGCAGGTCGCGGTCCGAACCCACGGCGCGGCCGCGATGGTCGACCGCGCGGAACGACATCGTCAGGTGGGCGGGCAGGCGCTCGAGGTCGAAGTCGGCCGCGGTGACCGGCTGGTTGGCGATGCGCTGGATGCGGGCGGCGAGGGCCTCGCGCAGACTCGTGGCCGGGAGGCCGGCATGGTGCTCGGGCCCCGCCTCGGCGAGCTCCTCGCCGAATTTCGCGGCCCAGTCCGCGGCCGGGACGACGTGGCGGCGGATCCCCTTCGGCAGCGCCCGAATGAGGCCGGCGATGAGTTCGTCGCGCATGCCGGGCACCTGCCAGTCGAACCCGTCGGGGCGCAGCTGCGCGAGCAGGGCGAGCGGCACGACGACCGTCACGCCATCGTCGGGTGCGCCCGGCTCGAACCGGTAGGCGAGGGAGAGCACCTGGTCGCCCTGCTGCCAGCGCGAGGGGAAGTCCCGCTCGTCCGAGCGTGCGGCACCCTCGAGGAGGTCGGCCTCGGACATGTCCAGGAGCTTCGGGGTGCGGCCGGACGCGGTGCGCCACCACGTCTCGAAGGAGCGCACGTCGAACACGTCGGCCGGGATGCGGGCGTCGTAGAACGCGTACACGGCCTCGTCGCCGGCGAGGATGTCGCGGCGGCGTTCGCGCTCCTCCACCTTCTCCAGCCGACGGCGCAGCTCCAGGTTCCGCCGGGCGAAGGCGGTGAGCGGCTTCGGCAGATGGGAGATCTCCCACTCCCCGTCGACGAGCGCGTGGCGCAGGAACAGCTCGCGCGCCATCGGCCGGTCGATGCGGGCGAGCTGCACCCGGCGGCGGGGGATGATCTCGACCCCGAACAGGGTGACCTTCTCGGACGCGACGGCGGCGCCCGCATCCTTCGACCAGTGCGGGTCCGAGAGCTGCCGCTTCACGAGGTCGCCGGCGAGCGGCTCGGCCCAGGCCGGATCGATCGCCGCGACCGTGCGCGCGAACAGCCGGCTGGTCTCGACGAGTTCGGCGGCCATGACCGCCTGCGGGCTCTTCTTGCGCAGACCCGAGCCGGGGAAGATCGCGAACCTCGCGCCACGGGCGCCGCGGTACTCGGCGCGCACCGGCGCACCCTTGCCGCCGCGGCCCTTCTCCGCCTTGCGGTCCCGTTCGTCGAGCACGCCGATCTGCGAGAGGAGACCGGCGAGGATCGCCTTGTGCACCGTGTCGGGGTCGGCGGTCCCGGGCTCGGGGTGCCGCGGCGCGCCGACGAGCTGGGAGAGCTGACGGTGCACGTCGAACCACTCGCGCACGCGTACGTAGTTGAGGAACTCCGCCCGGCACAGCCGTCGGAAGGCGCTCGAGCCGAGCTCTGCCTGCTGCTCGCGCAGGTGGTTCCACAGGTTCAGCAGCGTGAGGAAATCGCTGGTGGGATCGGTGAACCGCGCGTGCGCGGCCTGCGCCTGCTCGCGCTGCTCCTCGGGTCGCTCCCTGACGTCCTGGATGGACAGGCCCGCGACGATCGCCAGCACGTCGCGCTGCACGCCGGTGCGCTCGGCCTCGATCAGCATCCGCGCGAACCGCGGGTCGATGGGCAGGCGCGCGAGCTCGCGGCCGATCCTCGTGAGCTTCGCGCCGTCGCGCTCGCGGGTGACCGCGCCGAGTTCGGTGAGGAGGTCGAACGCCGCCGACACGCCGCGGGAGTCGGGCGGGGTGAGGAAGGGGAAGGACGTGATGTCGCCGAAGCCGAGGGCGAGCATCTGCAGGATGACCGAGGCGAGCGAGGTGCGGAGGATCTCCGGCTCGGTGTACTCCGGGCGTCGCTCGAAGTCCTCCTCGGAGTAGAGGCGGATGGCGACGCCCGGCGCGGTGCGGCCGGCGCGACCGGAGCGCTGCTGGGCCGAGGCCTGCGAGATGGCCTCGATCGGCAGCCGCTGGATCTTCGACCGGTTGCTGTAGCGCGAGATGCGTGCGGTGCCGACGTCGACCACGTACCGGATGCCCGGCACCGTGAGGCTCGTCTCGGCGACGTTCGTGGCGAGGATCACCCGGCGGCGCACGCCCGCCACGCCTGAGGGCTCGAACACCCGGTGCTGCTCGGCGGCGGACAGTCGGCCGTACAGCGGGAGGACCTCGGTGGGAGCGGGGTCCTTCGCGTAGGCCCCGCGCACCGCATCCATCGCGTCGCGGATCTCGGCCTCGCCGGGGAGGAACACGAGCACGTCGCCCGGGGGCTCGCGGTCGAGTTCGCGCAGCGCCGCGACGATCGCGGAGACCTCGTCCTCGTCCTCGTGCGCCGAACGCCCGGCGGTTCCTCGGCGCGGGCCGGGACCACGCGGTTCGTCGTCGTCCTCGTCCGAGCCGTCCTGCGTCCCGAACGGGCGGTAGCGGATGTCGACCGGGTAGGTGCGGCCGGAGACCTCGATGATCGGGGCCGGGTTCCCGCCGCGGTCGGCGAAGTGCTTCGCGAAGCTCTCCGGGTCGATCGTGGCGCTCGTGACGACGATCTTCAGGTCGGGGCGCTTGGGCAGGATGCGGCGGAGGTACCCGAGCAGGAAGTCGATGTTCAGCGACCGCTCGTGCGCCTCGTCGATGATGATCGCGTCGTAGCGGCGCAGCAGCCGGTCGCGGTGGATCTCGTTGAGGAGGATGCCGTCGGTGACCAGGGCGACACGCGTGTCGGCGGACACCTTGTCGGTGAAGCGCACCTTGTAGCCGACGGTGGAACCGAGCGGCACCTGCAGTTCCTCGGCGACACGTTCGGCGATCGTGCGGGCGGCGATCCGTCGCGGCTGCGTGTGCGCGATCGAGGTGCGGCCGAGTTCGAGCAGGATCTTCGGCAGCTGCGTGGTCTTGCCCGAGCCCGTGGCACCGGCGACGATGACGACCTGATGGTCGCGGACGGCGCGCGCGATCTCCTCCCGGGCGGCGCTGACGGGCAGCTCCGGGGGGTAGGAGATCACGGGTTCCGGTGAGGACACAGCCTTCGATGCTATCCCGAGCGGCTCACCATGCGATGAGCGCCACGATGCCGGCGACCGCGCCGGCCATGAGCACGAGGGTTCCGCCCGCCAGGACCAGCAGCCGGACG
>Ga0182746_1002558_pt1 | contig 13683 bp, 8 predicted proteins | sample eDN3rd30CBELigOP_FD_128881 | JGI IMG/M metagenome (GOLD analysis project Ga0182746, IMG submission 128881) | Enriched Organic Plus compost microbial communities from Emeryville, California, USA - eDNA 3rd pass 30_C BE-Lig OP (version 2) (version 2) ... | reverse complement strand
GCGCGCGTCGAGGTGGGCAGCGAGAGCTACAATTTCGCCACCCGTCTCAATGGCAAGCCGAGCGCCGCCATCGCCGTCCAGCTCTCCGAGAGCGGCAACGCCGTGGCGACCTCCAACGCCATCGAGGCGAAGATGAAGGAGCTGTCGCGCTTCTTCCCCAAGGGCATTGAGTATTCGATCCCCTACAACACCAGCCCGTTCGTCGAAGCGTCCATCGAAAAGGTGGTGCACACCCTGCTGGAAGCGGTGGCCCTCGTCTTTCTCGTGATGTTCCTGTTCCTCCAGAATTTCCGCTACACGGTGATTCCGGCGCTCGTGGTGCCGGTGGCGCTGCTGGGCACGCTGGCGGTGATGCTGGGATCGGGATTCTCCATCAACGTGCTCACCATGTTCGCCATGGTGCTCGCCATCGGCATCCTCGTCGATGACGCCATCGTGGTGGTCGAGAACGTCGAGCGCATCATGGCGGAGGAGGGGCTGTCGCCGCTGAAGGCGACGCAGAAGGCCATGAGCCAGATCTCCGGCGCCATCGTCGGCATTACCCTGGTGCTGGCCGCCGTGTTCATTCCCATGGCGTTCTTCCCGGGCGCGACGGGCGTGATCTACCGCCAGTTCAGCCTGACGATGGTGGTGTCGATCCTGTTCTCGGCCTTCCTCGCCCTGTCGCTGACGCCGGCCCTGTGCGCCACCTTCCTCAAGCCGGTCCATGGCCACGGCGAGGAGAAGCGCGGCTTCTTCGGCGCCTTCAACCGCTTCTTCGACCGCACCACCCGCCGTTACGCCGGCATGGTCACCGGCGCCACCTCGCGGGCGGGACGGCTGATGATCATCTTCCTCGCGCTGCTCGTCGGCACGGGCTGGCTGTTCATGCGCCTGCCAACCTCATTCATTCCGAACGAGGACCAGGGCTATATCATCGTCGACATCCAGACCCCGCCGGAAGCCAGCTCCAACCGCACGTTGCAGGCCATCGAGCAGATCGAGCAGATCGCCCGCGCCGAGACCGCCGTGGCCAACATGGTGGCGGTGCGTGGTTTCAGCTTCTCGGGCGCCGGCCAGAACGCCGCCATCATGTTCATCACCCTGAAGGACTGGGGCGAGCGTGGCCCGGGCAACGCCGCCCAGGACGTCGCCAACCGCATGAACATGAAGATGTTCGGGATCAGCGACGTGATGTCGTTCGCCCTGTCGCCGCCGCCCATCCAGGGCTTCGGCAATTCGGCCGGCTTCACCTTCCGCCTCCAGGATCGCGGCGGACTGGGCCAGACGGCGCTCGCCGCCGCGACGCAGAAGCTGATGGCGGAGGCGCGTCAGAGCCCGATCCTCACCGGCCTGCGCACCGAGGGCCTGCCGGACGCGGCCCAGCTCATGGTCATCATCGACCGTGAGAAGGCCAATACCTTCGGCGTCAGTTTCGCCGACATCAACGCCACCATCACGGCCAACCTGGGCTCGTCGTACATCAACGACTTCCCCAACAACGGCCGCATGCAGCGCGTGATCATCCAGTCGGACGCGGCCAATCGCCTGCAGGGCGAGGACCTGCTGAACCTGAACGTGCGCAACGCCAGCGGCGGCATGGTGCCGATTTCGTCCTTCGCCAAGCTGCAATGGATCAAGGGGCCACAGCAGATCATCGGCTACAATGGCTACCCCTCGGTGCGCATTTCCGGCGCGCCGGCGCCCGGGTATTCGTCGGGCGCTGCAATCGCCGAGATGGAGCGCATCGCCGCGACGATGCCGCAGGGCATCGGTTACGAGTGGACGGGCCAGACGCTTGAGGAAATCGCTTCGGGCTCGCAGGCGCCAATCCTGTTCGCCATGAGCATCCTGTTCGTGTTCCTGCTGCTGGCGGCCCTGTACGAGAGCTGGTCGATCCCGCTGTCGGTGATGCTGGTGGTGCCGCTGGGCGTGATCGGCTGTATTCTCGCGGTGATGCTGCGGGGTCTGCCGAACGACCTCTACTTCAAGGTGGGTCTGCTGGCGATCATCGGCCTGTCGGCCAAGAACGCCATCCTCATCATCGAGTTCGCCAAGGATCTTTATGCCGACGGCATGAGCCTGCGCGACGCGGCGATTGAGGCGTGCCGGCTGCGGTTCCGCCCCATCATCATGACCTCGCTGGCGTTCACGCTGGGCGTGGTGCCGCTGGCCATCGCCACCGGCCCCAGCGCCGCGAGCCAGAACGCCATCGGCACCGGCGTGGTGGGCGGCATGATCTCGGCCACCATCCTGGCGGTGATCTTCGTGCCGGCGTTCTTCGTCTTCGTGCTGACGCTGTTCCGCACGAAACCGCCGGTGTTGCACGGGGAATCACCGGTGCATGCGCCGCACGCCGCCACGGGCGCGCCAGAGGCGCCAAAGCCGTCGGCGTAACCCATTCAGGGCGCGGAGGCCGCGCCCTGCTTCCAGAAGCGTCTGGATTCCGAAAACCAAAAAACCCCCGATCGTGAGACCGGGGGTTTTTTGCTGCGGAGCCTGCGCCGTGTCCCTGGAGGAAAGAAACTGGCCTGTCCCGGACCAGGAAACTCCGGCCCACCAGGGCAGGGGCTGGGTCTGGGTCCTGGCGGGCTGGGGTGCCGGGGTTCTGGGGCTCCCGCTTCAGGCGGCGAGCCGTTCGAGGCTGATCACACGGCCGAGCCGCGAAATGCCTTCGGCGATGGTGGCGGGATCAGCGCAGGAGAAGCTGACGCGCAGGGTGTTGGCGCCGCCGCCATCGGCGTGAAACGCCTGGCCCGGAACGAAGGCCACCTTCTCGGTTTCGATGGCGCGGGCCAGCAAAGCCGCTCCGTTCATGCCGGCGGGCAGGGTGATCCAGATGAACATGCCGCCTTCCGGGTGCGTCCAGCGCACGCCTTCCGGCATGTGCCTGGCGAGGGCGTCGAGCATGGCGTCGCGGCGCTCGCGGTAGACGGCGCGGATCTTCGCGACCTGGGCGTCGAAAATTCCGCCCGCCACATGGGCGATCGCCATCTGGTTGATGGTGGAGGAATGCAGGTCCGCCGCCTGTTTCATCAGCACCAGTTTGCGGATGATTGGCGCCGCCGCGACGATAAAGCCAACCCGCAGGCCAGGCGCCAGCGTCTTGGAGAAGCTGCCGCAATAGATCGTCCGCGACGCGTCGACGCCGCCGCAACGGGCGATGTCCAGGGCCATGATGGGCGGGATCGCCTCACCCTCGTAGCGCAGGGACTGGTAAGCGGCGTCCTCGATCACCGGAATGTCCAGTTCCGCCGCCAGATCGAGCAGCTTTTCGCGGCCGGCGCGGTCAAGGGTTTCGCCGGTCGGGTTGGCGAAATCCGCCGACAGGTAGGCGAATTTGACGCGGCCGCCGGCCTGCGCCGCGGTCGCGCGGTAAGCCTCCGGCGTGCGGTTGCCGCCCAGGTTCAGCTCATCATAGGTCGGCTCATAGGCGTTGAACGCCTGCAAGGCGCCCAGATAGGTCGGCCGGGTGACCAGCGCCGTGTCTTTCGGCGACAGGAACAACTTGCCCAGATAGTCCAGCCCCTGCTGCGAACCGGAGACGATGAAAACATTGTCGATGGTGCAGGGAATGGCGAGTTTGGCCAGTTGCCCCACCAGCCATTCGCGCAGGGGCGCGTAGCCTTCGCTCACCGAATATTGCAGGCCGGCGGCGGCGTCGGGGCCGGAGAGCACCTCGGCGTAAGCCTGGGCGAAGGCGTCTTTCGGGAACAGCGCCGGATCCGGTATGCCGCCGGCGAACGAAATAATATCCGGCCGCTCAAGGAGCTTCAGCAGCTCGCGAATTTCGGACGCCTTCATGCGCGACGCGCGCGTGGCGAAAACCTGCTCCCAGCTCAACATCGGGACAAACCTCGGCTCGTTGGTTGCCGTACCAATCACAGCCTTCCCAGATGTGTCAATAATACTGACGTAATGGCAGCGGCCTCTCTGGCGCAGGGCAGAACGGCATGGCGGTTGCGCGCCGTCATCGCGCCGCCGCCGCATCTGTGGACAATCATGCAACATTGTTGCTTATCGGGTTGACGGGGTCGCGATCAATTTATGTAATAACATTGCATAAAGAGGTCGCCATGTCGTTGCACATTCCGTTTCCCGCCGCCGTTGCGGCGTCATCTCACGCCGCGCCTGTCGCTGGCCGCAGGATCGCGGCGGCAATCGCAACGGGTTGTGGCGGCGGCCTCAGCCGTCTGCGCGCCGGGAAACTGGCCGGCGCCGCCGTGGTTGCCCTGGCCGTCGCCGGTCACGCCAGCGGGGCGGTGGGCGAAGAGGGCGCGGGCGCGGGAAGCGGTAACGCCCAGGTCATCGACCTGCCAACCATCGACGTCACCGCTGATACGCCCGTGGCGGTCCGCCAGACGGCGGGCGCCGGTCAGGAGGCCGTCCCTGGCATGCTGATCGTGCCGCTGCGCTCTTTCGCGCCGGTGTCAGTGGTTTCGCGCAGCGACATCGAGCGCAACCAGCCGCAGAGTCTTGGCGAGGCGGTGGCCGATATTCCTGGCGTCAGCGCCACCAGCTTCGCACCAGGCGCCAGCCGGCCCGTCATTCGTGGTCTCGACAATTTTCGCGTCAGCATCCAGGAAAATGGCGTCGGCGCCTCGGGCGTTTCCGCCATGGGCGAGGACCACGCCGCGCCGGTCAATCCGCTGAACGCAGAGCGGATTGAAGTGATCCGTGGGCCCGCCACCCTGCGATTTGGCTCCCAGGCTATCGGCGGCGTCGTCAGCCTCGATAACAACCGTATTCCGGACAAGGTGGTCAACGGCGTCAACGCCCGCGTCATGAACGGCGTCAGTTCGTCCAATCGCGGTTATTCGTCGGCGGGCGAGGTCAACGCCGGCGCCGGCAATGTGGCGGTGCATGCGGACTTCTTCCGGCAAAAATCGGGTGATTATTCCACGCCCGACGGCCGGCAGGCCAATTCCGGCGTCAATTCAGGCGGCGCCGCCATCGGCGCTTCGATGATCACCGATAGCGGTTTCATCGGCCTTGCCTATTCGCATCTCAGCAGCAACTACCAGATTCCAGGCGGCGAATCCGCCGAATTGCGCAGTCGCATCGACATGGTCGAGGACAGGATCGTGCTCAAGGGCGAGCACCGGCCGGGCAGCGCCTGGATCGACGCCATCCGCTTCTGGGCTGGCGCCTCGAACTATCGCCATCGCGAATACGGCCTGGCGCACGGGGAGCATGACCACGACCACGGGGATCAAGACCAGGATCACGACGTGCACGGCCATGAGGACCACGACCATGACCATGGCGGCGCCGCCACGGCGGCGGCCGGCGAGACGCTGCACTCCACCTTCTACAACCGCCAGCAGGAGGCGCGCGTCGAGGTGCAGCACACGCCGTGGTCCTCGGCGTTGGGAACGTGGAGCGGCGCTTTCGGCGTGCATGGCGCGCGCCAGAAGCTGAACGCCACGGGGGAGGGGGGCGGCATGATCTCGCCGGCGGAAACCCGCTCGATCGCCGCTTACCTGTTCGAGGAGCTGAAAATCAACGACAGCTGGCGTCTGCAGGTCGCCGGGCGCATGGGCCATGTGCATGTCGACGGGTCGGCGGCGCAGTTCCCTGCCGATTACCTGCCGAACGGCGTCGCGCCCGCCCTGTCGCCGCGATCACGCGATTTCGCGCCGAAAAGCGTCAGCGCCGGCGTGCAATACACCCTGCCGTGGCACAACATCGTCGCGACGCTGAACGCGCAATACGTTGAGCGCGCGCCAACGGCCGCCGAGCTGTTCTCCCGCGGCGCGCACCATGCCTCGGGCACGTTCGAGATCGGCGATCCCAACCTGAAGGTCGAGCGGGCGCGCACCATTGAGTTCAGCCTCAAGAAGGCGGACGGGCCGGTGCGCTTCGAGGGCAGCGTCTATCACACCAAATATTCCGGCTTCATCTACAAGCGCCTGACCGGGGTGGACTGCGGTCACACCTTCGCCTCCTGCGGTCATGACGATGAACTGCGCCAGATCGTCTATTCGCAACAGGGCGCCACCTTTACCGGCGCGGAGTTCATTGGCCAGTTCGATCTGGCGAAGCTCGGCGACGGCGCGGTTGGCGTCGAGGGACGCTATGATTATGTGCGCGCCAGGTTCGACGATGGAACCTGGGTCCCGCGCCTGCCGCAGCAGCGGCTTGGCGGCGGCGTCTATTTTCGCAGCGACGCCCTGTTCGCCCGGGTGTTGCTGACCCACGCCTTCGCCCGGAACGACGTGGCGGAATATGAAACCCGCACGCCAGGCTACAACAACCTGAAAGCCGAGCTGAATTACCGCGTGAAGCTGCCCGCCAACGCCGTCGGCGCGAAAGAGGCGGTGTTCGGCATCGTCGGCGACAATCTGCTCAACGACCGCATGCGCAACAGCGTTTCGTTCAAGAAAGACGAGGTGCTGCTGCCGGGGCGGACCGTGCGGGCCCACGTGACCGTGTCGTTCTGACGGCGCTCTTCTGACGGGCGGTTGCCCGCCCGCCCTGCATGACGGAAAGGATATCCGGCGGCGCCGGATATCGCCTATCGCGGCGTGGCCGACGCCGCCAGCTTGAGGAAGCGGTCGCGATATTTCGCCAGGTCGGCCTCGCGGGTGACGAGGATCGAACGGATAAACCCGTCCTTGTTGAAGCTCACGACCTGGATGATCGACACCGCCTCCCCGGAGCTGGCGTCCTTGCCGGTTCCCGAGATGACGATGCGGCCATCGGCTTCTGCCTTCTCGTCCTTCACCGTGATGTTGTTGACGCCGGCCACCGAGCCGAAGGCCGCCCTGGCGAGCGGTTTGCGCTGCGCCTCCGGCGGCGAACCGGCCATGCTGCCGGCGACGATCACCAGCGGCTGCGCCGCATTCTTCACCGTGTTTTCCGGGCCATCAGTCAGCAGCAGGGCCGAGCCGGCCAGCGTATTGACCAAACGGAAGCCAGCCTTGTCCTTCACCGCGAAGGGCAGCGCTTCCATCTGTTGCTCCGCCGACAGCCTGGCGCGTGTCTTCAGTCCCAGCAGCGCCTTCTCCATGTCGGCGTCGCTGAGCTTGCTGGCGGCGGTTTCCGGCGATTGCGCCGTGATGAGCACGGTCGCGTCCTTGCCCTGCGCCACAAGGATCCATTTGCGGAACACGCCAGCGGGAATGGTCTGCTTGCCGACCAGCAGGATGGCGGCCTCGCCGCCAGGCAGCTTCACCTCGCGCGGCGGGCCGGACAGTTCGACGCCCTGGCGCTTCAGCGTCTCCGCCGTCATGCCGGCCTTGAGCTGGGGCCAGGCTTCCGCCGGCATGTCGACGAAAAGAATGGACGAGCCCGTGGCCGCGTCATCGAAGCCCGCGAATTTTTTGGAAGCGGTCATGCCGGCTGGTGGAACGAGGCCGGCGCCCGCGGCGCCCGGATAGACCACGTCGGCGGCCATCACGGCGGTCGACAACACCAGGCCAGCCAGCGCCGGCAGAATGACTTTCTTGAGCAGCTTCACATGTATCCCCTGTGTTCGCGCCAGCCCGGACGCTTCCGGGAAAGGCGGCGGACCATGGCGGCGGGCCTTGCCTGCGGGTCTTGGCCCCCTTTTCCCGCAATAGGCCGAAGCGGCCGCAACGCCCACTCACGATCACGCTGGCGGCGCCGCGCCCGCCCGCCATGCCCGGCGGTCATGGCCACCATGTGACGGCCGCCGTTGCCGGAAAACCGTCCACAGGTTAAGTATGGGGCTAACAGTTAGCACGCTAATAATTAGGCTAACATGGATAAGTCCTCTCCCGCCCCCAATGATCCCCGTCAGCGCGCCGCGTTCATGGAAGCGCTGTCTCTCGCCCAGCGACGCATCCGCACGCTGTTCGACGCACGCGTGCGCCTTGAGGGGATGACCCTGGCGCGGGCCCGCGTGCTGATGACCCTGGATGACAGGGCCGGCCTGAACCAGCGCGAGCTGGCGGACATCCTGGGCATCGAGGGGCCAACCCTGGCCCGGATACTCGACGGGCTGGAGAAGGGCGGCTGGCTGATCCGCCAGGTGTCCCCATCCGATCGCCGCGTGCGGGAGCTGGCGCTGACCGACGCGGGGCGGCAGGCGGCGGCGCGCATGCGGGACATCGCCGGGGCCACCCGGGCCGAGGTGCTGGGCGGCGTGTCCGCCGCTGATCTGGAGGCGGCCACCCGGGTCCTGCGCGCTGTCGCCGTGATTTCGTCCAGCGTGCATACGGCGGAAAAAACCGGCGAGGACGGCGACCGCAATGAGTGACGCCGCTGCTTCCGGAACCGGCTCGGGACCACGCCTCGCCGCGCCAGCCTCCTGGATGGCGGCGCCGCGCGTCCGCCCCTGGGCTTGCGCCGTCACCGCCCTGTTGCTGGCGCTGGCCCAGGGCATGGGCCAGAACTTCTTCACCGCCAACCTGCAACAGGTGCAGGGGCAACTGGGCGCCACGCCGACGGAAGGCGCCTGGCTGACGGCGCTCTACATCGCGCCTTACGCCAGCCTGTCGCTGATGCTGCGCAAGTTGCGGGCGCAGTTCGGGCTGCGCAGTTTCGCCGAATGCGCCATTCTCGTTTTTGTGCTGGTTACGCTGCTGCACCTGGTCGTTGATGACCTGCCCACCGCCATGCTGGTGCAATTCGCCAGCGGCGTCGCGGCGGCGCCCCTGTCGGCGCTCAACTTTCTTTACATGGTGGAGGCCGTTCCGGCGGACAAACGCCTCTCCATGGGACTGTCGATCGCCCTGACGTTCCAGTCCATCGGCGCGCCGCTGGCGCGGGTGCTGTCGCCGCCGCTGTTTGATATCGGCGGCTGGCATGGCCTGTATCTGATGACGGCCGCCACCGCCCTGGCCGCCTGCGCCATGGTGCTGCTGACGCCGCTGACCCCGATTCCGCGCGAAAAGGCCATCCACTGGCAGGACATCGTCAGTTACCTGCTGATCGCCGTCGGCTTTGGCCTGGTCGCCCTGACGCTGGGCGTCGGCCGCTACTACTGGTGGACCGACGCGCCGTTTCTTGGCGTGATGATCGCCGCCGCCTTTCTGTGTTGCGCCGGCGCTGCCGTCATAGAGCTGAACCGCAGCGCGCCGTTTCTCGACTTCCGCTGGATCGCCAGCCCGGGCGTGCTGCATTTCGCCGGCGTCATGCTGGTGTTCCGCATGATCACGTCGGAGCAGTCGTCGGGTGTCCTCGCCCTGTTCCAGAACCTCGGCCTGCTCAACGAGCAGATGCGGACCATGTGGCTGATCGTGCTGGTCGCCACCGCCGCTGGCGGTTTGAGCTGTGTGTTCCTGCTGCGCCGGCCGCATCTGGCGCCGTTGCTGCACCTCGCGGCGCTGCTGCTGTTCGGCGCCGGTTCGTGGATGGACGCCGGCGCGACCGTGCTCACCCGCCCCGAACAGATGTATCTGAGCCAGGCGATGATTGGCTTTGGCATGGGGTTGTTCATGCCGCCGGCCATGGCCATCGGCCTGCAGGCGGCCCTGGCGAAGGGTCCACAGAACCTGTTCACCTTCATCATGGTGTTCCTGTCGACCCAGAGCCTCGGCGGGGCGCTGGGATCGGCGGTGACGGGCACCTGGGTCGCCATTCGCACCCGCGTCCATCTCGACGCCATATATGCGCACCTCACCATGGCCAATCCGCTGGTGAGCGCGCGGGTGGAGCAGCTTGCCGCTTCGGTGAATGGCGCGTCCGGCGCCGGATACAGCCTGCTGGCGCAAAAAGCCCAGCAACAGGCCATGACGCTGGCCTACGCCGATGTTTTTCGCGGGTTTGGCGCCCTGGCCATGGGCGCAGCCCTCATTCTCCTGATCCACCTCACAATTCTTCTGGCGCTGCAGGCGCGCGCGAACCGGCGCGCCGGCGCCGCGGACGGAACCGCATCATGATGAGCGCCCTCAAAACCCATCTGGCTTCCTGGATTGCCGTCGTCATCGGCGTGAGCGGCGCCGTGCTGGCGCTGTACGCCTGGGGGCTGCCGCCGTTCCATAGCCCCGTTGAAACCACCGACAACGCCTATGTGCGCGGCAAGGTGGCGATGCTGTCGCCGCGCATTTCCGGCTATGTCACCGCCGTGCTGGTGCAGGATTTCCAGCGGGTGAAGGCGGGGCAGGAGCTGGCGCGCATCGACCCGGACATCTATCGCCGCCGGCTGGAGCAGGCGCAGGCCAACGCCGCCGTGCAGCAGTCGGCGCTTGACGCCTGGAAGCAGAAAATGGCCACGGCCGAGGCCCGCGTGCGCGCCGCCGCCGCCCAGATCGCCAGCGGTGAGGCCGGCCTCAAGGCGGCGGAGGCCCGGTGGGTGCGGATCAACGCCCTTGCCCAACGCGGCGTCGCCTCGCAGAAGGAGCGGGACGACGCCCGCGCCGCCTTCGACCAGTCCGCCGCCGCCGTTCGCCAGGGCGAGGCGGCCCTGGACGTGGCCCGGCAGGACGCGGAAACCACCCGCATCAGCCGGCAGTCGCTGGAGGCCGCCGTCGCGGGCGCCGAAGCCGCCGTGCAACTGGCGCGCCTTGATCTGGACAGCACGCGCATCATCGCCCCCGCCGACGGCCGGGTGGGCGAGGTGGGCGCCCGTGTCGGCCAGTATGTGGCCGCCGGCACGCAACTGATGGGGCTGGCCCCCGACCAGGTCTGGGTGGTGGCGAATTTCAAGGAAACCCAGGTGCGCCACATGCACGTCGGCCAGCTGGCCAGCTTCACGGTTGACGCTCTGGGCGGACAGCGCTTCCAGGGACGCATCGACAATTTCTCCCCCGCCACCGCCTCCGAGTTCAGCGTGCTGAAAACCGATAACGCCACCGGTAACTTCACCAAGATCGTCCAGCGCGTGCCGGTGCGGATTCTCATTGATCCGGATCAGCCGCAGCTTGAGCGCCTCGCTTCCGGCCTTTCGGTGGTGGCGAGCGTCGACACCTCGGCGGCGGGGGCGCAGGTGCGGGTGGCGGGCGCGGCGCCGTAGGGTCGCGTCGGGGATGTTGCCGGCGTTCAGCCGGTGGGAAACCCTAAAAAAACCGGTCAGGTCTTGCCTGGCCGGTTTTTTCATGTCTGCTTGCGTCAACGCCTTTACATGCCGTTACGTCCCAGGAGGAGCCGTCCATGTCCGCACCCGCCGGAGCCGCGCCGTTCGCCGGCCAGTTTGGTTTCGCCATTCCGCAGGAATTCACCGATCTCGCTGACCGGATCGGCGCCTTCGTGCGCGAAAAGGTCATGCCATACGAAAATGATCCGCGCTGGGGCTCGCATGGGCCGTCAGATGAGATGCGGCGCGAGCTGGTGGCGCTGGCCAAGGCGGCGGGGGTGTTCGGTCCGCATTCCCCGGTCGAGTTTGGCGGTCTTGGCCTCGGCCATGTCGGCCGCGCCATCACCTTCATCTCCGCTGGCTATTCGATGCTCGGCCCGGTCGCCCTGCATTGCGCCGCCCCCGATGAAGGCAACATCCATCTGCTGGAGCTGGTGGCCAATGCGGAGCAGCGTGAGCGTTACCTGAAGCCGCTGGCCAGCGGCGTCGCCCGCTCCTGCTTCTGCATGACCGAGCCGGCTCCGGGCGCCGGCTCCGATCCGCGCCAGCTCGCCACTGTCGCGAAGCGCGACGGCGACGATTTCCTCATCAGCGGCCTGAAGTGGCTGATCACCGGCGCCGAAGGCGCCGAGTTCGCCATCATCATGGCCAAGATCGAGGGCGGTGAGGGCGATGGTCGTCCCACCATGTTCCTCAGCCCGATGAATGCGCCTGGCATTATCATCGAGCGCGCCCTCGACTCGCTGGATTGCAGCTTCGCCGGCGGTCACGCCGTGGTGCGCTTCGACAATCTGCGCGTGCCGTCCAGCGCCATCCTCGGCGAAGCGGGCCAGGGCCTGCGCTACGCCCAGGTGCGCCTCGCCCCGGCGCGTCTCACCCACTGCATGCGCTGGCTGGGCTCGGCCATGCGCGCCCACGACATCGCCGCCGACTACGCCCGCAAGCGCACCGCTTTCGGCAAGCCGCTGGCGGAGCACGAGGGCGTGTCGTTCATGCTGGCCGACAACCTCATGGACATCCATGTGGCGCGTCTCACCATCCTGCACACCGCATGGATGCTCGACCAGGGCGCCCAGGGCGGCAATGAAAGCTCGATGGCCAAGGTGATCTGCTCGGAAGCCATTTATCGCGTGGCGGATCGCTCCATGCAGATCCTCGGTGGCCTCGGCGTCACCCGCGACACCATGGTGGAGCGCATTTTCCGCGACGTGCGTTCGTTCCGCATCTACGATGGCCCGTCCGAGGTGCATCGCTGGGCCCTGGGCAAGCGCATCGCCGCCGGCGAGCTGGCGCCCTGAGGTGAGGAAGGGGGCGCCGCGACGGCGGCGCCTGCGCAACAGGCGACAGCGGGCTGCCCTGCGCCGGCGGCAGACCCGGACGCCTGACGCCTGCGCCCCGCGGCCTTGCGATTTGACTGCGGGGCGTTTCAAATGCCGGCGCAACATGACAGGCCCCGAGCAGGGCTGGCCCGTTCACGCTGAACCGGGCTTCGCCCTGTCCCCCTTATGGGCGCGTCTTGCCGACGGGGCGCCGTTCGCCTCACGGGGAAACGCGTCAGGGGCATGCAGGAGGAAACACCCAGATGAGCAACGTTGAAGCAAAGAGCGAGATTTCCGGCCGCGTGTTCCAGATCGCCGCTGAACCCGGCCAGCGGGTGGAAGAAGGCGACGCGGTCGTCATTCTCGAAGCCATGAAGATGGAAATCGCCGTGGAGGCGCCCAAGGCCGGCGTGGTGAAGGAAATCCGCGTCGCCGTGGAACAGCCCGTCGAAGAAGGCGACGTCATCGCCATCATCGAAACCGCCTGATCCAGCCCCGCTTGCCAGGACACCCCAACATGACCGGATCCGACTCCAGCGCCCCCGCCGGGGCTGGCCCCATCGTCGTCGCCTCCCAGTTGGGCAGCGCCTTCGCCCGCATTCTGGGCGAGGCGGGTCTCGACGTGCGCGTGCATGACCAGCACACGCCGCCCTGGATGGTCGATCCGGACGTGAACGTCGTGGTCACCCAGCCGAAATGCTGGGTGGGCGCGCCGGCGGAGCAACCTGCCGGCTGGCCTGGCGCCGTGCGGTTCATCCAGCTCGGATCGGCCGGCATCGACGGCTATCCGGCCTGGATGTTCAATGGCCCGGTGGTGGCCACCAGCCGGGGCGTCGCCGCGCCGCCGATCAGTGAATATGTGCTGACGGCGATGCTGACCGTCGCCAAGGAGTTTGACCGCCTCGCCGTCACTGGCCCGGAGCAGTGGAAGGCCCGCCGCCTCGGCGGCCTCTACGGCGCGCGCCTGGGCCTTGTCGGCTACGGCGCCATTGGCGAGGCGGTGGCGACCCGCGCCCGCGCCTTCGGCATGAAGGTGAGCGCCCTGCGGCGGCGCGGCGGCGTCGCCATGGACGGGGTGGAGCCGGCGGGTTCCGTCGCGGAACTGGCGGCGACCTGCGACCATCTGGTGCTGGCGCTGCCGCTGACGCCGGAAAGTCGGGGCATCGTCAACCGCGCGGCGCTGATGGGCGCGAAGCCGGGCCTGCATCTGATCAATATCTCGCGCGGCGGCCTTGTGGACCAGGAAGCGCTGCTGGAGGCGCTCGATCATGGCCCTGTCGGCTTCGCCACGCTCGACGTGACCGAGCCGGAGCCGCTTCCCGCCGGGCACATCTTCTACAGCCACCCGAAAATTCGCCTGACGCCGCATATTTCCTGGGCCGATTCCGATACGCAGGTCCGGCT
>Ga0182746_1002555_pt1 | contig 13695 bp, 12 predicted proteins | sample eDN3rd30CBELigOP_FD_128881 | JGI IMG/M metagenome (GOLD analysis project Ga0182746, IMG submission 128881) | Enriched Organic Plus compost microbial communities from Emeryville, California, USA - eDNA 3rd pass 30_C BE-Lig OP (version 2) (version 2) ... | reverse complement strand
TCCGTGATCAAGCGCACAGCCTCAAGCTTGAACTCCCGAGTAAATCTCCGTCGCTCCATGATCCACCTCCAGCTCCAGTAAACACCTTAACTTGGTGTCTTCCGAACCGGGTGCAGGCCATTTGCTGGATTTGGCGACCATGATGTTTTTCCAGCCTACTTGGAATACAGTTCAAGCGGAATTGTGTGCGGGAGGCATATCTCATCTCAAATTTCCGATGGGGCGGTGACCCACGACGTTCCAGCTTACTTGAAGTCGTTCGCCCAGACTGCAATGAGCGACACGTTTATGTTTGGTGTCGGGGAGGACGTTTATTCTTCCATGATGAGGGCGCTGTCAGATGGTCTGAGCGCATTTGCGGAAAAAGTTATTCAAGAGTCGAAGGGCGATATTGCGAACATCGCAGATTTTGCCGACCTAGTGACAACTTCGAGGCGGCAAATGGGGGAGTTGGTGCTAAATCGAGCATACGACGAGCATGCCCTACCGCTTCGCCGCGTGCTTGGGGTCTTGCCGGTGAATGAGATGGCTGAATTGGCCGAAACTTTAATCAACCTCCAATCGTTGAAAGAGAGGGTTACAAAGCGCTCGGAGTCGGTCGGCGGACCGGTCGACGTGGCAGTCATTACGAAAAGTGAAGGCTTAGTGTGGGTGAAGCGGAAGCACTACTTTGATATTTCGCTCAACTCGCGTTACCTAGCACGTCAGCAAGCTCGATTGGCATGAACTGCGGGAGACGCACCGATGACCACGAATACGAAAACACGATCGTCGGAAGACAAAGCGGATCGGTCAAAGGTTTCGACGGAGCAGGACAAAAGGCAGATAAATCAAGAGAGTTCAGAGCTTTATCGTCGATCGATCGAGTCGATAAACCGATCCAAAGATGCGGATATCGAGAAGGCGTTGAAGCACTTTCGCCGGGTGTGAGACCTCCCGAGCACCCCAATCGTGCTTCGGCCCCTAGATTCGTCGGGGATCTGGGACGCAGTTTTCAAAAGACCGGCTCGGTTTGCAGCACCGGTCTGTCCGTAGGTTCTGCCGCTCCAATTGTCCGGCCTCCCTGTAGCCGTTATCGAGCCAACTATTTGATTTCTCTGGCGCGCTCGGAGAGATTCGAACTCCCGACCCTCAGATTCGAAGTCTGATGCTCTATCCAGCTGAGCTACGAGCGCCTGCGGCCACCACAGACGCTTGGAGCGGCTTCGTCAAGCGTTCTTCGCCAAACGCGATGTCAGCCCTGAAGCCTGGCCATCCAGGCGGTGGCCCGCGCGACATCCTGTGGGGTCAGGCCGTGTCCGGCGCGGATCATTTCCGCCGTCACGTCGGCGCCCGCAGTCGTCAGGACTCTGGCCAGGCGATCGCGCTGAGCGGGGCTGACCATCGGATCGTCCGACCCTGACAGCACCAGCACCGGGATGCCTGCCAGATCGGGCAGCGCCGGCGGATCGAACGGCAGCACCGGCCGCATCAGCAGTGCGCCGGCGAGCAGATCCGGATGACGGAACAGCAGCGACCAGGCGATGTTGGCGCCGTTGGAAAAGCCGATGGCGACCAGCTTGCCGACGCCGTAGCCGGCCTGCGCCTGGCGGACGAAGGCCGCGAGTTCATCGGTGCGTGCAGTGAGGTCTTCGATATCGAACACGCCTTCGGCAAGCCGCCGGAAGTAGCGCGGCATGCCCATCTCCAGCACCTTGCCGCGTGGCGAGAGCAGGGCGCTGCCGGGCGCGATGGCCTGTGCGAGGGGGATGAGGTCATCCTCGTTGCCGCCGGTGCCGTGCAGCAGCAGGACCGCCGGCGCGCCGGGACGGGCCGCAGGCACGAAGCAGTGGATGAAGCCGAAGTCGGTGGACGGGGCGGAGGCGTTCATGCGGCGTCCTGCGGCGGATGGGGGCCAAGCCTAACGGTGCCACACATAGGGTGCGGCGGGTCAAACAGAAAGGGCGCGGCCCGCAGCCGCGCCCTGGCGTCAACGCCGCCAGTCCGGCAGGGCTCAGCCCTTCGGCTGCGCCACGACGCGCAGATAAGGCCGCAGCGACTTGTAGCCCTCCGGGAACATCTTCTTCGCCTCTTCGTCGTTGACGGAGGTCACGATCACCACGTCGTCGCCGTTCTTCCAGTTCACCGGCGTCGCCACCTTGTGCTTGGCGGTGAGCTGCATCGAGTCGATCACGCGCAGCACTTCATCGAAGTTGCGGCCGGTGGTCATCGGATAGACGAGGATCAGCTTGATCTTCTTGTCCGGGCCGATCACGAACACATTGCGGACGGTCTGGTTGTCGGCCGGCGTGCGGTTGGCGGAATCGCCCGACGCAGCCGCCGGCAGCATGCCCCAGGCCTTGGCGATCGCGAGATCGGTGTCGCCGATCATCGGATAGTTCGGCGCGAAGCCCTGGGTCTCCTTGATGTCCTCCGCCCACTTGGCGTGGTTGTCGACGGCATCGACCGAGAGGCCGATGATCTTCACGCCGCGCTTGTCGAATTCCGGCTTGATGCGCGCCATATAGCCGAGTTCGGTGGTGCAGATCGGGGTGAAGTCCTTGGGATGGGAGAACAGCACGGCCCAGGAATCGCCGAGCCATTCATGGAAGCGGATTTTGCCCTCGGTGGTGTCGGCTACGAAATCCGGGGCGGTGTCGCCAATGGAAAGTGTCATTTTGAGTTCTCCTCACGCGGGTTGGCACAGGTCGCGCCAGATGCCACAGCAGTCAATAGGGTGCCGGCGGGACCGGCAGGCTGGCGGAATATATAGGGCTTGCGCGGACTTCGTAAGGTCGAAAGTTCTACATAGATCATCGAATAACAGAATAAACCGAATGTCCTTGGCAGATCGGTGCGGAGGATATTCCATGCCTTGGACCAAGGGGGCTGCGCCGGAATGGATATCGAGGAGTTTTTGTCGCGTTTTGCCGTCGCGCTCGGCATTGGCCTGCTGATCGGGCTCGAGCGCGGCTGGCGCACGCGCGATCAGGAATCGGGCGCACGCGCCGCCGGGATCAGGACCTTCGCGATCACAGGGCTGCTCGGCGGCACGACCGGCGCGCTCGCGCTTGCGCTGGGCGGTGCAACGAGCACGGGCGGCGGGCTGCTGCTCGGACTTGGCTTTGCAGCATATTCCGGTGTCATCGCGCTCTTCTCGCGCGAGGAGAACCGCGCCGAGAACACCTACTCGGCGACGACGGCGATCGCCGCGATGGTGACATTCGCGCTTGGCGCCTGTGCCGTCGTGGGCGACATGGCTGTGGCGGGCGCCGCGGCGGTCGCAACAGCCTGTGTCCTCGCCTTGCGTGAGAACCTGCATGGGCTGATCGAGGAGATCACCTGGCCGGAATTGCGCTCGACGCTCGTCCTGCTGGCGATGACATTCATCATCCTGCCGGTCGTTCCTGACGATCCGATCGGACCGTTCGGCGGCGTGAATCCGCGGCAGGTGTGGCTGATCGCGATCGTGCTCGCGGCGGTGTCCTTCGTTGGCTATGTCGCGGTGCGGTCCTTCGGCGAGCGTTACGGCATCCTGCTGGCCTCCGCCGCTGGCGGGCTCGTCTCGTCGACCGCGCTCACCGCAGCCAATGCGAAGAAGGCGGCCAGCGGTGAGGGCGCGCCGCTTCTTCTTGCCGCCGGCGTGGCGCTGGCGACCGCGATTTCCTTTGCACGGGTGATCGTGATTGTCGCTGTCCTCAAGCCGATATTGTTGCCCCTGCTGGCGCCGGCATTGCTGGCAGCCGTTGTGGTGGCGGCAGGGTTTGCGCTGGTGTCGGTCTATTGGCGCAGTTCGGGAGCGGGCTCGGCGACAGGCGACGCGTATCGCAATCCTTTCGGCTTCGGCTCCGTCGTCAGCTTCGCGCTGCTGCTCGGCGCGATCATCGTGGTTGGCCGTGGCATGAGCGAATGGCTCGGCCCGACCGGCACCGTGATCGGCGCGGCGGCGCTGGGGCTGGCGGATGTCGATGCCGTCACCGTGTCGATGGCCAAGCTTGCGCCGGACGCGCTGGATGTCCGCAGCGCGGCCTTTGCCATTCTGGCAGCGGTGCTCACCAACACGCTGACCAAGATCGGCATCGGCGCGGCGGTTGGGCGAGGGATCTTTGCCTTCGAGATCGCGATGATGTCGGCGGCCTGCATTCTGGCTGGTGGCGCAGCGCTCTGGGTGACGCTCGGACTTTTGCCGATCTGAGAGCGTTTTCCGGAAGAGCGAATTGACATTTCCATGCCCGGACGGCAAAGCCGCAGAAGCCTTGGAGACGCCACCTCGGATGTTCAAGCGTATCCTGATCGCCAATCGCGGTGAGATTGCCTGCCGTATCATCAAGACCGCACGCCGGCTCGGCATCGAAAGCGTTGCGGTTTACTCCGAAGCCGACAAGGATGCGCTGCATGTCGAGATGGCTGATGAGGCCGTCCTGATCGGCCCGCCGCCGGCATCTGAAAGTTATCTCTCGATCGAGAAGATCGTTGCCGCCTGCCGGCAGACCGGTGCGGAGGCGGTCCATCCGGGCTATGGCTTCCTCTCGGAACGCGAAGCCTTTCCGCTGGCGCTGGAGCAGGCCGGGATCGTCTTCATCGGGCCGAATCCCAGGGCCATCGCCGCCATGGGTGACAAGATCGCTTCCAAGCAGGCGGCGGCAGCAGCCGGGGTCTCGACGGTGCCGGGTTATCTCGGTGTGATCGACGATGAGACCCAGGCGATCCGCATTGCCGACGAGATCGGCTATCCGGTGATGATCAAGGCCTCGGCCGGCGGCGGCGGCAAGGGGCTGCGCGTGGCGCACTCCCGTGCGGAAGTGGCCGAGGGCTTTGCCCGCGCACGCTCGGAGGCGAAATCATCCTTCGGTGATGACCGCGTGTTTGTCGAGAAGTTCATTGTCGATCCGCGCCACATCGAAATCCAGGTGCTGGGCGACAAGCACGGCAACGTCATCCATCTGGGCGAGCGGGAGTGCTCGATCCAGCGCCGCAACCAGAAGGTCATCGAGGAAGCGCCGTCGCCGCTGCTCGATGCCGCGACGCGCGCGCGGATGGGTGCCCAGGCGGTCGCGCTGGCGCAGGCGGTCGGCTACGACAGCGCCGGCACCGTCGAATTCGTCGCGGGACAGGACCGCAGCTTCTACTTCCTTGAAATGAACACGCGGCTGCAGGTCGAGCATCCGGTGACCGAACTGGTGACAGGCATCGACCTCGTCGAGCAGATGATCCGTGTCGCCGCCGGTGAAGAACTCGCGATCAGACAAAGCGATGTCGTCCAGTCCGGCTGGGCGATCGAGAGCCGCGTCTATGCCGAGGATCCCTATCGCGGCTTCCTGCCGTCGATCGGGCGGCTGACGCGTTATCGCCCGCCGCGCGAGCGCAATGACCATGGCATCACGGTGCGCAACGACACCGGCGTCTACGAAGGGGGTGAGATCTCGATCTATTACGATCCGATGATCGCCAAGCTCGTCACCCATGGCGCGACCCGCGAGGCGGCCATCGATGCTCAGACGGAGTCTCTGGACGCCTTCGTGATCGATGGTATCCGCCACAACATTTCGTTTCTCTCGGCATTGATGACGCATCCGCGCTTCCGCTCCGGACACCTGTCGACGGCGTTCATTGCGGAGGAATATCCGGATGGCGTGCATCCTCGTGCGCCGGACGCAGGGATGGTGCGCACGCTGGCTGCCGTCGCGGCGGCGATCGATCACGTGCTGGGCGAGCGCAAGCGGCAGATCTCCGGCCAGCGTCCAGGACGCCTGGTGATGCGCGACCGGCAGAGAGTCGTGCATCTGGGCGAGACGGAGGTGGGCCTCGACATCGCGCGTGACAGTGAGGCGATCATTGTCCGATTGGCGGATGAAACGGAGCCGCTGCGGCTGATATCCGCCTGGGCGCCGGGACAGCCGCTATGGGATGGCACGGTCAACGGCCGTCATGTGTTTGTCCAGGTGCGGGCCGCGCCGAACGGGTTTGATCTCTCACATGCCGGCATCGAGACGCGGGCCTTCGTCTACACCGCGATCGAAGCTGCTGCGGCGCGGCTGATGCCGGTCAAGCTCAACGCGGACAGCGGCAAGGCGCTGCGCTGCCCGATGCCGGGGCTGGTGATGTCCATCGCGGTCGGCGAGGGGCAGGAGATCAAGGCGGGTGACACGCTCGCCGTCGTTGAAGCGATGAAGATGGAGAATGTGCTGCGGGCCGAACGCGACGGCGTCGTGAAAAAGATTCTCGCCAGGCCCGGCGACAGCCTCGCGGTCGATGCCGTGATCATGGAATTTGCGTGACGTATTATTCGGCTTCATGTCCTGGACGCGGCGCAGCGTGAACGCTGCTCCGCTGATCCGGGACCCATCTTTCAGAGTGCTCGGGACACGAGGCTTGAGCAAGCCGCGCGGACTTTCTCAAAGTAACACGCGCTCACTCATATCCCGGCGGCGGCACAAAGCCCTGATAGTCCTTCTCCAGTAGTTTGGCGAAGTGGATGCAGGTGCGGTCACCGCCGAACGGACCAATGATCTGCACGCCGACAGGCAGCCCATCTTCGGTGAAGCCCGCCGGGGCGACGGTCGAGGGCTGATAGGTCACGCCGCTATAGCCGGCCCAGTACAACTGGTTGACCCACGGATGGTCCCGGCCATTCACCTTGTAGGTCCGCTGGGCCGCCGGGATGTCATGGACATGAGGATGGGCCGGAACGGGAAAGGCCGGCGCCAGCAACAGGTCATAGTCCTTGAAGAATTCATGCCATTTCCAGCGCAGCCGCTGGCGTTCTTCATCAAATCCGAGCCAGTCGCGATGGGATTGCGTGCTGGCGCGGAGGATGCGGGCCACGGGGCTGTCGTCGCCCGGTGCGAGCGTCTGCGTCGCTTTGAGGTTCTGCGCGAACTGTTCATCGGTCTGCCGGTGCGATGTCGCGCCGCGCAGCAGCATCGCGAACACGCGCTTGGTCTGCTCGCTGTCCACATCCGGCCGGGCCTTGTCGCTGATCCTGACCTTCTGTTTGGAGAGGAAGCCGGCCAGCTTGTGCAGCACGGCCTGCACGGCATCGTCCACCTCTGACGCGGAGTCATTGTAGATGATGCCGACCTTGAACTCCTTCAGCGCCGTCTTGCGCGGCGCCGGCAGGGCAAGCTTGTAGGCGCCGGCTTCGATCTCGTCGGGGCCAGCCATCACTGCGAGCGCTGCATCGAGATCGCTCGCGCTGCGGGCGAGCGGCCCCACCACATTGATGTCATCGGCGGAGACGCAATTGTTCAGGGCGTGGCCGCGCGGCGGGCAGATCCCGTAGCTCGGCTTGTGGCCGAAGACCCCGCAATAATGCGCGGGATTGCGGATCGAGGAGGCGATATCGCTGCCCACTTCGAGGCCGGTCAGCCCGGCCGCCAGCGCTGCGGAGGAGCCGCCCGACGATCCGCCCGGCGTGCGTGAGTGGTCCCAGGGGTTGCTGGTCGCGCCATAGACATCGTTGTAGCTCTGGCCATCGGCGAGCCAGGCCGGGACATTGGTCTTGCCGAACAGCACGGCGCCCGCGGCATTGAAGCGATCGACCGCCACGGCGTTGGCCTGCGCAACATTGTCGCGATAGTCCGGCAGACCCCAAGTCGTCGGCAGGCCCTTCACGTCGAAGGCCTCCTTGACCGTCATCGGCACGCCGTGGAATGGCCCCCAGACATCACCCTTCGCCAGCGCGCGGTCGGCCGCCCTGGCGCGCTTGCGCGCGGCGGGGATGTCGGTCGCAATGATCGCATTGATGACAGGATTATATGTCTCGACCCGCTCGACATAGTGGTCCAGCAGTTCAAGGCTTCCGATCTTTTTTTGCCGGATCAGCGTGGCCAGCTTTCTGGCGGACGCGAATGCGATGTCGCTCATGGTGCTCCCGTTGTGTTTTATGATTGGCGATGGCTGAGGAGTGCAGATGTGAGACGATACGATTTGTGCGGGGCGGAGGTTCCGGGTGTCAACTTGTTTGCCGATGAACCGGATCATTGTGCGGACGGGCGCCGATCGTGCAGTCTGCCATGTCGCGAGCCGTGCCGTGTGTGATTGATGACGCTCTACTTCGCGTATGGGTCCAACATGAGCCGCCCGATGATGGCGGTGCGGTGTCCGACCGCCGCAGCGGTGGGTGCGGGCGTGCTGTCCGGCTGGGAGTGGCTGATTGTCGGTAACGGTTATGCATCCGTCCGGCGACGGCCGGGCGCGACGGTGTATGGCGTCCTGTGGCGGTTGCAGCCGCGCGATCAGGCCGCGCTCGATGTCTATGAGAGCATCGGCGGCGGTCTCTATCGGCGCCAGCGGCTGCCCGTCAGGCACGGGGAGGGATGTGTGAACGCCCTGGTATATGTCGCGGCCAATCAACGTCCGGGGCGGCCTCAGCCCGGCTATCTCAATCTGGTGCTGTCAGCCGGGGAGGACTGGGCATTGCCGGAGGACTATCTCGCGACGCTCAGCCGCGCGGCGCCCTCCGCATGGCAAGGCATGCGGCGGCGGGAACAGGGTGAGATCGCATGACGGCAGAGAACGCAATCAGGCTGGTGATGATCCACGGCCTTGTCCAGGGTGTCGGCTATCGGGCGTGGGCGGAGCGCACCGCGCTGCAACGCGGGTTGCGGGGCTGGGTGCGCAACCGGCGCGACGGCACGGTTGAAGCGCTCTTTGCCGGAGACGTTGCCGGGGTGGCGGCAATGGTTGAGGCCTGCCGTCGCGGTCCGTCCGGATCGCGCGTCGATCATATCGACGTCGAGGTCGGATCAGCGGATGACTTCTCCGGCGAGGGCTTCACCGTCCTGCCAACGATATGAACGGTCGTCCGCGACCGGACTGGTTGCGCCGAACACGGCCTCGAATTCCGTCCGCAGCACCATGTCGAATTCAGGCATCGTCACCGGCAGCCCGAGATCGACCAGGCTGGTGACGCCGTAGCGCTGGTCAGCGACACCGCAGGGAATGATCCCGCCGAAGTGGGAGAGGTCCGGATCGACATTGATGGCGATGCCATGCAGCGTGACCCATCGTCTCACCCGGATGCCGATCGCTGCGATCTTGTCCTCGTAGCCGTTGCCCTTGTCGGGCCGCCGCACCCAGACGCCGACCCGTTCCTCCCGCCGCTCGCCCTTCACGTTGAAGGCGGCCAGCGTGCGGATGACCCATTCCTCCAGCGAGGCCACGTAGCGCCGTACGTCGGGGGTCCTGCGTTTGAGGTCGAGCATCACATAGGCGATGCGCTGGCCGGGGCCGTGATACGTGAACTGACCGCCGCGTCCGACCTCGTGGACCGGGAAGCGGGCATCAATCAGTTGCCCCGCCTTGGCGCTGGTGCCGGCGGTATAGAGGGGCGGATGCTCCAGCAGCCAAACCAGTTCGTCGGACTGCCCGTTGGCGATGGCGCCGGCGCGGGCATCCATCGCCGCCAGCGATTGCTCGTAGGGAATCGGCGCGTCGCTGACCTGCCAGCCTATCGGAGGATTGCCGGGCGCTGCATGGAGGCCGCTGGCGAGCTGATTGCGTTCGTTAACCACCTGCTAACCATACCGTGATCGATTGCGGACATCATCTGCGGCCACAAACAAGGACGGCGGTTCGTGACGACGCTCGACAAGGTTTCCCTGGATATTTCGGTGGTGCTTGGCACAACCACAATGCCCGTGCACCAGGTTTTGCGGCTCGGCCGCGGCGCCATCATCGAGCTCGACACCACCGAGACGGACGAGGTGTCGATCCTTGCCAACAATTTTGCCGTGGCGAAGGGGCAGGTCGCCATCAACGGCAACCGCATCGCGGTCGAGGTGAAGGAGCTGCTGCCGCGTCCGGCCAGCGCGCGCTGAAGCGTTGTCCGGCAGAGGGCAGGCGGATCGGGGGAGACAGGCGACCCTGTGAGGGCTCCACAGGGGGCCTTGTGGCGCGGGATTCGATTTGTTAAGGCTGCGCTCGCCGATCCGACGCGAGTTCGTCTTGCGTCCATCCCAACATGCGGTCATGGCGGAATTGGTAGACGCGCTAGCTTGAGGTGCTAGTGGGGAGACCCGTGGAGGTTCGAGTCCTCTTGACCGCACCATTTCAAATCTAACTTTGTTTACAATGATTTAGATCATCCAGCCGGATGATCTTCTATGGCGTTTGGCAGGCGTTTTGGGTTCTGGACCCGTGCGGATCAGGGCCTTGCACGCTGCGGCGATTGGGCAGGTGTTCTGTCACACGCCTGTCATCGCCGGCATGCCGTTCTCTCCCCCCGGGCGCGGCGCGCCCATGCATTCGAATCAACAAGGGGGATTCATGACAACATCGACTCGCCGTTGCCTGAGCGGCATCGGCCTCGCGGCCGGGCTGGCCTGGCTCGCGGCCGTCGTGCCGATCGGCAGCCACGCCGTTGCGGCGGATTTCCAGCTCGAATTTCTCGCCCGTCACCATACCGGTGGCGCCGGCACCGCTGAGATCGCGGCCTATGACAAGCAGACAAAGCGTCTGTTCATCACCAACGCGACCGACAACCGGCTGACCATCGTCGACATTTCCAATCCGCAGGCCCCGGTCCGGAAGCGTCTGGTTGATCTCAGCTCGTTTGGCGGCGGTCCGAACAGCGTCGCTGTATCCGGCGGCCGGGTGGCCGTTGCGGTCGAGGCGAACGTCAAGACCGCCCCCGGCACGGTGGTGTTTTTCGACACTGCGGGAAACCTCAAGGGACAGGTTCAGGTCGGCGCATTGCCGGACATGCTCACCTTCTCGCCGGACGGCAAATGGCTTTTGGTCGCCAACGAGGGCGAGCCGAACAGCTACAACCAGACCGACTCGGTCGATCCGGAAGGCTCGGTCAGCATCATCAACACGTCGCGCAGCACGGTGAACCAGGCCGACGTGCGCAAAGCGGGATTCCGCAAGTTCAACGGCAACGCGGAGGCGCTACGCGCAAAGGGGGTTCGCATCTTCGGACCCAACGCGTCGGTCGCCCAGGACGTGGAGCCGGAATACATCACGATCTCCAAGGACTCCAAGACCGCCTGGGTCACCCTGCAGGAGAACAACGCATTTGCCATCGTCGATATCGAGAGCGCCAAAGTGACGCGGCTCGTGCCGCTCGGCTTCAAGGATCATTCCAAGAAGCGCAACGCACTCGATGCGAGCGACGAAGACGGCCGCATCAACATCCGGCCCTGGCCCGTCCTCGGCATGTATATGCCTGACGCGGTCGCGTCTTTCGAGGTGGATGGCGAAACCTATCTCGTCACCGCAAACGAAGGCGATGCGCGTGACTATGACGGCTTTTCCGAAGAAGCACGGGTCGAAGACCTGACGCTGGACCCGGTGGCATTCCCCAATCCGAACCTGAAGAATGAGGACAAACTGGGCCGGCTCACTGTCACGACCACCAACGGTGATGCGGACAAGAACGGTCAATTCGAGCAGCTCTACGCCTTCGGTGGGCGCTCCTTCTCGATCTGGAATGCACGCGGAAAGCTGGTGTTCGACAGCGGCGATCAACTCGAACGGGTCACCGCCGAGGCGCTTCCGAACAACTTCAACTCGGACAACGAGGAAGACAACTTCGACAACCGCAGCGACAACAAGGGCCCGGAACCCGAAGGCGTCACTGTCGGCAAGGCTTTCCAGCGCACATTCGCATTTGTCGGCATGGAGCGGATCGGCGGCATTGCCGTGTATGATGTCAGCAACCCGCGCGCGCCCGTGTTCCATCACTACCTGAACACGCGGCGTTTCAACGCAGACCCTGCCATTGCCGGCGACTCCGGTCCGGAAGGTCTCCTGTTCATCCCCGCCGCACAGAGCCCGAATGGCGAACCGCTGGTGGTGGCGACGCATGAGATTTCCGGCACCACCGCAATCTACGCCCTGCGAAAGGCGCCGTAAGCAAGGCAGGCCACACGCCAGAGCGATCTCGACGGAAGCACCCCGCGCAAGCGGGGTGCTTTTTTTGTTCCGGCGCAGCAGTAGGTTTCGCTGACAGTGTCTTGATCGCCACAACATAGGCGCAGGGCTCCGCAAATCGCGGCCAAACGGTGTTTTGAGTCAGGAGTTTCTGTCTGGAGAGAGTTGCCGCTTGGTTGAATTGCCAATGTGCGAGTCGGGGCGTACAAGCCCGTTTGCTTTCCCAAACTCCAGCGCGTGACAGGGCTCCGGCATGCTCGACGGTAAAGACATGACCGCGACAGATCCGGCCGCTTCGAACGAGCCCGAAATGGAGCTGCGTGACGAGAGCGGCGCGATCCGGCAGGACTATGTCGATCGTGTTTCGGAGGCGATCGAGCAGTCGCGATCCGAGGTGCTGCGCGACCTTGTCGGTGATCTGCACGAGGCCGATGTCGGCGAGCTGCTTGAAGCGCTGGAACCGGATCTGCGGCCGCGGCTCATTCAGCTGCTCGGCGCCGATTTCGACTTCTCGGCGCTGACCGAAGTTGATGACGCGGTCCGCGAGGAAATCCTTGAAGAGCTGCCGGCCGAGACAGTCGCCGAGGGCGTCCGCGATCTCGATTCCGATGATGCCGTCTACATCCTTGAGGATCTGCCCCAGGAAGAGCGGGACGAGATCCTCGAGCAGTTGCCGCTGCAGGAGCGCGTCGAGCTGGCGCGGGGCCTGCTGTATCCGGAAAACTCGGCCGGCCGGCGCATGCAGACCGACTTCGTGGCGGTTCCGCCCGACTGGGATGTCGGCCGCACGATCGACTATCTGCGTGGCAACGACGATCTGCCCGAGCGGTTCTACGATCTCTACGTGACCGACCCGAATGACCGGCTGCGGGGGGCGGTGCCGCTCGACCACCTGCTGCGCGCCCGGCGTCAGACCCCGATCGCGGATCTGGTCGAGGAAGACCTTCACAAGGTGAAGGCGACCGAGGACCAGGAAGAGGTCGCCCGGATGTTCACCCGCTACAATCTCGTCGCTGCGCCCGTGGTGGACGAGGAGGGACGGCTGGTCGGAACGCTGACCTTCGACGACGTGGCGGACTTCATCGAGCAGGAAGCGGAAGAGGATCTGATGGCGCTCGGCGGTATCCGCAGCGCTGAAGAGCTCTCCGACACGGTGGGCTATACCGTGCGCAGCCGCTTTCCCTGGCTGTTCGTCAATCTGCTGACGGCATTGATTTCTGCCTGGGTTATCAGCCGCTTCCAGAGCTCTCTTGAGAAGATGGTTGCGCTGGCCGTGGTGATGCCGATCGTCGCCAGCATGGGCGGCAATGCCGGCACCCAGACGATGACGGTGGCGGTGCGCGCGCTGGCGACGCGCAACCTCAGCCGCGCCAATGCCTGGCGGGTCGCCCGGCGCGAATTCACCGTCGGGGTCCTCAACGGCATGGCGTTTGCGATCATCCTCGGGACGGTCGCGGCGACCTGGTTCCAGGTCCCGCAACTCGGCATTGTCGTGGGTCTTGCCATCACCACGGTGCTGGCGGCGGCAGGACTTGGGGGACTGCTGATCCCGCTGGCGCTGACCCGGATGGGCGTGGACCCTGCTGTGTCCTCCGGTCCGTTTGTGACCACGATCACCGACGTGATCGGCTTCTTCGCCTTCCTCGGCATTGCCACGCTCTGGTTCCATCTCGCGTGAGAGCCAGGCGAAAAGTTATCGCGCATTTACCAAATTTACTGATCAGCCATTTACCTTCCGGCCGTTAACCTTCCCAGGTTGATTCTCAGAAGGCCGGAGCGACCGGGTGATGGGTCCACGACGAGCTGCGCCAGATGCTGACGCGCCGCTCGAACCGCAAG
>Ga0182746_1002551_pt1 | contig 13713 bp, 19 predicted proteins | sample eDN3rd30CBELigOP_FD_128881 | JGI IMG/M metagenome (GOLD analysis project Ga0182746, IMG submission 128881) | Enriched Organic Plus compost microbial communities from Emeryville, California, USA - eDNA 3rd pass 30_C BE-Lig OP (version 2) (version 2) ... | reverse complement strand
TCTTTTGTCGTCCTTCCCCTGGCGCTTTCCCTGCCGGCCGGCTGGGAGGCCACAGGCCTCGTCATCGTGACGCAGTCGCTGGTCGAGTTGTGCGGAATGGTGATCTACATGTGGGCGGTTCCCGGGCGGATATTTCCCGATGAACGCCATGCCAAGGCCAGCGGCCGGGCGGAATGAAGCACTGAAATTCACACCCTTGGACCCGCAATGAGGGGCGAGTTCAGTTGCGCCAAAAACATCTTGCATATTGTATTCAAAATTGCTACGCTCACGCTGACCGTAGGTGGATGGAGGCGATGCAGCGTTGGCCCGACCAACTTTGTTCTCAATTGATCCATGAGCATGATTAGCGACCTCGGCACTCAGGTGCCCTCCATATCGGAACTGCTGTACCAGCGGCTGCGTGAGGGAATTCTGCGGGGCGAGTTTCCGCCCGGGCAGATCCTGCGCCAAGAAGAGCTCGCCCACCGTTTCGGAGCCAGCCGCGTGCCCTTGCGCGAGGCCATGACCCGGCTGGAAGCCGAGGGCCTGCTGATACTCAAACCCCGTCGGGGCTACTCGGTCATCTCGCTGAAGCCGGAAGAAATCCAGGAAATTTTCGCGCTGCGGGCAGTGGTTGAAGAACATGCGGGCCGCGCCGCCGCCTTGGCGCGCACCGACCAGGACATCGAAGAGGTTCTGGCCATATTGACCCAAATGGAACAGATCACTGTTTCGTCTACTCAAAGCGCCTCCGATTGGCTCGAGCTGAATCTCGCTTTTCATCAGCGCATCTTTGCAAGTGCGGGCTTGGGGCATGTTTCACGCGTAGCGCTCATGTTGCGGGATATGGTCGAGCCGTACATACGGGTCGAGGTCAGCCTCACCATGGACGGCGCTCAGGCCGAGCACAGGCAGATCTACGAAGCCTTCCTGGCGGGCGATGCCGAAAGGCTGGGGCAGCTTGGAAGAATCCATTGCGAACATACCGCAGCGCGCCTGCTCAAAGCGCTGTAGCGTCAACAGGCCCTAGCCAAAGAGGTCGGCAAGGCTCCATTGCACTCGGTTGATTCATCGGGCACGCCGTTTTCCTGCAGGTAATTCTTACGACGAGGGGAATGCCATGATCGGTAAAGGGAAACTCATCACGGAGCTCATCGTGCCAGGCGGACACGGGCGCGCGTTCGAAGTCGGGAAGGGCCAGCTGCTTGAAATCATCGATGTGGAAGGGCAGCAGGTAGCCGATTTCTTTGCTTTCAGAAAGCAGGATCATGCCGAGCGGCTTTCTCCGTCGCACACGCGGACGTCACTTCGTTCCCTGGCCATCAAGGTCGGCGATCAATTGCGCACGAACTGGCGCAACCCCATGTTCGAGGTCGTGCAGGACACGGCCAAAATCCATGACTTGCTGATTGCCGCCTGCGATGAACGGCGCTATCTGGTCGATTACGGCGTGCTGAACCACAGAAGCTGCGTGGCCAATATCGAGGAGGCTTTACAGCCTTACGGCATCGGCCGGGACATGTTTCTGGAGCCGTTCAATTTCTTTCAGAGCACGCGCATCGAGCCCGATGGCACGTTGATCCAGCAAGCTTCGCCCACCCGTGCGGGCGACCATATTCTGTTGAAAGCCGAGATGGAATTGATCGGAGCGGTGTCCGCGTGTCCCATGGATCTCAATCCGATCGGCGGTTCAAAAATCACTGACATCCTGGTCCGTATCTACGATCAATGATTGCTCCGTTCGTCATGAACGGGATTGCGGCGGCGGCAAAGGCTGAAGCCGGAGATCGGCTTCATGAATCGTGAACTTTTTTGAAGGGAATGAAAATGATCAAGAAACAGGCGGTTCCTTTTGGCGATGCAATGGGTATGGAGGTGGCTTTTTGCAATGCCATATCGGTGGATATGTCGACTGTCAAAAGGCAGATCTGGCTGTCGGGGCAGATTGCCTTCGACGAGCAGGGCGACATTGTGGGCAAGGGCGACATTGCGGCTCAAACCGAACAATGCGTGAAGAACCTGCAGGCCGCGCTCGAGAAGCTGGACGCCACATTGAACGACATCGTCGAAGTCACCGTGTTCGTGACGGACATGACGGGTCTGAAGCACGTGCACGAAGTGCGCCTGAAGTATTTCGACCCTCCTTATCCGACAAGCACCTTGGTCAAGGTGTCCGGATTCGTGCATCCGGATGCACTGATCGAGATCAAAGCGGTTGCAGTTGTTTGACCCAATAAAGAAGGACAACGTTGCCCAACCATCAAGCGAGGACGAGACATGAACAGGCGATCATTTCTGAATAAATCGGCGGTTGCCGCCACGGCCATCGTAGGCGCGCCGGCAATTGCGTCGGCACAGGAAAAAATCCGGCTCAGGATGCAGTCCAGTTGGTCCAAGGGAGTCGAATCCCAATATCACGCCGACCTTTTCGCCAAGAAGGTCAGCGAACTGAGCAATGGACGGCTTACGATTCAAAGCCTTACCGCGGGAACCGTCGTCGGGGGACTGGATGTCTTCGACGCCGTGGATCGAGGCGTTATCGACATTTCCCACAGCATTTCATCGTATTGGCTTGGCAAGGAACCCTCCGCGCCCTTGTTCGCGGCCATCCCGCTGGGCATGGACGCCCTGCAGTACACGATCTGGTTTTATCAAAGGGACGGTCTCGACTTATGGAAAGAGATGTACTCGAAGTACAACTTCGGCTTTGTCGGAGCCTGCGGCTTGAACACCGCGGAAGACTTCCTCTGGTCGCACAAGCCCATCCGCCAGCTCAGCGACTTCGAAGGGCTGAAGATACGCACGGTGGGCTACTGGGGCGAGATCGTCTCCAAGCTCGGCGCACGGGTCATGACGCTTCCCGGCGGAGAGATATACGGCGCGCTCGAAAAGAAGGTTCTCGATGCCGCCGAGTTCGCCAACCCCTCGACGGACTACGTCACGGGCTTCCATCAGGTATGCAAATACGTCCATGTGCCGGGCGTGCATCAGCCGACCACCATTTCCGAAGTGATTTTCAACAAGCAGGCATGGGAGAAGCTTTCTCCTGAACTTCAGGCGATTGTCAAAGAAGCTGCAAAAACCACTACGTTCGAAAGCTGGGGACATTGCATTCTTGAAGACTACAAGGCGCTTCAGAAATTCAAGGAGTACGGCACTGAGTTCGTCAAGCTGTCCCCCGAATTCATAGCCGATTTGAGAAAGCGCGCTGAAGATTATTACAAAGAAAAAGCGGCCGGCGATGAGTTTTTCGCCCGAGCCTACAAATCCCAGCAGGAAGTCACGAAAGAGTACACCGGGTGGGCCAGTTATATGGTGCCTCCCTCTGCTGCATAAACAGCGCTTCCAGAGTGCCGTCTTCCGCCGCGCCGACGATGGATCAGGACTGTCTCCACGATTTCGGCTGCGGCGTGGAGGACGGCCGCCATTGGATGGCAGGGGCGCCCGAGCAGTTTTCCGACATGGGATCAGAGTAGGTGGGAAACAATGAACAGATTACTTCATGGCATCGACCGCTTGAATATCCTGGTCGGCGAATTCAGCAAATGGCTCATCGTCGTAGTTACCGTCATCATGACCTATGACGTGGTGATGCGATACGCGTTCAACGCTCCGACGATCTGGGTCTTCGACATAAGCTACATGCTCGGAGGCGCTTTTTTTGCGCTTGGCATGGGCTATACGCTGCTGAAAGGCTCCCACGTACGCGTCGATGTTTTTTATTCCTCATTTTCAAAACGTACTCAAGCGATCGTCGACGTTGTCCTGACCCTCGTCTTTTTTCTTCCGACTTTCATCCTTTTGATTAATTATCTCGTTCCCTTTGTCTACGACTCATGGGCCTCGTGGGAAAAATCACTGGAAAGCTTTTGGCGACCGCCTATTTACCCCTTTAAAACCGTATTTTTGATCAGCGTCGTTCTCTTGTTTCTGCAAGGATTGGCGGAGTTCGTTCGCAACATCCAAATCATTGCCCGGGGAGACGAATCGTGATTGCGAGTTTCTCGACGGAGCTGAATACCTTCTTGATGTTCTGCATGCTATTGGTTGGCGTTCTTCTCGGCTACCAGATTGCCTTCGTTCTGGCCGGCATCGGCCTCTTCTTTGGGCTCAGCCTGTTCGGCATGAATTTTCTGGGTTCATTTGCGCTGAACTTTCTTGCCGTCATGAAGAATTACGTGCTACTGGCTATCCCGTTGTTCATTTTGATGGGCAACGTCTTGGAGCGTTCGGGCGTAAGCAATAAATTATTTGGCGCAATCTACATCCTGAGCGGCCGGCTGCCGGGCGGGCTGGCTGTTGCGACGACCATACTTGCCACCATTTTCGCCGCATGCACCGGAGTGGTCGGTGCTTCGGTGGTCACGATGGGTTCATTGTCTCTGCCGGCCATGCTGCAGCGCGGCTACGACAAACGCCTCGTGTCGGGATTGATTTGCGCAGCCGGGTGCCTGGGGGTGCTTATCCCGCCCAGCATCATGATTGTCGTTTATGGCCCAGTGGCCGGTATTCCGGTGGGGACCTTGTTCATGGCGGCGGTCGGACCCGGCCTCGCGCTGGCATTGACCTACATGCTGTATGTCTTGATCCGGTGCACCATTAACCCTCGTCTCGGTCCGCCAATGACAGCGGAGGAATACGCCAGGATCACGATGCGTGAAAGAGCCCGGGTGCTGATCACGTCCTTCTTCCCGCCGGTCGTGCTGATCCTCGCCGTTCTGGGAACCATCTTCCTGGGTATCGCCGCGCCGACCGAGGCGGCCGCCGTGGGTGCGTTTGCGGCCATCGTTCTGGCGGCCTTCTATCGAAAGTTCAGCATGGCGATGGTGGGAGGCGCGTGCGAATCGACGCTGCGCACCACGTCGATGATCCTGACCATGACGGCCTGCGCCACGCTTTTTGTGTCAACGTTCATGGCGATGGGCGGCGGTGACGTTGTGGCAGACTTGATGCTTCGGGTGCCCTACGGCAAGTGGGGCGTATTCGTCGTGATGCTTCTGATCGTCTTTGTTCTGGGCATGTTCCTGGATTGGATTCCGACGGTGCTGGTGGTTGTGCCCATCTTTACCCCCATCGCGGCAACGCTGGGTTTCGACCCGGTCTGGTTTGCAACCATGATCATCGTGGCCCTGCAGCTTTCCTATCTGACCCCGCCTTTTGCGCTGGCCGTATTTTATTTCCGCGGTGTCGCCCCGGCGGAAATCACCATGCGGGATATTTATATTGCTGTGTTGCCATATGTTGGATTGCAGATGCTTGTTCTCGGTTTGTGCGTTGCTTTCCCCGATTTGATCCTGTGGCTGCCCAATGTCCTGGGACGGGGGCTTTAAAGACGACTTTGAAGCGGTGGCAATGAGGCAAAAAATGCCCCCACGCCGCGCAGGCTGCGCCTGCTTGCTGCCCCCCAAGGGGGGCTTTTTGCCGGGGGCGCCCAGCCTTGGGGCGGCCCGGCGGCAAAAAAAAGCCCCTGTGAAGGGGCCAAAGTAGACAAAGCAACGGGTTAAGGCGACCAAGCACTCGACAGGCCGCCAGCGAGACTGCAGCAAGAAGCGTGCCCGAGCAGCGCCGCGCCTGCCGCCGGGCAGGTGAAGGGCCGACCGGCTCTTTGGCGATGGGCGCTTCGCCAAGGGGCCATAAATGGATACACGCCCATCCAGCATTTACCTGCATAATGAGGGTGATTCAACCAGCAGGAGAAACTGTGAAACACATCGCCATCGCCGCTTCCATGCTTTTGCTCGCCGCATGCCAGAGCCCTTCCACGACGACGGACTCGGCATCGGACGACCTTTGCCAGGCCCAGAGCCGCCAGCATTTGGTCGGAACGCCGGCATCCGAACTCGATAAATCGACGCTTCCCCAGGGCACCAGGGTGCTGTATCCGGACAGCGTGGCCACGATGGACTACCGGCGCGACCGCCTGAACGTGATGGTGGACAAGGCGGGTAAGATCGAAAGCGTCAGCTGCGGCTAACGCTCCTGCACCTGGCGGGCCAGTTCCGCCAGATTCGAAAGCACAGAGCCGTAGGCGCTTTTTATGGCGACCATGTGTTCTTTGTCTTGGGCGGGCAGGCGCTCACGCTCGATGGCGCCTTCGACCCGTTTTTCAAACGCCTCATACACCTGCTGCGCCTCGTCGATCTCTTCACAGGCTTTTCCGGCCTCTACTGCGTCGGCGATTCTTTCCAGGCACGTCTTGACTGTGCCGGCCAGGTCCAGAAGCGCTTCCTTGGTGTCGTGGCACAGTGTCTCAGACATCGGCTTGTCACTGAAACGATCCACCAGAGTAAGGGTATAGGCGAAGCGCTCGATTTCAGGCAGCAAGGCTTGCGAAAAGGGGCTGAATCCCATGGCGGGCGTTTTTTCTTCTATACGCGCCTCACGCGCCATGAGGCGGGCCCGCTCGATCGACCACTGTATGGCGTCCAGCGTCGCCTTGTCCTTGACTGGCTTGTCGCGCACCAGGCATGCCGCGCACTCCAGTACATAAGCGCCGCAGTGGCGCAATGCCGCGGCCAGGTACTGTTGTTCGGTGCGCCTGGCAAGAACCGGCAGGACTGCAAATGCAGCGATCATGCCGCAGCTTGAGCCGATTGCGATCGCCAGTACTTTTCTGAAAGCGCCTTCCACGACGTGAAAGTCGGGTGCGACGGCAATGATGGTGACGGTGACGAGCCCGTATGCCAGCACCGGCCATTTTGCCGCTAAAAAGCTCATGAGGCCGACGCCCGTCAGCAGGGCGACAGGGGTGCCCCAGTCTTCGTCGGCGCCAAGCAGCATGACTAGAGCCACGGCGATGACGGCCCCCAACACAGCGCCCGCTATACGCCCCAGCGCGGCGCCTATGGTTCCGCCTATGCTTGCCTGTACGACAAAAAGCGCCGAGAAAACGCCCCACGACACATCCTCTTTATCCATGAAACTGGTCGCGAGATAGGCCATGAGGACCGCGGAGGCCGTCTGGATCGGAATTCGCACTTCGTCCGCCTGAAGGCGCGCGCTGATCCGCTTGAGCAATTGAAGATAGTTTTGCATTACTGGCCAGGGGTCGCCCGGCGCTTTTCCTTATAGTCCATTAGCTTTTTTTCGCCCGCTCGAGCCGTCTGCGCATGCTCGCCCCCAGCCGGCCTTCCGATACAGCAAGTCCGGTTCCCGCCGATGGCGAAAAGAGGTTGCGGATTTCGGCGGGGGCTTGGCACAGGCGTCGCCTACAATGGCGGCGCATGACGAAGAAGAGAACCACCCAGAAGAAACGTAGGCCCAGAGGCAGGAAACCGAGCAGCTTCAGGCGATTCCTGAAGGCGTTTACCGCTTCCGCCCTCACAGCCTTTGGCATAGGCAGTTGCGCGCTGAACCCCCAACTGCGCCAGCAGATCCCGCTCGAGCCCATCCTGTCCCAGCTCGGGCTGCCCGCCCGGGAGCAGCCGGCTCCGCGCTTGGAAGCCCGGGGGCCGCGGATCCAGACCCGGTTCGAGCATTGTCCGCATTTCTTCCCGGGCGGCAGGCCGCCCGTTATTCCGGCCGGCCCGGCGCTGCGCGAACTGTGTTTCGAGTCGTTTGCCATCCTGCATGACGGCCGGACGAAAACTCCCGTCTTCGTCGCCCAGCGCCTGAATCGCCGGATGTTGATCCAGGCCCGGGAGATAGGGCGCAAGGACAGGTTCTATGCCGAGGCGCGCCTGCCCGCGGCCGAACGCGCCGAGCTGGACGATTACCGGGGGTCGAGTTATTCGCGCGGCCATATGGCGCCGGCGGCCGACATGCCGTCCGACGCGGCGATGGCGCAAAGTTTTTCGCTCGCCAATATGGTTCCGCAGGACCAGCGCCACAATGCCGGCCCATGGAGCAAGATCGAGCAGGACACCCGCAAGTATGTGATGCGCGCCAAGGGAGACGTGTTCATTCTCACGGGGCCGGTGTACGCGGAACCGCTGGAAACGATAGGAGACGGAAAGGTCGCCGTGCCCAGCCACTTGTACAAGGCCGTCTACGACGTCACGACCGGGCGGTCATGGGTGCATTGGCAGGCAAATAGTGCGACCGCGCGGGTAGGCGCGCCATTGAGCTACGAAGAGTTCGTAAAGCGCAGCGGCTTGCAGTGGCTGCGATAGCCACCTAGTAAGGCAAGCCCGGATAGGTGCGCTTCAATTGCTGCACGATGCGGCGACGAAGAAGCGCGGCCCGGCGCTTGCGTACGTCGTCGTCCGCCGGTGAAGGGGGATTGGGCGGGGTGTTCATGTTGTTTCCCTGGCCTGATAAAGGAAGGGCGGGCTGGAGCGAAGCGGCCATAAAGAATCTCCTCGTCAGTTACGAAATACGAAAGAGGTCCGTATGGCTGACTGTCATTGGCTATTACCCTCACACGATACGCTGCCGCTGGATTGCCTCCTAGCGTTTAATTGAAAGCAATCAAGACGATTCTCCCGGGCCTGCGGGTTGCTTGGCATTGGCGTAAGAAGAGGTTCAATCTCGGAGATACGGTCAATGAAGAGTGCGCTGCCGATGAAGCGGGCGGATAAGTCGTCACGCCGGGTACGCCGCGAGGACGCGCACGGAGCGCCTCGAACAGGCAAGGTGTCGCCATTGCCGGAGAAGTTCACGGTAACCCACCCCGATCGGGTCATCGACCCCTCCGCCGACATTAAAAAGGTCGATCTGGTGTCTTACTACGCCAAGGCGGCGGATTTGATATTCGACCATCTCAAGGGCCGGCCGGTGTCGATGGTGCGCGCGCCGGCGGGCATACAGGGAGAGCTCTTCTTTCAGCGGCATCTGGAAGGTGAAATGGACGGCGTTGCTGCGCTGCCCGAGCGACTGCGGCCGGGACACGAATCCATGATGGAGGTTGCAAAACCTGTCGGCGTGCTCTCCGCGGCCCAAATGAACGTCATTGAGCTGCATACATGGAACGCCATGAAAACCTCGATCGGCAAACCCGATCGAATGATATTCGATATCGATCCCGGCGAAGGCGTGCAGTGGCCGGCCATTCAGGAGGCTGCGCTGCTGATGCAGACTCTGCTGGAAGAACTCGAACTGACTCCGTTCGTGAAGACCAGCGGCGGGAAAGGGCTGCACGTCGTCGTTCCCCTGCAGCGCAGACACGATTGGGACACTGTGAAGGATTTTTCCCAGTTGCTGGTCCAGCATCTGGCGCAGACATTCCCCGAGCGCTTTACCGCCAAGAGCGGCCCGCGCAATCGCGTCGAAAAGATCTTTATCGATTACTTGCGTAACGGCTGGAGCGCAACCACTGTTTGCGCCTGGTCCGCACGCGCTCGCCCCGGCATGGGCGTGTCGGTGCCCATCGGCTGGGACGAAGTCGAAACGCTGGACGGCTCGGATCAGTGGAATATCGTCAATATCCAGGATCGCCTGGCGGTCGGCAACGCGCCGTGGGCCTCTTATGCGGAATCGGCCCGTCCCCTGAGCGCCGCCATGAAGATCTTTGGCTTTTCCAGGCCTTAGGGCCAGTGCGGCTGCCCTTTGAACGTCAACAGGCCCTAGGGTTTGGCCGGCTCACGCCCGCCAAGGCTTGGCGTCTTGCCGGGGTCGACAGGCTCGGGAGGGTTGCCGGGCAGGTCGGGGCTGGTGGGATAGGGCGTCGGCCGTCCCGGCTCCGCGGGGACATCGATGCCTTTTTCCCCCGGCTTGCCGGCCGGCCGTCCGGCTTCCCCGACGTCATTGTCGGGCACTTTGCTGACCTCTCCGGGCGGTTCGCGCTTTAGCGGGTCGGTGTCTGGAATCGGCTTTGTCATGGCTGGGTCCTGTCAAGTCGAGGCAAGGGCCGTTGCAGCTGCGCTGCCGGGGCAAATTTCTTCGCCGGCCGGCTGCGCCCCAAAAGCCGGATGACGATCCAGCCTTTGGGGCGCCGGCGAGCTAGTCAGTCGCGGTAGACGCTAAGCGGCTGGCTATTTGCCTTGGTTATGTTGCCCGGATTTTTGTCCGGACTGACCCTGGCCGGACTTCTGCTGCCCCGCTTGTTGCTGTCCGGACTTGCTCTGCTGCTGTTGCCCGGGGGCCTGCTGCTTTCCGGGCTGGTTGGACTGGTTCTGCGGCATAGTCTGCTCCTTGCATCCATTTCCCGGGTTGCTCGAAGAGCTGCCAGCGGGCATATGGGAACCTCGTTGAGCATACGGCGTACCCAGGACGGAAAAGTCCCTGGATGAAAGCGGCTCCAATGCCGCCCACTTGCGTGGGTTGAAAAAACTATGCTATAGTTTTTCTTCTTTGATCCCCGATAGCTCAGTCGGTAGAGCGACGGACTGTTAATCCGCAGGTCGCAGGTTCGAGCCCTGCTCGGGGAGCCAAATAAGTTTGAAGAAATCAGACCCTTAGAAATCAAGCCCTTAGCGATTCATCGCCAAGGGCTTTTTTCTTGGTATGAGACGGTTTATGAGACACTGTCGCATATCCAGTACTTTCAGGCTCCAATTTTCAGATTATTTGAGGCAACCGTTTCGCGCCAGCGGCTCTTGACGTAGACCTCGGTGGTCGTCTTGTCCTTATGCCCGCACAAAGCCTGAATGCGCTCAATGGGAACGCCGGCCAGCCACATATCGGTCGCACCCTTGCCCTTCAGGTCTCGGAACCCAAACGGCTCAAGAGCGGGAAATTTTTCCCTCGCTTTCTTCTGCGCTCGCCTGAGCATCGAGTCCAGGCCGCTGTAGGTGTAGGCATTGCCCTTGAGCGTGTGGACCAGGGGCCGATGTGGTACTGGGATGTCGCCCACGACAGACTCATATCCTCCGTCTGTTTCGTGCTGCCAAGAATAAACCGAGCGAATGTGTGACAATGGCAAGCTTTACCAAGCTAGAGAGATTTCCATGGGCAACAAAATCGTTACTGAAGCCGACCGCAAGCGCACTCCGCGTCCCGCCGCCCCCAAGGGCATGACCCTTACCACACAAGGCCGCGGCCAACGTGTGAGCAAGGAGCGTGGCGCGCATACCAACCACAAGAAAAATCCCGGGAAGCGCCACCGCTAGGGTTAATCTCTGGGGTCAGTTCGCCACCAGCATCCTTCTGCCGCCTTGCTTGCTGATAGCCAGCGCATGCCGAGGCAGGGGCGCTGGTGGCCGTGGGGTTATGGCTGGCCGAGCCGGTTACTGTTGGGGGATTAGGGCTCGGATGGCAGCGGCTTTGGGTCACTGCAGCGACACAGCTTCGGCCAGCAGGGCCAGCAACTCCATACGTTGCCTTCTGGCTCTTGCATGTCTTTCTCCTTGGGTTATCAGGAAACGTCCGGTCGGTTGGCGTTTGAATTCCTGCATTTCAGACGCTTGTCGGTATCGCTGGTTGCAGATAGATACGGTAGTGCTGAACAGAATTTCGATCAGCGGTATTCGGCGCTTTTGTTAGGGTTATCCCGCAGGGATGTCGACAAGGCGCTGCAAAGAACTGCGTATATTGGGTAAGTCCATAGGTATACAAGGAGGCCTTATGGACAATAGAGCTACCACTCTTATTGAGCAGGCTTACGAAAAACAGTCGAAAGGCCGAAGCTCTACAACAACCAATATCATCATCACGGAAGTCGATCTATACATCACCGAAGCGGGAAACATTGCCTTCCTAGAACGAGAATCAATGGCACATTTCGGGCCGGCTTTTGAGGGGTACGTACTGGACAGATCAAGGCGGTCAGGTGTTCTTGTCCTCAAGTGGCGCGAGTGTGGCGCCTGCATTACAGAAGGCCAAGCCCATCACCGCATTACCAGGCGCGTCTGACTCGCGGGCTTTGACCAGCACCCAACACGGATGCTTGCCTCAATGATGTCTGGCGAACTCGCCATATAGTTGATCCGCTGTTGCACAATAAGCTTGGTGGGCGTCTTCAGCGCTAGAAAAATGTCCAAGGAACCTCTTCGGACCATGTGGAATCTGTATATCTGCCCTATATCGGCCCCTGTATTTGCTGACGCCCTTAAAGCCGGTTTTGTTATCTGACCGCATGCTCCGGTTTCTGTTGTTTTGCCCAGGAGTGGCTGCCCGAAGATTCGTTATGCGGTTATCGCTGACATTGCAATTGATGTGGTCAATCCAAGCATCCGGCCATTCCCCATAGTGCAAGGCCCACGCCAATCTATGGGCACGGACAAAGCGGCCCGAGAAATTGATTTCGATTCTTCCGTCAGCTTTCCGTGATCCTGCGATATCGCCGGGGCGCTTCTTGCCACGTCGAACCTTAAAAGTGATCACACCTGTTTCTGGGTCATATTTGAATGTCTCTCGGAGCAGGATTAAATCTATTTCTTGCATGATCTGTTCCTCGCTTGAGTCTGGGCGCTCAACGCGCGCCTAGACCAAGGCGGCCTGTTGCCAGGCCCTTGGGTTACTACTTCCTGCGCAACACCCGCCTCTATTGGCGGCTCGCAGTGTGCTGGCCTTTTCCCAGTCGGTCATCAGCTCGAATACCCGCGTTCGGCTAGATTTCACGCGTCCTTTCGGATCGCCAGCCCTCGCCCCTCTTGACGCCTACTCAACAGGCCTGGGGTGCGCTGGTTTTTCATGGGTTTGTCTCCTGCCCCCATGTCTGTCGGGCAGCCGCGCAATCGCTTGTCCGTATAGGGCAGGGCGCGGTGTTTATCAGATGAGCCAGGGAATCTCAGGGGAGGGCGCGACAGTTCTGCTCTCTCAATATCGGCCAGTTCCGTCCCCAAGCCCCCATAGCGGTCGCCACGCGCTGGCCGGGCTTGAAGGTGCCGGATGCATCCTCGATCACCTCGGCCACGGCCTCGATGCCCAGCACGGTCGGCGCAGTGATGGGCCCATAGGCGCCGGCGCGCATGTCGGCTTCCAGCCGATTGATGCCGAATGCGCGCACGCGAATACGTACTTCGCCCTCTCGTGCTACCGGGTCGGGCAACTCGTGCAGTTGCAGGGCTTCCGGGGAGCCCGCTTTGTCAATGACATACGCCTTCATGGGTTCAGTCCTTCACGGTTGACGTCGAGGCGCCCAGTCAAGCGAAATCCAGCACGTCGGCCACCGGACGACGCGGCTTCTGCGGCCAGTTCTCGGGCAGGGCCTTACCGATGGAAAGCAGCATCACCGGCACTTCGTCCTCGGCCAGCGCGAACTCGCGGGCCACCGCGTCGGCGTCGAAACCGATCATCGGCGTCGAACCCAGGCCCAGCGCATGGGCTGCATAGATCAGTGCCGTCGCGCCGATGGCGCCGGTGCGCACCGCCTCGTCGCGCTGGCGCTGCGGCTGCTCGAAATACAGGCCGCGTGCGGCGCCTTCCCAGCCCGCCACCATCGGCGCGGGCATGATGCCCGCCGCCACGGCTGGCTCCAGGCGCTGCGGCAGCACGCGGTAGTCGATCAACTGGCCGCAGACGATGAAGGTCACGGCGGCATCGGTGATCTTGGGCTGATCCCAAGCGATGTTGCGCAGCCGCGCCTTGGCTTCGGGCGTGCGCACGGCGATGAAACGCCAGTTCTGGAAATTGAAGGATGTGGGCGCAGTGGTGGCGATACGCACCAGTTCGCGGACCTGGTCGTCGCTCAATGTGGCGGCGGGATCGTACAGGCTGGTGGTGGTTCGGCTCACGAGAGAGTCGATGATGGCGTTGCTCACTGATGATTCCTATGGTTGGTTTCGGTTTTTCTTAGACCGCATGGGTATCGAGCGTGACTTCGATGTTTCCGCGCACCGCGTTGGAGTACGGGCAGACTTGATGCGCCTTGGCAACCAGCGCTTCAGCGGTGGCCTGATCCACACCGGCGAT
>Ga0182746_1002550_pt1 | contig 13713 bp, 10 predicted proteins | sample eDN3rd30CBELigOP_FD_128881 | JGI IMG/M metagenome (GOLD analysis project Ga0182746, IMG submission 128881) | Enriched Organic Plus compost microbial communities from Emeryville, California, USA - eDNA 3rd pass 30_C BE-Lig OP (version 2) (version 2) ... | reverse complement strand
GCATAGAGACGTCGCGAAGCTGCCGCGCAAGACCGGGCTCAGCGATAGATGTACGTCACCGTAAACGTGCGATCGAGCACCGTGGCGTTCTTGGGCGGGAACGGATACGCCGTCTGGCGCGCGGCGAACATGACGTTGAAATCGAGATCGGGGTTGCCGCCGCTCTTCAGCAGCTTCACGTCGGCACGCGAGCCGTTCTCCGAAAGCACGATGCGTACCGTCACGCGGCCGTAGGCGCGCTCCTGCGGCATCGTACGCTGCAGAGCGCGGATGACGTTGCGGGCGAACTCGTCGTTCTCGCCCGACTTCGTGATGCCGGGCGGCCGCTGCACGGCGGACCTGCTGCCCGCGTCGGAAGCGGCGGAGCCGCCATCGTAGGGCATGCTGAGGTCGAGGGCGGACGTCTGCGTGCGGCGCTTCGGCGGCTGTTTCGCCTGCTTTTGCGCCGGCGGCGCTTTCTTCGCCTCGGCCTTCTTCGGCTCGACCTTCGGCGCTTCGGTCTCCTTGGCCTCCGGCGGCTTTGCCGGCGGTTCTTCGGTCTTCGCCGCATCCGGCGGCTGAGGTGCTTCCTCCTTCGCCACATCGGCAAGCTCGGGCAGCGCCTGGGTGGAAGTCTTCGGCGTTTCCTGGGGCTCCGGCTGCGGCGGGGGCGGCGGGGCCTCGGCGACCTCCGGCGTCGGCGGGGGCGGCTCGGGCTGTGCCTGCGGTTCCGGAGGTGGCGGCTCCGGAGGTGGCTGGGCTTCCGCCTGGGGCTGCGGCGGCGGCTGATCGGGCTGGGTGCCGCGCAGCGCCGGCGTCGGCTGCTCCATGCCGGGCGGCGCGGCGGGCGGTGTCGGCGGCGCCATGCTGTCCTTCAGCGTCGCGCCGTCGACGATCTCGACCGCGATGGCATCGGCCGCGCCATCGGGGGTGCCAACCGTGCGCTCGCGTGCGCTGCTGATGCCGACAACCAAAGCAACGTGCACGAGGAAAGCGGCGGCGAGACCCATCCAGAAGGCGCGGTCGCGCTGCGGCTGCAGCCAAGGCTGGTGGTCGCGCTCCGGCGACACGCCGTGCGTTTCCAGCACGATCTCACCAGCGTGCATTCGCCCGCCTGCCCCGAGTTGCTCATCCTGTTCGGCCACGGGTGATGGTGTGGCCGCCGAAAGGGTAGTTGTCCATGCGATCTAGGCATTTTCAACAACGTGGGGGCCGTTGCGGGCCTGCCCGCTTTGCCGCAGCCCATAAAACGGGCATCGCGAAGCGCGAAAAGGGCCCCCGCGGTGCGGGAGCCCTCTCTGAAGCCCGGGAAAACGCGCGCCAATCCGTCAGGGGCTGAGGCTGAGGCCAGCAACCGAGGGGATGTAGGTGGGGTCGAGCAGGTCGGCCAGCTCCCACATCACACGGCGGGCGACAGCGTCCATGGCCGGATCCTTGATCACGAATTCGACGCGACGGTCGTCGGCGTGAGCGATGCCCTTGGAGTAGGGCAGCACCGCACCCGCAGCGCCACGGCCGATGGCGGCGACGCGGTTGGGCGCGAGGCCGGTGGCGATGAGGTAGTCGGCAATCGCCTGGGCGCGGGCCTGGGCCATGGCGCGGTTGGTGAAGCTCGAGCCGGTGCGATCGGAGAAGCCGTGCACCTCGATGCGCATGCCGGGGCAGGACTGCGCGAGGATGGAGAGACGATCGAGCTCAGGCTGCATCTCGGCATCGACCTCGACGCTGTTGGCGAAATAGAGCGGGCCGAACGGCTTGCCCGTCATACGGCACGGCTCGGTGGAGATGTCCCGGCGCAGGCCGCCGTCAATCGCCGCTGGGGCTGGCCGGGTCGGCATAGCCGGGACGGCGATAGCACCGGTCTCCAGCGGGATGTTGTGCTCGGCGCCAGGAGCGGTATAGGCGCCGTGGGCGATGGTCTGGGCCGCACGCTCGCGGGCGACGGCAGCCATCGAGCGGGTCGCTTCGGCGTTGCGGGCCTGGGCGAAATCGTTCTCGAGCTCGGCTGCACAGCGCGGAGTTACGGTGCTGCCCTTGCAGTGGGTGGTCGCGATGGCGACCTCGCTGCGGTTGAGGCTTTCGAAGTTGCAGCCGGCGCTGGAGTAGCCCGCGGTGCGGCACGTGTGAACGACAGCAGCAACCTCACGGGCGCGTTCGGCTTCGCAGCGGGGGGTGGCATCGTTATTGGCGCAATGGGACGTCGCGGCGGCATACTGCATGGCGCGCGTATGGGCGACTGCTGCCAACGAACGCTCGATCTCGGCATTCCGCTCGGCGGCGAAGGCGCGTTCACGTTCCGCGACGCAGCGCGGGCTCGCGTCGTTGCCGGTTTTGCAGTGCGTGACGGCGAGGGCGAGCTCGTGGATGCGCTCGGCCGAGCAGCGGGGGCTCTCGCCGATCCGTGCGCAGTGCGAGGTCATCGCGGCCCACTCTCTGGCACGCACGCGCTCGACGGCGGCCATCGACCGGGCCGCTTCCGCGTTGCGCGCGGCGGCAAAGGCGCGCTCGCGCTCAGCCTTCACGCGCTGCATGGATTCGGCGGCGAGCCGGTTCTGATACGTGGCTGCGTGAAGCTCACGCTCGGCAATGCACTTGCTGCGCGTGTCGTCCAGCCCGCAAGGGGCATTGAGGATCGCGACCTGGCGGCGCCGCTCCTCCAGGACTCGATCCATCGAGGCGCGGGCAAGGGCGTTCTGGCTGGCCACGAAGCGGCGCGCCCGCTCGGCTTCGGCGGCGGCCATGGAAGCGTCGATGTACTTATTCTGCGCGGTTTCGAACTGACGGCGCTCGGTAGCCTCCGCGACCTTGCGGGCAGCGGCGGCCTCGATGCGGAGCTTCACTACACGGGCCATCGATGCATCGGCGAGCGCGTTCTGGCGCGCGGCCAGCAGGTTGTCGCGCTCGGCGAGGCAGCGGGGCGCGCTGGAGGAATCGGATTTGCAATGGGTGACGCTGAAGGCCAGCGCGCGGGCGCGCTGAGCGGCAACGCGTGCCATCGAAGCGTCGATCTCGGCATTCCGCGCGAGCGTGAACTCAGCCTCGTCGATGAGGCAGCGAACACTGTCGACGGCGTTGGAACAGGTGGAGGTTTCGGCGGCCAATGCCGGGATGGCTAAGGGCGCCAGGAGTAACGGGAAAAGCGGACGCAGCATACGCATGACGGGGTCCTCGGGCTGAACGGCTGGCTAAGGCGCGCTGAAAAGACCCAAGTAAATTGAAGCTATTTTGCTTAAAATTCAGTGCTCTAAATAACTAAGCTCACACCAAAAAACGCATCAAAACAGGACGAATGCGGGAGAATTTGGCGTTGCGCCGCGTCGCTTCGCCGAACCGATTTTCAAATTGGAAAACCGCGCGTTCGATACGCGCTTTCACACGCACGCGTTCGACGGCAACTGCTCCGGCACATGGATGGCCCATCGAGGGGCTACTGCGGCGGCTTCTCGATCGAATTGTAGGCGCAGCCCGAGGATTGCCGGCGCACCGGCGTCGTCGGCACGATTGCCGCGAGTGCGCTGCGGGATGCGCTGACCTCCCTTCTCGCTGCGGAATCTGCGCCAGGTGCGGCCATTGGGGCGCGCCTCAGCCCGATTTTCCCGGCATCACCCCCGCGACAAATTCCATTCTATGCGCTATATCCGCCTCACATGCGTATCGTCACCTCTTCTCAAGACCTCACCCAAGCCATAGGGCGTCTTTCGGCCAGCGATTTCGTTACGGTCGATACCGAGTTCCTGCGCGAATCGACGTTCTGGCCGCAGCTGTGCCTCATCCAGATCGCCTCCCCCGGGGAAGCGATGATCATCGACCCGATGGCGGCAGGCATCGACCTCGCGCCGTTCTGGGAGCTGATGGGCAACGACCGGGTCACCAAGGTCTTCCACGCCGCCCGGCAGGACATCGAGATCGTCTACGCGCGCGCCGGCCTCGTCCCGCGCCCCGTTTTCGATACGCAGGTCGCGGCCATGGTGTGCGGCTTCGGCGAGAGCGTCTCGTACGTCAACCTCGTCAAGAACGTAACTGGTGTCGATATCGACAAGTCATCGCGCTTCACCGACTGGAGCCGGCGGCCGCTGTCGGAAAAGCAGCTCGAATATGCGCTCGGCGACGTGACGCACCTGCGCGATGTCTACCTCCATCTCAAGGCCGACATCGACCGGGCCGGCCGCGCCGACTGGCTCAACGAGGAGATGGCCGTCCTCACGGATCCGAAGACCTACGCATCGCATCCCGAGGAAGCCTGGCAGCGGCTCAAACTGCGCGTGAAGAACCGCAAGGCGCTCGCGGTGCTGATGGAGCTCGCGGCCTGGCGCGAGCGGATGGCGCAATCGCAGGACGTGCCGCGCTCGCGGGTGCTGCGCGACGAGGCGCTGTACGACATCGCCAATCAGGCGCCGACGTCGGCAGAGCAGCTCAGCCAGCTGCGCACGCTCAGCGAAGGGTTCTCCCGTTCGGCGCGCGCGCGGGACATCATCGAGGCGGTGAAGCTCGGCCTGGCCCGCGATGTCAAAAGCGTGCCGCCCATCGCGCGGGGCGCACAGCTTTCAGCGGAGAGCACCGCGCTCATCGAGCTGTTGCGGGTGCTGCTGAAGGCTTCCGCCGCGCGCCATCGCGTGGCGCCGAAATTGATCGCCGGGTCGGAGGATCTGGAGCGTATCGCCACCGAGGCGGAGCCGGATATCCCTGCGCTCAAGGGCTGGCGGCGGCGTCTCTTCGGCGAGGATGCCCTGCGCCTCAAGCGCGGCGAGATCGCACTGACGCTCTCGGGCAGCGAGGTGGTGCCCATCGCGACGGTGAAGCCGAGCCGCGAAGCCGCGCAGTAAAGCCGCAGCCGCCGCACCGCAGCTCGTCCAGAATACGCCGTCCGAGCCACCGATGCGCGTGCATCGGGATGAAGGCTCAGCGTCGCTTCGGCAACGCCGAGCGCGCGAGGCAGGCTGCGCGGGTTATTTGCGGCCGGGATCGTAGCTGTTCTTCTGGCGCCACTCGGAGAAGAAGTAGGCGAGCGTGTCGTCGATCTTCTCGGGCAGCACGAGGCGCACCGTCACGAGCTGATCGCCCGCCTCCGCGCGCCCGGCGCTCTTGATGCCCTTTCCTTTGAGGCGGAACACGCGCCCCGAGCTCGTGCCTTTCGGCACCGTGAGCTGCACACGTCCCGTAACGGTCGGCACTTCCACCTTTGCGCCGAGCACCGCCTCGTCGATCGTGATCGGCACTTCCAGGAGAATGTCGTCGTCCTCGCGCCGGAAGTACGGATGGGGGCGAACGCGGATCTCGACGAGGGCGTCGCCCGGCTCCGCGCCGCCGGCACCGCGCTGACCCTTGCCCTTGAGACGGAGCACCTGGCCATCTGAGACGCCGGCCGGAACGTTGAGATCGAGGGTGCCGCCCGCGGGCAGGGTTACGCGCTTCGTCACGCCCACGGCGGCTTCGAGGAAATCGACCTCGAGCGTGTAGCGCACGTCCTGGCCCTTGGCGGTGAAGTTCGTCCGCGGTCCGGCGCGCGTGGAGGCGCCGAAAATGTCGGAGAAGATATCGCCGAAGCCGAACTCCTCGAAACCGGCGCCGCCCGCACCTGCGCCCGCATTGGCGCGGGCACCGCGGGCATAGTGGCGGAAACCGTTGTGGCGGGGCTCGCCGCGGCCGTCGATCTCGCCGCGGTCGAAGGCGCTGCGCTTCTGAGGATCGCCGAGGATCTCGTAGGCCGAGGTCACCTTCTTGAAGCGTTCCTCGGTGCCCTTGGAAATATCGGGATGCAGCTCCTTGGCGAGCTTGCGGAAGGCCCGGCGGACGTCTTCATCGGAGGCGTTCCTGGTGACGCCGAGGACGGCGTACGGATCATCGGCCATTGCGTTAGCGTCCTAACCCCAACGCCGACCCCCTCAGGCCAGCCCGGCGCAGTTTATCAGGAAATAAGGCGGCCGCAGGCCGCCCACAACGGCTACCCACTTCGGCGTGCGGGACTGTGGAGGGACGTTTGCGTGCCGCAGGGGGAGGATTTGCACACACTTTTTGCGTCTCGTGAACGGGAGATTCGGCCGCGCCTCTAGAAACGCCCGCCGGGCTCGTCATCGACCGATGCGGATTTCGGGTTGTTTCTCGACGAGCTGGGCCAATACCTCGAAGCGGCGGCGCAGGCGTTCGCCGTCCAGCCCCGCATAGGCCTTCGGAATGGTCAGCACAAGCTTGTCGCCCTCATAGGAAAGGGGCGTGTCGTCGATGACGCCAGGCATACCGACCGACAGCATGTGGGCGGTACGGATGGCAGCGGCGACGATGCGCGCACGTTTCAGCGCCCGTTTGGACACGAGCCCCTTGAGACGTTCGGACAGCTCGGCCGTCTGCTCCTGGCTGGCGCCGGCATGGCGATAGAAGATGGCGAGGGCCATGAAGACACGGCCGGGGTGGTCAATGCCCGCGAGCCCGGCATGGGCAAGCAGGTTGAGGCTCTGCTCGCCCCGGTAGTCGGGGTGCTCGCGCCAGCCGATGTCGGAGACGAGGCAGGCGGCGAAGCGCATACGCCGCTCTTCCGGGGTTTCCTTCGGGCCCGGCGGCTCGAAGATCGGATCGGTCCACTTGCACAGCTCCCAGGCGTGCTCGACCGAGCGGGAACGCACGCTGGCGTACTCGGCGCAGAACGAAAGCAACGGGTCTTTGCTGCGCTCGTGGGGCGGCAGCAGCGAATAGATGAGCCCTTCGCGCACGCCAAAAACCGAGAAGACGACCTGGCTGGGATTGAGCGCCTTCAGGAGACGCTCGAGAACCAGCGCACCGAACGGCACCACCTCGCGGCGCGCCTTGGCAAGCTCCGCAAAGCCGGCGAGGCCGTTGAGCTTCTTGGTCTTCCGCAGGAACTCGCAGAAGGCGATCGTCTCGGAGGTGGGGATCGCATAGCCGTGCGTAACGCGCAGCGGATAGCGCATCTGCTCCATATGCAGCCGCGCGATGGCGCGCCAGGTTCCACCAACGGCGAAGAACGGGCGTCCGGCGCCTTCGGCGAGCCAGGGCACCCGGGCGACCGCCTCGTCGATGGGCTGCTGGGCTTTCTCGATCTTGTTGCCGGTGGCGCCGATGAGGCGAAGTCCACCGACGGGGAGCGTGATCGCGTGCTTCATTTCGCCGGGGGCGATGTCGATCAGCTCCAGGCTGCCGCCGCCAAGGTCACCCGCAACGCCGTCGGGCTCGACGAAGCCCATCATGATGCCCTGGGCGACCAACCGGGCCTCACGCTCGCCGGAGATCACCTCGACGGGTATGCCGAGCGCCTTTTCCGCGCGGGCGATGAACTCCTTGCCGTCCTCGGCCTCACGCACCGCCGCGGTTGCGAATGCGTGCAGATTTTTCACGCCGAGGATCCGCGTGATCGCCCGGAAGCGCGACAGCGCCGCCAGCGAACGCTCGACGGCTTCCTTGCCCAGATGCCCCGTCGAAGCGATGTCGCGACCGAGGCCGCACAGCACCTTCTCGTTGAAGAGAGGTGTCGGCGCGCGAATGGCGCCCTCGTACACGACGAGACGTACGGAGTTGGACCCGATATCGACGACGCCGATGGGCTCCAGCTCGTGAGCTCGGCCATGTTCGCCGAACAGTCGCTCCAAGCTCGTCAAGTGCGGCCTCTATTTTGACGTCAGTCTTTGGTGAGCAAGCTGAAGCGGGGCGGGAAGTTCTCCTTGAGCGCCTGTCCTCGACCCGAAAGCGACGGGTTGGTGAGGAAGTACTGATGGGCGTTGAAGGCTTCCTCTCCCTTCGCCGGATGAATGCGCTCCGATGAGCCGTCCGGCTTTATGCTCCAGCTCTGCTGGTTGTCCTTGAGGTTGGCGACCATGATCTGATCGAGCACCTGCTCGTGCACGGTAGGGTTCATGATCGGCACCATCGCCTCGACGCGACGATCGAGATTACGCGGCATCATGTCGGCGGAGCTGATGTAGACGGCAGCCTTCGGGGATGGCAACCCCTGACCGCGCCCAAAACAGTAAATGCGTGCGTGCTCGAGGAAACGGCCTACGATGCTCTTGACGCGAATATTCTCCGATAGGCCAGGGATTCCCGGCCTGAGGCAGCATACGCCGCGCACGACGAGGTCGATCTCGACGCCGGCCTGGCTCGCCTCATAGAGCGTCGTGATGATCTGGCTGTCGACGAGCGCGTTCATTTTCATCCAGATCGCGGCGGGGCGGCCCGCCTTGGCGTGCTCGATCTCTTCGCGGATGTGCGCAACGATTCGATGACGGATGCCGTGCGGGCTCGCGGCCATGGCTTCGAGCTCGGCGGGCTCACCGTAGCCGGTGACGAAGTTCAGGATGCGCGTCACGTCGCGCGCGATCGCGGGGTCGGTCGTGAAGAGCGACAGGTCGGTGTAAACGCGCGCGGTCTGCGGGTGATAGTTGCCGGTGCCGATGTGGCAGTAGCTCGTCAGCTCGGTGCCTTCGCGGCGCACGATCATGCCGAGCTTGGCGTGCGTCTTCAGCTCGATGAAGCCATACACCACATGCACGCCCGCGTTTTCGAGATCGCGCGCCCAGCGGATGTTGGCGGCTTCATCGAAGCGCGCCTTCAGCTCCACCACGGCGGTGACCGACTTGCCGGCCTCGACCGCCTCCTTGAGCGCCTGCACGATGGGGCTGTCGCGCGAAGTGCGGTAGAGGGTCCACTTGATGGCCATGACGTTCGGATCGGCCACCGCCTGGCGCAGGAACTGCACCACAACGTCGAAGGATTCGTACGGGTGGTGGACGACGAGATCCTTCTTGCGGATGGCGGCGAAGCAATCGCCGTTGAACTCGCGGATGCGCTCGGGAAAGCGGCTGTTGAAGGGCTTGAACAGCAGATCGGGGCGGTCGGACACGATGAGCTGCGCAGTATCGGCGAGCGCGAGCAGGCCGTCCTTTATGAAGACGGAATCTTCACCGACCTCCAGCTCCTCGATGACGAACTTCTTTAGCCGGTTCGGCATCGACGCTTCGAGCTCGAGGCGGATGACGTGGCCGCGGCGGCGGCGCTTCAGCGCCGATTCGAACGAGCGCACCAGATCCTCGGCTTCTTCCTGGATCTCGATGTCGCTGTCACGCAGCACGCGGAACGCACCCTGGCTTTTGATCAGGAAGCCGGGGAACAGCTCGGAGATGAAAAGGCCGATCAGCGTCTCGAGGCGGATGAAGCGCAGCTCCTTGTCCTCGGGATCGTGCGCGCCGAGGCGGATGAAGCGCTCGAGCTGGCCCGGAATGGGGATGAGCCCGTTCATCGCCTTCTGATCACTCTCGCGCTGCATCTCGACGGCGACGGTGAGGCCTCTGTTGAGGATGAACGGGAACGGGTGCGCAGGATCCACCGCGATCGGCGTGAGGATCGGGAACATGTGCGTGAGGAAGAGGCGTTGCAGCCAACCCCTGTCGCTGGGCTTCAGATCGTCGGGACCCAAAATCTGAATCCCCGCCTCAGCCATCTCCTCTTTCAGCGCGCGCCAGCATGCCTGCTTGTCGGCGACGAGACCGGCGGCGAAGCGGTTGATGGTGCGCAGCTGCTGCGACGGCGTCAGGCCGTCCTGCGAAAGGGTCTGCACGCGCGCGGCGACCTGGCCATAAATGCCGGCAACGCGCACCATGTAAAATTCGTCGAGATTTGATGCGGAGATCGAAAGAAAGCGCAGGCGCTCCAGCAGCGGATGGCGCTCGTTTTGCGCTTCCTCCAGCACACGGCGGTTGAACTGAAGCCAGGACAGCTCGCGATTATAGAAGCGGTCCGGCCCCTCGGGCGGCGGCGTGACCGCTTCGTTTCTTACGACTGCCTTCTCCGGCACCTTGTTCCTCGCACTCGCCATCTCGCCATCCCCGACCGCCAACCCGCCCACCGGGCGGCGATACCGTAGGTCACAAATATGACATGTAAGACACGAAGCCCGTGCGAAACCTAATTATTCACGGGTCTCTTCGAGGCTCGCGAGCACCTCAGCGACCAACGGCCGCGTTACCTTACGGTGTTTCGACAACGCCAGTCGATCCGCCGCCGCGACAATCTGGCTGGCGGCCGCCATCGAGCGTTCCATACGCAGGCTGAGGTAATCGATAACGGACGGCTCGACATTGAGCTGGCGATCGGCGAACAGCTTCACAAGAACCGCTTTCAGCAATGCCTCGTCGGGCGGTTGCAGCTCGGCCATCGGCATCGCGCGCAGACGCGAGCGCAGATCCGGCACGCGAAACTCCTGCTCGCCGGGAGGCATGCGCGATGTGATGAGCACCGCGAGCTTGCTCTCGCGGGCTCGGTTCAAGAGGTGGAACAGCGCTTTTTCATCGGCGATCCCGCGGTCGAGGTCTTCAACCACGATCGCTGCGCCATCGGCGAGCGCCGCGACGGCGGCGTCATCGAGTGCAGCGGCGGTGATGACCGAAGCGCCGGAGCGCAGCTGCCACACGTTGGCGAGATGGCTCTTGCCCGCCCCCTGCGGTCCGACGACGATCGAAGCGGGATGCGGCCAATCGGGCCAGCGGTCGATCATCTCGACGGCGGCGTCGTTGGAACGGCTGACAAGAAAATCCTCGGCCCCCAGCGCCTGGCGGTGGGCGAGATCGAGAACGAGCTGATGCGGAGAGGCGATGGTCATGCCGACGTGTGATTGCGGATGATTACGGCGAAACTGGTTTCGTCGACATAACAGGCTGTGCAGATGCTGGCTGTGCAGATGCCGGTGCCGCCGGCAACCGCGCACCCGCGCCCGCGCCTGGCTCGATGCCGCTGTAGACGGGACTTGCGAGATAGATCTTCAGCGCGAAGCGCACGAGAACGCCGATCGCCGCGGCGATGGGCACGGCCACCAGCACACCGACGAAACCGAACAGATAGCTGAACACGAAGAGCGCAAAGATCAGCCACACGGGGTGCAAGCCGATTTTCGACCCGACGATGTTCGGCGACAGGAAGCCGGCGTCCAGCACCTGCGCCACGCCGAAGATGGCGACCACGGTGAGGATCGGCATCATATCCGGCCAGAACTGCACCACCGCAATCGTCGTCGCCGTGATGAGACCGAGGGCCCAGCCGACGAAGGGCACGAAACTCATGAGCCCCGTCGCGAGGCCAACGAGCAGCCCATAGCGCAATCCCATCGTCGCCAGGGCCACCGCATAGTAGAGGGCGAGGACGAGACACACCGTTCCCTGGCCGCGGATGAAGGCCGAGACGGCGTCGTTCACCTCGCTGGCGAGACGGCGGATCGTCGGCGCATGCGCACGCGGCAGCCAGGAATCGATCTTGGCCAGCATCGGGTGCCAGTCGATCAGCACGTAGAACACGACGAGGGGCGTCACGAGCAGGAGTGACAGGAAATCGAACAGCGCGCGGCCCTGGCTCCACAGCGAGCCCGCGATGAAGCCGGCGAAGCTCGATATGTTGTCGCCGAGCGCCCCGGCGGTGCGGTCGACGCCCGCTTCGAAATCCGGGTAGTGCGCACCGAACTGCTCGCGTGCCCAGTTGTCGATGAGGGCGCGCAGGCGGGCGATCTCGTCGGGAAGCGCGACGGCGAACTGCTGCGCCTGGTTGACGAGTAGCGGCACGAGGAAAATCAGCGCCAAGGTGATGAGACTGCCGAACGCCGCGACGATGAGCACCGCTGCGAACCCGCGCGGCAGCCCCCAATTGGTGAGACGGTCGGCGGCTGGATTGAGAAAGTAGGCGATGACGATGCCGGCGACGAAGGGCAGGATGATGCCGCGCAGCAGTGCGACCAGCAGCACGAGCACGATCGCGGCTGTCAGCCAGAACAGAACCTGACGTTCGACGCGCATCGTTCGGGCCCCCGGCCATCGTTGCTACGCACGGACGATGCTACGTCGGCTCAGTGGCGCCCGCCCGGCGATTCATACCCGGACATGTGTAACAGCCAACTGTGCAAATAGGCAGCCAGGGATGCGACGGTGAGCGCGCCCGTCAGCCAGACGAGGACGAAACGCGCCCATCCGAGCCCGAGGCCGAAGCCCTCGTCGGCAAGGACGGTGCCCGCGAGGACGATCTGCGCCACCGTGTTGGCCTTCGACACGATGAGCGGATGGATACGCACCGGGTTGCTCAGCAGCCACGACAGGATGACCGCGATGACGATGAGGATGTCGCGCGAGACCACGGCCACCACCAGCCACAGGGGCAGCTTTCCATCGACGCCGAGGGCAAGAAAAATGCTTACGATCAGCAGCTTGTCGGCCAGCGGATCGAGATAGGCGCCGAGCTCCGTCTGCCAGCCGAAAGTTTTCGCAAGATACCCGTCTACCGCGTCGGAGATGCCCGCGACGATGAAAAGCACAAAAGCGAGCTGGGTCTGGTCGGTGATGAGCAGCCAGAAAACAACGGGGACCAGGATCACCCGCAACAGCGTAATCAGGTTAGGAAGGTTCAACCGCTCCACGTGGGTCCCTACTCCTCGCCGGGCCGCCGGTGCCGGGCAGCTCGCCGTTACTCGTCGTTACCTGTCTGGCCGGCTCGCGGCATGCGGCCATCTTGGCTTTGCTTAGCCGCTTGCCCGCGATCTTGCGCCTAAAATGATGAGCGGAGGATGAGGCGATCGGGGCCGTTCTCGAGGGAAAGACCGCGCGCCGAAAGCGCCGAGGCAAGCTCGGGGGCGCCGCCCGGGAAGCTCAGGCTCAGATCTGCCCCCCTGGCGGATTCTGCATCGATATGGAGATCCTCGACGCCGGGCAGGTTGAGGAGCTGGCGGCGCATTTCGCTCCATTCGGCGAGGCTGTTGTAATGGGCGCGCATCGAGATCTGCGTTCCAAGGCCGGACGACGTGGTGGCATAGGCCGGCGCATAGTTCGACCCGGCGACCGGCGGGATTTTCTTCGCCTTCCAGCGCCCCTCCAGCACACCGAGCCCGACGACGGCGGCGAGTTCCATCGCATAGGCGGTGTCGCCGTCATAGATGCGATAGCTGCGCTTCAGGCCAACGCCGCCGACAGCGTCGATACCCGATAACGTCACCACCAGCCGCTTCGCGGCCGGGTCGGGATCGGCAATGGCGAGGAGGACATAGGGCGAGCCGTATGCACCCGCGATGACACGCTCGGCCCCTCCGCTGCCGTCGACGGCCTTCTTCAGCGCGTCGGGCGTGATCGCAGGCTTGAGCGCCTCGAGCGTGAACGGCGTCAGCGAATGGTCGAGGTCGAGGCTCTTCCAGGCGTCGGTCCAGGCGCGGGAAGCCGCTCCGCCATCGACCGATCCATCGGTATTGCGGACGACCGGCACGACCATGATCTCGCGGGCCTGATCCTCGACGAAGGCGATCCCCTCCCGCTGCAGGACGGTGCGCACGGTGTCGGGCCGGAAGGAGAAGTCGAGGCTGGCGATATAGCGCGTGGTGGAGTTGCGCTCGGAACGCACCGACACGCCCTCGAGGAAGTCGGACGCTTTGAGACTCGAAAGCCGTTTCAGGCGCTCATATCTGGTGACCGGCACGAGACGCTTCAGAAGCGAGCGAAACGCCGCCTCCTGGCCGTCCGCCATAGCCTTGCGCTTGGCGGCGACGGCGTTGGCGTCCTGCGCGTCCACCGGATAGTTACCGACGGTGAATACCTCGTCATCGGCGGCGGCGGTGACGACGCCGGAGGCCAGAAGCGCAAGCATTAGAAAAACGCTAACAAAGTCGCGTCGAACCGGCCGCACGCACTTCTCCTCCTCGGTTTCCCCGGTATTCGCCGAGGGTTCGATATGCCGCGAGTTGCCCATGACCCGCAGAAGCTGCTAGGG